>Ga0268386_10000601_pt1 | contig 23116 bp, 22 predicted proteins | sample RVTome_15_FD_200260 | JGI IMG/M metagenome (GOLD analysis project Ga0268386, IMG submission 200260) | Soil microbial communities from uranium-contaminated site in the Upper Colorado River Basin, Wyoming, United States - RVT150D86... ...
CGGACCTCGCGTCCATCCGCGAAGCGCACGACCGCATCCGCCCGCACATTCATCGCACCCCCGTCATCACCTGCCGCGCTCTGGACGACATCGTGGCCCACGCTGCCAGCGTCGGTGCGGAAGCTGGCAGCTTCCGCCACGACCGAGCGCGGCTGTTTTTCAAATGCGAGAACCTGCAGAAGGCCGGCGCGTTCAAATCCCGCGGGGCCTGCAACGCCGTCTTCTCGCTGGAGGCCGCCGAGGCCGAGCGCGGCGTCGTGACGCATTCGTCGGGCAACCACGCCGCGGCGCTGGCACGGGCGGCGGCGCTGCGGGGAATTCCGGCCTACATCGTCATGCCGTCGAACGCGCCGGCCGTGAAGGTGGCCGCGGTGAAACATTACGGCGGCCGGATCACGTTCTGCGAACCGACGCTCGCCGCGCGGGAATCGACCGCCGAGTCGGTGCTCCGCGAAACGGGCGGAACGATGATTCACCCCTACAACGACGAACGCATCATCGCGGGGCAGGGAACGGCCGCCGTCGAGTTTCTGGAAGACGTCCCCGAGCTCGACGTCATCATGACCCCCGTCGGCGGCGGCGGACTGCTGGCGGGGACGGCGATCGCCGCCAAAAGCCTCAAACCCGAAATCACCGTCGTCGCGGGCGAACCACAGCTCGCCGACGACGCCTTCCGCAGCCTGCAGGCCGGGGAGATCATCCCGGTCGGTCCGCAGGATGCGTGCGGGCCGACGCATCCATCCGGGGTCGGCCCGACGACCACCATCGCGGACGGATTGAAAACCAGCCTCGGCGACAAGACGTTCGCCGTCATCCGCCGGCTGGTCGACGCCATCGTTCTCGCGAGCGAGGCCGGCATCGCCCGCGGGCTGGAGTTGACGCTGACCCGCATGAAGACCGTCATCGAACCGTCGTCGGCCGTCCCGCTGGCGGCAATCCTCGAAAACCCGGCCCCGTTCGCAGGCAAGCGAGTGGGGATCGTACTTTCCGGGGGCAATCTCGACCTGACGCAGCTTCCGCGAATGCTGGAACACAAAGAGGATGAAGGATGAAGGATGAAGGATGAAGGATGAGAGAGAGATGAAGGATCGGGGATGAACGAATCCATTCGCCGTCCTCGATCCCTCGTCGTTCATTCCTGGCCCTCCCGGTCCCATTCGGTTTCTTCCGCGCGGCCCGTGCGTTAGAATTCCCGGTCGGACGTCGCCGACGTAACCGGGAGAGATGCCGGAGTGGCCGATCGGGCCGGATTGCTAATCCGGTGTACGGAGAAATCCGTACCGCGGGTTCGAATCCCGCTCTCTCCGCTCGATGCCCCTGCAGACGGCGGTTTCTCCCGTCGTTTCAGGGGTTTTTGTTGCGCGGGTCGCCGAGACACGCACTCGGGCCGGCCGGACCGACATCAGAAGTCGGAGGTCAGAGATCGGAGGTCGGAAATGTCTCGAATCCCGCCGGTCTCTGACCTCCGACCTCCGACCTCTGATATGGCCCTTGCCAATTGTCGGTCTTGAACTGACAATGTTCGCCGAACGGAGGACGCGCTCTTCATTCACTCGCACAAAACGGACACAGTCCAATGGCCATCAAGAAGAATGGCACACCGGGAACCGAACACAAGCGAAACGGCGACGCCGCGGGGACCGGACGGCGAAAGACGCTCGGACCCGTCCCCGACCTGGAGCGGCATCTCCCGCAGGAATGGTGGAAATCGCTGTTCAACGCCGTCTATCTCAAGACCGACGGCGACGTCGTCGAAAACCAGGCCAACACCCGCCGCGAGGCCGACCTGCTGATCAAAGCCGCCGGGCTGGAACCGAACGACCGCGTGCTCGATCTCTGCTGCGGGCAGGGGCGGCACTGCCTGGAGCTGGCCCGCCGCGGCTTCCGCAACGTGGTGGGGGTCGACCGTTCGCGGTACCTCATCCGGCTGGCGAAGCGCCGCGCCCAGCAGCAGGGGCTGCACGTGAGCTTTCACGAAGGGGACGCCCGGCGGTTCCGGCTGAAGGAAGCCGACTTCCACTGCGTGGCGCTGATGGGCAACTCGTTCGGCTACTTCGACCGCGAGGAAGACGACCTCGCGGTGATGCGGGCCGTCCTGCGGGCGCTCGGTTCCGGCGGCGACATCGCGCTGGACATCGTCGATGGCAACTGGATGCGGAAGAACTTCATCCCCCGCAACTGGGAATGGATCGACCAGGACCACTTCGTCTGCCGCGAACGCTCGCTGTCGCAGGACGGCCAGCGGCTGATCTCCCGCGAGGTCGTCGTGCACGCCGAACGGGGGGTGATCGTCGACCAGTTCTACGCCGAGCGGCTGTATTCGCAGGAAGCGATTACGGGTCTGCTGGAGCAGGCGGGCTTCACGCACATCCGCCTGCACGACACGCTGGAGGCCGAGTCCGACCGCGACCAGGACCTGGGGATGATGGCCCACCGCATGTTCCTGACGGCCAAATCGCCGCGGGCCGTCGTCAAGCCGGGCAAGAAGAAGCCGGCTTTTAAGGAAGTCACCGTGCTGATGGGAGACCCGCGGCTGCCCGATTCGTGCAAGCGGGGCGGGGAGTTCAACCCCGAAGACTTCGAGACGATCAACAAGCTCAAGGAGGCCCTCTCCGAGCTGCCGGACTACACGTACCGCTACCTCGACAACCACGCCTCGCTGATGGCCGACCTGCGGGCCGATCCGCCCGACTTCGTGCTCAACCTCTGCGACGAGGGCTTCGACAACGACGCCTTCAAGGAGCTGCACGTGCCGGCGGTGCTCGAACTGATGGGCATCCCCTACACCGGGGCCGGGCCGGCGACGCTGGGGCTGTGCTACAACAAGTCCTACGTGCGGGCGATCGCCGACTCGCTGAACATCCCGGTGCCGCTCGAAACGTTCGTCGATCCCGACGACCAGTCGGCGACGCTGCCGTCGATCTTTCCGGCGCTGGTCAAGCCGAACTTCGGCGACAGCAGCGTGGGGATTACGCAGAAATCGGTCGTGGAGACTCCGGCGGCGCTCATGTCCCGCATCGAAGAGTTGCGGAAGGAATTCCCCGGCGCCCCGCTGCTGATTCAGGAGTTCCTCACCGGCACCGAGTACAGCGTCGGCATCGTCGGCAACCCCGGCCAGGGCATGCACTGCCTCCCCCCGATGGAAGTCGACTACAGCGGCCTCGACCCCGCGCTGCCGAAAATCCTGGGCTACGAATCGAAATGGCTCCCCGATTCCCCCTACTGGTCGCAGATCAGCTACCACAAGGCGAAGCTCGATGAAGACGTCGTCCGCCGCCTCTACGACCAGTCGAGCCTGCTGTTCGAGCGGCTGGCCTGCCGCGACTACGCCCGCTTCGACTACCGGGCCGACGCTTCCGGCGAGATCAAGCTGCTGGAAGTGAACCCCAACCCCGGCTGGTGCTGGGACGGCAAGTTCAACTTCATGGCCGGCTACGCCGGCTGGCGCTACGCCGACCTGCTGCGGCAGATTCTGGAGTCGGCAATGGCCCGCTGCGCTCCGCAGGACGTGCCGGTGGCGGGGGAACTGGCGGCGGGGGAGCTGGCGGCGACGATGTAGGCGCGGGGTGAATCCCGGTATCCCGGAGGGATGCCAGCCATCAGCCGGGGGTCGAGCGCAGCGACACCTCCGGTTTCGGTTCCCCCATCATCCCGACCCCGGAGCGGTCGGCTCAGTGGGATTGTTGAAACGGCCGCACGCTCAGCACTTCGCTGGCACGTAACGGGACGACCGCCGACACCGGCACAGTGACAACCGCGATCGTTTCCCCGACGGCGTTGAACACCTCGAGGATGCACCCTTCCTCGCCTCCACTGGCCTTGGTGCCCGGTAGCAATTCGACCACGGTGGCAATGTCTCCGCGGCACAACCCTTCTTCGGGAAGATCGCGCGCGAGGGCGACTTCAGAGAAAAGCTCGATCCTCATGCTTGTATCACTCCGTGTCGGGGATCAATGTGACGAAGCGGGTTTCGTCCAACTCGGCCAGCCGAATCCAGATGGTCTTCACTTTCAGTATATCGCCATTGGGGCCGTGCAACTCCCCTCGTGCCGACAGAATCTCTCCGAAAGCATTCGTTCTCTCGAATTCCGCTTCCGCCGTCGCCGCCAATTGTCGCAGATCGACTTCCAGCACGTTCCAGTTGGACAGTTCATACCCGGCCCGTGCCAGGTAACCGGATTTGTCGTTGCGCGCACGCCACACGAGGAGGTACCCAGTCAGCTTCTCATCAGCGATGATGACGTCGTCCGGTAACTTCATCGGGTCGTCGCCTCTTCAACGAGACGGATTTCCTCGTCCGTCAGGCCGTACAGCTCGTCCGGCAGCCGGCGATTGCAGTACCAGAAGTCCGACGTGGCGAAATGGTTCATAGCGGTGTGCACCGCCCCGCTTCGAAGTCCGCATCCGCCCGCCGGCCGGCCTCGTCCAGCCGCCCCGTGTGAATGTCGGCTTCGATCCGCCGGTCCCAGGCGTCGGCCAGGTATTCCTCGAACCACCGGGCAAATTCGGTGAGCTTCTCCGGCGGCGGTTCGGTGACGGCGGCTTCGAGTTCCTGCAGGCTCACAACTGTCTCCCGCGATTGGGCCGTTGGCTACGTTTCGCACTGAATGCAGTATCGCGCGACGACGGATTCAGAGCAAGAGGATTTGCCGCCGAGGCGCACTTCACTGGGCGCGAACTCGCTCCCCGCAGGTTACAATCGTCGGAATGTCCGACGTCACACGCATCCTGCAGTCGATCGAAGAAGGCGATCCCCAGGCGGCCGAGGAACTCCTCCCGCTGGTTTACGACGAGCTCCGCAAGCTCGCCGCCGCCAGAATGGCCCACGAGAAACCCGGCCAGACCCTGCAGGCCACGGCCCTCGTGCACGACGCCTACCTGCGGCTGGTGGAAAGCGAGCGGCGAGGTTCATCCCCGCCGAGTTGGAACAGCCGCGGACACTTCTTCGCCGCCGCCGCCGAAGCCATGCGGCGAATCCTCATCGAGAACGCCCGCCAGCGCAAACGCGAAAAACGCGGCGGGCAACTCCGCCGCGTGGAACTCAGCGAAGTGCAGATCGGCATCGACAGTCCCCCCGACGATCTCCTGGCGCTCGACGAGTCGCTGGAGAAACTGGCGGCCGCCGATCCGCAAATCGCCCAACTCGTCAAACTCCACTGCTTCGCCGGCCTGTCCATCGAGCAGGCCGCCGAACTGCTGTCGATTTCCACCCGAACCGCCTACCGCAACTGGTCTTATGCACGGGCGTGGCTGTTCAGAACGATCGAGCAGGACCAGCGAGATTCCGCCGACTGAGAATTTCCCGCAGATTTCTGGCAGCCGCGGGCCGCCAATGTCGCACTGGATAACGAGGAAGGGTCAAAGATGAGGGATGAAGCACGACGGCATGTCCCTCCCTGATCTCTCATCTCTCATCCTTCATCCCGCAACGCGGTTCGCGTTGGACTGCCTGTGAGCCTGCCATGCCTGACGTTCGCGATCACGTAAAAACCATCTTCGCCCAGGCCCTCGATCTGCCGGCCGAACAGCGGGCCAACTACCTCAGCCAGGCCTGCGACGGCGACCCCTCGCTGATGGCGGAAGTGCAAGACCTGCTCCACGCCTCCGATCGCGCCGGCAACTTCCTGCAAATCAACGCCCCCGGCGACGCCACCCTCGACATGCCCCCCGCCCCCGAACCCCCCGGCACCCAGATCGGCCCCTACAAACTCCGCGAGCAGATCGGCGAAGGCGGCTTCGGCGTGGTCTACGTCGCCGAGCAGGAAAAACCGGTCGCGAGAAAAGTCGCGTTGAAGATCATCAAACCCGGCATGGACACCCGCGAAATCATCGCCCGCTTCGAAGCCGAACGCCAGGCGCTGGCGCTGATGGACCATCCGAACATCGCGAAGGTGCTGGACGCGGGAACCACTTCGGAGGTCGGAGGTCGGAGATCGGAGGTCGGAAAAGGGAACACGTCGGAAGCCGGTCCGACCTCCGACCTCCGTCCTCCGACCTCCGCGACCGGGCGGCCCTACTTCGTCATGGAGCTCGTCCGCGGCGTCCCCATCACCGAGTTCTGCGACGAGCGGAAACTCCCCACCCGCGAGCGCCTGCAACTCTTCATCGACGTCTGCCGGGCGGTGCAGCACGCGCATCAGAAAGGGATCATCCACCGCGACCTGAAGCCGTCCAACGTGATGGTCACGCTGCACGACGACAAACCGGTGGTGAAGGTCATCGACTTCGGCGTCTCGAAAGCGCTCGCCAGCAAGCTCACGGAAAAGACCGTCTATACGGCCTACGGCCAGATGGTCGGGACGCCGTTGTACATGTCGCCGGAACAAGCCCAGCTCACCGGCCTCGATGTCGACACGCGCAGCGACGTCTACTCGCTGGGCGTCCTGCTCTACGAACTCCTGACCGGCACGACGCCGTTCGACAAAGAGACGCTACAGAAATGCGGCTTCGACGAACTGCGGCGGATCATCCAGGAGGACGAACCGCCGCGTCCCAGCGCCCGCATCAGCACCCTGAACGCGGACCTGCTGTCGACGATTTCCGCCAAGCACCACATCGACCCGCGCAAACTCAGCGGGTCGCTCCGGGGCGAGCTGGACTGGATCGTGATGAAAGCCCTCGAAAAGGACCGCAACCGCCGCTACGAGACGGCCAGCGCCTTCGCGGCGGACATCGAGCGGTTTCTGGCCGACGAACCGGTGCAGGCGCGGCCGGCGTCGGCGTGGTATCGGTTCAGGAAGTTCGCCCGGCGGAACAAGCGGGCGCTGGTGACGACAACGGTCATCGGCGTGGTGCTCCTGTTGGCGGTGGGCAGTCTCGGGTGGGTGGTGCGCGACCGCGCGGCCCAGCAAATGCGAACGGCCGGCGAAGTCAACCAGTTCCTCCAGCGGGCCGAGTCGCTCTATGCCGACAACAAGCTGCCGGAGGCCGTTACGGAGGTCGAGAAGGCCCGCGGGGTGCTGGAAGCCGGCGGCGGCGACGAGGACCTAGGGCGGCGCGTGCGGCAGTGGTCCACCGACCTCGACACGGCCGCGAAACTGGAGGAGATCCGGCTGGAGTCGTACGATCTGGAGTCTCGCGAGCGGAGCTATTCCGACTTTGCGCAGGTATTCCGCGATTACGGCATCGACGTGGAGACGTTGTTGCCCGAGGAGGCGACGGCCCGAGTCGCCGCCAGCCGGATCAAGCTCGACCTGGTGCTCGCGCTGGGCAACTGGGCGGGCCGGTTGCGTTTCGACCCCAGGCCGCAGGATTTCGCCGGCTGGCAGCGGCTGCTCGCGATCTCTCGGGCCGCCGATCCCGGCCCGTGGCGGCTGCGCCTGGTCGGAGCGGTCGAGGCCAAGGACGTGCAGACGCTGCGCGAGTTGGCTAATGGGGCAGACGTGAGCCGGATGCGCACTCGCACCCTGGCGTACCTGGGTAACTCCTTGAGATTGGCCGGCGACGCGGAGGCTGCGGTCGCCTTCCTCCGCAAGGCCCAGCGGCAGTATCCCGGCGATTTCTCGATTAACTCCAACCTGGCCATTTGCCTGGGCGTATTAAAGCCGCCGCCGTTGGACGAAGTGATCGCTTTCCGGAGAGTCGCACTGGGCGTCCGGCCGCAGAGCGCATGGGCACACAGCGCGCTGGGCGTTGCCCTCCGCAACAACGACCGTCTCGACGAGGCGATCGTCGAACACCGTGAGGCTATCCGCCTCAGGCCGGGGTATTACTACGCCCACAACAACCTCGGCGTCGCCCTGATGGAACAGGGAAAGCTGGACGAGGCCATCGCCTCCTACCGCAAGGCTATCGAAATCGATTCGAAGCAGGCCTTGGCCCACAGCAACCTCGGCCGCGCCCTTCATGAGCAGAAGAAGCTGGTTGAGGCCATCGCCGCCTACCGCAAAGCCATCGAGCTTAATCCGAAAAGCGCCATCGCCTACAGCAACCTCGGCCGCGCCCTTCATGACCAGAAGAAGCTGGACGAGGCCATCGCCTCCTGCCGCAAGGCCATCGAAATCGACCCGCTATACGCCTTCGCCCACAACATCCTCGGCCTCACCTTGCACGCTCAGAAGAAGCTGGAGGAGGCCATCGCCGCCTACCGCAAAGCCATCGAGCTTAATCCGAGATACGCCACCGCCTACAACAACCTCGGCCTCACCTTGCACGCTCAGAAGAAGCTGGTTGAGGCCATCGCCGCCTACCGCAAAGCCATCGAGCTTAATCCGAAAAGCGCCATCGCCTACAGCAACCTCGGCAACACCCTGTGCGCCCAGAAGCAACTGCCCGAAGCCATCGCTTCCTATCACAAGGCCATCGAACTCGACGCGAAATCAGCAATCGCCCACTATAACCTCGGCATCGCCCTTTACGAACAGAAGAAGTTGCCCGAGGCCATCGCCGCCAACCAGAAGGCCATCGAAATCGACCCCAAACACGTCGATGCCCACAACAACCTCGGCCTCGCCCTGCACCACCAGAATAAGCTGGTTGAGGCCATCGCCGCCTACCGCAAAGCCATCGAGCTTAATCCGAAAAGCGCTATCGCCTACACCAACCTCGGCAGCGCCTTGCTCAAACAGAATAAGCTGGATGACGCCGTCGCCGCCTGCCGCAAAGCCATCGAAATCGACCGGAAATACGCCCCGGCTTACGGCAACCTCGGCAACGCCTTGCTCACACAGAATAAGCTGGATGAGGCCGTCGCCGCCTTCCGCAAGGCCATCGAAATCGACCCGACAAACAGCAAAGGCCACAACAGCCTCGGCTACGCCTTGCTCAAACAGGGTAAGCTGGATGAGGCCATCGCCGCCTTCCGCAAAGCCATTGAACTCGATTCGAATTATGCCTTCGCCTACAACAACCTCGGCATCGCCTTGCGCGCACAGAATAAGCTGGATGAGGCCATCGCCGCCTACCGCAAAGCCATCGAGCTTAATCCGAGATACGCCAACGCCCACACCAACCTCACCTACGCCCTGATGAAGAAGGGCTGGGACCTGGCCAACCACGCGGACCCGAGACTCCGCGATCTCAAACTGGCCGTCAAGGTTGGTAACGAGGCCGTCAAACTCGCCCCGCAGTCGATCGGGGCCTGGCAGTATATGGGATGGATTCAGTACCGGGCGGGAAACTGGAAGGCCAGCATCGAGGCCCTGGAGAAGTCTTGCAAACTGCAACCAGGGGGCACAGGCGGCTTCGACCAGTGGATCGTGCTCGCGCTGGCTCACGCCAGAATCGCCGCGCAAGCAGGTCTGCCCGAGAGGGAGCGCGCGCGCCACGCGGCGGAGGCCCGCCGCCGATACGACGCGGCGGTCGGGCCAATCGACCGTCGCTGGCGTGTTCGTCCAGCCCATGACGTTGCGCAGGCCATCTGGGACTTTCGGATGGAAGCGACGAAGCTGATGGGCATTCGAAAACAGAAGTCGGCAGTCAGCGCTCAGAAGCCGGTGCTTCGACAGCCCGTCGTCGCGCCCCGGCCAAAACACAACTGACAACCGACGACCGACAACGGACCAAACGAAAAGCGGCCGGTGAGTCCCAACCGCAAAGAAGGACACTCACCGGCCCGGCACCACCCCGGCGCTCGGTCTGCGCGCCGGGAACGATGTCTCTCCATTCTATCGCAGACCGGGAGAGAAGATATGAAACGTTACAGTTTCGCCGCCGGCCTCGCGCTGGCAGTCGTGGTCGTCCTGGGGATCGCCGGTCCCGTGACCGCGGGGGAGCAGGTGCCTTTCCAAGGCAGCCTGGAGGGGGACGTGACCCGTGGTGTGCCTGACGGGGATTACATTGACATTGTCGTGGTCGGCTCCGGCGATGCGACTCAGCTCGGCAAGTACACGTTCTTCAACCCGCACACGGTACACTCGCCTTCCAGCACCGGGGAAGGAATCTACCACATCGTGGCGGCCAACGGCGACACGCTGACCGCCGACTCGACCGGGTTCGCCACGCCCATGGTGATCGACGGGGTCTTCCACCTCTTGATCATGGAAACCCAGACCATCACGGGCGGTACGGGCCGCTTCGCCGGCGCCACCGGGAGCTTCACCATCGAGCGCCTTTACAACCCGGCCAGCGGCCTGACCGTCGGTTCCTTCGAGGGGACCATCTCCACGCCCGGAGCGAGCAACCCATAAGAGTTCCGCGGACGGTGACGGGGCTTGCCGCCGGGCAAGCCCCTCGTCACCGGCCCGGCACCGCCCCGGCGCACGGTCTGCGCGACGGGACCGATGCCATTCCACGTTTTCGCGGACCTGCAAAGGAGGACTTCGATGATCGCCATCGTGTTCGGAACGGCTTTGCCCTGGCTGCTGATCGCCGTGGGAACCTGGCTCGCCTATCAATTCATCCGCCAGAACGGCCGCATCCTGTTGCGGCTGGAGTCGATTGAGAAACAACTCCGGCCGCGCTCCGGACCGCCGCCGAAAGAGTCCCGCGGATTGGCCGTCGGAACGGCCGCGCCGGAGTTCGAGTTGCCGGACCTGGCGGGGAAACGGCGCAAGCTGTCGGAGTTTCGCGGCAAGGACGTGTTGCTGATCTTCTTCAATCCGAAGTGCGGGTTCTGCACGAAGATGGCCGCCGACCTGGCCGCGCTGCCGGTGGACGGAGCCAAAGGGCGGCCCGTGCCGGTCGTGGTCACCACGGGCGACGCGGAGGAGAACCGGAAACTCGTCGAGCGGTTCGGCATCCGCTGCGTGGTCCTGCTGCAGGAGCAAATGGAAGTCGCGATCCGCTACGGCGCTCAGGGAACTCCCATGGGCTACGGCATCGACGCCGCCGGACTCATCGCCAGCGAACTGACCGTCGGGGCCGATCCGCTGCTGAAACTGGCGGAGGCCAGAACCCCGGTTTCTTGGAGAAACCGGGGTTCTGCGAAGGGCAAGTCCGCGTCGCACGGCAAGCAGCCCGATCCGTCGCTGGCACGCAGTCGGCTGAATCGCAGCGGACTGAAGGCCGGCGCGACGGCCCCGGAATTCCAGTTGCCGCGGATCGACGGCGGCGAGCTCTCGCTGGCCGAGTTGCGTGGCGGGCGGGTGCTGCTGGTGTTTTCCGATCCCGACTGTGGTCCCTGCGATGAACTCGCGCCTCGCTTGCAGGAGTTGCACCGGCAACGGCCCGATCTGCGCGTGCTCATCGTGAGCCGGCGGGACCCCGAGGCGAGCCGTGCGAAGGCGGCGAAGCTGGGGCTGACGTTTCCCATCGTGCTGCAGAAGCAGTGGGAGGTCTCGCTGAAGTACGGCATGTTCGCCACGCCGATCGGCTACCTGATCGACGAGCAGGGCGTTCTTGCCAGCGATGTCGCCGTCGGAGTGGAACCGATTCTGTCCCTCGCGGAGGCCGCTTCCTCGGCAACCGCCGCCGACGCCGAGCCGCTGCCCGCCGGAAAGGAGGCGGCCTGGGCGACCTGAAGCTGATTTCACACTGCGTGACGACAAATCCACTCTTCCTTTCCACACAAGGCATCCACCATGTCACATCAATGGGACGAATTCACGAAATCGCTGGCCGAACCCGTTCCGCGGCGCGAGTCGCTGCGGCGGCTGGGGGCGGTGTTCGCGGGGGCAATTCTCGCTCCGCTGGGGATGAAGCCCGTACGCGGCGGCGGTCGAAACCCGTGCAAAGAACTCTGCAATCAGTGCCCGAAGTGGGTGAGGACGCAATGCCTCTCCGCCTGCCAGGCGTGCGGCGGCAACGCGAGCCGCCTCTGCGGAAGCTGCGGTTCCGTCGCCTGCTGCGGACAGGGGGAGGCGTGTTGCGGCGGGTACTGCACCGACCTCGCCAGCGACATCTACAACTGCGGAAGCTGCGGCGACGTCTGCGACGCGCCCGGTCCCTACGAGTACGGCGCGTGCATCGCGGGAAAGTGCGAGTACGAATGTGTCGATGGGGCCGTGCGCTGCGGCGATTCGTGTATCCTGACGGATTGGGACCCTGACAACTGCGGCGGCTGCGGAAACGTCTGCGGTGCGGAAGCCCCGTACTGCAACTACGGCGTCTGCCTGGAGTGTTCGCTGGACATGACGATGTGCGGCGGTGCCTGTGTCGATGTGGACTCCGACAACAACAACTGCGGCGCGTGCGGCAACGTCTGCGGCGGATTGACCCCCGTCTGCAGCAATGGAACGTGCATTTCTTGGGACGAACCGTGTCCAGGCGGGGGGACGAGGTGCAGCGGTGTGTGCACCAACACCAACTTCGACCTGTTCAATTGCGGCGGATGCGGCATCCGTTGCACCGAATACGAAACCTGCTCTGGCGGCGCGTGCCAATCGCCCTTCTGAAAAATACGTCCAGGAGGCGCGGCGAAGAATATCGAACAGGGAATGATGATGCTCGAAGTCCGGGTAGGGTGAAGCTATGAGAACGGAGACCGCGCCGCTTCACGGCTGCCTGTAAGGCGTCAAGGCTTCGCCCCGTCGCGAAGCTCCGCTTCGCAACGCGTCGGTTGTCCGAGTGGCAGCGGACTGTTCGACGCTCCGCGCGTTGCCAGGCGGAGCCTGGCGGCGAGTGCGTTCCCAAGCGGAGCTTGGGAACGAGGGCAAACAAATCGCTCCACCTGACCCGCTGCTGCCGGGCGGATTCTGTAGTAGAATCCGTGTCGAGTGGCCCGGCAGCACCGGGCAGGTCGGGTTGTTCGTTCGCCCAGGGTTGTTCGACCGAAACCACCTCCAATTCGCCGGTCGCAGCCCGGGAGAGATCACCATGCAAGACGATGTCGTCGGCCTGTTCTCGTACGATCGCTGGGCGAACGGCAAGGTGCTCGACGCCTGCGGCAAGTTGACCGCCGAGCAGTACGTCGCGGAGCCGGTGCCCGGATGGTCGTCGGTCCGCTCGACCGTCTATCACATTGCCTTGGTGACGGAGTGGCACTTGCGCACGCTCGCCGGCGACCCCGATGACAGCATCCCGACCGAAGCCGACCTGGCCACCGTGGACGACGCGGCCCGGTTGCTGGAGCGCGCCTATGGACGCTTCGAGCAGCTTCAGCCGACGTTGACGCCAGAGTGGCTCAACACCCTCTTGACGCTGCGCCCGCCCGGCTTCGCGGCGACCCTGCCACGGTGGGCGATGCTGCGCCACATTGTCAATCACTCCACTTACCACCGCGGTCAGGTCGCCGCCAAGCTGAAACGGTTCGGGATCGAACAACCCAACAGCGACTTCTTCTTCTGGGCGATCGAGCAGATTCCGCAAGAGGAGATCAAAGGAGTCAGGACTCTTTGATTCACCGGACGACGGAAACGGGGACACAGGTCTTTCCCACGTCGCGTTTCGCTCTCGATCCGCCGGAGAGATGGGAAGGGGCGTCAAGAGAGTGCAGCTTTTTTGCACTCCCGCGCGTTCTTACGTCGGCCGCGGATTCCTCCAACCACGGATGCCACCGATCGCACGGATTCTTCAGAGGATCAATCGCTCGAATCCGTGGCTTGTGAGGCACGGCGGTTCAGTAGGTCGCCGGGGAGCAAGACCCCAAGGGCGTCGTCAATCCCGATCGGCGTTCTGGAAGCCCCGCTCCCGCAGCCAGGCGACGAAGGCCCGCATCTGCGTCAGCTCGTCGGTGCGCTCGTCGAACTCGAGGAAACGGGCGAATTCGGCCATCGGCAGGAACGGAAACGCGGCGCTGGTGTCGCTGTCGGCGTATTCGCCGTTCGGCTGCAGCAGATGGACTCGCAGCGTTTGTCGGTCGTACCGCCAGACTTCCGGGATGCCCAGCGCGGCGTAGATCGTCATCCGGTCGAGCCAGCTTCTGGTGACGTCGATTTCGAGGGCCAGGTCCGGCGGTGGATCGATGCTCAAATCGATCGTCTCCTTGCCGCGCACGGCCGACTCGTTTCGAACCCAATAGCACTCGTCCGGCTCGATTCCTTTGAGCAAGTCCTCACGTTTATGCGTGAACGACCCGCCGCAGCGCTTCGGAATTCCGAGTTGGAAACACATCATCTCGATGAGCTGGGCCAGCCACGATTTCAGGTATTCATGCAGCGCTGAAGTCGTCATGATTTCCAGGCTCCCCCGGTCGTAGGTCATCCGCAGACCCGGCTGTTCGCCGATGTCATTCAGCATCTGCTCGTAGGTCTCCCACGAGATGCCGTGCAGCATGTTCCGCGGCTCGTGTTCCCGGAGGGGCGGTTGCAGTGTGACGGGCATGGTCTCTCTCGACTTGGTCCGGGCGGCTTTCGTTGTGGACGGCGATGTCGTTGATATTAGCGTACCATGCATCGGTCAAGCGGGAAACCGGACATGGAGCCGACTGGGCGACTCAAGGACGAAAGGGTCGCCGCTCCTTTCCTCTGCGGTTCCTCTTGACGCCCCCCGCGTACCAGAGCGACGATCTCCCCGAACTGTGACTCGCGGGCTGTGAATCCCGGAAGGAGGCTTTCACGATGCGACGGCGTCGCGGCGATGAGCGTGCGCGCGGGGGACGGGCAGGAGTGTGGGAGCGGATGCCGAGGGGGGCATCGATGGGAGCGGCGTTGTTCATGATGCACTCTTCGTCTTCGACAGCAGCATCATCATGGATGATGACACCGCCGCCATCACGCCAGCAGATCCCGCACGACTTCCCCCCGCACGTCGGTCAGCCGGAAGTCGCGGCCCGCGTAGCGGTAGGTCAACCGTTCGTGGTCGAAACCCAGCAGGTGCAGCATGGTAGCGTGCAGGTCGTGGACGTGGACTTTGCTTTCCACCGCGCGGAACCCGAACTCGTCGGTCGCCCCGTACCGTTGCCCGCCGCGGATGCCGCCGCCGGCCAGCCAGCAGGTGAAGCCGTAGTGGTTGTGGTCGCGGCCGTTGAGGGCGGGGAACTCGGCGACGGGGGTGCGGCCGAATTCGCCCCCCCACAGGATGAGCGTGGAGTCGAACAGGCCGCGTTGCTTCAGGTCGGTGAGGAACGCGGCGATGGGGCCGTCCCAGCCGGCGGCGAGGTTGCGGTGGTTCTTGGCGATGTTGTCGTGGTTGTCCCAGGGCTGGCCGGCGCCGCTCCAGATCTGGATGAACCTGACGCCGCGCTCGATCAGCCGGCGGGCGATCATCAACTGCCGGCCGTGCAGGCCGTCGCCGTACATCGCGTGGATGTGCTTGGGTTCCTTCCGGACGTCGAAGGCGTCGGCGGCTTCGGTCTGCATGCGGAAGGCCAGCTCGAACGACTGGATGCGGGCTTCCAGCCGGGGATCGTCGTCGCGCCGCGATTTGTGCAGCAGGTTGAGCTGCCGCACGAGGTCGAGCTGCCTGCGTTGCTCGGCGGGCTTGAGGCGGGGGTTGCGGATGTTGGCGATGAGCTTCTGCACGTCGGTGTGTTTGCTGTCGACGTAGGTTCCCTGGTACGCCCCCGGCAGAAACGCCGACCGCCAGTTGCGGGTGGCGACGATGGGGTAGCCGCCGGGGCACATCACGACGAACCCCGGCAGGTTGCCGTTCTCGCTGCCCAGCCCGTAATTGACCCACGCCCCGAAGCTGGGCCGCGGCAGCCGGCCGTCGCCGCAGTTCATGAGCATCAGCGACGGCTCGTGGTTGGGGACGTCGGCGTGCATGCCGTTGATGACGGCGATGTCGTCGATGTGCTCGGCGGTCTTCGCGAAGATCTCGCTGACGGGGATGCCGGATTCGCCGTAGCGTTGGAACTTGAACGGCGACTTCATCGCGGCCCCGGTTTTGCGTTCCGTCCGCAGGTTGTGCGTGGGGAGCGGCTTGCCGTGCTGCTGCGCGAGCTGCGGCTTGTAATCGAACGTATCGACCTGCGACGGGCCGCCGTTCATGAAAAGATGGACGACGTGCTTCGCCTTCGCGGGAAATTGCGGCGGCCGGGGAGCGAGCGGATTGACGTTTCGCGGAACGGCGGCGCTGGCTTCGTCGGCCAACAGCCCGGCGAGCGCGAGCATCCCGAAGCCGGTGCCGGTGCGGGTGAGGAGGTCTCGGCGGTTGAGGATGAAGTCGTTGCAGTTCATGGCACGTCCATCGGGAATGGCGGTTCCTGCATGATAGCGATTCCGCAAGGCGCAGGCAGCCGAGGGAACATTCCGCTTGACCCGTTCCCGGCATTCTGCGTATCACACCGGCCTCGAAACGTCGCGGCCGGCGATTTGGAGTGCGGTGATTCATCACCGCTTTGGATTTGAGCCGCGCGGAGCAAGGGAAAGCGGTGATGAATCACCGCACTCCGAAAGAGGACGACGATGCACTGGAAGCGACTGCCGCACCTGCTGGATGTTCGCCGCTGGACGCGTTGCCGGGCGTTGTTCCGGCGGCCGTGGCGGACGCACATCGGGTTAAGCTTCGTCAACCGCGGGGCCGTGCCGGTGACGTTGAAGGACGGGCGGACGCTGGCGTTCTCGCGGGCCGGGCGGGACCACAAGTTCTGGGACTGGTTCCTCACGAGTAGCAGAATTCGTGAGAATTCTGCGACGGAAAAACTCAACGCCAGAATTCTCACGAATTCTGCTACGGATCAACCTTCTTCCCGGCGTTCGCCGGTGCCGCTGGAATTCACCGACGACGGGCTGCTGCGGATTCGCTACGCCGAGGCGACGCTGCTGCTGCGGCCGGGGACGACGGACTTCGCGATCTTCGAGGAGATTTTCCTGAACGACGACTACGGCGTGCGGACCTCGCCGCGGCGGTACGGGACGGTCGTGGACCTGGGGGCGAACGTGGGGCTGTTCTCGTGCGCCGTGCTGAAGCGGGCGCAGCGGGTGATCGCCGTGGAAGCAGTCGGCGAGAACCACGCGCAGGCCGTGCGGAACATCACGGCCAATGGCGGCAACGCGGACGACGTGCTGCACGCGGCGGTCGCGTCGCGGTCGGGGGACGAGGTTCGCGTCTTTCACAATCCGCGGAACACCGGGGGGCATTCGGTGTCGGCGGAGTGGACGCGGAGATCGGAAGTCGGAAGTCGGGGGTCGGAGGTCGGACCCTCGACTCCCAACGCTCAACGCTCAACTCTCGTTTGCACGATCTCGCTGAAAGACCTGCTGCACGATCGCCGCGTCTCCACCGTGGACCTGCTGAAGTGCGACATCGAAGGGGCCGAGTACGATGTGTTCGCCGGGGCCGATGCGGCGACGCTGGGCCGCATCCGCGAGATCGCGATGGAAGTGCACGTCTCCCCGGCCCATCCGCCTCGACTGTTGAAGGAACTCACGGCACGGCTGCGCGGGCACGGGTTCGCGGTGGAGCTGCAGCGAGAGATCCCGGAGAGCGAACGGATCGACAGCTTTCTGCTGACGGCCACGCGGAGGGCGGCGGAGGCGCGGGCGGCGTGAGAAGTGCGGCTCGCGTATTTCCGCGGCTGCATGCCCGTGTTAGAATTGCGGTATGTCGCAAAGTACTCTCTCAGAATCTGACATCCTCGCCGAAGTCATCGCGGCGGACGTCGGCGATCTCTCGCCCGATGTTGCCCAGTCGCTCCTGCGCTGGAAGTTTACGGATCGTGCCGTTGCGCGAATGACAGAACTGGCCGACCGCAATAACAAGGGCACGATTACGCCGCCGGAGCGGGAAGACCTCGAAAAGTATCTGCGCGTCGACAGCCTGCTGAATATCGTGCAGGCGAAGGCCCGAATGTCCCTGAAGCTGGCCGTGTTGTGAGCAGGCTCCCGTCGAAGGAACAAGCCTCATGCCTTACGCCCAATACACTCCCACCGAGGTCCGTGAAGCCGGTGAGGAAATCTATCGTCGGCAATTGCAGGAGCAACTTGAGCCGGCGGAAAACGGCCGGTTCCTCGTCATCGACATTGAGAGCGGAGAGTTTGAAGTCGACGACACAGACCTGGCTGCGACGAAGCGAATGTTGCAGCGTCGACCGGATGCCGTGTTGTATGGAATGCGCATCGGTGATGGAGCAGCGTACCGACTCGGCGGCCAGAAGACGGTCTCGAAGCGATGATCCAGGGCAAGGTCACCGATCATCGCGAGGCGGTGATCGACGTGTCGATCCGCCGATCCGATGGCCAGCGCGATACCGTCGCAGCGATCATCGACACCGGCTTCAATGGCGAGATGACGCTGCCGCCTGCTCTTGTCCAGCAACTCGGGCTCAAATTCGTCGGCAATCGCACCGCCACACTCGCGGATGGATCGGACGTGGTGCTGGATGTGTTTCTGGCGACACTCGATTGGGACGGCGAGGACCGCGAAGTGTTGGCGCTTCAGTCGGAAGGAGGGCCGTTGATCGGGATGGAACTGCTGTGGGGTTTCACGGTCACGATGCACGTGGTGTCGAACGGCCGGGTTGAGATCGTCGAAAATGCGCCGTAGCAACCGATTCAGACGCAGATCTCCATCTCCAGAAACCGAAACCGGTCCTTCTCATACGCCGCCGCCAGTTGCCCCAGCGTTTTCCAGCGCGTGTGGTGGTTCGGGCTTTCGAACGCGGGGGGTTTCTCCGGCAGGCCGGTCAGCAGCGACTTTTTGATGACCATCGCGCGGATTTTCCGCGTCCGCAGGTCGCCGGCGCATTCGTTCGTGATGCACAGAACGTAGGTTTCCTTCCGCACGTCCACGCCCATGTCGCGCTTCAGCAGCCCCAGTGCAAACTGCTCCGAGATTTCGTTGAGCACGGAGTTCAGGTAGTACCAGTAGTCGTCCTTCGCGAACGGCACGATCGGGTCGGCTTCGGTCGTCTTGCCCGCCGCGGCGAGCAGGCGTTTGACGGCGACGCTGTTCAGGAAAACCTCTTCACAGGGCATCTCGGCCAGCGTGCGAATCAGCAGTTTGCCGTCGGCGATCGTGTTCAGCGAGATGTTGAGCCGGTCGAGAAACTCCTTCTTCTCCCACTGCTGCCGGGCGCGGTACTTGCCGAACAGCCAGCCGATTCCGAGAAAGACCGCCGCGGTGACGGCCTTCAGCCAGTGCTGCTGGATGTAGTCGGAAACGGTTTTCAGGAAATCGTCCATCGGCTTCCCCTGCGTGCGACGGCCCTCCAAGGCCGTCGGTGCATCTCTCTTCCGATCAGGACGGCCTTGGAAGGCCGTCCTACGGGGGGATTACAGCCCCGCGTTCAACCCCTGCAAATCCCCCGGCACGAACTTCCCGCCCTTCCGCAGCAGCTCGCCGTCGAACCAGACTTCCCCGCCGCCGTATTCGGGCGTCTGGATGCACACCAGGTCCCAGTGCACGCGGCTGCGGTTGCCGTTGTCGCATTCGTCGTAGGCATTTCCCGGCGTGAGGTGGAACGAGCCGCCGATCTTTTCGTCGAAGAGGGTGTCGAGCATCGGCTTCGTCACCGCGTTGTTGCAGCCCAGCGACCATTCGCCGATGTAGCGGGCGCCGTCGTCGGAATCGAGAATCTTGTTGAGTTTCTCGGTGTCGTTGCTGCACGTCGCTTTGACGATCTTGCCCTTCTCGAATTCGAAGCGGATGCCGTCGAAGACCGTTCCCTGATACAGCGACGGCGTGTTGTAGCTGACGACGCCGTTGACGCTGTCGCGGATCGGTGCGGTGAAGACTTCGCCGTCGGGGATGTTCCGCTGGCCGGCGCAAGGGCGGACGGGAATGCCCTTGATCGAAAACGTCAGGTCGGTGCCGGGTCCCTTGAGGTGCACCCGCTCGGCGGCTTCCATGCGTTTCACCAGCGGCTTCTGGTCCTCGGCCATCTTCGCGTAGTCCGCCGTGCAGACGTTGAAGTAGAACTCCTCAAACTGCGCGAGGCTCATGTGGGCCGACTGGGCCATCGACGCCGTGGGGTACCGCAGCACGACCCACTTCGTCTTCGGCACGCGGACTTCGCTGTGCACCGGGTGCCACCAATGCTGCTGGTACAGGTCCATGCGCTCCTGCGGGACGTCGGCGAATTCGTTGCTGTTGAACGCCCCGCGAATGCCGACGTAGGCCGCCATCTGCTCCATCGCGTGCCGTTCGATCGACCCGGCCAGCGCCATGCTCTCGTCGGTCGCCGTGCGGTACAGGCTGCGGAGCACCGTGTTGTTCTTCCAGCTCACGACGGGAACGCCGCCGCGTGCGACGGCCAGCTCGACCAGCGTGCAGACCAGCACCGGGTCGGGGAGGTCGAAGGCTTCGATAAGGATGCGATCGCCGCGTTGAAGCTGGCAACTGTGGTCGATGAGGACGGCGGCGAGGCGGTCGAGGCGCGGGTCGTGCATGGGAGTCGAGAGTCCAGAGTCGAGAGTCGAGAGGAGGAATATCGAATATTGAACACGGAATGATGAAGGCTGAAGGATGGGACGTTGAAACAATTTCAACAAACGGCTCAATGCTCAATCCGCATAGAGCACGACTCCAACGGTCGCAACCACCGTATAGACAAATCCGATGGCCGCAGCCGCGACGCTGATGGTTCGCGACCACCCCATTCGTCGATTGACCCAAACAGCGGCCATCGCTGTGGCGAATCCGATCCAGGGTGCCCAGATCAAAAGGACGCTGAGCATCGCAAGGATGCGCCCGACGACGAAACTTTCTGTGGATTGAAATTCGGGCGGCCTCAATCTCGCAATCGCTCCTGGCGGTGACGATTCGGAATCCGAGACCTTAGGTGGGCGATCAACAACGAAAACCAGCATGCCGGCGATCAACCCCAGCGCCGCACCGGCGGGAATCCACTTCCAATCGACCCCGTCGGCATCGACCGCGGATTTTGCAGCAAAATACGCCCCAACGACCGTTCCGACGAACGGAGCAGCCCACCGAGGGAAGTTGGCGTTTCGCATATTCCTGACCAATCATCTCAGAATGTGAGCCGCGATCGACGCGGTGCGGGAACGTCACGAAAGGCCCATCGCACGCCGCATTCCCTCTTTCTGTAGTCGATCCGCCTCCCGAATTGCTGCATCCATCTGTTCCCAGTCGTCATCGTCCATTTCGGCCGCAAGTCGTTCCACATCGCGATACCACTCGTCGATTGCGTCGAGGTCGGCCTCGTCCCGAGTCGGAAGGGCGACGATCTCCAATTCCTGCCCGTCAACCCAGTCGTCGGGAATGGGTTCCGTCGGGTGGATCTCTCCGTTGTGATAGACGGCTTTGATCACGTATCTCGCTCCTTCACGAATTCCGATTTACGCTACGTCGTTGTCATCTCGAATCTCTCCGACAGTAACTGAGAACGCGCTCCGCCGCCTCACGTAGCGTATCAAAATAAGCGCGATGCTCATCTGGCAACTGCGGACAAACGCGAGACAGACGCTGGGCGCAGTCAATGAGAACCGTCAATCGCTGGGAGTCCAGTGAGTGTGGACTGTTGCTGAGAAAAGTATCAATGCAACCCGACGCGAACGAGTCGAGCGACGCCAAACACTCACCACCAACCTCCTCACCCGCCAACCCGCGTGGGAATGGACTACTCACGTGGTGCTTCCAAAGCTTCTGAATGGACGCAAACTCGGACATGGTGTGCGAAGTGGCCTTATCGGTTCACTCATGACACGACGACCGCCGAATCTCCTTCTTCATTCGCGTCAATTCGCGCCATTCGCGGTCAAAAGTTCGTCTGCCTTCTGCCTTCATCATTCCGTGTTCAGGATTCGATATTCCCTCACGTCACCGCGGTCACCTTTTCTATGAACTGGTCCCGAAACAGTTGCGCCGTCTCTCCGCCCGGCGAACGGCGATTGACCACATGCCCGTCGGTGGAAATCACCGTCCCGTCGGCGTGCACGTCGAACGACAGCACCTTCTCCGCCAGCACGGTTTCATTCCCGTCGGTGTCGCGGCGGATGAGCTGCCAGTCCTTCGGCACCAGCCCGGTCGTCTTGTCCTTCTGCGATTTCTGCATCGCGCGTTTCGTGTCGATCATGCGGCCCCAGACCATCATGTATTTCTGGTTCGTGATCCGCGGCTGGGGACCGCCGGCGGTGTGCAAGGGTTTGCCGGAGAACATGACGGAGAAAAAGTCGAGGAAGTGAAAGACAGCCCGCGCCAGCCGGAACGGGAACAGGACGATGTCCTTCAACACCGTGATCGGGTCGGCCGGCTTCGGACCGAGCGGCTCATACGGCCGGCGGATGAAGTACAGCGTGCCGTCGGCGAGCATCTTCGGTTGCAGCAGGTCGTGCTGCTCGTCTTCGAGCAGAACGTCGACGCTCTGCTGGTCGAGGTCGATCAGTTCGATGCGGTACGGGGCGAGCCCCATCGCGAACCCGTGCTCGTTGCGGCCGATCCCCGCCGACTGGTAGACGATACGACGGCCTTCGCCGGGGACCCACGCCGGGCATTCGTCGACGGCGTCGCCGACGGTGACGTCTTTCAGAAACCGGCCGTCGTTCTCGCCGACCTGAATGCTCGACGAGCCGTCTTCCTTGTAGACGGCGACGGCGATCGACCCCGACTGCGTGTGCCGGCTGAGGTCGCGGGCCAGGAAGCCGTTGCGGTGCATCAGCCGGCGTTCGACGTTGTCGGCGGCCGTGTAGTGGAACAGCCCGCCCATGTCGCCGACGCCGAGAATGTAATACAGATGCCCGGCTTCATCGCCCGCCGTCACGCTCTTGAACTGCACCGGCGTGCGTTGCTGCTGGCCCTGTTCCCACGCGGCGAGTTCCGGCGGCATGAAGCCCATCGCCCCCCATACGCCGCTCTGCGACCGCCAACCGTGGACGGCGTTGTTGCGGGCCTGCCGTTCCATCACCTGCTGCGCGAACGCCGACTGCACCTCGCGGGGCTGGGCCTCGCCGTTGTGCAGGAAGAGCTGGCCGTTGGTGAGATAAGCGACGGTCGATTGCATGGGCAGGGATAGTTTACCATCGGCGAGCCGGGAGCGTCAGCGACCGGAGGCGTTGGGGAATGACGTGGGAAGGGGTCGGTCCTTCAACCCCAGTTCCTTGTAGAGCGGTTCCCCCTTGCGGAACAGATTCTGCGGCTGCATGCCCAAGAGCTTCAGCAGGCGGTCCAGCTCCGCGGTGGACGGCGGCGTTTCGAGGTAGAGCACGAGCTCCGGCTCGACGCCGGCTTCGCGGATCAGTTCCAGCGTCTGCCGGCTCTTGGTGCAGCGGGGTTTGTGGTAGATTTTCATTGGGGCGGACCTGCGGCGATTTGTGAGAATTCTCCGTGAAAGTGTAAACTTTCTGTCGCGGTGCGTCAGTTCGGGAAAGGGGACTGGTCCATTTTTCGGCGTGCGGCGCTGGTTGGGGTCGGGTGTCCAGAATTCAATTTTCCGCGAACGGTTTCCGTTTGTCCGAGC
>Ga0268386_10000602_pt1 | contig 23101 bp, 30 predicted proteins | sample RVTome_15_FD_200260 | JGI IMG/M metagenome (GOLD analysis project Ga0268386, IMG submission 200260) | Soil microbial communities from uranium-contaminated site in the Upper Colorado River Basin, Wyoming, United States - RVT150D86... ...
GTCCATCTCCAGGTCGGTGGCGAGCTCCTCCTCGGACGGAGCACGCTGCAGCTTGTGCTCGAGATCGGCGATCGACTGCTCGATGCGACGAGCCCGCGACCGAACCGAGCGGGGAACCCAGTCGAGCGCACGCAACTCGTCCAGGATGGCGCCCTTGATGCGATTGATCGCATAGGTCTCGAACTTGAACCCGCGCTCGAGGTCGAATTTGTCGATGGCGTCGATCAAGCCGAACAAGCCATAGCTGGCGAGATCGTTCTGGTCGACGGAGCGGGGAAGCCCGGTGCCCACCCGGCCTGCCACGTACTTGACGAGGGGTGAGTAGTGGAGGATCAGCCGCTCTCGTGCATCGTCGTCCCCGGACGCCTTGAAACGCTCCCAAAGCCCATCAAGCTGAGACATCTCAGGCTCGTGGGTGGCTTTGGTCATACATTCCTCTCAGGTGCTTGGTGGTCACAGCAGTGTAGATCTGCGTTGTCGCGAGATCCGTGTGACCCAGCAGGTCCTGGACCGTGCGCAGGTCAGCGCCACCCTCCAGGAGGTGGGTGGCGAAGCTGTGGCGGAGGGCGTGGGGGAAGGTGGCGAGATGTCGGGAGACCGACCGTCTGATGCCACGCGGTGTCATCTTGCTCCCTCTGGCCCCAACCCAGAGGGCGTTACCCGAGTCCGCTGACGAGAGCAAGGCGCGCGCCTCGGAGAGGTAAGTCTCAATGGCCCTCTGCGCGGGCCGGCCCACCGGCACCACCCTGATCTTGCCACCTTTGCCGACCACCTCGATGGTGTCGCCACCAACGTCACGAACGCTCAGCGATGCCATCTCGGTCACCCGAAGCCCGGTGGCATAGAGGACCTCGAGGATCGCTCGATCGCGGATCCCGATCGGACTCGACGTGTCGATGGTGTCGAGCGCCGCAGCCACAGATCGCCTCGGCAAGGCATGCGGCAGTGGCTGGGATGGCCTGGGTGTGGAGACTCCGTCGAAAGGGTTGCGTCCCACCACGCCACGCAGGGTGGCGTCGTTGTAGAACGCCCGCACCGAAGAGGCCTTGCGCGAGACGGATCTGCGGGCATAGCCCAGGGTGTCGAGAAAGGCCAGATAGCGGCGGGCCACTCCCCGAGGGACGTGCTCCACGGTCTCGACACCGGCCCGTCGGCAGTAGTCGAAGAACTGACAGAGGTCTCTTCGATAGGCCTCGATGGTGTGAGTCGACAGGCCGCGTTGATCCTCGAGACGGGCGAGATAGCCCTCGATCGAGCCGGCGGCCCACGTGGGGGGCTGGGGAACGTCCACCCCCTGATGCTATTGGGCGGCCGGTCCTTTCCGATGACACCTAGCCGGGGACGACGTAGTCCCCCAGTCTCTTCACCTTTCCCTCGAGCTCCAATCTCCCCAGTTTGATCAACGTCTGTGTGACGGTGAGTGACCAGACGTCGGGCAGGTCGGCGATGCGAACCCCCTCGGCCGGGATGCCGTGACCCGGGTCGATTGCCGGTGCCGGGGGACCGATCACGAGACTCAGCTCCTCCAAGAGATCAGCCGCTCCCAGCACAGGGTGCGCGCCGTCGCGGATGAGGCGGTTGCACCCTTCGGAGGTCACGCGATCGACGTCGCCCGGCACCACGAAGACGGGTCTCCCCATCTCTGCGGCCAACCTGGCAGTGATCAGGGCCCCACCCGTTGCCGCGGCCTCAACGACCACCACGGCACCGGAGAATGCTGCGATCAGCCGGTTTCGGGCCGGGAACCGCCAGCGGTCCGGGCGTGTCCCGGGTGCGTATTCGGAGAGGATCGCGCCACCGGAGACAACGATCTCTTCGTAGATCGGCTTGTTCTCAGCCGGATAACAGACGTCGACACCAGAGCCGAGCACCGCGACCGCGGCACCTGAGAGTCGCAGGCACCCACGATGAGCGGCTGCGTCGATCCCTCTGGCCAACCCGCTCACGGTGGTCCAGCCGGCCCTCGCCAGTACCTGCCCGAACCCCTCGGCCAGGTCGATCCCGTATCGGGTGCAGCGTCGGGTCCCCACCACCGCGACCGCGGCGCTGGTCGGGAGCGTTCCGAGAACCCAGACGGCCGGCTGCTCCTCGAGATCCTGCAAGCCCGGCGGATACGTGTCGGAGCCAGGCTCCACCAGCACGGGGTCCGAGCTCACCAGTCGGACCTCAACGCCATAGCCTCGGCCACGTGGTCCTCGGCCGCCCGTTCCGAGCCGTCGAGAGCGGCGATCGTGACCGCGACCCTCCTGACTCGATCGACGCCACGCGCCGTGAGCAGGCCTGCATCGAGCGCGGTCATGAGGAGTGACTGGGCCTCGTTGTCGACACCTGGCGGCTCGTCGTCGAGCGCTGCCACTGCGCGAACCACCCTCTCTCTGATCTCACTACTCGACTCGGGTGCTGGACCTCGTGCCGCATCGCTGCCCAACCTGTCTACCTTGACCAATAGGTCGAAACGATCGAGCAATGGCCCCGACATCCGCTGGCGATACCGAGCCACCGTGGCCGGCCGGCATACGCAGGGCTTGCGTCGGTCGTCGAGATATCCGCATGGGCACGGGTTGGTGGCCGCCACCAGGCGAAACGAGGAAGGGAATGTGGCGGTGACGCCGCGACGGGCAACGGTGACGTGACCGTCCTCCAGGGGCTGACGCAAGGTGTCGAGGTTGGCTCGGGGAAACTCTGCCATCTCATCCAGGAAGAGGACACCGTGGTGGGCCAGTGACACTTCACCAGGCACGGCTACCCCGCTCCCACCACCGACCAGAGCGGCCCGGGAGGCGGTGTGATGCGGCGCTCGAAACGGCCGTTCCCGGCTCAAGCCATGCCGAAGACCGGCGGCGGCATGGACCAGCGCCACCTCGACCGCCTGCTCGTCGCTCAGCGGGGGGAGGATGCCGGGAAGACGTCGTGCCAGCATCGTCTTGCCCCCACCAGGGGGCCCATGCAGGAGAATATGGTGGCCACCGGCCGCGGCCACCTCGATGGCCCGTCGAGCCAGGTCTTGGCCGCGGACCTCATTGAGGTCGGTCCCGGGGTCTCCAATCGCAACACTCTCCGGAGCTACTGTCGGGTGGTGGCTCAAGCCGGTTCGGAGGAGCTCGACGGCCTCGGCGAGTGTGGAGACACCGTGAACTCGAGCCCCAGGGACGGAAGCGACCTCCGAGGCCGAGCCGCTGGCCACCAGACATGGCCTCCCGCTCCTCGCCGACAGCACTGCGGCGCCGATGGTGCTCGCCCCACCCCGGATCGTGCCGTCCAATGCCAGCTCCCCGACAACGACGGCCTCCTCCGGCCGCGGGATCTCGCGGCTGGCGGCAAGCACTCCGAGGGCGATCGGCAGATCGAAGTCGGTGCCTGACTTGGGCAGGTGGGCTGGCGCCAGGTTCACCGTCACCGTGCGGTTGGGGAAATGGATGCCGGACGACATCACCGCTGCCCGGACCCGATCCTTGGCCTCGCGCACCGCGGTGTCGGGAAGCCCGCTCAGCTTGAACTGATCGGCCTGTCTCCCAACATGGACTTGCACTTCGACCGGCCTGACGTCTCCCCCGACCAGCGCCACCGAGGTGGTCGCGGCATACATGGCCTGGAAGGTACGGACCTGCCGTGACGGGTTCTAGGGGGGCGTGCTGGCCACTAAACGAGGAACTCGACCTGGTGGCTCTGGCTCAATGCCCACCGGCCTGCCAGGCGGCAATTCGATCGGACCGGTCCGGCAGTTTCCACAGCGGAGCCGTGTAATCGGGTCGGGGAAGTCGAGACATGTCCCTCACCCAGTCGATCGCGTCGAGCTCGCCGTCGATCGCGGTCTGAGTGAGTTCAGCAGCAATCAGCTGCCTCGGGGAGTGACCATGCTCTGCGAGGGTCTTCAACGCACGCAGGTGGCTCGCGACCAGCTCGTCGGGTGCAGCACCTCGGTCAGGACTGTCCAAGACGTTGGGTGGCAGAGGGCTCAGGTTGCTGTTGCGCGTCACCATGCGCCGACCGTCCGGGAACAGGCTGGTCACTACGAGAACGGCATCGGTGACGCTGGCGTAGCTCTTGCTGTCGGAGGACAGGAGGACGCTGACTGTGATCTGCACCCGGCCGATGGTTGCTCGATAGGCGCCAACCTGTTCGAAGCCCAATGACTCGAAGTCCCCGACGAACTTCTCGGCGTTCTCCATCACCGCGCCCCTCTCAGCGGGCTCGATGTCGCTGGGGAGGGGTCCGACCCGTCCTCGGGACCACGCCGACCAGGCGAGTACTGCGAACAGCCCCGCGGCAACGAGCCAGCTTTGCAGAGAGACAGCGACCACAACACCGAGCAGGATCGTGAGTGGGAGTTGCCATCGGCTGGTCGGGGGCAGCCAGGTCAGGACGACGAACGTGATGCCCAGGCCAACAGTCCAAACCGCCAGCATCCACCGGTCGTTGATCGCCAAGAGCACCGCGAGTACGACGCCAGCTACCAGAAGCAGGACTCCAAAGGCACGCAAAACCCTGTAGGTGGGTCGGACAGCCGTCGGCAACGGGGGATGTTTGCTCCGCATCGAAGGGGAGTATCGACCGTCGACGGTCGCGGCTGCAATCATCGGCGGGTCCGACAGCACGCACGGTCATAGGATCGGCTGATGACGTCCCCCGGCATGGAGTCGGCGATCGAGGAGGCACGGCTCGGGCTCGAGGAAGGCGGGATTCCGATCGGGTCGGTGCTGGTGGTGGAGGGAATCATCCTGGGCCGAGGTCACAATCGCCGGGTGCAGCGAGGCTCGGCGATCCTCCACGGCGAGATGGACGCTTTGGAGAGTGCCGGGCGACTTCCGGCGTCCCAATACCGCAAGTCGGTGATCTACACCACGCTGTCTCCATGTGACATGTGCACGGGTGCCATCCTCCTCTACGGGATCCCCCGTGTGGTCGTAGGTGAGAATCGCTCCTTCCTCGGTGCCGAGGAACACCTGAGGGCGAACGGGGTGGTGGTCGAGGTCCTGGACGACCCGCGCTGTGTCGACATGATGAGCGACTTCATCGCGGCCCATCCCGACCTCTGGCACGAGGACATCGGCGAGCCCTAGTTGTGATGAGCTAACGGTCAGTCCACTCCGGGTCGCGCTTCTCCAGGAACGCAGCCACTCCCTCCAAAGCGTCGTCAGTGGTCAGAGCGATCGATTGCGACTGGCCCTCCCAACCGATCGACTCGCCGAAGCTGGACTCGAAAGCGGCGTCGATGCCCTGTTTGCTGAACATCTGCCCGATGGGGGCTCCCTTCAGGAACATCTCCGCCATTTCGGTGGCGCGAGCCTGGAGACGGTCCGGGGGAACCACTTCGAGAGCGATACCCAACTCCTTCGCCTCCTCCGCGCCAACAATGCGGCCGGACAGGGCCAGCTCCTTGGCCCGCTGCAGGCCCACCACCCTGGGCAACAGCCACGTGCCACCAAAGTCCAAGGTCAGCCCGCGGCGCACGTATATCTCGGCAAATCGCGCCCGATCGGTGGCGATGACGACGTCACAGCCGAGAGCCATGTTCATCCCGGCTCCGACTGCGACCCCGTCGACCGCGGCGATCGTCGGCTTGCTGATTCGATGAAGAGCGGTCGCCGCCCGCTCCACCTCCTTCATGCGGCGGTGGGTATCCGTGACCGACATGGGGGCGTCCAGGCGGTCGCTACCCAGGTCGGCGCCGGCGCAGAAGTCGCCTCCGGCTCCGGTTATCACCAGGACACGCTCCGTCCCGCTCTGGAAGTCGGTGAAGGCCTCTGTGAGCAGGGTCCAGCCATCGGCGGGAATCGCGTTCTTCCGCTCAGGACGGGCCATTGTCAGCCAGCGGACCCCATCACGGGTGTCGATCTCGAGCCAACTCACGGGTTGACAGTAGACATCGTCTCGCCCCGGTTACCGTCCCGGTGTGGGTTTCAACCCCTTTCGGGAACATCGGGCCAATGCGGTGGACGTGATCATGGTCGTCGTCGCCGTGCTCGCCACGCTGGCGGTCATCGCATGGGCGATCTTCTCCGGGTGACCGTCAGCCCGGTTCAGCCGTATCAGGCGCGGAAGGACTACCTCTGCCCGGGATGTGACAACACCATCCCCGCGGGGACGTTTCATCTGGTGGTCATCCCCGATGACGACATCGACATGCGGAGACACTGGCATCACGGCTGCTGGCACAAGGAGCAGCGCCGCCAGTTCGGGGCTCAGGCGTCCCGTCGCTGAAGGCCCCACCAGGTCAGGGCCAGCCCCATGATCGTCCAGCCAGCGATGATCGCCAGCTGATGCCATAGTGTCAGACCGGTGCCGGGTATGAGCCCGCTGAAAATTCCATCGAAATCCACGTCGAACAGGGCGGTCGATGCCGCGGTCAGGGAAACGTTCTCCCAGGGGTCCCAAAGGGCTAGGAAGCCTTCGGCGAAATAGATCGCCAGCCCGGCGCCAATGGCCGGCCCTACCGAGCGGAACAGAGCCACCGCGGCGGTGCCCAATGCCGTCCAGGCGATCGCGATGAGGCCCGACTTCCAGAGCACGCCGACCAGCTCGTCGGTCTCGACGAATCCCTCACCGGGGGCGAAGAACAGTGCGATCCCGACCCAGAGGAGGAACGCGACCAGGAAGGCGAGCATCGTCGCCACCGAGTAGGTGAGGAACCGGCTGAGCAGCTGGGGGATCTTTCGGGCGTCTCGGGTGAGTGCGGTGGCCCATACAGTCGTGCTCAGCTCGCCACCGAGCAGCACTACTGCAAGGATCAGGGGGAACCAGAACTGGGTAGCCGCCTGCTGGGCCCCGACCGTGTAAACGCTCGGCTTCTCGAGCACCGGTAGGCCCTCGGCCACCTCGGGTGCGATCTCACCGAAGACGATGAGAAAGAAGGCGGCGAGCCCGACGAAGACCACGAGCAAGAGGGTCATCACCGGGAAGATCTTCCTCCTGGTGATCTTGCGGTACTCGGCTCGGAGAAGACTCAACGGACCGCCAGCCCGGTGAGACCGAGGAATACCGACTCCAGAGTGCTCTTCTCGGGTCGCACCTCATCGGGATAGATTCCGGCCTCGGCCAGCGCCCTGACGATGGCGGCTCCCTCCCTCGACATGACGAGCAACCCGACCTCGTCTTGTTGCGCCTCGAAGCCTGCAGCCTCCAGGGCCACCCGGGCGCCGGAGACGTCATGCACTCTGACTCTCGTGTTCCCACCTTCGAGCAGCGAGTCCAGCGTTCCCTGGGTCACCAACCGTCCCCGGTCGATGACTATCACATAGTCGGCAAGCGCCTCGATGTCTGCCAGGTCGTGAGTCGAGACCAACACCGTCTTGCCCGCGGTGGCGAGATCCCGCAACCGGGCCCGGAAGGCGTGTTGACCCGCGGGGTCGAGGCCGTCGAGTGGCTCGTCGAGGATGAGCAGGTCGGGGTCGCCCAGCAGAGCGGCGGCGAGAGCGAGACGTTGCCGCATTCCCTTGGAGTAGTCGCCTGCCTTGCGATCGGCATCCTCCGAGAGACCAACGAAGTCGAGCATCTCCTGGATCCGCTCGTGACCAAATCCGAGGGTGTCGGCGGCTACGGCGAGGTTGACCCGACCGCTCAACGTCTTGATCAGACCGGGCTCCTCGACTATCACACCAACCCGTTTGACGATCTGCGGGAGGCCGGCGGGCACGCCGAGACCTAGTACCTCGATATCGCCGGCGTCGGGTTGGGTCAGCCCGAGGATGGCCCGGAAGGTCGTGGTCTTGCCGGCGCCGTTGGGGCCGAGGAAGCCGGTGAGCCGGCCAATGGGGACTTCGAAGTCGAGACCCTGGAGTGCCTTGGTCTTCCCGTAGGTCTTGTGCAGGCCACCGACACGTATCGCGGCTGCGTTGGGTGGCATGGCCGCGACGTTAGGGGGACCCTGACCAGCCCAACAAGTCAGCCCGGCAGCCAGTGGATCTCAGCACCCCAGGAGCGCAGGCCGACACCCACGAGATCCACCCGAGCTCCGCCGGCCGCACCAGCGAGACCCCGCACCCGTCTCCGCTTCCGGTCGGACACCGCATCGATCGGGTCGCCATCGCCGGTCATAGTGCGCACTTCGATCACGACCCGGCGACGACCGTCGATTGCGATCAGGTCGAGCTCACCCCCGCCGATGGCCACGTTCCTGTCGAGGATCTTCAGACCCTGCTCGGCCAACCAATGGGCGGCCAGACGTTCACCTGCCGCGCCTGTCGAAGCGCGACTCGCGGTCAGAGCTTGAGCTCCGTCTTCTCCAGCTTCTCCACGTTCACGTCCCGGAACGTGAGGACCTTGACGGTCTCGAGGAACCGGGCCGGTCGGAACATGTCCCAGACCCAGGCGTCGGTCATTACGACCTCGAAGTATGTCGAGCCGTTGGCCTCTCTCACCTCGACGTCGACCTTGTTGGTCAGGTAGAACCTGCGCTCCGTCTCGACCACATAGTCGAACATCGGCAGGACATCGTGGTACTCCTTGTAGAGCTTGAGCTCGACCTCGGTCTCGTAGCGCTCCAGGTCTTCGTCCATCTTCTCCTCGACTGTCGGCCCTCGGCGATCATATGACTTGTCGCGCCCTAACACTTACCTAGGGGCAGGGACGTTTTCCAGGGAATTGGTCGTCGTCGGTCAGAGACCGCTGAGATTCGACAGCGGCCAGATGATCACGAACGCCCGCCCCACCAGATCGTCATAGGGGATATTGCCGAATCGGCGGCTGTCGAAACTGAAGTTGCGGTTGTCGCCCATCACGAAGACCTCCCCTTCGCTGATGGTGAACGGCCCGGCGTCGGGCATGACCACCGTGTCGGGGAGGTATGGCTCGGACAAGATCACCCCGTCGATCTGAACTTCGTTGTCGACGATGCTTATGGTCTCGCCTGGTAGCCCGACCACTCGCTTGATGAGATCGTCCCGGCCGCGAGTGCGGATGCCCACCGCCTCGAGGACCGATCGGATCACGGCCTCCGGGATCGACTCGTCGACCTCTTCCTCGGACGGGTCACTGAAGACCACGATGTCACCACGTTCCGGCTCCCCGAGCCGGTAGGCGAGCTTGTTGACCATCACCCGGTCGTCGACGTGGATCGTATCGAGCATCGATTCGGATGGGATCCAGAAGGGTTGGACGAGAAATGTCTTGATCAGGACGGCGATGACCAAGGCGGTGACCAGGAGCCCGGGTAGCTCCGCCCAGAACGATCGCTTCCTTCTCCGCTTCGGCCCCTCGTCGATCAGCTCCGCATCGGGGCCCGAGGTCGGCTCGCGCCCCTCGGCGAGGTGTCGTCCCCTGGATTCGTGACTCAGTCGCGAAGCTCCTTGATGCGGGCGGACTTACCGACCCGATCGCGCAGGTAGTAGAGCTTCGAGCGGCGCACGTCGCCTTTGCGGACGACTTCGATCTTGGCGATGATCGGAGTGTTCACCGGGAACACACGCTCGACCCCAACACCGAAGCTCAACTTGCGAACGGTGAAGCTGGCCCGCATGCCGGTGCCATTCCGGGCGAGCACCACGCCTTCGAAGACCTGGATGCGCTCCCTGCCGCCTTCCACGACGCGGACATGGACCTTGACGGTGTCGCCCGCACGAAACTCGGGCAGGTCATCGCGCACATGCGCGTTTTCCAGTGCTTGAAGATCGTTCATGGAGAGCTCCTAGAAACGTTCCCGGGGAATGCAGGCGGCTGCCCGGTGGAGCGATTCTATCAGCTATCGGCCTGCTTGCCATCCGACAACAGATCGGGTCGCCGCTCCCTGGTGCGTCGCAGACGCTGGTCGGCACGCCACTCTGCGATCTTCCCGTGATCCCCGCTGAGCAGCACGTCTGGAACCTCCAGCCCCTCGAAATCCGCAGGTCTCGTGTACACCGGCTCCTCGAGCATCCCGTCGCGGAACGACTCGGCCCGAGTCGAGTCCGGGTTCCCCACGACTCCTGGGAGGAGCCGGGCGACCCCTTCGATGACGGCGGCTGCCGCAACCTCCCCTCCGGCCAGCACGTAGTCACCGAGACTCACCTCTTGATCGATGAATAGGTCGATGACCCTTTGATCGACGCCCTCGAAGCGCCCACAGACGAGGGTGATCTCATCGAGGCTCGCCCACTCATCGAGGCTGGCCTGCGTCATGGGCAGACCTGAAGGGGTGAACAGCACACGTCGGGTGGCGGAGAACGGCTCCAGCGCCGCGGCCAGCGGCCCGACCATCATCACCATGCCAGGCCCCCCGCCGAAGGGGGCATCGTCGAGCTGCCGATGACGACCCACGCCGAACTCCCTCAGATCGACCAGATCGACCTCCAACACGCCCTCATCGATGGCTGTGCCGACCAGAGACGTCTGGAGGGGTCCCGAGAAGTACCCGGGGAACATGGTGATGACATTGATCCTCACCGCAGGCAGGCTAGACCCGGGTCGGTAACCGCCTCAGCGGTCGGCGGCCCGGGTGGCCAGGACGTAGACCCGCGCCGACTGATACTCCTCGGGATATGGGCCGCGGGTCTCAGTTTGCACGATGTCGAACCCGGCACCCGCCAGGTACCCTGTCATCTCGTCGGCGGTGAAGTGGGTCACGGTCATGGGCACCGGGCGGCCAAACAGCTCCACTCGTGGCTCTCGCCCTCACCGAGATGGACCGCCACCAGCAGCGGCCCACGCCCCACGAGACCTTCGGCGAGCCTGCCCAGGACCAACGGCACATCGGGCCGGGTGAGGTTGATGAGCGAGTAGAGGGCGATGACACCTCCCAGGCTGTCCGATGGCCATCGGCTCTCCAGCATGTCACCGACTTCGAACACGAGCTCCGGGTGGAGACGTCGGGCGATCTCGATCATTCTGGGAGAGAGATCGAGCCCGTGGGGGCGAAGCCCGAGCCCACCGAGATGATTGCTGATATGGCCCGGCCCACAGCCCAGATCGAGCACCGGGAGGTCGCGTCTGTCGACCATCACCGCGAAATCGGCGAGCAACTCACGGTCGAACGGCTTGTGGTCGAGCTCGTGATAGAGATTGGCCGCATACTCGGATGCAACCTCATCCCAGCCGCGGGCGATCTTGCGAAGATGATCTCGATCGGTCACGGGATGAGCGTCTAGAGAAGGCGCTCGACGATCATTGCCATCCCCTGCCCTCCGCCGACGCACATGGTCTCCAGGCCGAGCGTGCCATCGTCTGTGCGCAGATCGTTGAGCAGGGTCCCCATCATCCGGGCCCCGGTCATGCCGAAGGGGTGCCCGAGGGCGATGGCACCGCCATGAGGGTTCAGTCTGTCCATGTCGATGCCGAGCTGATCGACGCAGGCGAGAACCTGAGCGGCGAAGGCCTCGTTCAACTCGATCACGTCGATGTCGTCGAGAGACATCCCGGTCTGTGCCAAGACCTTCCGGACCGCGTGGACCGGACCCAATCCCATGAGCTCGGGCTCGAGACCGGCGACGGCCGATCCGACGATCCGCGCCATGGGCTCGAGGCCGAGCGCTCTCGCCTTCTCCTCGGCCATGACGAGCACGGCAGCCGAGCCGTCGTTGAGCGGACAGGAGTTGCCGGCGGTGACAGTTCCTTGTGGCTCGAAGGCCGGTGGGAGCGTGGCCAGCTTCTCGAGCGTCGTGTTGGGTCGGGGCCCGTCGTCGTCACGGATGGTGCGACCATCGGGGATCTCGATCGGGGTGATCTCCCGGTCGAAGAACCCATTCTTCTGCGACTCGACCGCCCGATCCTGGGAGCGCTTGGCGAACTCGTCTTGACGCTCCCGGGTGATCCCGTGTCTCTTGGCGACGTTCTCGGCGGTGTTACCCATCGGGATGTAGACGTGGTTGATGAAGTCGTCCCTCTCCTCATCGGTGAACCTGGGGTTGAGGTCCTCGGAGTCCAAACCCTTGCCATAGGTCCTCGAGACGGACTCGGAGCCGGCTGCGATGTATGTGTCACCCTCGTCTCGCTCGATCGCGTGGAATGCCATCCGGATGGTCTGCAGCGAGGAGGCGCAGAACCGATTGACCGTGGTGGCGGGGACCGACGACGGCATGCCTCCGAGCAACGCGGCGGGTCGCGCCATGTTGTAGCCAGCCTCGTGATGGGTGAGCCCACATCCCACCATGACGTCCTCGACCGAGCTTCGATCGACCGCGGGCACTTTCTCCATGAGCGCGTTGATGGCGAACCCGGCGAGGTCGTCGGCTCGGACATCGATGAGGGACCCCTTGTACGCCCGCCCGATCGGCGATCGGGCGGTCGCCACGATCACTGCATTCGCCATGTCATCCCTCGCTTGGTGAGTTCACGGTAACCGACTGTCATAGTGTCACCCGCATGCCCAGGCTCGCCCTCGCTCTGCTGTGCTTTATGACGGCGGCGTGCACCGGGTTGGTCGACGGCGGGGAGAGCACCACCTCGATCAACATCTCGACGACGTCCCAGCCGGAGCCCACGCTCCCGCCCGTGATCGATTGCCCGGGTATCGGGGACTTCGGGGAGGGAGGCGGTCTGGCCGAGATCGAGGCCACCGACTCGGACAGCAGCACCCTGGGCAGGATCAGCTGGGAGCAGTCCGATCAGTGCGAGATCTTCCGTTTCGAGTTCGAGACCTCGGAGGGGGCACCGGCCACGACGGTCCCCGACATCGAGATCGCCCATCTCGAGTCGTTCCAGGTGATCCGAGTGCGGCTGGACGTCGAGTCGACGGTGGTCACCGACCAGCTCGTGGAGACAGGTCTGGTGGACCGGCTCTATGTGGTGCGCGCCCTCGACGGGGGCATGTTCGTCGACCTGCATCTGGCCGAGCCGGCAGCGGCGCGAGCGCTGGCGCAATCCTCGCCGGCGACCCTGACCGTCGATCTCCGGCCAGGGTTCGTCCCTTTCGCGGGAGAATCGGTGATCGGGGAGCGGGTGATCGTCGTGTCGCCGGGAAGCGAGAGCACCGTGGGCCAATTCACCCAGGTCGTTGGTTACTCGCGGACATTCGAGGCCAACGTCGTGATCATGGTGACCCAGGACGGAGCGATCATCTCGGAGACCAACACCACGGCCGCCGACTACATCGACACCTGGGGGGAGTTCCGGTCACAGTTGAGCCTCCCGCTCGGCGACGTATCGGTTTTCGTGGGTGAGGCGAGCCCGGAGGATGGCAGCCTCGAAGGTGTGAGCCTGGAACTCCTGGTCAGCTGAGACCCTCGATCTCCCTTATCTCGACCTCACCACCGTCGAGATCGACCACCGGCACTAGCTCATCCACGAACGGGACCTCGAACCGCTCTCCATTCCGCTCGATCACCAGCCGATCCTGGGCTGCGCCGTAGATGACGTCGACCACCTCGCCACCACCCGGGCGAACCGAGAGCCCGATCAGGTCACCGGGCCAGTACTCGTTCTCGGCCAACGCCCTCCGGTCGGTGACGAGCACATCCTGGTTGCGAATGTCTTCGGCATCGCCGCGGTCCGCTATCTCGATGAACGACACCTCGTGGCCCTTTGCCCCGCGTCGCACCGACCTGACCGTCAACACATGATCGGCGACGTAGACGGTGGACCCGGTCTCGAAGTGGACCAGGTCGCTCGGGTCGACGTAGAGACCGAGGAATCCCTCGAGACCGTGTGGCCTCCCGAGCCGAGCCACCTTGACCCGAGCGGGCTCAGTCGAGGAATTCGACTCCAGCGCTGATCCCCTCTTCCTCACCAGCGGCACCTGCCGCGGCCCGAATCGCCTTGGCGACCCGGCCCCGACGCCCGATCACCCTCCCCATGTCCGGTTTGGCGGTGCGCACCTCGGCGATCACCTCGTCGGGGCCCTGCTCGACCATGGTCACCTGCACGGCTTCGGGGTCTTCGACGATGCTCTTGATCACGTATGTGACGACCCTCTCGACGATCTCACCCTTGGCCACGCTCACTCCTCCTCGGTGGTGTCGGGTGTGGTCGCCTCTCCCACTGGGCCGCCCTCGACTCCGACGACATGGATGCCGCGGGCCCTGGTCTCCATCGTGGTCATCGCACCGGAGATGTTGAGCAGTTTCTCAACGGTCTCCGACGGCTGAGCCCCCCTGGCCAGCCATTCCGATGCCCGCTCGTTGTCGATCTCGACGAGCGAGGGCTCCTGTCTCGGGTCGTATCGGCCGATCTGCTCGATATAGCGGCCATCCCTCGGTGACCGGCCGTCGACAACGACGACGCGAAACACCGGCTGGCGCTTCTTGCCCATCCGCATCAATCTCATCCTGACAGCCATCTAACTCACCTCTTCGGCCGCCGGCCTCCGGTAAGGGCCTCGAGTGAGGGCATGCCCCGACTGCCGGCCAGCGTCTTCATCATTCTCTGTGCATCGGCGAATTGCTTGAGTACCCGATTCACGTCCTGGGGCGTGGTGCCCGAGCCAGACGCGATCCGGCGTTTGCGGCTTCCGCCGATGATCTTGGGGGCCCGGCGCTCCTCAGGTGTCATCGACTGGATGATTGCCTCGACCCGCTTGAGGTCGCGATCGTCTACATCGACCTCACGTAGGAGCGATCCGGACCCGGGAAGCATAGCAAGGATGTCCTTCAGAGGCCCCATCGACTTCATCGCCTCGAACTGGGACAGGAAGTCGTCGAGTGTGAACTCGCCCTTCTCCAACCGTCGGGCGGCCTTCTCGGCCTCCTTCTCGTCGAAGGCGGACTCGGCACGCTCGATGAGGGTCAACACGTCGCCCATCCCGAGGATCCGACTCGCCATTCGCTCTGGATGGAACACCTCGAGATCCTCCAGCCCTTCCCCGACACCGACGAACTTGATCGGCGCACCCGTCACCTCCCGCACCGAGATGGCTGCCCCACCGCGGGCATCGCCATCCAGCTTGGAGAGGACGACTCCGGTCAGCCCTATCTCCCTCTGGAATCCTCCGGCCACGTTGACCGCGTCTTGTCCGGTCATGGCGTCCACCACGAGCAGGATCTCGTCCGGACTGGCCGCCTTTCTCATCGCCGCGAGCTCGCTCATCAACGCCTGATCGATCTGGAGCCGTCCCGCGGTGTCGATGATCAACACGTCAGCGCCCGAGCGTGCGGCTTCCTTCACTGCGTCGCGTGCGAGTTTCGGCGGCTTGGCGCGACGATCGACGAGAACGGGAACTTCGATGCGGCCGCCCAGTGCCTCGATCTGGTCGATAGCGGCCGGTCGCTGCAGGTCCGCGGCCACCAGCATTGGCTTCCGACCCTGACTCTTGAGCAGCCTCGCCAGCTTGCCGGCGGTGGTGGTCTTGCCAGAGCCCTGGAGACCGACCATGAAGATGACCTGCACTGTGGACTCCCGGGCCAGGGAGGCCGGGCCGGAACCGAGAGTGGTCACCAGCTCCTCGTGGACGATCTTGATGACTTGCTGACCGGGGGTGATCGACTTCGAAACCTCCTCCCCCACGGCTCTCTCCTTGACCCTGGCCAGGAATGTCTTGACCACGCCCACGTTCACATCGGCCTCGAGCAAGGCGATGCGGACGTCGCGAAGCGCCTGGTCGATGTCCTTCTCGGTGAGTCTTCCCTTTGCCCTGAGGCCGGAGAACACCGCTTCGAATCGTTGAGTCAGCGTCTCGAACACGGGTATAGGTTATGACCGGTGCCACTCCAACTGGACACCGTCTTCGTCTGGGTGACCGATCTCGACCGGTCCCTCGACTGGTACGGAGCACTCGGTCTGGAGCCCGGGCCCAGACACGGGCCGTGGCAGGACATGATCTTGAACGGGGCCACCCGGTTCGCCCTCCATCAGGGAGATCATCCTGGGGGACCATCCACCTCGGTCCCCTCCTTTCGCGTCTCCGACCTCGACGAAGAGATCTCCCGGCTGGCGAGAGTCGGCATCGAACCGACGGATCCTGCGGTGACCGACACCGGCGCGGCGAGATTCACCACGTTCACCGACCCCGATGGCAACCAGATCCAACTCCTCGAGCGGCCGTCGTGAGTGTTGAGATCCGACGGGCGGTGCTGCTGCCGGGCCTGCCCGAGCCGGTGGCGTATGGGCTGTGGCACATGGAGCAGTCAAGGGAGTGGACCCTGGCCTATGTCGACGGCCTGTCGCAGGAAGCCCTCGACCACCTGCCCGCGGGCCACCGCCACAGCGTTGCGACTCTCCTGTATCACATCGCCGTGTTCGAGGTCGACTGGATCTACATCGACGTCCTCGGCAATGAGTACGACATGGATCGTCGGATCCCCGAGTGCCCCACGGCCGTGAAGGCCCACCTCACCCACCCACTCCTCCTCGAGGACGGGAGTTACACACCTGTGAGCGGGGAGAGCCTGCAGACCCACCTCGACAGACTGGCCGCCATCAGGACCGGGCTCATCGACGTCGTGAGGGAGATGTCGCTGGCCGAGTTCAGGGCACCCCGTCCGAGTGGGGATGGCGAGGTCACTCCGGAATGGGTGCTCATGCACCTCGCCAGGCACGAGTCGGAGCATCGGGGGCAGATCTGGGAGGCTCGTCTGGCCGCCGAAGCCACTCTCCCCACCCACCGGCAACGCTTAACCTGACTGCGTGATCCCCGACACGATCGAAGAGCTGAGGTCGGCTCTCGACAGCCAGGACTACTTCGCCGGTGAGGATCTCACCGTGGCAATTCACCTCGCCCTCCAGCTGGGCAGACCTCTCTTCCTCGAGGGTGAGGCCGGCGTAGGCAAGACCGAAGTGGCCAAGGTCCTGGCGTCGATTGCCGGCGAAGAGCTGATCAGGCTCCAGTGCTACGAGGGCCTCGACGTGTCTCATGCCCTTTACGAGTGGGACTACGCACACCAGATGATGGAGATCCGCCTGCTGGAGGCCAGGGGCGAGGGCTCCCGAGCCACCTCAAGAGACATCATGAGCCGCGATTTCCTGATCGCTCGCCCGTTGCTTCGGGCGATCGAGGCGGCCCGGGGCGGGAGGAGGCCCGTGCTCCTGATCGACGAGCTCGACCGGGCCGACGAGGAGTTCGAAGCTTTCCTGCTCGAGCTGCTCTCGGACTTCCAGGTGTCGATACCCGAGATCGGCACGATCAAGGCAGACGATCCCCCGGTGGTCATCCTCACCTCCAACCGGACGAGGGAGATCCACGATGCACTGAAGCGCCGCTGCATCTATCACTGGATCGACTACCCGACACCCGATGTCGAGGCGGCCATCGTGGCCAGGAAGGTCCCTGGCATCGAGGCGGAGTTGGTTCGATCCCTGGCGGCGGCGATGGCGAGGCTACGGGACATGGACCTGTTCAAGCCCCCCGGCGTAGCCGAGACACTCGACTGGGCCGCGTCACTCCGCCTCCTCCACGACGGTGCCCTGACCCCGGCGTTGGCCGATCGCACATTGGGAGTGGTGCTCAAGTACAAGGACGACATCGACGCCGTCCGTGATGCCGGCGTCGAAGCCCTGGTCCCAGCGCCATGAAATGGCGATCGAGTCTCATTCTATGAGACTGGGGCCTATTCGGGACCTGACCACATTCGCCGACGCTCTCCGTGGCAAGGGTCTGACCGTCACCTCTGACCAGGTGAGTGACATGGCCAGGGCCATCAGCCTGGTGGACGCCGGTAGCCGGGATCAGGTGCACGCCGGCCTCCGGGCCCTGGCCGTCACCGACCCGGAGCAGCGCCGACTGTTCGACGAGGTGTTCGCTGACTTCTTCGAGGGCGGGTTCCAGCCGATTGGGCTCGCAGAGCAGCGATCGAAGCTGGCGAGTGCCTCCGCGGGCAAGCCTCTCATCCGGTCATTGGGCGAAGACACTTCGACTGAGACCGATTCCAGGACGGGGGCTTCGGCCGTCGAGGCCATCCAGACCCGAGACTTCGCCGACCTCGACGACCAGGAGTTGGCCGAGGCAAAGCGCCTGGTGATGTCGATGCTCTGGCAGCCATCCGACGTCAGGACGAGACGTTGGGCTGCCTCTTCCTCGGGCCCCAGCCCCGACATGCGACGGACTCTTCGGAGCGCGACCCGGCCGGAAGGTGACCTGATGCCCATCGTGCGCAGACGGCGCCGCCTCAGACAGCGTCCATTGATCGTTATCGCCGACATCTCAGGGTCGATGGAGACTTATGCGGAGCTCTTTCTCGTCTTTGCCCACGCCGCTCTGAGACGGCTCGAGAACGTCGAGGTATTCACGTTCTCCACGCAGCTCACCCGCATAACCGAGGACCTGAGTCGGAGGGATGTCGCCGGTGCCTTGGCCAGCGTCAGCGACTCGGTGACCGACTGGTCCGGGGGAACCAAGATCGGTGAGGCCCTAGGTGCGTGGAACAAGTCGTGGAGCCGGCGCCTCTCCCGGGGCGGCCCGATCGCCTTGATCCTCTCCGACGGTTGGGACTGCGGAGATCCCGGGCTCCTCGCCTCCGGGATGGCGAGGCTGGCCCGATCCGTGCATCGGGTGGTTTGGCTCAATCCGCTGGCGGCGCGGGCGGACTACCGCCCATCCACCAGGGGAATGCAGGCAGTTCTCCCCTATGTCGACCATCTGCTCCCCGCCGCATCGGTCCAGGATCTGAGGGGCGTGGTCAGACTGCTGGACTCGATGAGCACAGCCCGGACCTGACCGCGCAAGGCCAGAATACGGCACGACCCACTACCGTGATCCCTCGATGAGAAGCCAGCTCGCGCTCCGTGACCAGTGGGTCGACGAGGGCAAGGAGGTCGCCGTGGCGACGGTGATCAAAGTGCACGGGAGTGCCCCGCGGCCCGAAGGATCGAAGTTCCTGGTGTCCTCGGAGGGCGACATGGAGGGCTCGGTGAGCGGGGGGTGCGTCGAGAACGACGTGTTTCTCCACGCCCAGGAGGTGATCGAGACCGGAATACCCAAGACGGTCACCTATGGCATCGCGGACGAGGATGCCTTCGAGGTCGGCATGTCGTGTGGGGGCACCATCGACGTGTTCATCGAGCCCTGGTGACGACGGCGCTCCAAGCCATCCGGGAGATCCTCGATGTCGAGGGATTCGGCTCGGTCGTCACATTCGTAGACGGGCCCGAGATCGGGTCCAAGGCCGTCTTGGACGCACGAGGTGATGTCGTCGCCGGGAATCTGCCGGCCGAAGTGGCCGATGACGTCGTCGAGGACGCCCTGGCCCTGATGAGCCGCGAGCAACACCGTGCGTTGGGGTATGGAGATCACTCCGTTTTCATCGAGACGCTCGCTCCACCACCCGATCTGCTCATATTCGGCGCCGTCCACATCGGGCAGGCGCTGTGCTCGTTCGCATCACAGATGGGATATCGGGTGACGGTGGTCGACTCCCGCCCGGCGTTCGCGACCGACGACCGGTTTCCCCAGGCCGACAAGGTGATCCTGGGCTGGCCCGACGACATACTCGACCAGCTCGGCTTCGATCGTCGCACCTGGGTCGTCGTGCTTTCCCACGATCCACGGCACGAGACACCGGCCCTGGCCGCCGCCCTGAAGTCGGACACCCGGTACATCGGGGCAATGGGGAGCCGGCGCACCCATCGTCTTCGAGTCGAGCGGCTCGGTGAGCTCGGTTTGGCCGAGGCAGACATCGCCCGCATCCACTCCCCGATCGGGCTCGACATCGGCGCCGAGACGCCTCAGGAGGTGGCGATCTCGATCCTGGCCGAGATGACCATGGTGCGGTACGGAGCGGGCACTGGGCTTTCCCTCCGAGGTGTCGAGGGGCGGGTCCACAAACAGCGGTCCGACGGCTGAGACCGGGCCTGCCGAGGTCCTAGCATCCGCTGGTGGTCAGGACCCAATACGCCAAGAGCGGAGACGTCAGTATCGCCTATCAGGTGATCGGCGAGGGGCCTCGTGACCTGGTATACGTGCCGGGCTGGGTCTCCAACGTCGAGCTGATGTGGGACGAACCGGTCCTCGCCTCCATCCTGCGACGTTTGTCCACGTTCTCGAGGGTCATCCTCTTTGACAAGCGCGGCACCGGGATGTCCGATCCGGTGCCCGAAGCCGACTTGCCCGGGCTCGAAGAGCGCATGGACGACGTGAGGGCGGTGATGGATGCGGTCGGGTCCGAGAAGGCGTCTCTTCTGGGGCACTCAGAGGGTGGGAACATGTCCATTCTGTTCGCCGCCACCTTCCCCGAGCGCACCGAGAAGCTCATCCTCGTCGGCTGCTACGCCAAGCGGGTTTGGTCCGAGGACTACCCATGGGCTCCGACGCCCGCCGAGCGGGAAGCGGACATCCGACAGACCGAGCAGACTTGGGGAGACCCCGACGCTATCCCCGACTACGTGCTCGGAGCGCGGACGCACGACCAGGCATTCCGGGACTGGGTGGCCCGGTACTTCCGACTGTCCGCCAGCCCCAGTTCCGCGGCGCAGCTGCTTCGCATGAACACGGAGATGGACACCCGGGCGATTCTTCCCTCGATACATGTGCCCACGCTCTGCATCTACCGGACCGACGATGTCGACGTGAAGCTCGAAGAGGGGCGATGGATCGCCTCTCAGATCCCGAACGCCAAATTGGTCGAGCTACCTGGAAACGCCCACCTGTTCTGGGCCGACGATCCCACGCCCCTCGTCGACGAGATCGAGGAATTCGTCACCGGGCATCGGGAGACGGCCCAGCCGGAGCGGGTCCTCTCGACAGTGGTGTTCACCGACGTCGTGGGCTCCACCGACCGAGCGGCGTCGATGGGAGACCGACAATGGCGGTCGCTGCTGGAGCGGCACAACCAGGTGATTCGGGAAGAGCTGAAACGATGGCGAGGCAGGGAGCGGGGCACGGCCGGGGATGGCTTCATCGCCACCTTCGACGGGCCTGCTCGCGGGGTCAGGGCGGCCCAGGCCATATGCAAGACGGTGAGGGGTCTGGGGATCGAGGTCAGGGCCGGCGTGCACACCGGAGAGGTCGAGCTGGTAGGCGACGACGTTGCCGGGCTGGCTGTCCACATCGGAGCCAGGATCGCCTCGCTGGCAGGTCCGGGAGAGGTCCTGGTGTCGAGAACGGTCAAGGATTTGGTGGTGGGCTCGGATCTCACCTTCAGAGACCACGGCGCCCACCGTCTCAAGGGAGTACCGGACGTGTGGGAGATCTACGAGGCAGTGGGATCGGCTTGACCTCCGATGGGCGCAAGCAAGTGAAGGAGATCTTCGTTAGACGCCATCTCCACCCCTGACCGGGCAGGAACCGGCGATCTCTCGGGTTCGTTGTCACGGGGTGACGGCACGACGAAGCCCGACCCCCCTGGGTGCAGGGCTGCGCTCCACGCTCATCCCGGGTTGGGGGCAGCTGGCGACGAATCGGCGCGCCCTCGGCAATGCGATGTTGATGGCCACCGGTCTCACCGGTGTCGCCCTGCTCACGGCGTTCCTGTTCCTCGGCCCGCTGGCGATGGTGTCACACCTGGCCGACCCCGACGTCCTGCTCGGCCTGGTCCTCTTCAACATCGTGGTCGCCGTCGTCCGTCTCTTCTCGACCACACACGCCTGGCGGGTGGGAGGAGGGCGAAAGTGGATCGTGGCGGTCATCCTGGCGGTGTTCGTCGCCGTGCCCCATGTGGCCATTGGATGGGTTGGGCTGGAGACGAGGGACTCCCTGCTCACCGTGTTCGCCCCCGAGACGCCGACTTCCGTCTTGGCGGTGGCGGACACCTCGACCAGCTCGACCACCACGACGACCCTCTTCGTCCTCGACCCCCTGCCCGGCGGGCCCGCCGAGGGGGAGTACGGGGAGGACAAGATTGTGAGGCCCGAGCCGATCCTCTGGCGGCCCTTTGGCGAGGAACGGCTCAACATCCTCATCCTCGGCGGTGACGCCGGGCCAGGTAGGTCGGGGCTGAGGACCGACACCATGATCGTGGCATCGGTCAATCCCGTCTCCGGTGACGCAGCACTGTTCGGGCTGCCCCGCAATTTCGGTGGTGTGGCCTTCAGCGACGGCACCCCCTTCCCCGGTCGACGTCTCAACCACGTATACGGCTGGGGCGTCGACAACCCCGGGGTCTTCGGCGGCGTGGATCCTGGAGCCTCGGCCTTGATCGACGTCATCGAGAACATCACGAACCTCGACATCGACTACTTCATGCTCGTCGACCTGACCGGGTTCGCCGATGTGGTCGATGTGCTCGGCGGGGTGAGCCTCGACGTCGCCGGACCCGTGAACGGCCCGCTCTACGACCCGGAGACCGGGGGATACCAGATGATCGAGATCCCGACCGGTGAGCAGCACCTGGACGGGGGACGTGCCTTGGCCTATGCCCGCGCCCGCTACGGGTCGTCGGACTATGTGCGGATGGGCCGTCAACGCTGCATCATCGCGGCGATGGTCGGTCAGGCGGAGGTGCTCTCCCTGCTCACCCGGCTAGCTGATCTCCTCGATGTGGTCGAGACCCATGTCACCACCGATGTCCCCCTAGATCTCGTCCCCGAGCTGATTCGACTCTCCCCCAGGGTCTCGAGCCAATCGATCCGTGTCATCGGCTTCGACCCGACGTGGAGCATCGGTCGGACCGCCGACGGCCATGCCATCCCCGACGTGGACAGGATCAGGGCAGCCGTGAGGCAGACCATCGAGAGCCCCGAGGCCGCGGCGACCCTCGGGGTGTCGACAGTCGCCGAGAGCTGCGGTTGACGTAGCCTCCAATCCGTGACCGGAGCAGAGGACGCACTCAGAGCCGACATCCGCCGTCTCGGCAACCAGCTCGGGGAGGCCCTGGTCCGACAACACGGTCAAGCCCTGCTCGACCTCGTCGAAGAGGTACGGGCGCTGGGCAAGTCGGCGCGTCGAGGAGGCAGCGCGGAGGCAGCGGCCGAGCTCCACGCACTCCTCTCCAAGCTCGACATCGACGACGTCATCCCCCTGGTCAGGGCATTCACCACGTACTTCTACCTGGCGAATGTCGCCGAGCAGGTCCATCGCATCGACCAATTGGCCAGCGACGACAGGTATCTGAGAGCGACGGTCGACCGAATCCTCGAGGCCGGTCTCGATCAGGGCCTGATCGACGAGATCGTCACCCGGCTGGAAGTGCGCCCGGTGTTCACGGCGCACCCGACCGAGGCCGCCCGACGGAGCATCCTCACCAAGCGGGGTGACATCGCCGATCTGATCACCGAGCGGCTGGCGTCGACCAACGACGACCGCATCGACCTGATCGATCGGCGGACCGCCGAACTGATCGACCAGATCTGGCAGACCGATGAGCTCCGCAATGAGCGGCCGACCGTGGTGGAC
>Ga0268386_10000603_pt1 | contig 23052 bp, 26 predicted proteins | sample RVTome_15_FD_200260 | JGI IMG/M metagenome (GOLD analysis project Ga0268386, IMG submission 200260) | Soil microbial communities from uranium-contaminated site in the Upper Colorado River Basin, Wyoming, United States - RVT150D86... ...
TCGGGTTCGTCGAGCCCGCCGCGGGGGCCGCGCCGGTCCCCGGCGAGACCGTTCTCCTGCTGGCGGAGGCGGTCCGCCGGAGGAAGCGCGTCCAAACCCGCTACCGGTCGTTCTCCGGCGCCCTCTCGGAGCGAGAGCTCAGCCCCCACGGGCTGGTCGTCAACGCCGGCCGCTGGTATCTCGCGGCGCACGACCACGGCCGGGGGGAGCTCAGGACGTTCCGCGTCGACCGCATGCTCGGGCCGGTGCTCGAGGAGGTTGCCGCCCTCGACCCCCCGGAGGACTTCGACCCGGTCGCGTACGTGACGAGCTCGCTGGCAAGCGTGCCGTGGACGTGGGAGGTCGAGGTGGAGCTCGACCTCCCGCTCGACCGCGCGTCGGAGCGCATCCCCGCGACGCTCGGACAGCTCGCCGCGGACGGCGGGGCCACGGTCCTTCGCATGAACGTCGAGTCGCTCGACTGGATGGCCAGCTTCCTCGCCGGGCTCGGCTGCGGCTTCGCCATCCGACGTCCCGACGAGCTGCGCGCGAGCGTCCGCGAGCTGGCCGCCCGCCTGGCGACCGCGTGACCGAGGCGACGTACGATGGCGGGGTGGCGGAGACCCGGTCCGAGTGGCTGACGCGGAGGCCGGCGCCGCCGGTGGCGCCGTTCGTCGAGCGCTACGTCGGCTATCGGCTCGAGGGCTTTCCAGCCGGCGTCCACCGAGGCCTCCCCTCCCGGCACCTGACGTTCATCGTCAGCATCGGGCCGCAGATCGACGTGGTGGCGCAGACCGATCCGGCGCAGGCTCCGCGCACGTACCGGGCCGTGGTCAGCGGCCTGCAGGCCTCGCCGGCCCTGATCGCCCACGACGGCTTCCAGGAGGGCGTCGCGTTCGAGCTGACGCCGCTCGGCTGCCGGTCGCTGCTCGGCCTGCCCGCGCGAGAGATCTGGAACGCCTCGCTTGAGCTGGAGGAGCTCGCCGGCCCGATCGGAGTCGAGCTCTGGGAGCGCCTCCAGCTGGCGCCCGGATGGCCGGAGCGCTTTGCGATCTGTGACGAGGTGCTCGCCCGGCTTGCGACCGATCGCCGGGTCGAGCCCGCGCTGGACCGCTCCTGGCGACTCCTGACGGAGTCGGCCGGCACCGTTGCGGTTGCCGACCTCGCCCGCACCGTCGGCTGGACACGCCAGCACTTCGCCCGCCGCTTCGTTGGCGAGTTCGGGCTCTCCCCGAAGCTGGCCGCCCGCGTCGTGCGCTTCGACCGGGCGCGGAGGATGCTGCAGGCGCCGTTCCTCTCGATCGCGCAGGTCGCGCACGCCTGCGGCTACTACGACCAGGCCCACCTCACGCGGGACTTCCGCGAGCTTGCCGGCGTCTCGCCGGCCCGGCTCCTCGACGATCTTCCATCCGTCCAAGACGGCGACGGCCTCCCTGGGTGAGCATGGGCGCATGACCGATACGAACACATCCGTCTGGCCCATCCTCACCTACCGTGACGCCCGCGCCGGGATCGCGTTCCTCACGAGCGCCTTCGGGTTCGAGGAGCGGGCCGTCTACGCCCGCGACGGCGACCCCGCGGTCGTCGAGCACGCGGAGCTCCGCTGGCCGCTCGGCGGCGGCGTCATGCTCGGCACCGCCGGCAAGGACAACTCGGCGTTCGGGACGCGGTTCCCCGGCAACGACTCCGTCTACGTCGTCTGCGACGACCCCGAGCGGCTCTTCGCGCGGGCGACCGCCGCCGGCGCCGAGGTCGTACGCGGCCTCGTCGACGAGGACTACGGCTCCCGCGGCTTCACCATCCGGGACCCGGAGGGCAACCTCTGGAGCTTCGGGACGTACGGGGGCGCGTAGTGCCCCGTCAGGCAATACACGCCCACCTCTACCCCGCGAGCACGCGGCGCCTGAGCCCACCCTCGCCCTTGCCAAGGCCACCAGCCTTAGCTGCGGACGAGTGCGGACTCATGCTTGGTGCGCGCGACGCAGAAGCCGGGCTGCATTACCTGAAGAGGCACTAGCGTGCTCGACCACGTCGTCATCAACGTCTCGGACTACGAGCGGAGCCGCGACTTCTACGCGCACGCGCTCGCCCCGCTCGGGTTCTCGCTCCAGATGGAGCCGGAGCCCCGGAGGGGCGGCTTCGGCGCCGACGGGAAGCCCTGGTTCTGGATCACCGACCGGCGCAAGCCGACCACCGAGAACGTCCACGTCGCCTTCACGGCGGCCGACAGGGAGACGGTCGACGCCTTCCACGCCGCCGCGCTCGCCGCGGGCGGAACCGACAACGGGCCGCCCGGCGTCCGGCAGATCTACCACCCGACGTACTACGGCGCTTTCGCGCTCGACCCGGACGGCAACAACATCGAGGCCGTCTGCCACCGCCCGGTGACCTCCTAGCTGTCGCCGCCGAGGTCGAGCAGCGCCTGCAGGCTCGCCCTGAGCTCGTCGACGTGCCCGGCGTCCAGCCGCAGCCGCACGAGACGGTCGAGGTCGGCCAGCGTCTCGGCGGCGACCGGCTCGAAGGCGCGGCTCCGCTCGGTCAAGAAGATCACCGAGGCGCGGCCGTCGCTCGGGTCGGGGCGACGCTCGACGAGCCCGTCGCGCTCGAGCCGGCGGATCAGCTCGGTCATCGCCTGCTTGCTCAGGCGCGCCCGCCGCCCGAGCTCGCCCATCCGCAGCCCGTCCTCCTCGAAGAGCGGAACCAGCACCGAGCCGTACGCGGGGCTCACGTCGCCCCAGCCGGCGGCGGCGAAGCGCTGGGCGAGGAGCTCGTTCCAGCGCTGCGCCGCCTTGGCCAGCAGGAAGCCGAGGTCGTCCCGGCCGATCACGAGAAGGTGCTGCGAATGTTGTCGAACTCGCGGAGGAGCGACCGGTACTGCGACTCGAAGAGCTCGTCAGGCATCTCCGGCGTCTTGAACATGGTGAAGCTGTAGGCGCTCCGCCCGCCGGGCAGCTCGACGACCCGCGTGGGGAAGAGGGCGAGCTCGTCCTCGGCCGGGCCGGCGAACATGTCGATGACGCCCGTCTCCGGGTCCGCTTCGATCGCGAAGTAGAACTCGCCGAGCCCGTTCACGACCTTGGCCTTTCCGTCCTCGTACTTCAGCTCGCGCGCGAACTCGGTCGCCCAGTCAGGCAGGTTTTCGATCCGCGAGAGGTAGTCGAACACCGGCCCCTTCGGCGCGTCGAGGACGGTCGTGACGGTCCGAGAGCACATCAGAGTTCCTCCTTGGTCCACTTGCGTACTAATTAGTACGGTAGCAGACTTTCCTACAGACGGGCGAGCACCTCGTCGACGAAGGCGAGCACCACCGGGTGGGCGGGGTCGACGAGGTGGCCGCCCTCGACCCACGCGACCCTGGCTGACGGCATGGCGGCTGCCATGGCGCTCGTGACCTCGTCGAACCCCGGCTGCAGGGATTCCTCGGCGGCGACGAGCAGAGTGGGCCGGTCGATGGTGGCGAGCTGTTCTGCGCTGAGCTCGGGATAGCCGGCACGGACCTCGGCGACGAGCGCCGGGCCGTTGGCCGTGAGCAGCTCGCGCAACTGCTCGGGCAAGCCCTTCCACGTTCCCGGGCCCGCGACGGCGGCGATGACTGTCTCGCCGACCGAGCTCATGTCCCTCGCGGCGGCGGCCAGGACCTGCTCCGTGACTTCGGCGAGCCAGCGCGTCGCCTCCTCGCTGAAGGAGGGTGCGTCGCCCTCGAGCAACACGAGGGCCCGGACCCTGTCCGGATAGCGCAGCGCGAGGTCGATCGCCACCGCACCGCCGTAGCTGCGCCCGATCACGATCGCCGGCGCCGCGCCGAGGGCGTCGATCAGCGCGGCGGCATCGTCGGCCTGCTCGTGCACGTTGGTGACGTACGGCTCGGGTCGCTCGCTGCGGGAGTGGCCGCGCCGGTCGTAGGCGATCGTGCGGCCGTGCTTCGCCAGCTCGGCCACCGCGTCGCTCCAGACGGCAGCTGAGCTGCCGGCCCCGTGGAGACAGACGATCGGCCCCCCCGTCCCGTGCTCCTCGTAGTAGAGGGAGACGCCGTTGACGCGAGTCTCGGGCACGCTCCTACGTCGTCTCCCGCAGAGTCGGAACGACCTCCTCGCCGAAGCGCTCGAGCTGGGTCTGGGGATCCTCGCTCGGCCAGAAGACGAAGGTGTCGAAGCCAAGCTCGGTGGCGAACCCGGTCAGCGTCTCGACCCAGTGCTCGGGCGGCCCCTCGAGCAGCCCGCGGGTCGGCCCGTCGACGATCGCGCCTGAAACGTTGTAGACGCGGCGAATCCCGGACGGTTCACGCCCGGCGCCGACGGCCGCCTCGTCGATCCGCGCGGTCAGCTCGGGGACGAGCTCGGCGTCGCCCAGGAGAGCGAGGGCACCCAGCCGTCGGCGAGCCGTCCCGTGAGCGCGAGCCCCCGCGGCTTGCCGACGCCGAGCCAGATCTCGATCGGGTGCGCGGGCGGCGGGCCGGGATGGAGGCCGCGCACCCGGTAGTGCTCGCCCGCGAACGCGATCGTGCGCTCGCCGCTCCAGAAGGCGCGGATGAGCCCGATCGCCTCCTCGAGCGCACGCAGCGCCTCGCCCGCCGAGCGGACGGGCCCTCCCATCGCGCCGATCGCCTCCCAGAAGGCCCCCGCCCCCAGCCCCAGCTCGAACCGGCCGCCCGAGAGCACGTCCAGAGTCGCGGCCTGCTTGGCGAGCATCGCCGGGGGACGAAGCGGGAGGTTGGCGACGTCCGGGAAGAGGCGTACGCGCTCCGTGCGCGCGAGCAGGTCGCCGATCAAGGCGAACGTGTCGAGGAAGCGCCACTGGTACGGGTGGTCCTGGATCCCGATCAGGTCGAGCCCGAGCTCGTCGGCGCGGGCGGCGAGCTCGCGGTGGAGAGGGAGGTCCGCGCTCGTCGGCACGAGCGAGAGCCCGAGCTCCAGCGTGCGCCCGTAGCGAGAGGTCACGCCGCCGAGTATGCCCGGTGCGGAACGATGAGTCCCTGGCCGGCCGTGGGTCTATACCTCGACGCGACGACGAAGGGAGACCGATGCGACTCACCCTGACGACCTTCATCACGCTCGACGGAGTCGTGCAGGCTCCGGGCGGGCCCGACGAGGACACGAGCGGCGGGTTCGAGCACGGCGGATGGCTGGTGCCGTACCTGGACGACGACATGGGCCAGGCGATGAACGGCTTCTTCGCCGACGCGGATGCATTCCTGCTCGGCCGCCGGACGTACGAGATCTTCGCCGCGTCGTGGCCGAAGATGAACGATCCGAACGACCCGGTCGCGAGCGCCCTGAACACGCTGCCGAAGTACGTGGCCTCGCGGACGCTCGAGGACGTCTCGTGGGAGGGCTCGACACTGCTCCGGGGCGATCTCGCGACCGAGGTCGCCGAGCTGAAGCGCCGGCCCGGGCGCGAGCTTCAGATACACGGGAGCGGCGGCATGGCCCAGACGTTGATCCGGCACGGCCTGATCGACGAGTACAGGCTTCTGACCTATCCGGTCGTGCTCGGCACCGGCAAGCGCCTGTTCGGCGAGGGCGCCAAGCCTTCCGCGCTCGAGCACGCGGACCACAGGCCGACGAGCACGGGCGGGAGCATCGACGTCTACACGGTGGCGGGCGAGCCCACCTATGGCGCCGTCGGGCCCGAGTACGAGTAGCGATAGTAGAGGCGTGACCGAGCAGCCGACGATCACCCTCCACGACGGCCGCGCGATCCCGCAGCTCGGCTTCGGCGTGTTCCAGGTCCCGTCAGGCGAGCCCACGCGCGAGGCGGTCGTGGCGGCTCTGGCTTCGGGCTATCGCCACGTGGACACCGCAGCCGTGTACCGCAACGAGGCCGACGTCGGGGCGGCCATCCGGGAAAGCGGGCTGCCGCCGGGATCGGTCTGGGTGACGACGAAGCTCGCGAACGCCGACCAGGGCGCGGCGACTGCCCGCCCCGCCTTCGAGGCGTCCCTCGACCGCCTCGGCCTGGACGCGGTCGACCTCTACATCCTCCACTGGCCGCACGAGCTGCGGCTCGAGAGCTGGCGCGTGCTCGAGCAGCTGTACGCGGAAGGCCTCGCTCGCTCGATCGGGGTCTCGAACTTCCTCGCGGGCCATCTCGACGAGCTGCTCGCGCGCGCCTCGGTGCCGCCCGTCGTGAACCAGATCGAGCTGAGCCCGTTCCTCTACCACACGCGCGAGGGCACTCTGCGTCGCTGCGCCGAGGAGGGGATCGCCGTCGAGGCCTACAGCCCCCTGACCAAGGGCCGCCGTCTCGACGACTCGACGGTGACGGCGATCGCGGCCGACCTGGGTCGGACGTCCGCGCAGGTGCTCATCCGCTGGTCGCTGCAGAAGGGGTTCATCGTGCTCCCGCGCTCGTCGAACGGAGATCGCATCGCCGAGAACGCGGCCGTTTTCGACTTCGCCCTGGACGATCCCCAGATGGCCGCGCTGGACGCGCTCGACGAAGGCCTGACGACAGGGTGGGACCCCGCGACACAGGCTTAGGAGACCGATGAGTTTCGGCGCCGGCCGCGGTCTCTAGGAGCATGAGCAAGCTAAGGGTTCACATCGCGGATTCCGCGGACGGCTATGTCGCGGGCCCGAACCAGAGGCTGGCACGCCGGTGTTTTGCGGGCTAACGAGGAGATGACGATGACAACCGAGCAGCAAGTAACGACAACCGAGCAGCAAGTATCCGAAGCGCCCATCCGCGCGCTGATCGAGAGCTGGGCGACGGCGGTCCAGGCTCGAGACCTCGACGGTGTGCTCGCCGCCCACTCCGACGACATCCAGATGTTCGACGTGCCCCCGCCGAACGAGCTGTGCGGCATGGAGGCCTACCGCGACTCGTGGCCTCCGTTCTTCGACTGGCTCGAGCAGGGGGGCGTGTTCGAGATCGTCACGCTCGACGTTACCGCAGGTGCCGACGTCGCCTTCGCGACCGCCCTGCTCCGCTGCGGGACCGGCGAGGGGCTGAAAAAGGATCCCGACACGCGCCTCCGTCTGACCGTCGGGTTGCGGAAGGAAGACGGTCGCTGGGTCGTCTCGCACGAGCACCACTCGTTCCCCGCCGGGGATTGAGCGCGACGGGCCTCCTCGACGTCAGACGATTGTGGTCGGTTCGCCGCCCGATTGATGTGCGTCGGCCCAGTAATCCAGGCCCAGCTCGCGGTAGGTCGCGAGAGCCTCTCTGCCGAGCTCGAGGCCCCGTTCCCAGTCGTTCGGCTCGTCGCCCGCCAGCAGCATGCGAGCGTAGTCGCTCTGGGTGTGAGCGACCCAGAGGCGCGCGCGCATTCGCGCGTTCATTTCGAGCGCACGCTCGAAGTGACGTGCGGCCTCGTCCCTGAGCGACATCGCGGAGGCGAGGAATGCGAGGTAGCGCGACGCGGAGCCGAGGCTCGCCTCGGGATGGGAGAGGACGTTCTTGTCGGCGTGGGGCAGCAGCGCCTCGTACAGCGGCGCCGCGAGGGTCTCGTCGCGAAGAAACGGGCACACCCCGGCCAGGAGGCTCGCTCCGAAGAACCAGTCCGTACCGACGTTCAGGTCCGCGAAGTCGTCGGCCGCGAGCCGATCCAGCTCCTTCCTCGCCTCGACCGCACGTCCCAGCTCGCTGTAGAGGCTGGCCAGGAGGCAACGGAAGATGCTCCCAGGCCAGCGAGAATCTCAGCGCTCTCGCCGGACTCGGCTGCTTGCTCGAAGAGGGCGCGGGCGCGCGCCCAGTCCGCGGCGGCAAGCGCCTCGCGGCCGAGGCGGAGGAGCTCGTCAGCAGTCGCGACACGCATCGCCCGAAATGATCCCACCGGAGAGGAGCGAGCGGGATCGGCGGCGCCTGCCCGAGCTGAGGGCGTCGCTCGACCAGCGCTGGGAGACCCCCCTGCGCCAGCCGTTCGCGGCTGATGATCCGCCAATGCACAGAGCCTTGCGGCCCGATCGGCAGCGAGTCGCGGGCTGCGGTCAGCGAGAACCTGAACCGAGCCCGCGCAGCCCTGGACGTCGCGAGGACGATGGCCGAGGACGTCGGAGTCGAAGCCGAGTTCGAGGTCTTCGAGGGCGACGCAGCCGAGGAGATCGCGATGATCGCCGAGAGCCGGGACGCCGACCTCGTCGTCGTCGGTACCCGCGGCCTCGGTGGCATCGCCGGTTCGCTTCTCGGAAGCGTGTCGGCCGACGTCGTCCGCCGGTCGAAGAGGCCGGTGGTCGTCGTCCACGAACCGAGCTAGCGGCCACCTCGCCCCCGATTCTGAGGCCGCCGTTCGGAGCCGGCTGAGGCCCGCTCCCGGCGTCCGGGCGTCGGCCGGCGACGTCGACGGCGAAGACTAGACCTCGAGCGCCTCGCTGCCGGGCTGTAGAAAGGCGCGTCGCCGAGTGACGTCAGGCCGATTCGACCTCCCGCCAGAAGGCGTCGACGCGGGCGTTCCACTCGTTTGGTACCTCTTGGAAGGGCTGATGAGCTTCATCCTCCATGACCTCGAACCGGGCGCCGGGGATGAGCTCGGCGACGGTGCGGGAGAGCTCCGGGGGCATCTGGAGGTCGCGGCCGCCGGCGAGGACGAGCGTCGGGGCGGCGATCTGCGGCAAGCGGTCGGTGCCCTGGTGCTCGAGGAAGACGTCGATGTACCGCTGCAGGTCCTCCGGCGACTGTTTGTGCGGGAAGGCGAGCACCTCCTCGATGATCTGGTCGACCGTCCCGTCGTTGTGCGCCCGGCGGGTGTAGATCGTCAGGAAGAACGCCTCGAGGAAAGCACGCTCACTGGGCGCGACCTCGACCAGCCAGCGGACGAAGTGGGCCAACGAGCGAAGGTAGGCGTCCATCGCCGCGAAGGTGCTCTGGAGGACGAGGCTGCGAACCAGGTCGGGGTAGCGAAGTGCTAGCTCCTGGGAGATGATGCTGCCCCCGGAGAAGCCCGCCACGTGCGCGGAAGGGATGTCGAGCGCCCGGAGGACTCCGGCGGCGTCGTCCGCCAAGGCCTCCACCGTGAGGGGCCCTTCCGGCATGGCGGTTCGACCGGCGCCGCGGCTGTCGAAGGCGGTGAGGCGGTAGCGGTCGGCCAGCCCGTCGAGCTGGGACTGCCATGACTCGACGGTGTCGCCAAGGCCCCCGATCAGCAGAACGTCGGGTCCCTGGCCGACCTGCTCGGTCCAGATGTCGAGGTCACGGGCGCGTACGTGGTCGGCCATCCCTAGCTCCTTTCTGCGCGCGCATGCCAGCGCTGCATGTGCTCGGCGTGGGTGCGCAGATAGGCGCCGGGCTTGAAGAAGCGGTCGTAGAAGTCGAGGTCGATGTGCTGGGCCTGGACGTAGTTGAGGATGAACACCGTCGGCACGGTGCCGGGGAACTTGCCGAAGGTGTCGAAGATGTACTGGGCCTGGAGCGTCACACAGGCCTTGAACTCGGCGTCGTGGACCTGGGCGCTTCCGCGGACGCCGGGGCTGTTGGTCCAGGCGCCGGGCGTGTGGCGGTTGAACGGCCCACCCGGGCCGAACTTCCTGACCGCGAAGGCCTCGACGGCCGCCGCCACATCGGGGTAGTGCGGGGGGCAATAAGCCTCGAAGACTCCCTCGAGTCCGGTCGGGTTCGGCGTCGACCAGCGCTCGTCCTCGTCGTAGCGAAAGCCGAGTCCGGGCACCTCGGGGTTGCCCGAGGCGCCGAGCATGGAGAAGCGGTCGATCCCGTCGAACATCCAGCCGCCGAGTCCCATCGCCTGGAGCATCAAGACACCCGCATAGCAGGCGGTGGCGAGCTCCGCGGTGGCCTCCGTCAGCGCGTACTGCTCGCTGAACGTGAGCGGGAAGGGCTCCTCCACGTCGACGAGGCCGCTGAACTCCTCGAGCCCCGGGATCCTTCGGTCGTGGACGTCGTCGTAGATCGCGTACCCGTTCTGGACGAAGAAGCAGAGGATGGCGATCAAGTGCTGGGCGATGTCGGCGACCGGGATAACGAGCAGCGAGCCGGGGACGTTGACGCACCAGGTGTTGTGGCCTTCCAGGTAGGGCTCCTCCCGGGGGAGGTAGAGCCGCTCGTCGGAGAGCTTGTGCAGCCGCTCCCGATGGCGCTCCACCATTAGCTCGGGCGTGACTTCCTCGGTCGCCGGGTCGACGAGGGCGCCGGCGTCTCGGGTGGGGAAGAAGTACACCCCAGTGTCGTCGGTGAAGAAGAGCTCGGCGGTATGAAAGCCGGCCGCCGAGGGGAACGTGCGCCCCGCTGCGCCGCCCGCGTAGTTCGAGACGTGAGGGGCGTAGCGCGCGTGCCGCGTGATCGAGTAATGCCAGCCCGTCGTCCCGCCCATCGCGCTCAGCACGAGCAGCCGCTCGAGCTCCGTCAGGGGCAGCGGCTCGTGCCGGGAGCGGTAGGCGAGCGGGCCGTCGGGAATCTCGCCGCCGAACGCAAAGCGGCGCGAACGCCGTCCGTAGAGCGCCTCCACGAGGGGGAAGGCTGCCAGTTCCTGGAGCGCTTCGGACTCGCCGGTAGTCCACTGCTCGGCGCCAAGGCTCATCGGGTTTCCTCCATGTTCGTCGGGACGACGGGCAGGGGTCGCAGCTTAGTTTGCCGTCCAGGTAGGGGAGCTAGGAGCGCAGGTCGAGCTCCCCCGCGATCGAGCGCATCGCCGCGATCACGTTCCGGATGTGCTCGTCCAGCTCGAGGCCAAGAAGCTCGGCGGCGGCGTAGATCTCGTCCCGGTGCACACCGGCTGCGAAGGAGGGCTGCTTGAACGTCTTCTTGACGAACTTCCGCTCGCGCGCCTCGATCCGTCCGGGCGGACGAGCCCGCAGACGTGGACGGAGCCGGCCAACTCGTCGCAGGCGAATAGGACCCGCTTGGGCGGCGTGCATGTGACGAGCACGCCAATCGCGGCGCGTCGGATTTGGACACGACCGACGACGCGGCCGGCCGAACCGTCGGCGGCGCGGCAGGGCGCGAGTTCATACAGCGTCAGGACGCTGCTCAAGCTCGGACGCCCTTCGCGTGCGCTCACGACCGCCGGTTGCTCCGGCCGGTTATCCACCCTGCGGGTATTGTCGGCACGAACCGGCTTCGGGCCGCTTGCGCTTGGCGATTTGCGTGCGGGATATGCGCGGATGCGAAGAGGCCGGCGGTTGTTTGCGCCAGAGTAGGCAACAAAAGATGCACATTTGCAGGGAGTTACGGGAGCGACGGGACTCGAACCCGCGACCTCCGGCGTGACAGGCCGGCGTTCTAACCAACTGAACTACGCCCCCAGGCGCCGCACAATCTTACCCGCGCGCGGGGCGCGCCGGGTGGTTCCGGCGGGCCCCCGGCCGGTGCCGATCACGTCGCCGAAACTGGTCGGGCGTCCTGTTGATGAGGATCCGGTAGCAGATCGCCCTCCGGGGCCGGCAGCTTGCCGGCCCCGGAGGGTCACGTCGCGGCAGCGCAAGGGGACCTCGCCCGCGCGCTCGAGCTCCTGCTCGAGGCGCCGAAGGTCTGCCGCCGGCTCCCAGACACCTACCTCTGGATCGAGGCCTGCGGTGCCTGCGCTTCTGGAGAGCCGGCAGCTCAGCCGGGCTTGATCTCCGGCCCGGGGCGGGCCCAGAGGACGATCCCGTCGCTCCAGTACGGAGCGAGGCGGCCTACGCTGACGAACGCGGCTCTGGCGCCGCGAACCAGCGTGCCGGCGACCCCCTCCATTCCCGGCGCCGGGTTCTGGTAGTAGGCGGCGTCCTCGACCTCCCACCCGCTCCGGGCAAGCAGGGTCGCGAGGGTGTGCGGGCTGTGCCAGGCGGTGTGGTCCGGATGGACGAGCTCGACTCCGCCGAACGGCGCGAGGAAGTTGAGCAGCCGGTAGGCGTTCGGAGTCGTGACGACGAGCAGGCCGTCCGGGCCGACGAGCTGTCGGAGCGAGCGGAGGAAGGGACCGGGCGCGTCGAGGTGCTCCACGACTTCGCCCGCGATCACGACGTCGGCGGGCTCGAGCCCGAGCGCCGCGACGGCTTCCGGTGACTGGGCGTCGACGGCGTAGGCCTCGAAGCCGTGCTCCGTCGCCCAGCGTACGCCCTCCTCCTCGACGTCCAGGCCGACGAGGGAGGCGGCCGACTCGGCTAGTCGAGCGTGCAGCCACGTGCCCTGGTCGACCTTCGTCTCGAGGCGGTGCTCGTCCACGAAGCCGACGTGGACGACCCGCCTCCCGCGGGCGAACTCGAGCAGCATCTGCTCGCGGTCGTAGGGCCCGCGCCGCGGAAGGCGGTGGCGCCAGAAGGCGCCGGAGAGGGGTTCCCAGCCGTGCTCGGAGACGAGCGCATGCTAGAGGACTGGTGGCCGGATCGAGGCGCCGCCGGGATGCGACGGCGCCTCGATCGGACATGCCTCAGGAGGCCGACGACGCGTCGGCGTACATGAGCGAGCCCGGCGTCGTGAGCCGCTCGCCCGTCTCCAGCAGCGTCTTCAGGCCGGAGAGGATCATCGGCCAGCCGCCGTAGAGCTCGTCGTTCGCGCCCTCGCGCAGCTGGTCGTGCGTGACGGTCAGCCGGCAGGAATCCTCGATCTGCTCGATCTCCCACGTCACCCGTGAGGTCCCCTCGGCCTTGACCTCGTCGCTCCAGAGCGCGTTGAGGCTCTGCACGAGCCGGTGCGGCGGGCCGACCTCGAGGTTCTCGCCCTCGGCGATCGTGATCCCCGCTCCGGCGTGGTTGGCCTCGTAGCGGGAGCCCGGCGTCCAGTCCGAGTTGACGCCGACGCCGAACGAGTACTGCGAGCGCAGCTCGGGGTCCGTGATCGCCTCCCAGAGACGCTCCGGCGTGGTCTTGATGTAGATCTCGAACACCTTCTCCATGGTCTCCTCCAGTCGCTTCTTGAGCCCGGTGAGCGTTGCCGCCCAGGGCTCGGCGTACTTGCTCACCCAGCGGTCGTGGACGAGCCTGATCGGGACGGGGTTCAGGAAGTGCAGCTTCTCGCGGCCGCGCCGCTTGGTCGTGAGGAGGCCGGCCTCCTCGAGCACCCGCAGGTGCTTCATGACCCCGATGCGCGTCATCGGCAGCCGCCGCTCGAGCGCGGACAGCGACTGCCCGTCCTCCCGGTAGAGCTCGTCGAGGAGGCTCCGCCGCGTCGGGTCGGCAAGGGCCTTGAACACCGCGTCCATGGCCCTCATGTTACGTAACCAATTGGTTACATGTCAAGACACCGTCGTTTCGGCCGCCCCTCAGCAGGAAATGCCCTGGGCATGAGCCGGTCCGCGCTCGCTCGGCGACTCCTCCCCGCCACCCTCGCGGCGGCGCTCGTCGGATGCGGGGCCGAGAGCGACGGGAGCCGCTCCCCGATCACGACCGTCGAGTCGCCCGCGCAGGTCGGGACGCAGGACTTTCGCGACTTCGACGCCGACCACGAGGCCGACGGCGACGATGACGAAGACGGCGAGGGTCACGGCAAGGACAAGGGCAAAGGCAAGGAAGAGGACAAGGGCAAGCCGCCCGGGCACGCGAAGAAGGAAGACGGCTAGCGTCTCGAGCAGTGGGCGGTGCCGGGCTCGAACCAGCGACCTCCTGCGTGTAAGGCAGGCGCTCTCCCAGCTGAGCTAACCGCCCGATCCCTCGCAGGGTAGCCGGGTCAGGTGCCGGCGGCTGCGGGCGGCGGGCCGAGCTCCTCCACGCGGTACCCCTTCGGGTACGTCCGGCGGGACAGCTCGGTGCGCAGGCGCGGCCTCCGCCGGGGCGGGAAGAGCCGGAGGGCGCGGGCCCGCAGCTTCAGCGCGCTCTCGACCGTGCGCCGCTCGGCGGTGGTCGGCCTGTGAAGGCCGAGTGCGACGAGGAGCGGGTCGTCGAGGAGCGCGCAGACTCCGCGCGTGCCCACGCTCTTCGGCAGCCCGGGGATCTTGCCGACGAACATCTCGATCATGGCGACCGCGACGCGGTGGCCCGCCTCGGTGTACGCGAAGCGCTCTCGCTCGAACTTGGCGTTGAACCGCTCCATCTCGTCGTAGGTCTCCGGGATGCCCACGATGTTCATCAGCCGTCCGACTGCGCTCCAGAAGTGGAGCTGGGCGAGCCGTTCCGCCTCGAGCGCCCGTCGCCACCCGAAGCGCTCGTTCCAGCGGAAGGGCTCGCCCACGAAGGTCGAGAGGACGTAGACGAAGTCCTCGTTGGCAATCGCGAAGCGGCCGTGGATCTGGTTCATGCGGCGGATCGCGGCGCGGCCGAGGGGCGTGCTGTGCCCGTGCTCGGCGAAGCTGCTGATCAGGAGGTCGGTGTCGTCGTAGCGCTTGCGGGAGCGCTCGACGAACTCGCCCGTCGAGTCGAGCAGCTCGGCGATCGAGGGCACCGCGAAGGTCCGGAAGAACGCGAGCTCGAGCGAGCGGGTGAGATCGAACGGGAACTCGAAGCAGGTGTCGAGGTAGACGATCCGCTCCGCGTCGCGCACGGGATCGAGCCGCCTGATCTCGCGCAGGTAGCGAGACTCCCGCATGGCAGTGCCCCCAGCGGGATTCGAACCCGCGCTACGGCCTTGAAAGGGCCGTGACCTGGGCCGCTAGTCGATGGGGGCCAGGCGGGGCAAGGATAGCGGTCGCCCGCGGCTACACTCGCTGCGCGGGCCGGTAGCTCAGCTGGTAGAGCAGGGGACTTTTAATCCCAAGGTCGCTGGTTCGAATCCAGCCCGGCCCACTAGAGAAAGTCCTTGGAACGGGGATTCCCTTTCGGCCGCGGACGACGGGGAGCCCAGGTGGCAACCAAACCGGCAACCCGGGCCTCACCCGCGGCCGCTCGCGCGATGTGCTTTCCGGGGCGAATGGCGGCCTTCGCGTCGCCTGCAGCGAGCGCTAAACTCCCTGCAAATGGAGCATATGTGTAGAGCCGCCACGCCGATGAGCGACAGCCGCCTGAACCGCCTGGAACTAGAGCAGCGGCAGCGCCTCGCCGAGTTTGTCCCGGAAGCGCTCGAGCGGCTCGAGGGGATTGCCGCCTCGGGCGACGGCCCGAGTGCCCGCGAGGCGCGGAAGCTGCTGCGCCAGTACGAGCCCGAGCTCTCGAAGGTGTGCGCAGCGCGGGCTCCACACCACTCCCACAGCTGACGCTTGCTTCGCTATCTGACCGACGACGACGAGGTCCGTGTGGTCTGGCCGCTCAAGAACGGCCCGCCCGCGCACGTCCTCAGCCGGGAGAACCGCGCCCGCGGCGGCCAGGTACGAGCCGCGAAGGCGCGGGAACGCCAAGCGAGCATACGACACGCTCGGCGCGGAAGCGTGCGCCTAGTTGAGGCGGCCGTGCGGCTCGGGGAAATGCTCCGCTCGGACAACCTAGAGTCGGCCATGTGGGCAGACGAGGTGATCAAGCGGCACATTCTCCCCGAAACTTCGAAGCACACGTGCGGGCTTGCCGGGTGGTACAGCCCGAGAAGGCGCCGGGGTCGTTGAACGACGATCGTTCTTACGACTCGGACAATCGATGAGGCTGGTCGAAAGCAAGGTCGAACGCCTGGTCGTGTGCTTCCCGGGCGTCATACTTCGACGCTAACGGTGACTCGCGCAGGTCGGCGAGCGAAACGGAGGGACGATGCCGCTCTATCTATCGAGGTTCAGCTACACGCCGGAGACTTGGGCGAGGCTGATCGACAACCCAGAGGACCGCCGAAAGGCCGCTCAGTCGTACATCGAGTCGGTCGGTGGGAAGCTCCATGGGTTCTGGTACGCCTTCGGCACACACGACGGCTACAACCTCTGGGAGGCTCCCGACAACGTGTCCATGGCCGCCGTTGCGCTGGCGATCAGTGGCGGCGGAGCGCTGAGCTCGCTCGAAACGACAGTCCTGCTGACCGTCGACGAAACGATGGATGCTCTGCGCAAGGCCGAGCAAGTCCAGTACCAAGCGCCCGGCGCGTAGCGACGAAGGTGTTTGGCCTAGCGCGCTAGTCGCTCGACCTACTCCGATCAGTCCTGACGAGCCACCGTCGAGTGCGGGTTAGCCTGAACCGTCTCCACGTCGCGTGCTCGATCGACAGCGTGCCCTCAACGAGGTCGCGGCGGGCGTTCGTCGACGGTCTCGCGCGAGCTCACTCTGCCTCCGTGCTGCCTCGAATGGGCAGCGGACGCGAGTTTGTGCCCATTGAACAACGTCGACGGCGGCGGCGAACCGGCTTGCGGCGTTTTCCGACCCCCCGGTAGCCGCGGGCAGTACGCGCCTGTAGGCGCTCGTCGAGCTCGGGAAGCGAGAGAAGCGAAGCCGCTGCTTCGTCCCCTTCCCGCGGCCTTTGCCGGCGCTGGCAGACGGCGCGCGCCGAGCTCGTCGGCGGGCGGTAGACGAAGTCCGCGCTCACGCCGAGCTAGCTGGCAACCCGTCTCGAGATCGACAAGCCTCGTCGGCGGGCCGTCAGGCACGGGCGTCCTTCGCGGTGCGCGCGTGGGCTCGTCCGCTGCGTCCTGCGGTCGCCTCGCTGAAACCGGCGGTCAGATTGACTCTCGGAGCGCGTTCGCGGCAGCCTGCAAACGCTCACTGACATCGGCTAGTTCTCGTGCGGCGAGGTCTATGCGCTCTTGCTGAGTGTTCCCGCGCTCTCGTTCACTTTCAGCACGCTCGCGAACCTCTTTCAACTCACCCGCCATCTCCTCCACCGTGTGAGTGAGAGCGGCCAGCTGGCTAGCGACGCTCGCTATGTCCTCCTCGGCCGTCATGGCTCCGAAGTCTACGCCCTCAGCGAGGGTCCCCCCGGTCGAGGACGCGGCGGGAAATCGGCGCCGCGGCTACACCTCCAGGCGGGCGTCTTCGAGGTCGAGGTCGCGCACGACGCGCCGCATGACCTCGTCGTCGATCCGACCGGCCCGGCGAAACTCGAGGACCGCCCCGCCGCTCCGCCTCGAGGAGCTCATGACGAAGGCGCTGGTAGTCCGCCGAGCGATCCTCGATCGAGCGGTCGCTCTCCGGACCGAAGCGTGCCGCGAAGCTCGCGCCGAGCGCTCGGCGCGACAGGGCTGACCCGTGAACTACGACTCGCCCCGTCAGCCCGGGGACTCGTGCCGCAAGCGCCATCGGGACCAGGTGGCAACTCAGAGGCAAGAGCGTCGAGCCCGCGTCGTGATCTCGATTCCGATCATCGCGCTCTACACCGGTCCTCGTGCTGACGATCTAGCTAGCTTCGCCCTTCGTCGTTCTCACGGCAAGAGGCCGTTGCCGCTCTGGTTTCCTACCTGGAAGTCGTGCCCTGCGCGTGGCACCAACTAACGTTGTTGCGCGATGCCGATTCCGCTGTATGAAGGTCGGCGAACGTATTTCTTCTTCGCCGACGTCGAGCCGAAGGAGCTGATGACGTTCGGCGTCGATTCCGGGATCGCGCTCGACGACGATTCGACGCTCGAAGTCGTGGGGCATGCTCTTGCCTACTGGGCGATCGCGGAGGAGCAGAACGTGTTGACGCTGCGCGCGTTCGTCCAGGACGTCTTCGACGTGACCCTCGCGATCTACGCGCTCATCCGCCTCGAGCGTGGCGACAGGCGCGACGCGCTCCGGCTGCGCGCGGAGCTTCACTCGTGGCTCGAAGTCCGCGGCGTCGAGGCTCGCGCGAACGTCGTCGGAACGATCTACGAGCGCTGTGAGGCCGGCGCCGTCACGGAGCTTGATGGCCCGCGTGCGCGCGACTTCACGACCGCCGCGAACGCCGCCTGGCGCTTCGTTCGTGAGCCGACGTTGCGGCTCGCCTTCAAGGATCTCGGTTTCAGCCTCCGCGACCGCGGCGACGACGCCTTCCTCTACGCCTACCGGGCCGTAGAGAACGCGCGCCGCTTTCAGGCGGACAAGGTCTCGGCGACAGAGACGAAACCCGTCTGGCCGCCGCTTCAGGCCGCGCTCGGGACGAGCGAGGGGCTACTCCAACCGCTCACGGACGCCGCGACATCGATCCGCCACGGCGACACGAAGAGCGCTGCCCTCGCCGCCGCTCGCGTGAACCGCGACGCGACCCTCGTGCTCGCCGAGGACGTCCTCCGGCGACTCGCTCAGCACGAGGGCGTGAGCTGGTAGCCGGCTTCGCATGATCGGTCAGAGTTTTGGCACCCCACACGAGTTTGGAACCCCACGAGCAGAGCGATCGTTTCTCTAGGTAACAGTAATCGATCGCATCGGAGGCAAACACTAGCGTTTGACCGATGGTACATAACCGGCTAGACTGGGGCCACGATGCAGACGCTGGCCGAGGTGACTATGGCCGAGGTGATCAAAGATGCCCGCGCGCGCGCGCGTCTCTCCATGCGAGGGCTGGCGCGGCGGAGCGGCCTCTCGGCCGCGCAGATCAGCCGGATCGAGGCGGGCGAGGTCGAGCGGCCCGTTGCTGAGACCCTGGTGAAGCTCGCGAAGGCCCTCGATCGGGACGCGCAGCTCCTTCTTGTTTTCGCCGGACACATCAGGGGAGCCAGGGCGCGGCAGCTCCTGCGACAGGCGATCGAGGCCCTGCCCGAGCCGGGCCGAGCTGAGCACGCTGATGCACTCGCGCGACTCGAGGCCGAGGATGAGCTCGAGCGTCGGCTCCGGGAAGAGCTCGCCGAGGCTGAGAGGGCGCTGACAAAGGCTCAGCAGGATCTGGACGAGGCTCGCTTGGAGGGCAAGCGGGCAGCCGAGCCGCTGCGCAAAGCCAACGAGCGGTTGCGCGAGGTCGGGGTGCTTGCCCAACGCCGCGCTGTCGAGGTCGCTGAGAAGCGCCGGAAGTTTGAGCAGCTAGATGATGCTGAGAGCGAGGAGGTCTGTGCCCTCGCCGGCCGCCTCTTCCTGGACACGGCCGCTCGCGGCGACCACATCGAGGCCTGGCGGCAGTTCTCGGGTCAGATCACGCCTGACGATCCGGAGCTGCGCCAGCTGCTGCAGGCATGGGGTCAACTTGAGCACGAGCGGCGCAAGAAAGTACTCGAGTTCTCCCAGGATCAGTTGGCTCTCTCGCTGCTCCGGGTTGAGAAGGCCATCCTCGGGTCTGTCCAGACCCCCGAAGAGGCATTCGAGATCGCCCGCAACGTGTCCTCCGCCTGGACGGCGGAGAACGGAGGGCCGAAGAGGTCGTCGCCATCGACGAAGAGGCCGTCCGCGAAGTCGAAGAGCGAGAGGAGATGATGCCTATGGAGGGACCTAAGCACCGACTCGCTCGATCCGAAGGAATGAAAGACCCGTCGGGTGAGGACGAGCCTTTCGACGGCGGTTCCGCGACTAGGCGGAAGTCGACACGCAACTAGGCGGAAGCTGACACTCTCTCCGAGCACTAGGCGGAAGCCGACCCGCTCCGAGCCTAGCGCGGAACCGCCAACAACTCGATCGGGCCGAAGGCTCCCGGGAAAGGAGTGAGACACAGTGGCGATTCCGCTGGCACCTGAGTTTGCACCCACACCCGCTGCCCTGGTCGACGGCGATCAGCTGCTGATCGTCGCCACCTTCGCCCAGTTCAAGCCGGAGCATCGCCCGGAAAAATGACGCCGAAGGAGGAGTTGGCGCAGCTCGCCTCCGCCCTGAAGAAAAGCGGGCTCGAGCTCTTCCTCGCCGAGATCGGCCGCCACCGGCTGCTGAGCGCGGCCGAGGAGGTGGCACTTGCCAAGCGGGTCGAGCGTGGCGACCTCAATGCCAAGAAGCAGATGATCGAGGCCAACCTGCGCCTCGTCGTCTCGATCGCCAAGCGCTATCGCGGCCTCGGCGTTCCCTTTCTCGACCTGATCCAGGAGGGCGCACTTGGCTTGAACCGCGCGGTCGAGAAGTTCGACTGGCGGCGGGGCTACAAGTTCTCGACCTACGCCCACTGGTGGATCCGCCAGGCGGTCGAGCGCACGATTGCGAACCAGGCGAAGACGATCCGCCTCCCGACTCAGGTCATCGAGCGCCGGCAGAAGCTCGCTCGGACCGCCCGAACGCTCGCGCCCACGCTCGGCCGCGAGCCGAGCCTGGAGGAGCTCGCCGAGGCGACCGGCCTGCCGCTCGGACACGTCCGCCAAGCGCTTGGCTGCGCTGAGGCTTCGGTCTCGCTCAATCAGCCGGTCGGCCCGGACGGCGATAGGGAGCTCGCCGACTTCCTTGCCGATCCCGCTGCCGCTGACCCCGCCGAGGAGGCGGAGCGGTCGCTTCTCCGGCATACGGTGCAGCGCAGGCTCGAAAGGCTGCCGGAACGGGAGCGGCTGATCGTCGAGCGTCGCTTCGGCCTTCAGGGTGAGCCGCAGTCCCTCGAGACGGTCGGGCGCGAGCGTGGGCTCACCCGCGAGCGCGTGCGCCAGCTACAGGTCCAGGCGCTGAAGCAGCTCGAGACGGAGCTGGCAGACCTCGCTCCGGTGCAGACCGCAGCGGCTCGCGCGGCGCAGGTGCGCGGGGCGGAGCGAGTACCGGCGTAAGGCCGTCCGTCGTCGCCGCACTGGATTGGGCATCAGGCGCGAGGTGCTCGTCGACGGCAGACTGGGGATCGGAGGCTGATGGGCGCGAACGGACGTCGGAGAGTGGTGATCACGGGGCTCGGCGCGGTGACGCCGCTGGCCAGCGGCGTCACCGCGAGCTGGGAACACCTGATCGGCAGCCGCTCCGCCGCCGGTGCGATTAGTGCCTTTGATGCGAGTGGCTTCCCGGTCACCTTCGCCTGCGAGGCGAAGGAGTTCGACTCAACCCGGTGGATCGAGTACAAGCAAGCGCGGCGGATGGACCGCTGCGCGCAGCTGGTCGTCGCGGCGGCGCGGCAGGCGGAGTCTGATTCGGGGATCGTGATCGAGAAGGAGTCCGACCGGGTCGGCGCCTCGGTCGCGACCGGGATGGGCGGCCTGAAGTCCTTGGAGGACTGCTGCAACACGCTGATCGAGCGGGAGTCCGATCGCCTCAATCCGTTCTTGCTGCTGGCGAGCATCCCGAACATGGGCGCCGCCTGGGTCTCGATCCAGCTCGGCACGCGCGGGCCACTCTCGTCGCCGTGCACCGCCTGCGCCGCCTCGCAGATGGCGATCGGCGACGGCCTCGATGCGATCCGGCTCGGCCGCGCCGACGTGATGCTCTGCGGCGGCACCGACGCGGCGATCACGCGCGCCGGGATCGCCGGCTTCTCGGCGATGCGCGCGCTTTCCCGCCGCAACGATGACCCCGCGGCGGCAAGTCGGCCGTTCGACGCCGACCGCGACGGGTTCGTGATGGGCGAGGCGGGCGCGATCCTGGTGCTCGAGGAGCTCGAGCACGCGAGGAAGCGCGAGGCGAAGGTCTACGCGGAGCTGCTCGGTTACGGCGTCTCCTCCGACGCCGGGCACATCACCGAGCCCGACCCGACCGGCCAGCACCCGGCGCGGGCGATGAAGATGGCCTTCGCGGACGCCGGGATCAACCCCGAGGAGATCGACTACATCAACGCGCACGGCACCTCGACGCCCCTCGGCGATGCGAGCGAGACGCGGGTGATCAAGCGCGCGCTCGGCGAGGACAACGCCCGGAGGACGCCGGTTTCCTCGACGAAGGGTGCGACCGGGCACTGCCTCGGCGCCGCCGGGGGCGTCGAGGCGATCTTCTGCACGCTCGCGATCTACGAGGGCGTGCTGCCGCCGACGATCAACTACGACACGCCCGACCCCGAGTGCGACCTCGACTACATCGCGAACGAAGCCCGCGAGGCCGAGATCCGGATCGCCGTTTCCAACTCGTTCGGCTTCGGCGGGCACAACGCCTGCCTCGTGCTGCGCCGCTTCGAGGGATAGATAACGCAGGTACGGAAACCGGCCGATAGACATCGCCGAGACCGTCGATGCCGAATGGAGGACGCGCCACGGCCACGCGTAAGCCGCGGAGCGATGAGCCGGCCGGCGTCCCTCGCGGCCGTTGCCGCCCGACCAGCCCGCCGACTGGCGGACACTCCGCCTGAACGAGCTCATCGCGGAGCACGATGAACGCATGGAGAACACTGGCCCGGCGAGCTCTACAACTGGTGAACCCCCGCGTCCTCATCGGCCTCGTCTCTTTAACAAGACGTCCGAGGTGCTCACGCCTTGGTCCGGAGCGGGAAGGATGCCGAAGGGCAGCAGCCTGCTAGGCCGCGGCGATAAGCGCAACCCCCAGTCCGAGAAGGATGGTGGCGATAGCGAGCCATATCGAAGCCCATAGACGAAGCTCCGAGGCGCTCGGTGACGCTTCGCCACGGCGAGCCCAAACAAAGAGGAGCCATCGGGAGCCGCCTTGAATCCACCGCTCCCTTGGTGCCCGAATGACACGAAGCGTCGGCCACGCCAGTGCGAGGCCACAGGCGATGAGGAGTGCGCCGCCGATTACCACGCGTCAAACGTACCCGGATGGAGCGGAACGAGGCCCGAGCGATGCGCGGAGTAGGGCCGCCGCCGGAGCGGCAAGGCTTGTGCGCGGGGTGGGCCACTAAGGCTGAAGGTGGCCTGCTGCCGATAGCCTGACGGGGCGTTGGGAATGGCGCTCTAAGGGTTCTTGGGTCGGTCGTAGCTATTCCGAGGCCAATGCGCCCCTGCGCTCGTCCCGGCTTCGATGGCCGCCCGGAGCGTCGCCCGGTCGGTGGTGGGGATGCGAAACCTGATCGCGGCGCAGGCGGTGCAGAGGGCTTGGCCCGAGGAGAGGATCACCGTGACCACGGAGTTCTGGCACTCCTCACAGAGCTGATCTTCGAGGGGTTCGGGCACATAGCTCACCACACCTCGAGTGTACGTCCTTCTTCCAGTGGCTTCAGTCCCGAGGCGGCCGCCGAGCCCGGTGTTTTAGGATTGCTCCGGCGGAACCGGTGGCGCGGGGCTCGCCTTGACCTCTTTAGCTGCAGGGGGGCGGGCTACGAGTGGCAGGGATCGACCGTTTGGCAGGATCGGGTGCCTCGCTCGAGCAGCTCGGGGAGCTCGAGGGGATACGGGTGGGTGTCGCGCCGCCCGAGTTCGAGTCGCCTGTCGGGGTCATCCTCGCCGCCGGCACGGGCTCACGTCTTGGCGTTGGCTCGAAGGCGCTCGCGCGCCTGGCGGGGATCACGCTCCTCGAGCGGGCCGTCGCCACCTTGCGCGCGGTCGGGATCGAGGAAATCCTCGTCGTAGCCGGCTACGAGACGGCGCGCCTGCGTGAGTTCGTGCGCGAGCGCGGCCTCGGCGTTCGGCTCGTCGAGAACGGCGACTTTGGTCTCGGAAACGGCTCCTCCGCCTTCGTCGGCGCGCGTGCGGCCGGAGGCCGCTTCCTC
>Ga0268386_10000604_pt1 | contig 23033 bp, 20 predicted proteins | sample RVTome_15_FD_200260 | JGI IMG/M metagenome (GOLD analysis project Ga0268386, IMG submission 200260) | Soil microbial communities from uranium-contaminated site in the Upper Colorado River Basin, Wyoming, United States - RVT150D86... ...
AGTTCACCTGCCTTCGCTTGCGCCGATTCCTGTTCAGGAGACCGGCTCCCGGTGTCTTTGTCGGATGTGAAATGATCTTGTCTCGCCATCTTAGCGACTCCTTTCTTTTCGCTGCCCGCGTCACATGCTTCTTATTAATTAGCGCCTCTTTTATCACTATCCTCTTGCCCTTTTTCCCTCATCGGACGTTTCGCCGACGGTGTCGGCGACGTAAGCGCCGCGTCGGCCCATCGGCTGAGACTCCTCTGTGGTCGTGTCCTGCGCCGTCTGGTGCTCCATCTCGGCGTTGATTTCGGCTCCCAGCAAAACTGTGTAGGCGCCCAGGAGAAGCCAGGTTATCAAGATCACGATCACACCGATCGAGCCGTAGGTGGCGTTGTAGTTGCCAAAATTGCTGACATAGAACGAAAATAAAAAAGAACCCGCCAACCAGATCACGGTCGCGACCACCGCGCCCCAGCTGACCCATTTCCATTGCGTTTTTTCGCGGCTCGGTCCGTAGCGGTAAAGCACGGCGAGAGCGGCGATTGCGCACACGGCCAGCAGCGGCCAGCGAAGATAACTAATTGCGTTTTCGGCAATTTCCCCCATCTGGATTGTCGCAAGTAAAGCCGGCACACCAACGATCAGCGCAAGAAAGAAGATGACGAACAGGATCGCGCCCAGGGTCAGCAAAATAGCCATGCCGTTGAGTTTAAAAAAACCGCGCTTCTCCTGTTCGTCATAGGTGATGTTCAGGGACTCGAACATACCCTTCATGCCTTTTGAAGCACTCCACAGGGCTATGAGAAGTCCGCCCACCAATCCCCAGCCCAATGTGCTGGATTGTCTTTCGACAATCCGTTGCAGCTCGTCGTTCACCACGTCGGCCGCTCCCGACGGCAGCAGACCTTCGATGCCATTCATGTGCCGTTGGAGATCGGTTGGATCAGTTGCCAAGCCGTAAATCGAAACGAGTGCCGCAAGGCCGGGGAACACCGCCAAGAAGGCGTAAAGCGCGACGCCGGCCGCCACGATCGAGAGGTGGTCCTTCGACATCTCGTTCTTGACGCGGACGGCAATGTCCCACCATCCCCGGGGGGGAATCTCGCTCGGTCGGCGCGCTTGGCGTCCGCGCTCCGCCTCATCTTTCCCATCGTGTGTGGCCGATGCGCGCTCATCGGCTGTATGGCGCCGATCGTTCATTCTTCACCTCAGAACCAGTGGCGCATTCGAAAACTCAATCCGCGCCGAACTTCACAGGGCGCTTCTACTGCCGCGTTGAACGTGCGAGGTCGATCAAAACAGTTGTACGCGCGGCGAGGTTATTTTTTGCGGTTATGTAGAAACAAGTCCAGCTAAAGAGCAACGTGCGTGCCAAGGAGGAGTTCGAGGCTTGCGTCGGAAGGCTTACTATCTTTGTCTCGTCGCATGCACACTATCATCGTGCCATGTGTCCGAGCCGTGCGTCCGGCAACAAGGGTTTGGAGTACTTCGACAAGTCTCAGTACGAACGGAAAAGCTCTATCACTTCAAGCCGCGCACCGCGCTGGATTTCCTGGTAAACGTGATCAAGTACGAAGTCCCGAGGCAAGATCTGCGGATCGATTATTCAAGATTGCCGGCGCTACCGCGAAGCCGTTTCGCCATGCGCGGTGTGAGGATGGGCCAAATAAGATAAAGTAGGTCAGACGGAGGCGAAACCTGGTGTTGTCGAAGCGCGCAGATCTTCACCGTGGCTGGACCAAAGTCTCTACGGCGACACCTAGCGTCGAAGTAACCTTTCTCAGAGTCGGCAGTCTGACGGGACCACCGTAATGGAGCAGACGGTAAAACACTTCCCTGGATACGCCGGCAGCCTTGCAAAAATCTTTTTCTGTTTTCCCAGAGCGGGCGAGTAAGTCGAGGAAACTGGCGCTATCGATATACTGCATCTTCAGCGGCCGTTTACTGGATCGTAACGTCATGCGATTCAGCTAGCATAAGGGACAAAAAGAGCAAGCGTTTTTTTGCCACTTGTGCTGAGGATGCGTACGCACGACTCTCGTTTCCTGTTCGACAGTATAGTTGTCAACAGAAACTGTGGGTAACTTTGTTGATTACCCGGCGGGCTGTAGGGGAGATCAGCCACCGGAGCGGCTTTCAACGAGTCGCTTAGAAAAATGGCAGGGCTAAGTCGACAATTCCGCGCAGTTACAGACGATGGTTTCAATCGCATTTCTGAGACAGCGCCTTTGCGCGGTGTTAGTGAATTGGCTGACGGCAGTTCCTCGCGTATCTCCGTCCAACGCTATTTATCCACACAGTTGTGACTCGATCATGAAACGTTGATGTCGCTTATAAGCCCCGAGCAAAATCACTCGCCGTGCATAAGAACCGAAGACGCGGCTGACCACCCATTTTCTGAAGCAGGCGTTCGTCGCGACTTCGCGAGATCACCCACGAATCGGATGGGTCGAACTCGTAGTTGGTCCGTCGGGTTTCAACAGCTTTTCGAACCAGCCCGCGGAAACTTTCAAGCGCTCCTTGCCGAGATAGCGATATTCCATAGACTGAACCTCACCTCACCGATAAAGCAAGGGGCGGGTTTTAAACCCGCCCCTGCGTTTTTGTGCTTTTGCCCAGGGCTGTTCGGATCTCATGCAAAAGTTCCTCGGGCAGATACGGCTTCTCAAGAATTTCAACCGCTCCTTGGCCGATGAGTTTCAAGCGCTCTTCAGGAGTAATATACCCTGTGGCAAAAATAGTTTTCATATCCGGTCGCGTTTTTTTCATCGTTAAAAATGCATCCCTTCCGCTCAGTTTCGGCAGCGCCATGTCCATGATCACTACGGCGATCTCGTCCTTGTGTCGGCTGTGAATTTCGACCGCATCGAAGCCGTCGCGCGCGGTCAATACGCGAAATCCTTTTCTTTGCAGGAAACGGCTCATGAGATTCAGCTGATGCACTTCGTCGTCCACAAAGAGGACTACTTCATGAAACTCCGGAAGGTCCTTCGCCGTGACAGCCGGTGAGGCGGAGATGTTTACGTCATCCCAGAGTCGCGCCGGGAAGTAGGTGCGGAACGTTGCCCCCCGTCCCGGTTCGCTCTCCACTTCGATAAAGCCATGGTGGTCCCGGACGATGGCATAGACCGCCGGGAGCCCGAGACCCGTTCCCCTGCCGGGCTCCTTCGTGGTGAAGAAAGGATCGAAAATACGGCCGCGGGTTATCGCATCCATGCCGGGTCCGGTATCGCAGACCGCAATGCAGATATAACGCTCTTCCGCGGCCTCGCGAAAGCGCTGCCTCAACTCCCTTCCGGCCGCGCTCTCGACGCGCAGCACAAGACTCCCTCTGCCGTTCATGGCATCGCGCGCATTGACGCACAAGTTGAGCAACGCTTGGAGCAGACGATTCGGATCGGCCATGACGCGCGACACATTGGGATTGAGCTCCAGAGAAATGTCCATGTCCCGCGGGAAAGTCTCTCTCAGGAGGTTCGCGAAGCGCCGCAGGAATTCGTTGAGGTCGGTCGATTCGAACTTTATCGGCGCCTTGCGAGCCACGGTGAGAAGTTGCTGGACCAGCGCTGCCCCGCGTTGGGCCGTTTCGCGGATAACTTCGAGCGCCTGGCGAACCTTGGCCGGCTCCTCGACGTTAGTCATCAGCAGGGACGAATAGCCGAGAATGATGTTCAGGATATTATTAAAATCGTGAGCCACTCCACCGGCAAGCGCGCCGATACTTTCCATTTTTTGCGCCTGCAGGAGCTGCTGCTCCAGCCGTTGCCTTTCGGCGATGTCGCGCGCAAGCGCTTCCTGGGATTCTTTTAGCTCGGTAATGTCAAACGCGACGCCGTGCACCAGCCACGGCTGTCCATCTTCGTGACGAATCATGCGCGCGTCGCATTGAAACCACACCCAATGTCCGTCGCGTGCCATGACTCGATAAGTCGATTGGAGCGGCGCGCCGGAGAGAAACATTTGGGCAGCCTCCGTGCTCCAGCGCTGCTTGTCTTCGGGATGCAGCTGTTTAAACCAACGAACAGGATCGTTCAGCCACTCCTCTTGGGAAAATCCCAGCACGGTTTCGATGTGCGGGCTGACGTACGCTGTGCCGAAACCCTCATCCAAATAAGCGAGAAAGACCACGGCCGGGATCTGCTCCGCGAGGATCCGGTACATGGTCTCGAAGTTGTTCGAGCGCGGCTTGGGGATCGCGTCTACTGAGCTGTCTTTATCCTGCTTCGGCGCTTGGACTTCAGCGCGCTCTTGAAAAAACACCACGGCGAGCTCTTGGAGAACGCCGATCGCCTGCTTCACGTCTTCGGACTCGGCGGCGGCGGACATGAACCGCTCGATCCTTTCAATAGCGCCATTATTTTTTGCGCCGCTCATGGACCGCCCCAAAAACAGACCTTGCCGATCCCGCTTGCGGTGACACGGACGTCAAAAAGATGCACGTTGTTCGCGCTCGACGCTATCAATCAATGTCAACGCCGGCGCCATTCAGGTTCTTTGTTGAGCGAAGCCTGAGTAAACCTCCGTAGAGCGCGAATCGCCTTACCATACGTGGTAATCGCGTGCGAAGAGAGAAAGGAGCCCGGCGGTTGATCCATGAAAGGCATGAACTTGTCGGGAAACCCGGGCATCGTGCAGCCAATACAAATCCCGCCAACATTGGGACAGCCGCCGACCCCGTTTATCCATCCGCGTTTTCCGACATTGCACTGAACGACGGGTCCCCAGCATCCCAATTTCACGATGCATTGGGGAAGTCCGTGTGCGTCGGTAAAATCGCCCTGCTCATAATAGCCGCCGCGGTCACAGCCCTCATGGACCGTGGCGCCGAATAGCCAAGTTGGACGGAGCGCTTCATCGAGCGGTATCATCGGCGCATGACCGGCCGCCTGCTGTAGCAGGTACAGGAAAGTCTCCATAAAATTATCGGGCTGGACCGGGCACCCGGGCACACATACGATGGGGATGCCTGCCGCCGATTTCCACTGCCACCCAAGATAGTCCGGCAACCCCATGCACCCGGTAGGATTTCCTTCCATCGCATGAATGCCGCCGTAAGTCGCGCAGGTTCCGGCCGCCAATACGGCCCACGCTTTCGGAGCCAGCCGGTCAATCCAATCACAGGTCAGAATGGGCTGCCCTGTTGTTTTGTCCGTACCCATTGCCGCCCAATAACCCTCGGTCTTGTTTTTCTCGTTCGGAATCGAGCCCTCGATGACCAGGATGAACGGTTCGAGCTTGCCTTCCTCCGCGAGATAAAAATTATTCAAAAAATCATCGCCTACCTCCAACGCAAGCAGCGGATGATGAAACCGCACCTTGGGAATCCCGGGAATACCTCCAAGCACAATATCTTCGATGCTGGGCTGCGTCGCCGCCGTCATCGCGATCGAATCACCGTCGCACCCCAGGCCTGCGGTGATCCAAAGAATGGTGATTTCTTCGATAGGTTGGGAATGTTCCATGTTGCTCTTTCTATCTAAGGAAAATCATTCCGCCAGCCCAATAGTCGCACGATCCACGGAAGCGAGTAAAGACCTTGGAGCGCTTTGTTCCTTGTGCCGCGCCAATAATCGAAAGAGCCGCCGGCCGCATTGACGGCTCGATCTCGGGCTCGGTTGTGTTGCTGAAGTCGCGTCTCCGACGATAGGTTCGAGCGCCTTCGCGTGGCGGTCGGTTGACGGCTCTGCTGGGTCCGACACGAGTGAACTTTGCGTTTCGAGTACAAGCTCGCGCATGGTCTTTGTCCCAAGCTTGCAAAGTCGCTCTGCGCCCCGTTGCGTGATTGGGACGAAGAGAAAGCCTGAGCGGCCGGTACATCACAGTTCCCCATAGCAATTGTTGCGCGGCGGCTCTCTGGCATATTTCTTGCCGTTGTCACCGAGTCATTGCCGCGAAGACTTTATGGCGCGAAGCAAAATGATATTCGGACTATTGTCGTTGGGAGCGGTGAGCGCCGCGCTCTTCGCATGCGGCAGCTCGGATGAACGGAACGCTTCGTCGCCCAAACGGCCGTTGGGGGTCGGCGGTACCGCAGCGGCGAATGCGAAAGTGGAAGAGGCGGTAAGAAACAAGCTCGATAGCGACGAGCAACTCAAAGCCGCTCGCCTTACCGTCAGCGCCGATGTGACCAGAAATGAAGTCACGCTTTCCGGCGTCGTCGCGTCGTCGGCGTTGCGCGACAAGGCCGTCGAGTTGGCCAAAAGCGCCCAGGTCGGTGTCATCGTCAACGACAGGATCGACGTGAAGCCGGGGGCGTCCCGCGCCTCGCCCCTCTCGGGCAGCAGCGGCACCGGTTGAGCGGCGCGGAAGCGCCATGGAAGCGCCGAGTGCACGGCGCGAGCCGCCACGCCGTCGAGGCAAAGCCGCAAACGAAAGGAGACGAATCATGCCGAGGAAAAAGAGCCTGCGCGGCGCCAGCGCGAAGGAAGAAAGGCAGTATGAACATATCAAGAAAAAGGCCCAGCGCTCCGGCCGCTACGGCAAGCGCGCCAAGGAAGTCGCGGCGCGGACGGTGATGAAGCAGCGCGGCAAAGAAAAGCGTTCGAAGAAGAAGTAACCAAAATTCAGGAGGACGAAAATATATGCCCAATGCAACACAATTGATCCGACGCGACCATAAAAAGGTCGAGGGTTTGTTCGATAAGTTCGAGCACACAAAGAAGGCTGACGCCAAAAAACGGATCGTCGACCAGGTCATCCAGGAGCTCGAGGTCCACGCCAAAGTCGAAGAGGAAATCTTTTATCCGGCGGTGCGAAAGCACCTCGGCGAAGAGGACATGCTCGAGGAGGCAAAGCGGGAGCACCAGCAGGCGAAAGAGATCATGCGGGAGCTGAAAAAACTTGACGCCGAAGACGAGCAGCTCGAAGAGAAATTCTCAGAGCTGATGGAAAGCGTCAAGCACCATGTGGAGGAAGAGGAAGGGGAGATGCTGCCGAAGGTCGAGAAGAGTGACATGGATCTAACGGAAATCGGCGATGAGATTTTGGAACGCAAGGAAGAGCTTACCGAACAGCTGCAAGGGAAGGGTTCCAAGTCGAGGGCGGGCCGCAAGCCGCCCAAGTCGGCGGGCCGGCGCAAATCCGGGCGCGCCGCGTAATCGAAGTTGAGCGACAGACAAACCCTACAGTGAATGATGCATAGCGCTGTCTCAGAATTGAATTGCTAACCCGGGATGTCGTACCAAGCTTAGGACGGTTTGCGCGGTTGTTGATGCGCCATCGAGAAATTGCGCCAATTTTGCGCTCGTTCTTGTGTTTGGGACTTGACGGCACGCGCGTTGCGTAGGTGGGACTTGAGTAGGAATGGTATCGAGTCGAAACTAGAAAAGGAGGGTAGCATGGAGAAAAAGGTTTTATCGAGTTTGGTGTTGAGCGGGGCCATGATGGTCATGGCGCCGCAAGCGTGGTCGCAGGCTGGTGGAGCCAGCGGGTCGGGCGCCGCCGGTGCGGGCAAAAGCGGCAGTGAGACGCGGGCGCAAAAGCCGACGGATCCGCCGGTGAGCGGGCAACAGCGCGGCACGTCGGGTGAACTGCAAAGCGAGCGCGGCAGTGCCCGCGGCGGGACGGAAGGCCAGATGCAGGGCCAAAGGACCGCCGGCCAGCAATTATCCAAGGATAAGGTGAAACAAATTCAAGAAGCGCTCAAAGAAAAAGGCAACGACCCCGGACAGATCGACGGCATCATGGGACCAAAGACGCAGCAGGCGCTGCGCCAGTTCCAGAAGCAGGAGAACCTGCAAGTCACCGGGCGCGTCGATGAGAAAACCGCCAGCGCACTGGGCGTAGATTTACAAGCCTCGGCAGCGGGCGCGTCTGCTCCGGGCTCCTCGGCGTCGGGGATGGGTAGTTCGTCGTCCGAAGGTCGCAGCGGGGCGGCCGGAAGCGGAGCGCGTAGCGGCCAGCCGGATTCAGACAAGAAGGGTTCTACCGCGGGGAAACAGGAATCAACCGGGGGTAATCCGAAGTAACGCATGCCGGCGAGCACTGCGAGCAAGGAAACCAGCCGGGCACCGCCCGGCTGGGGTATCCGGTAGCTTGCTGCGCAAGGCAAAACCGTACTTTTTTTACGTGGATTCACACCGACGAACTTCGAGAACACCTCGTTTATAGCTAAGATCATTGAGATTTTAATCGCCACGATTAATTCTACGTAGCTCGCTGCGGCTGAATCCTTTTTCTTCTATAAAACACGACGAATCTAAATTCCCTTCACGGTGACGGCTCTCCACCTGTCGTCGCCCGCCGTGTTTCGCACGGCGACGGCCGCCGAAAACCATCGGCTAAGAGTTTTTAGTTTGCTTCTTTAACTTGGCGACTTTGCGCCTTGGCGGGAGATATCCGACTCCGAGTGCTTTCAACGGATCACCGTACTGAAATGTTGCTCGCGGTGCCGCGGGCGTCTCAGGCGGCGCGCAACTGGCGCGTGTAGCTCTCCAATTCGACGGCGCGATGCAGCGCGGTATGCTCGGCGAGAATGCGCGCGCGCGCTTTGTCACCGAGCGTCCGGCGCGCTGCGGCGGGCAGATCAAAAAGATATTCGGAGATCCGCTCCGGCGAGTCCGCCACTAAAATCTCTTCGCCGATCCTAAAAAAGCTATCCAGGCCCTCCCAGCAGTCACTGATGATCGGACAGGCGCAGGCGGCGGCTTCGAACAAGCGCACGCTCGGCGAATAGCCCGCGTCGATCATGTTCGAGCGCGTCAGGTTGAGGGTAAAAGCTTGGCGGCCGTAGAAGCCGGCGTGGCCGGCGGGTTTGATATGTTCAATGCGCTCGACGTTGGCCGGCCAATCGATGGCGGCGGGGTATTGCGCGCCGGCGACGATCATCGGCGTGTGGCGGTGCCGGCGCGCCGGTTCGAGCAGCAGGCGGTCGAGCATCGGCTGGCGATCCGGGCAGTAGGTGCCCATGTAACCGAGCTGCCAGACCTGCGGCCCGTCGCGCCGCGGCTGGTAAAGATCGGCGTCGACGGCGCAGTAAAGCGTCCTTGCGGCGGGCGCGCCGTAGCGGCGCTCCAAGCGCTCCAGGATAGGGCCGCCGCAAAAGGACAGATACACATCGTAGCGCGGAATCAGATCGGCCGAGACATAGGGCGCGCCGTGCTGCTCGAGGAGAGCCAAAGTCACCGGCGTGTCGATGTCATAGAATGCAGCGATGCCCGCTGCGGTATCGATCACCCAGCGGCCGACCGCGATGCCGTCGGGAACGTAGGAACCGACGATGACGAGATCGGCGGCGCGAACCGCCGCGGTGAATTGCTTGAGCTCGTCAAAGCTCTGATAGACCACTGTGCGGCAATAGGGCGGGCTCGGCAGGTCGCGCGCCGCCGCGTACCAAGGGGTATTGCGCTCTAAAAACAATACGTCGTGACCGCGTTGATTCAAGGCGCGGACGAGCGCGCGGTACGTGGTGGCGTGGCCGTTGCCCCATGACGACGTGATCGACAGGCCGAGGATGACGATGTTGAGTGGATTCACAGGCCCAAGCTGCATAACGCGCTCTCCAATTCCAGCGCGCGCCGCCCATAGGTGTGCTCGGCCAACACGCGCTTCAAGGCGGCGGCACCGATGCGAGCGCGCTCGCCGGCGTCGAGATCGCGCACAATCTCGCTGACTTCTACACCGCCGCGGGCGACCAGACACTCGCGTCCCGGTTCGAGAAAATCTTCCACGCCGGGCCATGCGTCGGTGATCAGGCAAGCGCCGGCGCCGGCCGCTTCGAAAACTCGCGTCGGCGGCGAGAAGCCGCAGCGCGCCATGCTGTCGCGGCAAATATTGAGCACCGTTCGCGGCGTCGAGTTAAAGGGGTTGTGATCGGCGCTGTAGACGTGGCCGAGATAACGTACATTGCTGAACTGTGACGCGATATCGTCCCAGCCGCTGCCGCCGAGCAGAAAGCGGCGCCCGGGGTTGGCGCGCGCCGCGGTGAAAAAAAAATCATGCACCCGCGCCTCGCGATCGGGTAGGCGATTGCCGAGAAACGCCAGGGCGGCGTCGAATCTTGCATCGGGCTCCACTGGAAAATGGCTGGACGGATCGAGCGCGTTATAAATCGGTACGCAACTCCTGGCGCCGAGCCGGCGATAGGCGTCGATCACCGGCGCGCCGCCGCCGTAGGTCAGAATGATATCGAAACGCGGAATCAGGCGGCGCAGCGAATCGTTCGGATTGTCGCTCAAGTGCTCCAGAGTGGCGGCGGCATCGACGTCCCAAAACGCCGCCGGGGTTCGCGCCGGACGCAGTTCCAGCACGGCTTCTTCCAATAGCGCGTCGAACACTCCGATTCCGCTCGCCTTGATCACGAGATCGGCATCCGCCGCGGCGTCCTTGACCAGGCGCAGAACCTCTCCCGCGTCGTCGGCCCGGTAGACCACGCTGCGCGCGTAATCGGGCGGCGCGATATCGCGGTGGCTCTGCCGGTCCCAGGCGTCGGGCTCGTAGAAAGACGTGTTGTGCCCGCGCTCGTAGAGCGCGCGCAGGATGCCTCGATAGTAGGTCGCGGCGCCGTTCCAGTAGGAGGACAGGAGACTCGAGCCGAAAAACGCGATGTTCATTTTGCTTTATCCAATTTGCACGGGAGTCGTGGGAAACGGACTCGATTCGCTTCGACAAGTTGACGATAGACGGCCAGCAACTCGTCCACCCGGTGCGCGCAGGTGTGGCGCCGCAGAACCGTCCGATGGCCGCGGCGCGCGAGAGCGTCTGCCCCGGCCGGATCAGCACACAGCCGGCGCAAGTGGCGGGTCATTTCAGCGCCGTCGCGGGCGAGAAGAAAATCGGCGCCCGGAGTAAATAAGTTTTCCACGTCGCGCCAGGGCGCGCTGACCAGAGGGACGGCGCAGGCGAGCGCTTCGAAAGGACGGATCGTGGCAATGCCCGGCAAGAGCGCGGCGTAATACCGGCGCGGCACGTGTACCGTAACACGCGCGCTCGCAAAAACTTCCGGCGCGCGAAAATTCGCCAGCCAGCCGCGGTATTCGATCCCGGCTGCGGCGAGGGTTTCGCGCGCATGATCCGGATAGCGCACGCCGTAAAGCGCCGCCTTGAGCTTGAGCGCCTGCACCGGCTCGATGACGAACTCGCGCAACTCCGCGTCGCGCTCGCCGTCGCCCCAATTGCCGATCCAAACCAGATCCAGCGTCTTTTTCACGTTCGGCAGCGGTCGAAACACGCGCGGGTCGGCGGCCTCATGCCAGGTCCAGACGCGTCTTGCCCAGCCTCTTCGCAGATAGACTTCGGCGATCGCCTTGCCGTAGGCGAGGACGCCGTCATAGCCGGACAGATCACAAGCTGCGATCTTTTCCGGCTCGCTCACCGAGCGGTGATGCGTATCGTGGAACAGCAGGCGATAACGGCCCGTCGCGCGGCGGTGCGCGCCGATGCGGCGCACCAACTCCGGATCGTTCCACTCGTGCACGAGCACGAGATCGGCTTCGGCGAGCGCGTGGTTTAAATCGAGATCATCGAGACGATAGCGCGTGCTGTCGAGGCCCGGATAGACGCGGTGAAACTCGGCAACGGGCGCGGCGCCGTGCCGGCGCAATAAATTAGTCAGGCTCCAGCCTTCGCCCGGCTCGAAAACTCGCACTTCATGGCCGCGCCGTTTGATCTCCCAGGCGATGCCGCGGAGAAAGTGGGCGTTGCCGTGGTTCCAATCGGACAACAGCGAATGGCAGAAAAGCGCGATCTTCATGCCGCGCTCCAGGGTGAGAGTTCGAGACGAGTTTCGGCATTAGTGGCCGCGCCGCCGAGCATGCTGCGGTAGAGCGCCAGATAGGCGCGCGCCATGCGCCGCGGCGTAAATTGTTTGGCGCGCCGGCGAGCGTGGCGCGCCAGGCGGCGCCGCAGCGCGACATCGGCAATCAGCGCGGCGAGCGCGGCGCCAATCTCGTCCGGGTCATCGGGCGCGACGAAGAGCGCGGCGTCGCCCCAGATTTCACGCAGGCTCGGGATATCGCCCAGGACCAGCGCGCAGCCCGAGAGACCGGCTTCCATAGCGGCAAGGCCGAACGGCTCGTAGCGCGCCGGCAAAACAAAGATCGCCGCGCGGCTCATCCAGCCGCCGAGAATCGTATCACTGACCCGCCCCAATAGGCGGAGATGTTCCAACAGCGATAACTCTCCATCGGGGCTTGCGCTGTCGCCGGCGGCGTAAATCGGCCAGCGCAGCCGGGGCGCGAGCGCGTTCAGCGTCGCGATGTTCTTCGCCTCGTCCCACAGGCGGCCCGCGGCAAGGATAAAATTTTCTTTGGCGGCGGGCGCGAAGCGCGCCGGATCGCGGCCGTTGTAGACCGGCGCGGCGGCGGCAAAATCGCCGTAAATATTTTTTAACTGCGCCAGCAGCCAGCCGCTCGGCGCCGTGACTGCGTCGGCGCCGCACAGGCCGCGCGCGACCATGAGCTTGTAGTTGCGCCAATCGCCGCCCGGGGGAGAGCCTTTGACGGCCTCGAACCACGAGCACACGCAGGAATGACCCACCACCAGGCAGGGCGCGTTCCAGGCGAGCGCGCCGTGGGAATATTGGTTGAGATGAATCACGCTCGGCTCGAGGCGCGCGGCGAGCCCGCGCAGCCATTCGCCGGCCGCAGCGACGTCGCGCCAGGGGTCGGCCATCCATTCGAGCTTGAAGGCGCTCTCGAACAATTCGACCCGCGGCAAAGTTCGCACCCGAGCGCGCTCATGCTCGGTCAACCGTCTGCCCATGCTCGCCAGCGCGACGTCGACGCCGCAATGGCCCAGCTCGCGGCAGAGATCCAAGCTATAGCTCCACACGCCGCCGATCGGGTCGGTGGTCATAAGGATCGGGCGCGCGCGATGATGCCGGGTCACTGGCGCGGCTCCCTTTTGAAGGCGTGCTCGCGGCCGTAAATCGCGTCGATCACCGCGGCGATCTCCTGGTTCGTTTCGACGACCGGATCATAGGTCGAGCGCAGTGCCAGTCGCGCGGCCCACTGAGAGAGCGCGCGCCCGCCCCAGGCGTCGGGGGCGTCGTCGAGGATTTCCGCGGCGGTGCCGCGGTAACGCTCGGCGCGAAAATCATAAAACGATCCGTTGACGTTGCTGAGCGCGAGACCGCCGCGCGTTCCGAAGAAGGCCGCGCGAATGACCGCATCGCGGCCGGCGGGCAAATTCCAGGAACAGGCGAGGGTGGCGCTTGCGCCGTTCGCCAAATCGAGCCGGGCCACGGCATAGTCTTCGAGCGCGCCGTCGCCGGCCGGCAATAGTTTGCCTTGAGCGAAGCGCCGGCTCGACACGGAGTCAATAGCGGGAAAGTTCAACATCCACAGCGCCAGATCGACCAGGTGAATGCCGAGATCGATGACGCAGCCGCCGCCGGATAAGCGCCGATCGTAGTACCATGGCTTGTCGGGACCATAGGCATTGTGAAAAATCAGGTCGCACGCGTAGATCTCGCCGATGGCGCCCGACTGGGCCAGTTCTTTGATCAGGCCGGCGGCTCGGACAAAGCGGTAGGACATGTCGACGGCCAACAGGCGGTCGGAGGCGCGCGCGGCGGTGATAACCTGTGCGGTTTCCGCCGCGCTCCGGCCCAGGGGCTTTTGACAGAATACGGCCACGCCGGAGCCGAGAAACGAGATCGCCTGCACCGCGTGGAGCGCGGTCGGCGTCGCGATCACGGCGCCGTCGAGATCACAAGCGAGCAACGTTTCGATATCGGGCGCGACGGTGGCGCTCGGAGCCTGGAGTGAGGCAGCGCGCGCGGCGTCGCCGGCCGTGTCCGACAAGGCGACGATCTCGGCGGCGCCGGAGTCCGCCAGGGCTTTCATGCGCTGAGCGCCGATCCAGCCGAGGCCGACGAAGCCAAGACGCGGCCGGCGCCACGGCGCGGCGGAGGCGTCTTGTGTTGCGCTATTTTCCGGGCCGGCCATGATCGCTGCGTTTCAGCTGTTGAGATAGAGCACGCGCGGCGTCGCGGCGTGCAGCTCGACCGCGCTCACCGAGGCAGGGCCGATCTCGAAACGCATGAGGAAGTCGATCGGCATGCCGAGCTGGTGCGCGAGCGCGAGACGAATCGGATCGGCGTGACTCACCAGCGCCACGGTGTGCCCCGGGTGATCGGCGCAGAGCCGCTCGATCAGACCGACGACCCTCGCCTGAGTTTCCAGCAGCAACTCGCCGTTGGGAATGCGTATCGCGCTATGGCGCGCGTTGAAGGCGCGCCACTCGGGCACGGGGTCCAACTCTTCATAGCTCTTGCCGGTCCAATCGCCGAAATCGACCTCGTCAAGCCCGGCGGCGATGTGAATTTTCAAGCCGAGCACCATCGCCACCGTTTCGGCGGTCTCGGTGGCGCGCAACTGCGGGCTCGAGTAGACGGCATGAATCGATTCGCCGGCGCAGCGGCGCGCCAAGCGCGCCGCCTGCTCGCGTCCGGCGGCATTCAATGCGACGCCGGGCAGGCGGCCGGCGATGCGCCGGCCGAGCCCGTCGATGGCCGCGTGCCGGATCAATAAAAACCGCGTCATGCGACGTTCCTTTCGTTTAAACGGCCCGAGGCGGCGTTAAGCCCGTCAATCCTTCCCGCCCTCGAGTCTCTTTCTTACGCGATCTTCATCCTCCATTCTCACTCCTCGACGATCCCCGCCGGTGCATGACCGGCGCCGGGCTCCGGCGCAATCCCGGCAGGAGCAGCTTGCGGCCCGGCGGGCATGGCTTTCTCATGCGGCGCGGACCGCCACGCCGCCGGCGCATAGCGGCGCACCATCTCGGCGCAGAATTCGCCGTATCCGGCGACGTCGACGGGCGGGCTGGTATGATGCGGTGCGACACCGCGCGCTTCGGGCGTGAAGCAAAACGTCAAAGTGACTTCGAACTCATGCAGCGCGCTCATCTGGCGGTCAAACCAACGCTCGGCATCCGGCCGCAACCAATCGGCCCAGCTCAGACCGGTGCGCAGGTAGCGCACGCCCAGGCGGCGCAACCACGCGACCGAGTCGTCAAGGCGAGGATCGTCGAAGTGGAACCACTGGCAAATGCCGAGCGCGGGCGTCAGCTCGGCGAAATGATCGAGGGCGGGTTTCGCACTGCCGTCCTCGCGCAACAGGCCCATATAAAAATGCCGATAGTAAGAGGATCCTTCCGCCTCGCGGTGGCGCGTGGTCGCCGTCCAGGCGTGGGGCAGATCGTAGAGGCTGTACCAGTGGATGCGCGGTGTATTGCCCAACAAAAGCTCGGCGGTGCGCGTGAGCCCCCAGGCTTGAATTTCCTCGGCGCCGAAGCTCGAAGCGCCGACCTCGGAGACCCATACCGGCAAATCCGTCACGGCGCGAATTTCGGCGAGCTTGGCCGGCCACTCATGAATTTGCCAGTGGTTCCAATCCAAAGGAAAACCATGCACTGCCACGATGTCGAGATTGTCGAGGACGCCTTTCCCCTGCATGTTCGTGATGAACCCGGCATCGATCGGCGAAATGCCGCCGAGCGCTTGCCACAGAGACGGATTCTCCGATCGCACGGCGACGCTGGCGAGCTTGACCATCTGCGCATAGACGCTCCAGTCGCAATCGATCTCGAAATCCCAGTGCGACTTGTTGTTGGGCTCGTTCCAGAACATGACGGCTTCGATCATGAAGTCTCCTTCCATCCGGCGAGCCGGGGCGGCAGCGGCCGCTGCCCGAGCGGCGCGCAGCGGCAGACGTAAACTTCGCGCTCGGGATGGGCCGATATCTGAAAACCGGCGGAGCGCAGCAACGCTTCGACGCAGGCGCGGTTGGGAATCCACCAATTGGTGTGATCTCCGGAGTAGGATTTTTCGACGAAGTGCAAACGCGGAAAACCTCGCCTGTCGAAAATCCGTTCTTCTTTAAACGGATAGTCTCCGGCGACGGGCTCGATCCGGCGGCTGCCGCGCAGCATCGCTTGAAACACGAACAGGTCGCGCACCGCATGGCTCCGGATAAGGTCGAGGGCGAGGAGCGGGTAGCGCAAATGATAAAACACGCCCATGAAGAGCACGAGATCGAAGCGCGCGCCGAGATGGCCGACGTCGTAAACCGAGAGGTTGACGAATTCAATATTGAGGTCGTAGAACTCGGCGGCGAAGCGCGCCTGCGCCAAATAGCGTTCATCGTCATCGATGCCGACCACGCGGGCGGCGCCACGGCGCTTCATCTCGAGGGCGTAAAAACCGCCGTTGCAACCGATGTCGAGCACCGAGAGGCCGGTCAAGTCTTCGGGCAGAGCGTGTGCGAAGCGGCGCCACTTGACCGCGGGGTAGTCGCCGAGAAAATGGTCGGGGGCGGTTTGCACGCCGTTCAATCTCAGGTTATGAAACCATGGCCCGAGGGCGCGCACGCGCCGGCGAATTTGGCCGCGCGAAAAGCGCTTGGCCGGGGCCGGCACCGCCGTCATGGCCGGGTCCCCCCGGCGGCGCGCCAGGAAGCCATCGTGCGGGCGAACATAACCGGCATCATGCTCGAATGAACCACACCGGTCACCGGGCGGCTGCGATCGCGTCATACGGTTGCGTGCCGATTCAACGCGCCGCGTGCACCTTGGCGCGCGGCGGGCGCGCAACGATGCGCTCCGGCCAGGCGCGGTCTTTGCGGATGAACACTTCGGTGAGCTGGCGCGCCTCGTGATCGGAAAATTGCCGCGGCGGCGACTTCATGAAATAGCTCGACGGACCGATGAGCGCGCCGCCGATGCCGCGATCCAGAGCAAGCTTCGCGCAGCGCACGGCGTCGATGACCACGCCGGCCGAGTTGGGCGAATCCCACACCTCGAGCTTCACCTCGCAGTTAATCGGCACGTCGCCGAACGTCGTTCCTTCGAGCCGGATGTAGCACCACTTACGATCCTGCAGCCACGGCACGTAATCGCTCGGCCCGACGTGGGCATTGTCGTCCGACAGCGGATAGTCGAGCTGGCTCGTGACCGCGCGTGTTTTCGAAAGTTTTTTCGACTCCAGGCGTTCGCGCTCGAGCATGTTGAGAAAATCGGTGTTGCCGCCGAAGTTGAGCTGGTAGGTGCGATCGAGACGAACGCCGCGCTCGTGAAACAAACGCGCCAGGGCGCGGTGCGCGATGGTGGCGCCGAGCTGGGATTTGATGTCGTCGCCGATCAACGGCAGGCCGCGTTGCTTGAAGCGCTTGCGCCAGTAGGACTGGGAGGCGATGAAGACCGGAATGCAATTGACGAAAGCGCAGCCCGCCGCCAGGATCTGCTCGACGTACCACTTGGTGGCCATTTCCGACCCCACCGGCAGGTAAGAGACAACCACATCGGTACGGCTCGCCCGCAGGGTCTCGACGATATCGTCGGTGGCGCCCGGTGCTTTGGGAATCTTTCCGTCGAGATACTTGCCGAGCCCGTCGTGGGTCATGCCGCGGCGTACCTTGACGCCGGTCGGCGGCATTTCGGCGAAGCGGCAGGTGTTGTTGGGCGCCGCGAAAATCGCCTCCGTCAAATCCTTGCCGACCTTGTTGGCGTCGATATCGAAGGCCGCGCTGAACTCGATGTCGCGGACGTGATAGCCGCCGAGATCGACGTGCATGAGGCCGGGGACGAAGCGGCGCGCATCGGCGTTTTTATAGTATTCGACTCCCTGCACCAGCGACGAGGCGCAATTGCCGATGCCGATCAAGGCGACGCGAACTTTTTTACCATTCATTTGATTAAATCCCTCCATCGTTGGCCAGCCGTATCCAGCCTTTGATAAATCCCGGCGGGCGGTCTTCGAGCGCTTCGAAGGCCGCCGCGCAGCGGCTGAGCGCGAACCTGTGGGTGTAAAGCGGCGCCGGGTCGAGCGCGCCGCTGGCGACTTGCGCGGCGGCGGCGCGCATGCCCGCGACGTAACGCTGCGGCTCGCGTTCGTGGGCGTTGACGACATCGATGCCGCGCCAATTCCATGATTGCATATCGACCCGGCGCGGACCGTCCTGATGGTAGCCGGCGATGATCAGCCGCCCCCGGCTGCTCACCAACGCGCTCGCCAGGTCGAGGCTCGCCTGAGTCCCCGCCGCTTCGATCACGCGCTCGCAGCCCTTACCGCCCGTGAGCTCCATGATGAGCGCAACGGCCGCTCCGCCATCTTGCGCGTCCAGCGCCGCCGCCGCGCCGAGACGGCGCGCAAGCTGCAATGAGAAATCGCGCCGCGAGAGGGCGATGACGCGCGCGCCGGCGCGCGCGCTCAGGTGCACGAGCAAGGCTCCGATGAAGCCGACTCCGACGATGGCAACGGTATCGTCGGCACGGATCCGGCTGCGGCGGAAAATGTTCAGCGCGCAGGCGAGCGCTTCGCCGGGAAACACGCCCGTGCCCGGCGGCAGCGCCACCACGGTCGCGGCGTCGGCGATATCGAACTCGGCAAAAGCGCGATAAGACAAAAATGCGCAGCGCACGCCGCGGGCAAGGCCGCGGACCTGGCTTCCGAGGGCATCAACGGTACCCCATGCCTCATGGCCGGGCGCGCCGGGCTCCAGCGGGTATTTCAAGCCGGGCAAACCGCGCCACGCGGCAAGGTTCGAACCGCACACGCCGCAGCCTTCCACTCGGATACGCACGTCCGTGGGACCGGGTTGCGGTCGCGCAACGGTTTCGATTTCGATGCGGCGCGGCTCGACTAACCGCGCGGCGCGCATAGTCTCTGGGTAATCCATGGCAAAGTGATTATTGATTCCCTCTAACGACAAAGTCCCCGTGCGGCAGGGCCGCAACCGAAGAATCGGAATATTTTCCGCAAAGACGCGAAGGAAGACGCGAAAAATTCCGAAACTTGGGTCTTGGCGCTTTGTGGTCAAATCCCTCCTGCGGTTGCGGCTGTGCCGTGCTGGACGCTCCTTCGAAAATTGGTTCAAATCGCTGTCAGCTCTTATCGGTTGTCATTAAAGCAGATGCTTCGCTTAGTTTATCTCCCACGAAGGACTCAGCATCACATCCATGGGATTCGTCGCGATCGCGTTTTCATTCTCTGTGGGCGAGCGCAAGCAGATGAATCACTCCTTCGAAAATTGGGTGTTGGGTTGGCCGTCAGTTCCTACACCCCTGGATTCCCGCTAAAAGCATGCGGAATGACGGAATTCCCTCGCAGCGAGTAAAGGGAAGACGTCTCTATTTTCATCATCTGCGGGCGAGCGTACGTTCATGACCCACTTCGTGGTGAAATGTCTGTTGCGATTCGGTTGCGGCTCTGCCGCGGTTGATAAAAATGTTTTATTCAATCCGCTCAGCCACGCTGCTGCAGCGCATGCGCGCTCGCAGAAGCGGCGCGGCGGTGCAAAAGCCTTCGGCTTGGCGGCAAGCCGCGCTCCTCGCGCAGCCACTCGTAAAGTCTTTCAACCCCTTCGTTGGAATCGACCCTGGCGCGCCAGCCCGTGGCGCGCTCGAATTTCCGCGTGTCGGAAACGTAATAACGCTGGTCGCCGGCGCGCCAGTCGCTCAACTGGAAACGAGGCGGCTCGCCCTGCAACCGGGCGATGATCTTCAACAGCTCGAGCAGGCTGAGCGTATGAGCCGGGCCGCCGCCGATGTTGAACGCCTGGCCGGACAGCGCGCGCACGTGTGCGCGCGCCGACAGGAAAGCGCGCACCAGGTCGTCGACGTAGAGCACGTCGCGCACCTGCATGCCGTCGCCGTAAATCGTGAGAGGCCGATCGTCGAGCGCCGACAAGAGAAAATGCGCCACCCAGCCCTGGTCTTCGTTGCCCATTTGATGGGGTCCAAAAATACAACTCATGCGAAAGACGAGCGCCGGCAGACCGAAAGTGCGGGCGTAGTCGATGACGTACTCGTCGGCCGCGCCTTTCGAGCAGCCGTAGGGGCTATGCAGGTCGAGCGGCCGCGCTTCATTGATGCCGTTTTGCCACAGCGCCGGGTCGATCGGCCGATAGGCGCCGTTTTCACAGCTCAGCGGCACGTCTTGGAGACCGCCGTACACTTTGTTGGTCGACGTATAAATCAGCGGCGCCGGTTCGTCGGCGCCGCGCAGAGCCTCGAGCAGATTGAGCGTGCCGAGCGCATTGACGTCGAAATCATGGCGCGGATTGGCCAGGCTGGTGGTCACGGCCACTTGCGCGGCGAAGTGAAATACCTGTTTGGCGCCGCGCGCGGCGCGGCGCAGCGCGTAAGAGTTGCGCACGTCGGCAAATTCGACCTGGATCCGCGTCCCGTGGCTGTCCAGCAACCAACGCAAGTTGCGTTCCGCGCCGGGCCGCGACAGATTGTCGAAAATCAACACCCGCTCTCCCTCGCTCGCCAGGCGATGGGCCAGGTTGGTGCCGATGAAACCGGCGCCGCCCGTGATCAGCACCGGCGCGCAGGGCTTGTGCGCGCGGCGTGCCGCGCCCGGCTGCGGCTCCAAGGCGCGTCCGATGGCACGCAGACCGCCGCCGGCCCAGAGGCGCGCCAGGAGTTTCGGCGTGCCGTCGCTGCGGCGCAAACCGAAATGGTATTCGCGATCGTCGGCGTGAAAACCGGCGCGCGTGGAAAATTCCGGATTGAGATCGCGCGCCGAATGCCAATAGACGCGCTCCACGGGCGCTTCCAGAGCCGCGTTGAAGGCGCGCAGTTGCTCGTATTCGTCGTGACGCCAGGTCGAGTAACCGGCGGCGCTGATCCAGATTTCCGCGCCGGAGCGGTGCGGCGTGAGAATCTGCTGTACGCTTTCCACCACGGCGCTCCAACCTTGCCAGTTGGCTTCGCCGTCGCCGGGAAAACCGTGAACGCCGACGGCGTCGATGTATTGCATGACGCCGCGGCGAAACATCAGCTCGAGCCAGTTCGGATCGTAGACACGGGTTCCGCCGAGCACGGTGCGCTTGCCGCGGCGCTGCGCCCAGTAGGCCGCGCCGCCGACCATGGCGCAAAAGGTTTGCCAGTGGGGGTCGAGGGTGCGGTCCCACTCGCTCAAACGATCCGGCTCATTCCACAATTCGATCCACTCGAAGCAATGGCCGAGGCGGGTGATCAACACGTCGAGAAAATCGCCGTAGGCTTTGGGATCCCAGGGCGGCGCCGAAACGCGCGGCGCTACCGCCTGGCGGGGCGGGGTGTAGAGCGCGCATGGAACCAGATTGACGTGGCGCGCCAAGTGGGGCAGGAGCCAGCTATACCAAGCTTCGCCTTCGGGCGTGTCCCACTCGGCCCAGGATACGGCGGTGCGCAGATCCGCAATGCCGAGCGCGCGCAGCTCGCAGAGAACGGTATCGACGCTTTGACGATCGCCCGGGCGAAAATTTTCGACAGCGCCGACGCGCGCGCCGGCAGGCGACGACTCGCCGCTGTGCACGCACAAACTCGCGTGGCGCGGCGCCGGAGCGGCGGCGCCGTTGGCCGCGGCGCGATCGGCGCGCAAAGATTTTTTCATAGCGTCAATCCCCGCAGCGCCAGCTCGTGACTGGCGTGGTCGACGCGATCGGTGGCGGCGCGGCCTTCGAGCCAAGCCGCCAGTTCCAAAATGCCCTCTTCAAGGGTGACGCGCGGCAGGTAGCCGAGATGCGCGCGCGCCAAGCTGATGTCGGCGAAGCAGTGCCGGATGTCGCCGACGCGATATTTGCCGGTGAGCTGCGGCTCGATGTCCTCTTTGCCCAACGCCTGGCCCATGCGCTCGGCCAGCTCGCGAACGTTGTAGCTCTCGCCGCTGCCGACGTTGAAAACTCGATCGGCCGTCTGCGGCGCGTCCAGGCATAGGACACAGGCGTCAACGACATCGTGCACGCTGACGAAGTCGCGTTTTTGCGCGCCGTCCTCGAAGATCAACGGCGGCTTGCCGTTGAGATAACGCGAAGCGAAGATCGCCAGCACGCCGGTGTACGGGTTCGAAAGCGCCTGGCGCGGACCGTAGACGTTGAAAAAACGCAGCGCCACGGTGGCGATATGATAGGCGCGTCCGACCATCAGGCACATGCATTCCTGCACGTACTTGGTCAGCGCGTAGACCGAGCTCAAGGACGGCGGTTTGGTCTCGGGCGTGGCTACGGGGTGGAGCGGCTCGCCGCGCTCGTCGGCGAAGTCCCACGCGCAGTTTTTCAGCTGCGCCAGCGAGCGTTCGGCCACCTCCTGCAAGCGCCCGTCCGCGCCGCGATACAAGCCTTCGCCGTAAACGCTCATGCTCGACGCGACGATCAGCTTATCCACCGGGTGTGTGGCCAGCGCCTCGAGCAGCACGGCCGTGCCGACGGCGTTGATGCTCGTGTAGCTTTGAATCTCGTACATGCTTTGACCGACGCCGACGGCGGCGGCGAAGTGATACACGGCGTCGACGCCGCGCAGCGCGCGGCGCACGACGGCTTCGTCGCGCAGATCGCCGTACACGAGCTCGACGTCGGCATGGAGATAGTCCGGTTCGGCGTCGCCATGAACCTGGGCGACCAGGGAATCGAGCACGCGCACGTGGCAGCCGCGGCGCAGCAGTTGGTCGGCGAGATGGGAGCCGATAAAGCCGGCGCCGCCGGTGATGAGAATGCGCCCGTTCATTCGATCGCTCTGGAGATCCGGCGCGCGCTCGCATGTGCGCCGGAACGATCGCCAAAGAGGCCGCGAAAGCGCCGCGCGGTGTTGAGTTCAAGCCGCGCCTGCGTCGTCGCGCCGGTTACGGAGTAACTATCGAGTTTCCAAACGATGGTCATGCGCGTTTGCTGCATGCTTGTTTCGCTGTTGTGCAACATACATGCCACGGCAATTCGAGAGGGCAACCTCGGACTGTGAGATTTATGAGTGAAGCGCGCGGCAGCTATGTACGTGTGGTTTAACGGCCGCGGTCGCAGGTGCGACCGCGGCCGTCGCTCTGCTGAAAATTTTGTCCCAACGGAGCAACAGCAAAGTTCATGAGTTGTCGCACGGCAGAGAACGTTCTATGAGAAACCGCGCGCTTATGAGTCGTATCAACACGGTGCGCGGAGGAAACACGGCATCGAGCGGGCGGACGGCAATCATTCTCCTGGTCGATCAGGACGCACCGTGTAGCCGCCATGGATGGCCGATCCGATGAGCTCGCGGCTTTTGTCCTGTGACGATCAGGCTACGCTTCAGGCTGGCTCGCATGTAATAATTTGCTATGCTGGGATTCGATATGAACGCCGACCAGACGCGCT
>Ga0268386_10000605_pt1 | contig 23016 bp, 27 predicted proteins | sample RVTome_15_FD_200260 | JGI IMG/M metagenome (GOLD analysis project Ga0268386, IMG submission 200260) | Soil microbial communities from uranium-contaminated site in the Upper Colorado River Basin, Wyoming, United States - RVT150D86... ...
GGGCGATTCTGGTCGCTCTGCTCGCCCTGTTCGCCGAGGTCGGGCTCACCCTCGCCCAACGGGCTGCCACCCCACACGGGATCCGGCCAGCCACCGATTAGGGGAATCAAGACCGTCGTTCACGGGTTGGTGATCGTTGTCAGGTCGCCGACCTGACTTTCCTATACACCAACCAAGGAGATACCCATGCGGAAAGTCTTCCGCAATCGGGCTGTCGGGGCGGTCCTGGCCTTGGCCCTCGTGGCCACGGCGTGTGGATCGGGTGACAGCACCGAGGGCGAGCCCATAACCGTCGCCTCGTTCAACTTCAACGAATCGGTCATCGTCGCCGAGATCTATGCACAAGCACTCGAGCGCGCCGGCTACACGGTCGAGCGCAACATGAACCTGGGCAACCGCGAGGTGGTCAAGCCGGCTCTGGAGAGCGGTGAGATCGACCTGGTGCCCGAGTACGTCGGCACCATCGACACCTTCCTGGGCGGCTCGCCGACATCGGACGCCGAGGCCACCCATGCCGAGGCCAGGGCTCTCTTCGAGGAGTTGGGGGTGACATTGCTGGCCTACAGCCCCGCGGAGGACAAGAACGCCTACGTGGTGACCGCGGACACCGCGTCGGCGAACAACCTGACCACCATCTCAGACCTCCAGCCGGTGGCGGCCGAATTCGTGTTCGGTGGCCCCCCTGAATGCCCCGAGCGTGAGTTCTGCCTGCTCGGGTTACAGACCGTCTACGGGCTCGAGTTCGCCGAGTTCGTGCCGCTGGACGCGGCCGGGCCGATCACCATCGCCGCCCTCGAGGGTGGTGACGTGGATCTCGCCCTCCTCTTCAGCAGCCAGGGTGTGATCGCCGAGAAGGGCTGGGTGGTCCTCGAGGACGACATGGGTCTTCAGCCGGCCGAGAACCTGGTCCCGGCGATCCGACTCGATGTCCTCGAGGAGTATGGGGACTCCCTGTCGGACCTCCTCAGCGAGGTCTCCGCGAAGATCCTCCAGGTGGACCTGATCGAGATGAACAAGCGAGCCGACATCGACGGGGAGGACCCGGCGCTGATTGCCGGGGAGTGGCTCGACGACAACGGTTATCCCGCCGAGGGCTGATCCCGGTTCCGGACTGTTCGAAAACCGTTCTGTGTCGGAAAACCATGCCTATTTCATTGTTTTTCGACACAGAAGCACAAAAAGGGGTCCGGCATGGCAGCCGGGCCCCTTTCACACGGTCTCTCCCCGGGCCCGGGTCGGGCGGGTGACGCGCAACTCCACCTCGCGCACCCGGCGGCCATCCATGCGTCTCACGATCATCTCGAAACTTTCACCCGATACCAGGTCGCCACGACGTGGGATCCTGCCCAGCGTGGACATCAGATACCCACCGATCGTCTCGTACGCTCCGTCGTCGACGAGTGCTCCCACCTCGGTCAAACGGTCCACCCTGGTTTGACCGGCGACCAGGAAGCGGTCCTTGCCGGCGGGTCTGATCTCCATGACCTCGCGGATGTCGTGCTCGTCTCTGATCTCGCCGACGATCTCCTCGGCGATGTCCTCCAGCGTCACCAGACCTGCGACGGTCCCATGCTCGTCGATTGCAACCGCCATGTGCACCGCCTGAGACCTCATCATCTCCAGCACCGGGGATATCGGACTGGTCTCGGGAACGATCGGCACGTGGCGGATCAGCGAGCTGTCGATCGGCTGATCGGCCCGCTCCGGCGTGACGGTGATCAGGTCCTTGGCATGGACAAAGCCGAGGATGTCGTCGACCGTCTCCCCGTACACCGGGATCCTCGAGTGACCGGTGGCCACGATCGTGCTCTCGAAGGTCGCCGCGCTCTCGTGGATCGACAGCGCGACCAGGTCGGGTCGGGGCACCATCACCTCCGACACCACTGTCTCCTGGAAGCCGAGGGCCGAAGTCAACAAGCGGGATGAGCTGGGGTCGATCACCTTGCCCGCCCCGATCGTCTTGACCAGCATGGCTATGTCCTCCGCAGAGTGGGTCGCCTCGATGCTGTGGGTCGTCTTCACCCTGAAGAGACGCAACACCCCCCGGGCCACCCATGAGAGACCCACGATGAGCGGCCTCAGCAGCGTGACATACGCACGGAACGGAGCCGCCAGCAGCAGTGCCGCCTTCTCGGGTGCGGAGATCGTGGCGTTCTTGGGCGCCATCTCGCCGATGACGTTGTGCACGAACGACACGACGAGCAAGGCAAGGATCAGGGAGATCGTCGTGACCGCCCCGGCCGGGAGCCCGATCGACTCCAACGGCCCGTGAAACGACGCCTCGAGCGAGTCCTCGATGACGAACCCGAGCCCGAGCGACATGGCCGCCACACCCAACTGGGCCCCGGCGAACGTCACCGGGAGCTCGTCCATCGCAGCCAGCGCCCACCGCGCCAACCGACTGCCGGCTGCCATCCGCTCCTCGAGGTGTGGGCGTCGCGAGGCGGTGTAGGCGAACTCAACCGCGACGAAGAACCCGTTGGCCAGGACGAGGGCGATGGCGATGAGGAGGGCTGAGATGCTCACTGTCCCTCTGGCCCCTTGACGAGCGTGATCGTGTGGGCCCGGAACCCATCCACCGAGTCGACCCGGAACACCCAACCCGAGACGTCGATCCGGTCACCGACCTCAGGTAGCCGACCCAGCTCGGCGGTGACGAGTCCACCCAGCGTCTCATAGCGCCCCTCCGGCCAGGAGAAGCCGATCTCGGCTTCCACCTCATGGCGGTGCAGCAACCCCGACAGCTCGCCCGTGGTTCGGGAGCGCGGCGGCTCATCGGCGTCGTACTCATCGCGAATTTCACCGAGGATCTCCTCGAGGAGGTCTTCAGAGGTGACGATCCCTGCTGTCCCCCCGTATTCGTCCTTGACCACGGCCATGCCGGAGCCGCGGGTGCGCAACTCGAAGAGCACCGTGTCCAGCGGCTGCGTGTCGGCGATGACCAGAGCCGGACGCATGTGGTCGGTGATCGCCTCGGCGGCCCGGCGATCTGCCGGGACGCGCAGGCTGTCCTTGACGTGGGCGATCCCGAGGATGTCGTCGAGGTCGGTCCCGTAGACGGGGAATCGGCTGTGCCCCGACTCGATGGCAGATCTCTGTAGGTCACTCACCGTTGCGGTGCTCGACAGACCGATCACCTGGACGCGAGGGATCATCACATCAGAGGTGAGATTCGCCGTGAAGGCGATGGACCGGGTGAGCAGGCCGAGCTCCTCGGTCGTGAGCATGCCTCCCTCACCGGAGGCCCGGATGATGAGCTCGAGCTCTTCGAGCGAGCGGACGCCGGCGAGCTCCTCCCGGGGCTCGATTCCCATGAGCCTCACCGTGGCGTTGGCTGCCGAGTTGAGCACCTGGATGACCGGAGCCAGCAGGTTGTTGGCGAGGAGCATCGGGATCCCGACGCGCCGGGCCGTCGGGTAGGGGTAGGTGATGGCGATGTTCTTGGGAACCAGCTCGCCGAGGACGAGTTGCAGCGACGTGCCGATGGCGAGAGCAAGACCCACGGTCAACGGGACCGTGACATCTGCCGGCACGCTGAACAGGGCCAGGACCGGCTCGATGACCGGGCTGAGGGCCCGCTCGGCGACGAGGCCCAGTATGAGGGAAGAGATCGTGATACCGAGCTGGGCCCCCGAGAGGTGGAACGAGAGACGCGACAGCCCGGCGAGGATCGCTCTTGCCCCCCGGTCACCCTCGCCGGCGTGACGGGCGACCCGGCTTCGCTCCACGGTGACCAGGGCGAACTCCCCGGCGACATAGAACGCATTGACGATCAGGAGGAACGCGACGAGTGCCAGACCGGCGGTCGTACTAATAGGTGGGCACCTTGGGGCTCACGGGGACAATTCACACTACCCGTGGGAAATCTGTCCCAGTCGGGTTCTACGTTGTCGTCAGGAGGTCGAGATGCTCATCGATTGCGACCAATGTGCGATGCGGGACACGAGCGCATGCGACGACTGTGTCGTCAGCTGTTTGCTTGGTGGCGGGCCGGTGGATGTCAGTGACACTCAGATCGAGGCCCTCGCCAACCTGGCCGAGGAGGGCCTGGTCCCCAAGCTCCGGCTGGTCCCGGCGGAGCGACGGGTCTCATGACGGGCAGCGGTACGCTGCCGCCCGATGATCAAGGTGTACGCCCTGGCCCTCGCAATCGGATTCGTGGGCCTGCTGGTGATGATCATGGGTGGTGCTCTCGCCGAGAACCTGGGCCGTGTCGACAAAGACCCGGGGGAGCGGTTCGGCCTTTTCGGGAAGATGATGGTGGGGGTCACGGTCGGCTTCGGGATGGGTGGGATCTCGGCGGAGTACTCACCCCTCGATCTCGCCTGGCCGGTGTCATTGCTGATCGCCATCGCGGCCGCCGGGATCGTGGCGCTCTGGGTGGGGATCTCGGCAGGTCGTTCGTCGGGCAGATGATCTTCGTCTCCGACGTTCACGATGCCCCTGGGGCCTTGCGCCGTCTGGTCGCTCTGGACGAGGAGATCGTGATCCTCGGCGACCTGGTCAACCTCACGGACTACCGCACCGGCGCCGGCGCCGTGGCCGATGTCCTGGGTCATGACTTCGCCCAGCGATCCTCGGCAGCGCGGGCACGAGGCGACTACCAGCGGATGAGGTCGTTGTGGACAGACCGGGCCTCGGAGCAGGAAGTAGACCTGCGCGGTCAGATCACGGCCGAGTTGCAGCGTCAGTACTCCGCGGCTGCGGCGGCCCTCGAGGGGGGCACCGGGCTGGCGATCCACGGCAACGTAGATCGTCCCGAAGTGCTCAAGGCGTCGCTGCCTCCCGGCTTCAGATACGTTCACGGTGAGGTCGTGGTCCGTGACGGCCTCCGCATCGGTCTGGTGGGCGGTGGCGTCGAGACCCCCTTGGGTGTGCCCGGCGAGGTTCCCGATGACGAGATGAGCGGGCTCTTGGCGGACATGGGCCCGGTCGACATCCTGTGCAGTCATGTCCCGCCGGCCATCTCCCCGTTGCGGACCGATGTGATCACCGGCCGTGAGGAGCGGGGATCGGGCCCCTTACGCGACTATCTCCACACCCATCAGCCCCGTTATCACCTGTTCGGTGACGTCCATCAGCCCAAGGCGTCCATGTGGCGGGTAGGTCGCACCCGGTGCCTCAACGCGGGGTATTTCCGGGCCACCGGACGGTACCTCCGTCTCTCGGGCGGGATCGTCCAAAACAGCTCAATTCACTAGTGCACTAGATTCCGCCCGTGATGGCCGAGGGAACGTACTCCACACTCGAGATCGATGCCTCCCCCGAGGATCTCTATGACGTGGCGGCGGACGTCGCCGCGTATCCGGAGTGGGCGAGTGGGGTGAAGGAGGTCGAGGTGTTGGACCTCGACGGCGAGGGGAGGGTGGATCGCGCGCGTTTCGTGCTCGAGGGGTTCGTCAAGGAGATCGAGTACGTGCTCAAGTACACCCATGAGCGGCCCAGCTCCCTCAGCTGGGTCGCCGAGGAGAGCGCCGACCTGAGGATGCTGGAAGGCTCCTATCTGTTCACCCCCGCCGACGAGGGGGCGACCGAGGTGGTCTACTCGTTGAGGGTCGAGCCCAATTTCATCCTTCCCGGCTTCATCAAGCGGCAGGCGGAGAAGCAGATCGTGACGACGGCGTTGCGCGGTCTCCGAAAAAGGGTCGCCGCAGGCGGCTGACGTGAGGATCGTCCTCGTCACCGGCAAGGGAGGTGTAGGCAAGACCACTGTTGCCGCGGCCACGGCACTCGCCGCGGCAGATGCCGGCAAGCGCACTTTGGTCACATCCACCGATCCCGCCCACTCGCTGTCCGACGCACTGACCGTTCGTCTCGACAGCGATCCGACTCCGGTCGTCTCCCGCCTCGACGGACAGCAGATCGACACCCAGCGTCAGCTCGACCGGTACTGGGGGTCGATCCGACGGCAGCTGATGGAGGTCCTGGATTGGGGTGGCGCCGCCGGGATCGAAGCCGAGGAGTTCATGATCTTCCCCGGCATGGACGAGCTCTTTGCCCTCCTCGAGGTCAACAGACATGCCCGCTCAGGGCGTTACGACGTGGTCGTGGTGGATTGCGCGCCCACCGCCGAGACGCTTCGTCTCCTGTCGCTCCCCGAGGTCCTCTCGTGGTACTTCGAGAAGGTGCTTCCCACCGAGCGCCGTCTCATGAAGGCGGCGCGGCCCTTGCTTAATCGGTTCACCAGCCTCCCCATACCCGAGGACGAGGTGTTCACCGCCGCACAGTCCGTCTTCGAGTCGGTGGAAGAGGTCAAGGCGCTGATGTCCCAGCCGGAGATCACTTCTGCGCGTCTGGTGGTCAACCCCGAGAAGATGGTCATCGACGAGGCCCGTCGCACCTACAGCTATCTGGGGCTGTTCGGCTACGGCGTGGACGGTGTCGTGGTCAATCGAGTCCTGCCCGACATGGTGGAGGACCCTTACTTCGAGCGCTGGCGTGCCATCCAAAAGGGCCACCTCGACTCGATCCACGACGCCTTCGCCGAGGTCCCTCGGCTGATGCTGCGTCTCTTCGACGACGAGATGGTGGGGATCGAGCGGCTCAGGATCATGGCCGGCGAGCTCTACGGCGACAAGGACCCGATCGCCGACTTCGAAGCCTCGAGCCCGTTCCGGGTCGTCGAGGACGACGATGGGGTGACCATGGAGCTCGATGTACCCTTCTTCGACAAGTCCGAGCTCGAGGTGTTCCGTCATGGGCACGAGCTCTACGTCCGCCTCGGCTCATACCGACGGTCGTTCATCCTGCCCGACGCCCTGCTGCGTCGCGAAGTCACCAGGGCCAAGCTGGAGGGAGGCACTCTCCGGGTGACCTTTGGGGTCAGAGAGTGAAGGAGAGCTCACCGACGGTGGCCGCGTTGGGTCGGGCCGGGCGCCGGGTCGTCTTCCACATGATCCAGGCCGGGATCGAGGGGCTCAAGGCGGTCGAGGCCGTGATCGAGGAGATAGGTGCACTGGGCGACCAGAGTGGGGAAAATGACCCGGAATCGAACGGGCGAGAGCGAATCGAGATCGAGTGACTGAACAGACCCCGAAGCGTTTGCGGCCCGACGAGGTGCTCCCGCCCAATGGGGCAAGCATCCAGGGCAAGCAGCTGCTGACCGATGCGGTGATGATGATGCCCAACCTCGTCAAGCTGGTGAGCAGACTGCTCAAGGATCCCCGGGTCCCACGACGGGCCAAGATCGCACTCGGGCTGGCTGCCGCCTACGTGGCGAGCCCGATCGACCTGATCCCCGAGGTCATCCCCATCATCGGTTGGGCGGACGATGTGCTGATCCTCCTCTTCGCCATCGACTCCCTGATCGATCGCGCCGGTGCCGAGTTGGTCGAGGAGCACTGGGATGGGCCCGGTGACCTGCTGGCATTGATCCGGGACGTCATGGCCCTGTCGCGGTCGGTCATCCCCAAGAGGTTGGTGCGGATCATCGATCGGCTGACCGGCTGACATCAAAACCACGATTGGTCGGCTCCGACCATCTACTTTGACCGATCCCATGGACTTTCGGAGGATCGGGTCGCTCCCGCCATATGCGTTCGCCGAGGTCAACAGACGAAAGGCCGACGTCATCGCCTCCGGCGTCGACGTGATCGACCTCGGATTCGGGAACCCCGACATACCCAGCCCTCCTCGTGCCGTCGAGACGCTCGTCGAGGAGGTGCGCCTCGCCCACAATCACCGGTACTCGGTGTCACGGGGGATCGACGATCTCAGAGGTGCCCTGGCCGGCCGCTATCTGCGGAGGTTCGGGGTGACATTGGACCCCGAGAGCGAGATCATCGCCACCATCGGCGCCAAAGAGGCGCTGTCCCACCTCCTCTGGGTGCTGTTGCAGCCCGGAGACGTCGCGATAGTCCCTGAGCCTTCCTACCCGATCCACATCTTCGCCCCGATCATCGCCGGTGCCGAGGTGAGGAGGGCACCCATCTCCTCCGAGGAGGATTACTTCGAGGTGGTCGATCGGATGTTCCGCAACTCCTGGCCGCGACCGCGGGTGATCGTCGTCAGCTTCCCCCACAACCCGACCACCAAGACCATCGACATCGGGTTCTTCGAGCGTCTCGTGACATTCGCCCGTGAGCAAGAGGTGGTGGTGGTCCATGACTTCGCCTACGCCGACATCGGCTTCGACGGGTACGTCCCGCCATCGATCCTCGAGGTGCCCGGGGCGCGCGACGTGGCGGTCGAGCTCTACTCGTTGACCAAGGGCCATTCGATGGCCGGGTGGAGAGTCGGCTTCTGTTCAGGCAACTCCGAGGTCGTTGCCGCACTCGCCAAGCTGAAGTCGTATCTCGACTATGGGACCTTCCAGCCGATCCAGATCGCGGCCGCTCGGGCATTGGAGACCGGCGACGGGTTCGTGAGTGAGGTCTGCGAGATCTACCGCCTCCGCCGAGACGCCCTCGTGGACGGGTTGAGTGGCTGTGGCTGGAAGGCGGAGAGCCCGCTGGGGACGATGTTCGTCTGGGCGGAGATACCCGGGCCGTATTCCGAGATGGGCTCCCTCGACTTCTCCATCGACCTTCTCGAGCGGGCAGGCGTGGCCGTAAGCCCGGGTGTGGGATTCGGACCTTCAGGCGAGGGCCACGTCAGGTTCGCGCTGGTCGATGAGGTCGCCCGCATTCGAGAGGCGACCGAGCGGATCGGGGCCGCACTCGACAAGCTCTAGCCCGAGGCCGCGCGTAGCATCGGAGGATGGCGTTCGCAGACGGTCTGGCCGACTTCCGATCGGACACCGTGACCCGACCCACGCCGGCGATGCTGGAGGCGATGGCCAACGCACCGCTGGGTGACGACGTCTATCACGACGACCCCACCGTCAATCTGCTCGAGCAGGAGTCCGCGGCGGCAGTGGGCAAGGAGGATGCGATCTTCGTCCCCACCGGGACGATGGGCAATCAGCTCTCGATCATGTTTCACACCTCACCCGGCGAAGAAGTCCTGGCCAACGCCGCCAGCCATGTTCGCTCGATCGAGGCAGGGGCCTCACAGGCTCTGTCCGGGGTCGGCTATCGGACCATCGACCGGGAGGGAGGCCAGATCCTGCCCGAGGACGTCGACCAGGCGATGGAGCTGTCCGGGTTCTTCCCGCGCATCCGTCTCATGACGTGGGAGAACACTCACAACCTCTCCGGGGGCCGGGTGATACCCCTCGAGCTGATGGAAGCCACCTCGGACCGGGCCCGGCGTCATGGGCTGAAGATCCACATCGACGGGGCGAGGATCTGGAACGCCGCTGCCGCCACCGGGGTCGACGGCCCAGAATGGGCCGACCTGGGGGACACCATCCAGTTCTGCTTCTCCAAGGGGCTCGGGGCACCGGTGGGCTCGATCGTCTGCAGCGATCCTGACACCATCGCCGAGATCCGTTACCTGCGAAGACGCTTCGGTGGTGCCATGCGCCAAGCCGGTGTGCTCGCCGCGGCCGCTCGGATCGCTCTCGCCGACCGTGCCCGCCTCGTCGATGACCATGTGCTGGCCCAAAAGCTGGCAATGGGGCTCGCCGAGAGGTTCCCCGGGTCGGTCGTTCCCGCCGACGTCGAGACCAACCTGGTCAAAGTCGACTTCTCCTCCCTGGGCCGGCCCTGGGAAGACGTGGCCGCCGACCTACGGGCCGACAACATCAAGGTGAACCCGCCGCTCGCCGGCTCATGGCGCATCGTGACCCACCGGGATGTCGATGAGGCCGACGTCGACCGGCTCTTCCGTGCGCTCGCGTAACTCGGGTCCGCCCCGACGAGTCGAACCCCTTCTATGACATTTGCGGTCCTGTTCCCTGGACAGGGGAGCCAGCAGGTCGGCATGGGGGCCGAGCTCTTCGCGTCGAAGAAGGACCTGCTGGGGGAGCGTTCCGATCGCATCCTCGGCTGGTCGCTGCGTGATATGTGCCTCGACGGCCCGGAGGAGGAGCTCACCCGGACCGAGCACGCCCAGCCCGCGCTGTTCGCGATCTCATTTGCCCTCTGGGAGCATCTCAGCGCCCGGTTGGCAGCCCCTCCGGCCGGGGCCGCCGGCCACTCGCTCGGGGAGTACACCGCGCTGGCCGCGGCAGGGTCCCTGAGCTATGAGCAAGCACTGTCGATCGTCGCCCGGCGCGGGGAGGCCATGGCGCGCGCCGCGGCTCGGGCCGAGTCCGGGATGGCGGCGTTGCTGGGAGCCGACATCGAGCTGGCGGAGAAGGTCTGCGAGCTCCGCCGCAGTCGAGGCGGCCGGCTCTCGGTCGCCAACATCAACGCACCGGGCCAGGTCGTGGTTGCCGGCTCTGCCGCCGACATCGAGTGGGTCGTCGACGAGGCTCGTGAGTTGGGAGTGCGGCGGGCCATCCCGCTCAAGGTCGCCGGCGCCTTCCACTCCAGCTTCATGGACGATGCTGCCGAGGAAGTGGGGCTCGCTCTCGGTGAGGCCGACTTCGCCGACCTGGCGTTCCCGGTGTGGTCCAACACGACGGCGCAGCCCCATCACCTCGAGGCGTTGGCGACCACGCTGCAACGGCAGGTGGTCGCCCCGGTGCGCTTCCAGGAGAGCCTGGAGAACATGGCCGCCGCCGGCATCGACACCTTCATCCATGTCGGTCCCGGCGACGTCACTGCCGGGATGGCGAGGAGAACCCTCGATGACGTCACCGTCCAGGTGGTGTCCTCACTCCCTGACATCCCGTCCGCCATCGAGTCGCTCGTTACGATTGGATGACTCAGGAGAGCTCATGATGAACGCAGAGATAACCGGCTGGGGCAAGTGCATGCCCCCCAACGTCCTCTCCAACCACGACCTGGAGCAGATCGTCGACACCTCGGACGAGTGGATCACCACCCGCACCGGGATCAAGGAGCGGAGGATCAGTCACGTCGAGACCTCGGACATGGCGTCCGTCGCCGGGATGAGGGCGCTGGCTGCTGCGGGGAAGAGCCCCGAAGACGTCGACCTGCTCCTGGTCGCCACCTGCACGCCCGACTCACTCATCCCCTCGGCGGCATCGCTGGTCCAGAAGAAGATGAAGGCATGGAACGCCCCGGCCATGGACCTGAACGCGGCATGCTCGGGCTTCGTCTACGGCCTCGTGGTCGGCTCCAACATGATCCGCGGTGGGGCATATCAGACGGTGCTGCTCATCGGCGCCGAGAAGCTGCACTACGTCATGGACTTCACCGACCGCACGACCTGCGTCCTGTTCGGCGACGGGGCCGGAGCGGTCGTGCTCGAGCCCACCGACGGCGACCATGGGCTGCTCTCTTCTGACCTCGGGCTGGACGGCTCGGTCGGGCACATCCTCGAGGTCCCCGTCGACGGGACGATGGGTGATCGGGGGCCGGCCGATCCCGCACTGAGCGGTGTGTCGATGGAGGGCCAGGAGGTGTTCCGACGGGCTGTCACCAAGATGGGGGAGTCCTCGATGATCTCCCTCGAGAAGGCGGGCATCGGCGTCGAGGACGTCGATCTCCTCATCCCTCATCAGGCGAATGTCCGCATCATCGACGCCACGGCACGCCGCCTCGGGCTCGACGAGTCGAAGGTGTACGTGAACATCCACTCCTACGGGAACACCTCGGCGGCCACCATCCCCGTGGCATTGACCGAGGCTCTCGAAGAAGGCCGGATCCAGCCCGGCCACACCATCGTGTTCGCTGCCTTCGGTGGCGGGCTCACCTGGGGCTCGGCCGTGTATCGATGGGGGTCGAGGATCGACCCCCTCGGCGAGTCGGATGTTGCCCTCCCGCCTCCCGACCGCGACACGATGGAGCTGCTCAAGCCCAACTTCGACTTCTTCGGCCTTCCGGAGAAGCTCCAGTGAATCGAGGGCCCGAGGGGCGAGTTGCTCTCGTCACCGGGGCCTCTCGAGGAATCGGCAAGGCGATGGCCGTCGAGCTGGCGTCGAGAGGCCATCGGGTGGTGGTGAACTACGCGAGCAACGCAGTTGCGGCGAAAGGGGTCGTCTCCGATATCGAGGCCGATGGGGGTGAAGCCATCTCCGTCCAGGCCGATGTCGGTGACGAGTCGGCAGTGAGCGCGATGTTCGAGGAGATCTCCGAGCGCTTCGAGCCCCCGCTGGTGCTGGTGAACAATGCCGGCATCACCCGCGACCAGCTGCTGGTGAGGATGAGTGTCGAGGATTTCGATCGGATCATCACCACCAACCTCCGTTCCGTCTTTCTCTGCACCAAAGCTGTCATGCGGGGGATGATCAGGGCGCGGTGGGGCCGGATCATCTCCATCGCATCGGTTGCCGGCATCGTGGGCAATGCCGGGCAGGCCAACTATGCGGCGTCGAAGGCGGGGATCATCGGATTCACGAAGTCGGTCTCGAAGGAGGTGGGCTCGCGCGGCATAACTGCCAATGTGGTGGCTCCAGGGTTCATCGAGACCGATCTGACCGAGGACCTCGGCCCCCGAGCCAGGGAAGCGGCGCGAGCATCGGTGAGTCTGGGCAGGTTCGGCACCCCGGACGAGGTGGCCGGCGTCGTCGGCTTCCTCGCTTCGGACGCCGCCTCGTACCTGACCGGTCAGGTGATCTCGGTCGACGGCGGCCTCGCCTTGTAGGTTCTGCCAACACCAAACAGAGGGAGACAACAAATGGACAGATCGGATGTAAGTGAGCGGCTCACCGGAGTCCTCGTGTCGGAGCTCGGCCTGGATGCCGACAAGATCAACGACGACGCCCATTTCGAGGAAGATCTCGATGTGGACAGTCTCGGTGTCGTGGAGCTGCTGATGGCTCTCGAGGACGAGTTCGATGTGAAGATCCCCGACGAGGAAGCCGAGTCGATCGTCACCGTCGGCCAGGCCGTCGATCTCGTGCACCAAAAGTTGTCTTAGAGCCGTGCCCACCGATTCCCGCCACGGAGAGGGCGCTCAGTGCCCTCTCTGTCTCCACTCCGCCAGGCTGCGATAGACCAGGACCAATAGGACCCCTACTCCCACCGTCGCACCGACGAAGGAGGCCACGGCCACGAGCACGGACCAGCCAACGCACGGTGTGACCAGACCGTCGAGGTCCGGCTGACGACAGCTGACGTCGGTGACGGCCCATCCCAGTGCGGCGGCCAGGGCTCCCATCAACAGCGAAGGGACCGCGATCCAGGGGTTCGGCACCTTCCTCAACGCGGTCTCCCCCGCTCATCGAGCTCGGCCGCGTCGAGGACCTCCTTGGGGGCGAGCTCGGGAGGGATCGGGAAAGTGGTGCCCACCTCCCGCGGGGGGTGATAGGACGCTCGCACCGTCCGGTCCCACGCCAGGACGGCGACGGCGACGCCGAGCAGAGCCGAGGTCAGCCCCCCGGTCACGCCGAGCCATGGAGCCAGGCCGATGGCGAGGGCCGGCCACGCCAGCCGGATCGCGATCAGGCCGCCCGGGAGCACCCGGCTGTAGAGGAGGGCGACGCCTGGCGCGGTGAGGCCCACGACGAGCAGCGCCCACGGGCTCGCATCATTGGCGGTGAGCCCGAGCAACGCTGGCGCCGACAGCAGGATCAGCACCGGAAGGACGGCTCGGGGAGACGGCCCGGCAGCGGATGGCAGACGACGAATCGTCCTGGTGACGGTGGGGGAGAGGATGCCGATCGTCGCCAGGATCGATGCCCCGATCGCGGTGGACCAGACGACATCGATGTCTCGAGCCACGGCGAGCACGACAGTCACTCCCAGTGCCGCCAGCCCGAGCCGGTGGGCCCACCTCCCTCCGACCACGATCATCCCGACGGTGGCCACCGAAGCCATGGAGAGCAATCCGACCCCGATGAGCAGGGCCGGTGCCGGCGCGAATGGCTTCGGCTCGACGATGAGGGCCGCAACCCACAGCAGCGCGGCCAGGAGCGTGGTGGCGATGGCGAGGGCGGTCCTCACGATCGAAGTGTCGCAGCCGTGGGCCTCAAGCCGAAGACGGGCCCTCCGGTGAGCCGGACATGACCACGCGCAGCGGGGAACGCTCTCCGAAGCGTGGTGTGTCACCCGGTCGCCAAGTCGTCTCCTCGACCCAGTTGTCCCCGGGACGGACGGTGATGACCGAGCCGTCGGTGGGTCGGTCCTGGTGGAAAGCCGTCAAGGAGGAACCGGTCAACTGGAGCCTGGCCGCCTGGATCGCATCCTGGTGGGACACGATGACCACGTCCCCGTGGTGATGCTGTTCGTCGAGCTCACGGATCACGCCGGCCACCCGTTGAGCCACTCGCCCCAGTTGCTCGTCGATGAAACCCAGCTCGGCCGGGTGCTCGAGATAGGCCTCCAACTCACCGGGGAAGCGAGTCGGGATCATGCTCCAGGGATTGCCTCTCCAACGGTCGATGAGCGACCAGTCGGTGAGGTCGCTGTGAACGCGCACCGGCACGCTGGAGCGGGCAGCGATCTCCTCGGCGGTACGCAATGCCCGTTGCTGTGGTGACGACCAGATGGCTACCACCGGACGTGGCCCGAGATAGCGACCGACCCGACGGGCCTGCTCCAGACCGTGGGGGGAGAGGTCGAACCCGGTCATCGATCCGCATACCAGATTGTCCGGATTGTCGACCTCGGCATGATGGACCAGGTGAACCAGGGCTGCCATACCCGTCAGTCTGGCTGGTCGCCGGGGCAACACCGGGTAACTTCGAACCGAAGTGTGGACCGAGCCCCTTCTCCATGTCGATATGGACTCCTTCTTCGTCGAAGTGGAGCGTCTCGAGCGGGCCGACCTCGTAGACGTGCCGGTGGCCGTGGGCGGGACCGGGCCCAGGGGGGTGATCGCCAGTGCTTCTTACGAGGCCCGGATGCATGGTGTCAGGTCTGCCCAGCCAACGTCCACGGCATTGCGTCTCTGCCCGGAGCTGACTCTGGTGCCCCCGAGACACCACCTCTACACAGAGGTGTCGAGCAAGGTCTTCGCGATCCTCCGCGAGTTCACGCCTCTGGTCGAGGGACTCGGTCTCGACGAGGCCTTCCTGGACGTGACCGGGCTCCGTCGTCATCACCAATCACCGGTTGCGGTGGCCGAGGCGATCCGGGCGAGCATCAGGTCGGGGCTGAGCCTGCCGGCTTCGGTCGGGATCGCATCGGTCAAGTTCGTGGCCAAACTGGCCTCGGAGCGAGCCAAGCCCGATGGGATTCTCCACGTGCCGGTCGCCGACCAGCTCGGCTTCCTCCACCAACTTCCGGTGTCGGCCATGTGGGGTGTGGGTCCCGCCACCCATGCTGCGCTCGCCAGGCTGGGCGTGGAGACGGTCGGCGACCTCGCCGACCTCCCTGAGCAGTCCCTGGTGGCGGCGGTTGGCCCGGCCAATGGGCGGCTGCTCCATGAGCTGGCCCATGGCCGCGACGCGCGTCAGGTCGTCGCGGACACCGAGGCTAAGTCGATCTCGGTGGAGGAGACCTACGACATCGATTTGGCCGGAGCCGACGTGATCGAATCGGCGCTGCTGGCTCTTGCCCAACGTCTGTCGGGTCGGCTCCGTCGCTCCGGCCTGAGGGGACGGACGATGACTCTGAAGATCCGCTACGAGGACTTCACCACCCTCACCCGCTCACTGACGGTCCCAGCGGGAGTTGCCGGCTCTCGACAACTCTTCCACCTGGCCAGGGAGCTCCTGTCCGGGCTCGACGTGACTCGCCCGGTGAGATTGCTTGGGCTGGGAGCGACTTCGCTCGAGGAGGCCGGAGGCCCGGAGCAGCTCGAGATCGTGGGGACCGGAGAGTGGGACCGATTGGAGGATGCGGTGGCCAATGTCAGGGACCGGTTCGGCGACAGGGCGATAACACCGGCCCGTCTGGTCCCCAGAGAGCCTCACGGCGATGATCAACCCTGATATGTGTGTTGCCGATGGGTGTATTGTTTCGGTAGGCAACTGCCCTCGTTGGGTGTGGTGACGAATGCCGTTGGACGACAAAGAACAGCGCATCCTCGCTGAGATCGAGAAACAGTTCTACGAGGAGGACCCGGAGCTGGCGCGGGCGGTCAAGAAGATCGAGAAGCCGGCGCGGTTCGGAGCCCGACTCTCGTTCCTCGGCGTCATCGCCGGCCTCGCCCTGGTGATCGCGTACGTCGACACCACCTGGATCGCCGTCATCGGTTTCGCCCTACTCGTCGCCTCGGCCACCCAGTTGGTGAATGCGCTGCGTCTTCGTGGCTGGGACTCGGAGCCGGTCGAGTCCGACGACTCCATCACCGAATAGCCGTCATACCCCGAACTGCGACGACGGCTCGAAGCCGCTATCGTTCCCGCCCCGTCGGCCGCCTCGATCGGACATGGAGCGGTCGATCGGGAGGATTGTCAGGCTCCGCCCCGGGTCTGTCGACGAGGTTTTGGAAGGACAGAGTGGATCAAGCATTCACCGCCGAGCAGGCATGCCGGCTCAGCAACTGCACGCATCACCAACTGCGCTATTGGGACAAAGTGGGACTCGTCAAACCCTCCGTTCAGCCAACGGGTGGGCGCCCGGGGGTGCGTCGTCTCTACTCGTTCCGAGATCTCGTGGCCCTGCGTGTCGTGCGCAGCCTGCTCGACAACGGGATGTCGCTGCAAAGGGTTCGAAGGGCATGGGACTACCTGCGGCGGGAAGGTGACATGGACACCCATCTCTCCGATATCAAGCTGGTGACCGACGGGCAGAGCATCTTCCGGGTCAGCAGTGACGAGGGAGTGCTCATGGACGCCCTACGCGAGGGCCAACTGGCGTTCTTTGTCGCCATCGACGAGATCGCCCGCGAGGTGCAGGAGGACGTGACCAGGTTCGAGCTCGACCGTGACAACTTCCTGACGATGTTGCGGCGGGTCGAGGAGGACGTCGCGGAGGAGCGACGGGCCTCTGGCTGACGGGGGAGCCCGCTGTTCACCTCCGGAGCAGAGAGCGCAAGCTGAGGGCGGCCATCGCCCGGCGTGGTCCGTCGTAGGTCCGCCCTATCCACCATTCGACACCGAGGAGATCCGACTCCTGCGCCTGACCGCTCCGGCCGCCGTAGATGGTCGACGAGTAGCTGCTCGCCAAGGGGAGGAGCACGGTGTCGGTGCTCCTGGCCAGCTCCATGGGCGTGGACGAGGAAGGCACCTGCTCCCCGAGATCGGTGAGTCGATCGACGATCTCGTCCCAGGCCGCGGTGATGTCTCCGTCACGCACCCTGGCCAGCCTCCTCCGGCGACGCAGCCGTTTGACTACCGGCACGACGCCCAGCAATGGGACGGACCCGACGATCAAGATCAGCCACCACCGGGGACCGGGCGATGACCCCGCTGCCGTCGGGTCGTCGCCGACCAGCTCTCCGCCATCGTCGATCCCGGGCGTGTCCGTTGGGTTGGGAAGTGGGATGCCGGTGGTCAGCTCTGGCACATAGTCGACCGGATCGAAATCCTGGGTGACGCTGGGTGGGAGGAACTGGCCTCGGGGTGTGGGGTCGAACGCCACCCAACCATATGGACTCAGCCAAACCTCGACCCAAGCATGGGCGTTGGTGTCGCGAACCGTGATCAGCTCGGTCCCGTCGGGCTGGGTGGAGACCTCCCCAGGGGTGAACCCCCAGACCACCCTGGTGGGGATGCCCAAGGCCCTGGCGAGCACCGCCATCGAGGCGGCGAACTGCTCGCAGTAGCCGGTGCGATAGTTGGTCGAGGTCGGGTCGGTGAGCCAGTCGAGCAGGACCAGGGCGTCGTGCCCGGTGTCGACATCGGTCGAGTATTGGAAGTCCCCACTGTCCCGGAACCATGCCTGGAGCATCCAGGCCCGCTCAAAGTCGGTCGTGGAGCCGCGGACCCGTGCCCGGGCCAGGGCCCCCAGGGTCTGAGGGGTGTCTTCGGGTAGGACGCGGTAGAGATCGAGGTTCTCGGGCACCGTGAGGTTGTCGTCGACCACCCTCGGCTCGTGGGGGAAGACGCCGCCCTCCGCTGCGCTCTGGAACATCGGGGTCAGGTTGCCGTCCACACCCGTTGCCAAGGCCCCGATGTCGGCGGTCCGGTCGGCCATGATCGAGCGAACCTGGTAGGTGTCGTTCCGGTCGAGACCGGAAGGCGTCATGATCGAGGCATCGCGAAATGCGTGGAACTCCGTGGGACGTCGGGGATTGCCCACGCTGCCCGGGCTCTGCAGCTCGATGGGTGTACCTGCGGTCGGCGCCACGAAGCTGTCGAGCTCGACGATCTGGACCAGTTGCAGGAAGTTGTGATTGGTCCCCTGATAGACGTTGGATTGTGTGGCCAATGGCTGATCGGGGTCGTAGACGAGGAGAGTCGGGTCCGAGCGCTCCCATTGCTCGCCGTCGAAGAAGTCGAAGGTCTCCATTCGCCAGTAGATCTCATTGCCGGGAGGGGCGTCTCCACTCACCGTGGCCTGGAACAGCGGGATGTCGCTCCTGTTGATGACACGCTGACGGAGGTCGACCAGACCGTCGAATCGGGCACCTCCTCCCGGCCCGAAGCCAAAGCCACCCCCGCTGCCCCACCACTTGTTCCCGTACTCGTTGATGACATCCGCCGCGTTGTGGGCCAGCGCCAACGAGCCAAATCCGAGCACCGTCACGGTCATTACCGTGACCCCAATGGCTCGTCTGGCCATGGGATGCCCGTCGCCGTCCCGGGCGCGTCCCGTCTCACCACCGCGTTCCAGCGCCATGGAAAGGACGGAGAGGCTGAGCACCAGAGCGGCGACGCCCATCCACCCCAACCCGGCTTCGATGCGATCGAACACGGCGAACTGGAAGTACATGACCAGTGAGGGGAGGAACGTTGCCGCGATCGGGCCCCGGCCGGCTCCCCAGCTGAACAGGGCGCCGACCAGCCACATCACCGTGGCCAGGATGGAGAGCAGTCCAGGATGCGGCACCACGGGCGGGACTCCGGAGCGAATGATGCGAAACGCGAGATCCAATTGAGTGGTGACCGCCTCGAACGTCCCCGCAGTCGGAATCACCCCTCCGGTGAGGGTCTGGGGGGCACCGATGCGCATGGCCAGCAGCATGCCGGCCGCCGCGAACACGGCCAGCTTGATGACGCGGCTCGGCGTCAGCTGATCGAGCAGCCACCAGGCCACGCCACCGAGGAACGCGGCCGCGGCGAGGATGAGCTGCCACCGTGGGTATTGTGGCCCGCTCTCGAGCAGCCTGCCCAGCCGGGCCAGGGCGAGGATGAAGGCGATGCCCCCGGCTAGCTGGCCGATTCGACGTCCCACGCCGCTCCTATCGATGTCAGCCAACGAGGCGCCCAGGGCTCACCGGGCACGACCTCGACCGTGATCACGCCGAGCCGGTGGAAGCCGGCGAGCGTCTGAGCCGTTGTGCTGGATGCTCCCAGCAGCACGGTGGTCGGGTAGTCCCGGGACAGCAGCTGCTGGACGTTGATCATGATCCGGTCCGCGCTGCCCGTGACCAGCACCAGGGCCCCGCCTCCCCCCTTCCGCCGAATGTGGGAGGCGACGGAGAGGAGATCGATGGCGGCGTCCGGTTGCACCAACGCCAACCGCTCCATGGCCGCGCCATAACGGGTGGCGTCGATCGCATACGGGTCACCCGCCCAGAGGTCGGCGTCGAACCCGGATCGCAGCAGATGGGTAACGACACTCGCCGCCCCCGAGACCGCCGTCTCGAAGGCATCGACCGACTCGTACGACGACGGGCGCACATCGAGGAGCACGAGGGCGCGCGACTGCCATGGCGTCTCCAACTGCCTGATCATGAGCTGGTCGGTCTTGGCGGACGACGGCCAGTGAACCCTGCGCAGATCGTCGCCGAGCTGGTACTCCCGCAAGGTGTAGAAGTCCTCACCACCGCGTTGGGAGTGCTCGGGGCGCGAGGCGGCCATCGAGGGATCCTGACCTCTCACCTGGGGGAAACCGGAAAGCTTCTCGACCACCGGGTAGACGACCAGCTGATCGACGGGCCCTTCGGGCGCGGCCAGCTCGGCCATCCCGAGTGGATCGCTGGCAACGGCGCGCGCCGGGCCCACCGCGTAGATACCCCTTGGCCGGCACATGACCCGGTAGCTGGCGGTGGCGGTCGAGGCCGGCTCGATGCTTCCGATCTCGAAGCTGGCCGTGCCCAGGCTCTCAACCTCGTCGACCACCGACACGTTGGTGACGCGACGGCGTCCCTCGTTGCGCAGGGTCAGGGCTACCTGAATCGTCTCTCCACTATGCACCGCGTAGGTGCCGAGACGCCGTCCGACGGTCAGATCGGGGGGGTGGCCCCTCACGTAGCCGACTGCGGCGATCAGGCCCACCACGAGAAAGGACCCGGCGAGCAGGAGCTCCTCGTCTCCCAACAGCCACCAGAGGATGATGAGGGCGAGACCGGCACCGAGCAGCCCCCAGCCGCGCGTGGTCGGCATCAGGTGGCGATCCGAGAGGTGGTCCCGGGGACCCGGATCCTTCCCATCACGTCGTCGAGGATGGCGGTCACGCTCTCACCCCGCATCTGGGCCTCGGGCCGCAGCGACATACGGTGCTCGAGGACCGATGGGGCGAGCTCCTTGATGTCATCGGGCAACACATAGTCACGTCCGCCGGAGACGGCCCTGCTCCTGGCGATTCGCTGTAGGAACAGGGCGGCGCGTGGTGAGGCTCCCAACAAGACATCTGGATGGAGACGGGTTCCCTCGATCAGGTCGACGATGTAGTTCTTGACCGCGACGGAGACGGTGATGTGCCGGGCGATCTCGATCATCTCGGTGACCTCGTCCAAGTCGGCGACGGCCTGGAGGTCGTGAAATGTGGACTGCACCGCATGAGTGTCCAGCATCTCCAGCTCCTTGTCCTTGCTGGGGTAGCCGATGACGACGCGCATCATGAAACGGTCGAGCTGGGACTCGGGCAGGGGATAGGTCCCTTCGTGCTCCAAGGGGTTTTGGGTGGCGATGACCATGAATGGCGGCGTGAGGGCCCTGGTCACCCCGTCCGAGGTGACCTGACGCTCCTCCATGGCTTCGAGCAAGGCCGACTGAGTCTTGGGGCTTGCTCGGTTTATCTCGTCGCCAACTACGACATTGGCGAATATCGGGCCCGGTTTGAACTCAAACTCGCCCTCGCTCCGATCCCACACGGACACTCCGGTCACATCCGAAGGTAGCAGGTCGGGGGTGAACTGCACCCGGTGGAACTCACCGTCGATGGAGCGGGCGAGGGACTTGGCCAACTGGGTCTTGCCCACCCCGGGGACGTCCTCGATCAGGACGTGACCCTCGGACACCATGGCGAGCACCGTGAGCTCGATCGCTTCCCGCTTCCCCTGGATCACGGTTTCCACGTTGGAGACGATGCGACGGAAACGTTCTCCGAAGATCTCGATGGAATTCGGGGAGGCGTCGATCTCTCTTTCCTCCATTCTCAAGTTGGAAACTTTAACGGTGAATCGGGGTTGTGGGCGCTAGCCTGAGCACCCGGCGGGCGTCATCGACGGCTTGGGAGGCGTGTTGGTTCTCGACCGCGCGACGATCGCGGCACTGCTGAGCCACCCGGTGCTGTGTTGGGAGGCGATGCGGGCTTGGGCGGGGATGCGACGGAGTGGGGGATGGGGGTTGTCAAGAGCCTATATGCAGTGGAGAATATTGACTGCGTACGGTGACAGCTTGGCCGCTACGCGTGGGGAGGACCTGGTTAAGTATCTGGCCTGGCGGAGGGAGTTGCGCGCAGTGCGCAAGTGGGAGCGGGTGGCATGAAGCCGAATTTGGTGAGTCGGCTCGAGGACATACCGGGGGTGGCGTCGGTTGTCGTCGATCTGGAGGGGTTCGGTCGCGGCATCGACGTGCGGCTCACCCCGGATGCCGACGAGGTCGCCGTCATGGAGCAGCTCCATGCGCTCCTGGCCGCCTACGGAGTGCGACACGAGCGTCTGTCGCCGCTACCGGTGGAGCGATCCAACGGGCCGGCGGAGATCGGGGTCGAGGTGACGATCACACCGATCACGAGAGGAGCCAGGGTCGAGGTCGAGACCCCTACCGTGAGATCCTTCCGGGTGGTGGCGGCAACACCGCTCTCGGTTGCGCAGGGTCTCGCCGACGCCTGGTGCCAGGTGATCGGTCGGATCCCGATCGAGATCGTCGAGGTGGGTGTCGAAGGAGACGTCCTCTTCGTCACGGCCTCGGACGGGGAGCAGCAGACTGAGGCTGAGGCGTCGATAGCCGAAGGCTGGGCGCGCGGCCTGACCCGTGCCATCGCCGGTGCGCTTGGAGTGCTGCCGCCCCGCAGGTCGAGCCGCAAAGCCGGCTGACCACTGTTGGGCTTTTTCAGCGACGAGCTCCTATTAGCCTTCCCGGCGTAGGTCTGTGCGATGACTCGAGCCCTGGTACTCAATGCGAGCTATGAGCCGCTGTCGGTGGTCAGCGAGCGTCGTGCCGTGGTGCTCGTCCTCAATCAGAGGGCCACGCTCGTGGTTGGTCGTGACGAGATCTGGTCGTCGGAGACACGTGCGGTGGAGCTCCCCTCGGTGGTGCGGCTCAACCGCTACGTGAAGGTGCCTTACCGACGGGCGGTCCCGGTCACCCGCCGGGCCGTGTTCGGGCGGGACGGTCACGCCTGTCAGTACTGCGGTGGCCCGGCCGAGTCGATCGACCACGTCACACCCAGGTCGAAGGGCGGTGACCACAGCTGGGAGAACGTGGTTGCCTGTTGCCGGCCCTGCAACGTCCGCAAGGGGAATCGCACCCCGGCGGAGAGTGGTCTCCATCTCCGCAGCAAGCCCGGACCGCCCCGTCGTTTCGCCTGGATCTACGCCTCTACCGGTTTCGAGGTCGACCCGGCCTGGCATCCCTATCTCCTGGCCGAGTCGGCCTGATCCCCATCGGCTGATCCCCGGTCGCGTTCCTCATCGAGTGGACCGTGACGTGCGCTGAGCGCACTCCCAGACCCAACAGATGAAAAACGCCATCCCACGGTGTGGGGCAAAAGGTTGACATGTGGGGCGAAGTGGGTCATAGTGGCGGGACACCCCGATGCAGGAGGGGGTTGCGAATGATGAACGGAGACGATGCGAGGTGTTCCTCGGCGAGTACTTCCACAGCTTGGACGGGAAGGGACGTGTGGTCATGCCCTCCTCGTTCCGTCGTCGTCTCGAGGAGGGTTGTGTCATCACCAAGGG
>Ga0268386_10000606_pt1 | contig 23012 bp, 21 predicted proteins | sample RVTome_15_FD_200260 | JGI IMG/M metagenome (GOLD analysis project Ga0268386, IMG submission 200260) | Soil microbial communities from uranium-contaminated site in the Upper Colorado River Basin, Wyoming, United States - RVT150D86... ...
GGCGTCGGCAGGTACTGGAGGGTCTTCTCGGTGCCGATGTCCTCGCCTTTCAGTCACGCTCCAGCCGGACCAACTTCGCCGTAGCGGCTCGCCGGCTTGCGGGAGCGACAGGGTCGTCGACCAGGCTCGAATGGCGGGGACGGCTGGTGACCCTCCAGGTGGCGCCAATCGGCATCGACACCTCCGTCTTCGACGATCTGGCAATGTCCGACGAAACGGCCATCGCCGCCAAGGACATCCGATCACAGCTCGGAGATCCGGCCGTTGTGATCCTCGGCGTGGACCGGCTCGACTACACCAAAGGCATCGACTTACGCATGCGAGCTCTGCAGACATTGCTCGAACGGCGCCCCGACCTGGTTGGCAACGTGACCTTCGTCCAGATCGCCGTGCCCAGCCGGGAGGACGTCGCCGAGTACCGAAAGATCCGCGCCGACATCGAGGGCTTGGTTGGGCGGATCAACGGCGACCTGGCCGAGGTGGGTCGTCCCCCGATCCACTACCTGTATCGGAGCGTGCCCATCGAGGAACTGGTTGCCTATTACCGGGCAGCCGACGTCATGTTCGTCACCCCATTGCGCGACGGGATGAATCTGGTTTCCAAGGAGTACGTGGCGACCAGGTTCGACGACACAGGGGCCCTGGTGCTCAGCGAATTCGCCGGGGCAGCCGAGCAGCTCACGGAGGCATACCTGGTCAACCCTTATGACCTCGACACGTTGGCCGAGACCTTGGGCGAGGCCATCGCCACCGCATTGGTCAAAGAGAACCCTCGGATGAGGGCCTTGCGGCGCTCCGTGAGGGCACATGATGTGTTCTGGTGGGCCAAGCGATGTCTCGGGGCCTTGGGACTTTGAAGGCGCGAGAAGCCATCGTCGAGTTGATGTCCCGGCCAACCGTTCTGGTTGCCGTTGACTTCGATGGGACGCTGGCCCCGATCGTGACGCACCCCGACCTGGCGGTGCCAGACCGTCGTGCCCTCGAGATCCTGGGTGAGCTATCGGTGAGACCAGGAGTCGAGGTCGCGGTCGTCTCGGGTCGTGCCCTCGCCGACCTAGAGAACCGTCTCGGCGAGTTGCCGGGAACGTTGCTCATCGGTGAGCATGGCAACGACACTGGGGAAGTGGTGGGCTCGTCTGAGGAGTTGCACGCCATCCGAGAGTTCATCGCAGCCTTGCACGAGGACCTGCCCGGATCCACCGTCGAGCACAAACCACGCTCGGCGACGTTCCACACACGCAACCTGGGTCGAGAAGGAGCCACCGCCGCACGGCGCATGATCCAGGAGTGGGCGGGCACCCATGCCGACGTCAGGTTGCTCGAGGGCAAAGAGGTCCTCGAGTTGACTATTGCCGACCGGACCAAAGGCGACGCCATCGGTGACCTGGCGAGGGACGTCGACGGGACGATCTACATCGGCGACGATGCCACCGATGAGACCGTATTCGAGATCCTCGGCCCCGACGACGTCGGAGTGAAAGTGGGGGAAGGTCCAACGGCCGCGAGCTACCGGGTGGCAGATGTGGCCGAGGTCGTTGAACTGCTCGAGGTGATCGTTCTAGCGTCTCGATGATGGCTCGCACGCCGAACAACACCTGGTGGAAGCGCGCCGTCTTCTATCAGATCTACCCACTCAGCTTCGCCGACTCGAACGGCGACTCCTTCGGCGACCTGAGCGGGATCATCGGCAAACTCGACTACCTTGCCGACACGCTCGGAATCGACGCGCTGTGGCTTTCTCCCTTTTACAAAAGCCCGATGAAGGACTGGGGATACGACGTCACCGATCACACCGACGTAGACCCGGTCTTTGGGGATCTCGACACGGCCCGGGAGCTGATCGCAAGGGCACATGATCGCGGCATTCGCGTCGTCATCGACTACGTGATCAACCACACATCCGACGAGCACCCCTGGTTTCTCGAGTCGCGATCCTCCAGAGACGACCCGAAACGCGACTGGTACGTATGGCGCGACGGCAAGAACGATGGCCCGCCAACGAACTGGGTGAGCGTATTCAGCGGACCGGCGTGGACCTACGACGAGACGACAGAACAGTGGTACCGCCACACCTATCTGACCGAACAGCCCGATTTGAACTGGCGGAATCCCGAGGTGGTCACGGCGATGTTCGACGTCGCGCGCTTTTGGATGGATCTCGACGTCGACGGGTTCCGGGTCGATGCCGCCCATCAGATCATGAAAGATCCCGAGGAGCGGGACAACCCGCCGTCACCCGCAGACTACCCCCGCCCCTACAAGGACATGGGGCAGTACGACGACTTCATCCATCTCTACGATTTCGGCCATCCCGACGTCCACGAAGTCCATCGCCGGCTGCGTCAGGTGGTCGACGGCTATGCGCCCGACGTCTTGACGGTTGGTGAGATTCACATCTTCGACCTACCCGAGTGGGCCTCGTACTACGGCGAGAACTTCGATCAGCTGAGCATGCCATTCAACTTCCAGCTCATGACCGCCGAGTGGGGCGTGCCGGCATTGCGGGCCACCATCGAGGCGGTCTTGTGGAATGTCCCGGTCGGGGGATGGACCAACTGGACCCTCGGCAACCACGATGAGGTCAGGCTGGCCACGCGTCTCCCCAAAGGGCATGAGCGCCTTGGCGCCCTCCTGCTACTCACGCTGCGAGGAACGCCGTTTCTCTATTACGGAGACGAGTTGGGGATGACCCAGTTAGCCATCTCGGAGGCGGAGGCAAGGGACCCGTGGGGGATGAACGTCGAATGGCTGAGCCGCGACGGTGCCCGCACTCCCATGCAGTGGTCACCGGGCCCCAACGCCGGTTTCAGCGAAAACGCCAGCCCCTGGCTTCCAGTGGCGAGCGACTCCGCCGAGGTGAACGTGGAGACTGAGCTGGCGGATCCTTCGTCGGTGCTCAACCTCTATCGGCGGCTCCTCCAGTTGCGCAAACAGCACGGCGCACTCCAGATCGGGTCGTTCCTCAGCCACCCCTCGTCGACCGAGGATGTCTTCGCATACCGGCGGGAGTCGGACAGCGAGACGATGACCGTGGTCCTCAACTTCTCCGACGAACAAAGGACGATCCGGGTTGGAAGCGGCGAGGTGGTCTTCTCCACCGAAACCCCGACCCGGCGCGAGCCGTGCCGACGAGAAGTCGAATTGGGGCCTCGGGAGGGGATCGTCATCAGCCACTGACCCCGGTCCTGGCATGATTGACCCCATGGACGTCCCCGCCCGCCTCGATGGCCTTCTCGGCACCGACCAGTATCAGCTGGCCATGGCCCAGGTCTACTGGAAGGAGGGACTGGCCGACCGTCGGGCACAATTCGACTACTTCTTTCGTCGCTACCCCGACTACGGCACCCACCAAGCGGGCTACTGCATCACCGCCGGCCTGGGATGGCTTCTGGAGTGGATGGAGAGCGTCCGGTTCGACCCTGCCGACCTCGAGCTTCTCGCCTCCCAGGAGACCGCCACCGGAGCGCCGAGATTCGATCGCGGCTTTCTCGGCTGGCTGGGCGAGAACGGTGACCTGTCCGGCATGGAGATCGCGGCCGTGCCCGAAGGCAGAGTCGTCCATGCCAACGCCCCCATCGCGACGGTCAAAGGTCCGCTGGCCATGGCCCAGATACTGGAGACCCCGTTCCTGAACCGAATGAACTACCCGACCCTTATCGCCACCAAGGCTGCCCGGGTCGAGGATGCGGCCCGCGGCAGCACCATCCTCGAGTTCGGGATGCGTCGCGGCCCGCACACCGGGGTTCATGCGGGAGGGCGGGCAGCCCTCGTGGGAGGGGCCGACTTCACGTCCAACGTGGCGCTCTCCCATGCCGTGGGCCTGGACCCGAAAGGCACCCATGCCCACTCCATGGTCCAGGCGTTCATGGCGTTGGGCGACTCCGAGCTGGAGGCCTTTCGCAAGTTCGCACGTCTCTACCCTGACGAGTGCATCCTCCTGGTCGACACCATCGACGTGGAGCGCTCCGGGGTGCCGCACGCCATCTCCGTATTCTCCGAGTTGAGAAAAGCGGGACACGAGCCGGTCGGCATCCGCATCGACTCCGGCGACCTCGCCTACATGACCATCCAGGCCGCGTTGCAGTTGGATCAGGCCGGGTTCGAGGAGGCGGCGATAGTGCTCTCCTCCGACCTCGACGAGCTGGTGATATGGCAGATCCTGTCCCAACTCGAGGATGAAGCTCCGCGCTACGGGCTCGACTCGGCCGCCCTCGTTGGTCGGGTCACCTTCGGGGTGGGCACCAGGCTCATCACATCTCACGGAGATCCGGCTCTGGGGGGCGTCTACAAGCTCGTCGCCGTGACTGACGCCGCCGGCACGTGGCAGCCGGCGATCAAGATCTCGGAGAACATAGAGAAGATGGCAGTTCCCGGGGAGAAGAAGGTGACCCGCATCTACGACCAGCGCGGGCTGGCCACCGCCGACATCGTGAGCACCGTCGATGAAGACCCGTTATCCACTGACTGGGTCGAGCTGTTCCACCCCCATCGTGAGCTGCGGCGCACCATCGACAGATCAACCGTGTCGGGGTCGGAGAACCTTCTCGAATTGGTGTTCGACGGGGGCTCCCGGCGGGACGGGACCCCGGAACTGGAAGACCTGCGCAAGAGAAGGCGACGAGACCTGGAGCGCCTCGATCCCGGTGTGCGGCGTCTGGTCAACCCTCACATCTACCACGTCTCTCTGACTCGCGGCATGAAGGAGTTGCAGATGCGGCTGGTCGCCGAGCTACGCGACGGTGACTCCGGCTGAGACCATGGCCGCCACGGCTCGGGCTCCATCTCCCGGCTCGAGATTCACCGGACGGGTCCCGTCGGCGAGCAAGAAGGTGGTGAACCTCTCCGTAGCGTCGATGGCCGTCTCCTTGACGCAGTAGTCGAGCGCCAGCCCGACGACCACTACCCGATCGATACCCTCCAACTTCTCGAATAGCCCGGTCGAGCTGACTTCGCCGGTAACGGGATCGCGAACGTGGAAGGCCGAGTAGCCGTCTTCCCCACCGACCCCTGTCTTGACGACGACCGCGTTTTCGACAACGTCGAGATCGCGGTGAAACTGGGCGCCGGGGGTGTCGGCGACACAATGCACGGGCCAGATGCCGCCGTCCTTCGCGAAGTGTGGAGTCGACGGCGGATGCCAATCCTGGCTGTAGACGATCGTCGCCCCGCCGGCGTGCGCTGCCGCGATCTGTGAGTTCACGAAATCGATCAACTCGTCTCCGCCCGCCACGAACAGGCTCCCGTCGGGGTCGGCGAAATCGTTCTGCACGTCGACGACGATCAGAGCCGTCGTTGAGTCGTACTCCATGATGAGACCGTAGCTCTAGGCTGCGCCACCGTGAACCAGCACACGCCAGTCGAGCCGTGGAAGCTGGTGCTGGTCGGGTTGGCCGCCGGAATCCTCGGAGGTGGCCTGGGTCTGGGGGGCGGGATCATCATGGTGCCGTTGCTGGTGTGGGTGGGCCTCGATCAGCACCGCGCTCACGCCACATCGCTGTCCGCCATCGTGTTCATCGCCGTGGCGGGAGCCCTCTCCTTCGGGGCCTCGGGGGAGATCGATGTTGTCATGGGCGTCACGATCGGCATCGGAGGGGTGGTGGGCTCGGTCATCGGGGCCTCGGTGATGAACCGTGTCAGCCCGCGCTCTCTGACCATCGTCTTCGGGGCCGTCTTGCTCGTCGCCGGGATCAGGCTGATCCTCAGCGCCGACCCTCTGCCGGGTTCGGGTGAGTTCTCACCGATAACTCAGACCATGATCGCATTGGGGGTCGGGCTGATCGCCGGATTCTTCGCCGGCCTCGCTGGGATCGGCGGGGGAGTGGTGATCGTTCCGTCCAGCGTGTTCCTGCTTGGAATGGACCAGCACGAGGCCCAGGGAACTTCGCTGGTGGCCATCGTCCTGACTGCCACAGCCGGATCGATCGTGAACTTCCGCAACAAGAGAGTCCGCCTCGTAGACGGACTCTCCTGTGGTGCGGGCGGGGTGTTCGGCTCGTTGATCGGCTCGCAACTCGCCCTTGCAGTCGAGGGGCGCACCCTGTCGTTCCTGTTTGGGTTTCTGGTGGTGTTCGTAGCTCTCCGCTCGTTGTACCGGGCATTCCGCCCGCAGGCTGTCTACGCCTCGGAGTCCCCTTCCGAGCTCTGATCGCCACGTCGCGTAGCCAACGGGGCGAGCACGGCCACGCCAATGGCTATGAACACAATGGGCCAGAACCAGGAGCCGATGTTTCCGACTATCTCGAACACATCTCCGGGGTCGGCGGGGATCAGGAAGGCCAGTCCGATCATGGTGATGAGCAGTCCCGCTATGAACGAGACGCTGTCGAATCTGTGTGTCTTCATTTGATTGATCTCCTAACGCTGCACCACGTCGATGTTCCCGACCCGAATCTCCAGGTCGAGTACCACCAGCCCGAGGTCACCGGGAGAGTCGAACTCGACGGAGGGCTCGCCGAACCCGAACGACTCCCCATCCGGCCCCCCAACCCTGCCGATGTTGGCGCGGGCGTCCCCTTCGATGGCGACCTGATCGGGGACCCTGACCTCGATGTTCCCGAAATCGGCGCTGGCATCGATCTCGACGCTCTGGCCTTCCCAGTCCAAGTCCGTCAGATCGATGACCAGGTTCCCGGCGTCGATCGCATACACAGGCTCGAGTTGCGCGAAGGTCGTCGGCTGGACCAGGAGGTCGAAGCCATCACTGTTCCAGTCGTATTCGAAGACCGGTGAGAAGATCAGCGTCGGAACCATGATCGCCCCCACGATGATCAGCCAGCGCGCTCGGCCCATCACCGAGCCGACGAGCAGACCGACACCCAGGATCGTCACCGCAAGCGCCATGTAATGGCGGGGCTCGGCGTCGATGGCAACCGATTCGATGTTGTCGAGCACGGCGAGAACGCCGAGACCGACCAGCATCACCCCGATGGTGAGACGTCCCAGGATCGAGCTCTCCCTCGGCTCGGCCGGAGGAAGATCAGGGGGGGTCGGGGCGGGGCTCGGTGATGGTGGGGGGTAGCTACCGGCGGGGGAGTCGCCGGTCGTGATCTGGCTCGTCTCCTCGACGAGGGTGTCTGATGTCGTCATTCGTTGAACTCCCTCCTTTGACGCCGCGCCTTCTTCTCGGTGCTGGGTGCGGCCGGCCGGGAGATATCCCAGGTAGAGCAACAATCCCAGAACGAGGAGTGCGGCGGCCCACACCACCTCGCCGGCGAGGATCGTGAAGTTGGAGAGCACGATGATCCCTGCGATCACGATGAAGCCGATCCCGACCCAAGACCGCGAGGTCGAGGCGCCGGAGAAGAACCTCTCGGCGGGCGAATCCGACTCGTCTTCCGACCTGATGAAGGCCCATCCGGCGGCATATACGGCGACGCCAAAGCCGCCCATGAATGCCGTCACGATGAAGAAGACTCTCGGAATCCACTCCGAGATGCCGAAGTTGTCGGCAACTCCTCTTGCCACCCCCCCGAGCATGCGTCCCTCCAGGGGTCGCACGAGCTCGGGGGAGCGCTCTTTGCGCCGTGGAGTCTCCACGGCTGGTGTCTCTGTCTGTTCCATGTGGGCAATTACGTCAGAAACACAGCGTTTCTGGTATCGGTGACGACCCTGAAGCCACCCTGAGGGTGTTCAGGGAGTTCCCCCATTGAGGTTGTCGTCCCCGGGCGGCATCATTCCCCCGTGGATCCTGCAACGGAGCTCCGCTCATTCCACCCCCGTCGACGCAGGTCGAATCGCGTGATCGCCGGGGTCGCCGGCGGTATTGCCGACAGCCTGGGTGTGCGGGACGGTTATGTCCGCGCCTCGTTCCTCACACTGGTCACGGTTTGGGGTCTAGGCGGGGTCCTCTATCTAGCGTTTTGGCTGGCCACGCTGGAGCGGGTGGATGACGTCGAAGTCGAGATGGTGGAGAGCCGTCGTGCCATGGGGTTGGGTATGGCCTTCATCGGGCTCCTCCTCCTCATGGGAGCCCTGGGCATGTGGCCGAGCGCAGTGCTGGTGCTGACGGCGGGAGCCCTGAGTTTCGGCACGGCCGCCATCACCGACCCATCTAGCCCAGGGCCTTTCGCCACCCTCATGAGCCCGGGCGTCGAGAAGGTCTCTCGAGTCCGTCTGATATTGGGCGGGCTTCTCCTGGTGGGTGGCATCGTGATGTTCGCCACCGTGGTTGGGCAGGTGTTCGAGTTCGGCATCGTCTTCCTCGCCGTCTTCTTGACCGGCTTGGGCATCCTCATCGCGTTTGGCCCATGGGTCCGACGCCTCCTCGCCGATCTCGGCCGGGAGAGGAGTGAGCGCATCAGGCAGGAGGAGCGCGCCGAGGTCGCCGCCCACCTGCACGACTCGGTGCTGCAGACATTGGCGCTGATCCAGAGGAGCGACGATCCCCAGCGCATGGCGATGTTGGCCCGTCACCAGGAGACCGAGCTGCGCGACTGGCTCTACGGGAATATGCCGCTCGATGGAGTCGATCGCGTCTCCACCGCCCTCAGGCAGGCGGCGGCGCGAATCGAAGAGGACTTCCAGATACCCGTGGATGTGGTGACGGTCGGAGACCATGCAGTCGACGATCGGTCCCGGGCCGTCGTCGGCGCCGCCTCGGAGGCGATGGTCAACGCCGCCAAACACTCCGGCGCAGAGCGCATGTCGCTCTATCTCGAGGTGACCGACGACCGACTCGAGGTCTATGTGACCGATCAGGGAAAAGGCTTCGACCCCGATTCGGTGCCCGGCGACCGCAAGGGGATCAGGGAGTCGATCCGGTCTCGGATGCAACGTGTTGGCGGTAGCGTCGACATAGAGAGCGAACCGGGAGAAGGAACCGAGATACTGATGGGTTTGCCGTTGTGAGCGTCGCGGTCTATCTGGTCGACGACCATCGGCTCTTTCTCTCCGGGGTCAGGGCCGAGCTCTCCGAGGACTTCCGCATCGTGGGGGCCGCCTACGACGTCGACACCGCTATCGAGGAGATCAGAGGCTATGACCCTGACGTGGTCTTGATCGACGTCCACATGCCGGAGGGAGGCGGGATCGCGGTAGTCCAGGGGGTCGCCGAGACCAACCCGGATGTGAAGTTCCTGGCCTTGTCCGTCTCCGATCAGGCCGAGGACGTGATCGCGATGATCCGGGCCGGTGCGAGGGGATACGTAACCAAGACCATCGAGCCCGAGGAGCTTGCCGATGCCATCAGACGGATCAATGCCGGGGATGCCGTCTTCTCACCTCGTCTCGCCGGGTTCGTGTTGGATGCTTTCGCCGGGGCCATCCCGTCTGAGGACGACCCGGAGCTCGATCAGCTCACGTCACGGGAGAAGGACGTCTTGCGGCTCATCGCTCGTGGTTTTGCCTATAAGCAGGTGGCTCGCAAACTGAGCATCTCGGTGAAGACGGTGGAGACTCACGTCTCCTCGGTGCTCCGCAAGCTCCAGCTGTCGAACCGACATGAGCTGGCACGCTGGGCCAGCAAACGCCGCATCGTCTGAGGCCGATGGGCGCCAGCTCGTCGTCGACACACTCGTAGTGTGTTGAAGATGCTTCGCGAAGTGACCCGGGACGACATCGAGGCCGCCGCCGGCCGCATCGCGGGGCTGACCCGCCTGACCCCCGTGCTCGAAGCCGGGAATGCCCTATCCGACGAGTACACCCTGACTCTGAAGCTCGAGCATCTTCAGGTGACCGGTTCGTTCAAACCACGGGGCGCGGTGTCGGTGCTCACCGCGGCGGAGCTACCCGAGGCGGGAGTGGTCGCTGCATCAGGCGGGAATTTTGGGATTGCCGTCGCATACGCCGCAGCCCGACTGGGGCCCCAGGCGACGATCTTCGTCCCGCAGACCTCCCCGGAGGAGAAGATCGGGCGGATCTCCCGATATGGAGCCGACGTGCGGGTCATCCCCGGTTTCTACGACGAGGCTCTGACTGCGAGCCGAGAGTTCGCCACCGCCACCGGAGCCTTCGAGGCCCATGCTTACGACCAGCACGACGTCATGGCGGGACAGGGAACCCTGGCACGTGAGCTCGCCGGCCAGTGCGAAGTCGATGTCGTCCTGGTGGCTGTTGGAGGCGGTGGCCTGATCGGTGGCATCGCCAGCTGGTTCCGAGAAGAGGTCACCCTGATCGCGGTAGAGCCCGAGGAATGTCAGAGCCTCCACGCCTCCCTGGCCGCGGGACGACAGGTCGAGGTCGATGTCGGGGGAGTGGCTGCCTCGTCACTGGGGGCGCGCTCTATCGGCGATCATCCGTGGGCGGCCCGGGAATGGATCGACGAGTCGGTGCTGATCGATGACGACGCCATCGAAGAGGCCCAAGGATGGCTCTGGTCGGAGTTCAAATTGGCCGTCGAGCCGGCGGGAGCCACGACCGTGGCGGCACTTCGGGCGGGCTCGTATGTCCCCCCGGGAGGGTCCCGGGTCGTGGCGGTGCTCTCCGGCGGCAACGTCGATCCGGCTACCGTGGTCTGATCCTTGGCGTACTCCCCCGGTGGGGCCATACTCGCCGCGTCGTGATCCAGCTCCTCCGCACGATTTTCGGCGGTTTTCTGATGGGTGCCGCCGACCTGGTCCCTGGGGTCTCCGGCGGCACGATCGCCCTCGTCATCGGCATCTACGAGAGACTCGTCGCATCGATTCGCGAGGGCAGCTCTGCCCTCGGGGCGATTCTGCGTGGAAGACCTTCGCAAGTCGCGGCGCACCTTCGCCGGGTGGAGTGGTGGTTCCTCCTTCCCCTCCTCGGGGGGATCCTGTTTGCCGTCGTGACGCTCGCGGGAATTCTCGAGCATCAATTGCAGGAGAACCCCATCATCATGGCCGCGGGGTTCTTCGGGCTGGTCGTCGGATCGGTCATGATTGCATGGAGGTTGATCAAGGACCCGGTCTCCGCCCATGTCGGGATCGCAGTCGTGGTGGCTGCCGCCTTGTTCTATCTGCTCGGGCTGGGGGAGGAGGCCACAGTGGTCGATCCTTCGCTGCTCGCCTTCTTCGGCGCCGGGGCGCTGGCGATATGTGCCATGATCCTGCCCGGGATCTCCGGCTCGCTGATCCTCCTCCTGATCGGCATGTACCCCGCGGTCCTCGGCGCCGTCAACGATCGTGACCTCGCCGTCGTGGGCGTCTTCGTCTTGGGCGCCATAGTGGGGTTGGCTCTATTCTCCCAGCTGCTCTACTGGGCGCTTCGTCATCACCACGACAACGTGCTCGCCGGCTTGGTGGGCCTCATGGCCGGCTCTCTGCGGGTGCTCTGGCCCTGGCCGGAGGGAGTGGGCAGCTCCGCTCTCGGTGCCCCCGAGGAAGCCGTGTTGCCGGCGGTGGTCGCCGCCGTGATCGGACTGGCGTTCGTGTTCGTCGTCGCCCGTCTCGAGACCTCCCGCGACGAGGTCAGCGAGCCGCAGCCGGCCGCCTGACCGGACTCGCAACCAGGTGGTCCTCCAACCGTGCCCAGACGTCCGGCCGGGCGAGGGTTCGCTTCATCGAGATCAGGGTCCGCATGAAGGTGGGGACCGCCCGGGAGGCGTCGAGGGGGTTGGGTCGCATCGCGTTCTGGACCGAAGGGGAAGGGCTGAGTGTCACCACATTGCAGTCGGGCCAGGCGCTCTTGATCATCGCAACCTCCTCGTTCAGCGAGCGCACTCCGACGCGATCGAACATCTTCTCGTGGAACCTGGCCCGATGCCGATGGACCTCGGCCGCCATGGGTGCGACCACGAGGACGAGATCGAGAGGGCGCCCGTGACCAAGGACGACGTCGGCGTGAGTACCGGAAGAGACACCTCCATCGACATATAGGTCGTCGCCGATCAGGTGAGGTCGAAAAACCAGAGGCACGGCAGACGAAGCCGCGACGGCGTCGGCGATGCACACTTCGGGGGCTTCAGTTGTGCCGAACACGACACGGGCCCCCTCCTTGATGTCATATGCGACGATCGCGGTCGGCGCTTTCGGCCAGGATGCTGCGGCGTCCGGCCCGATGTGGTTTGTCACCCAGTCTCCGATGCCGGCAGCGCCGTACCGCGCCGGAGAGCCCAAGAACATCGTCAGCCCGGGACGTCTCACGCCGGGGACGAGACCATATCTGAGCCACTTCCCCACACCGGCGGATGGCCCCCGCGAGTAGACGTGGGACCTGATCCGCTCCGTGACGTCCTCCCGGTCGTCGAACGGGAGGACCAGGGAATCGAGACCCAAGGCGTCGTGCCGGACGAGAGCGGAGACGAACGCGCCCGACGAAGTCCCTACGATGACCTCTGCTTGGTTGGGATCCCATTCCGTTGCGATGCGGAGGGACATCAATGCCGCCATCTCATAGGCAGCGCCGGTGATACCCCCGCCGCCGAGCACCAGTCCTACCCTGCTCACACCACCCACGATATATCCGCGATGCGAGTTACGGTGGTTTCATCTGCCGGGTCGGGGCATGTCAGCCGAATGCCCTGCCACACCCGCTGCAGCGGTTGTCGTGTTCGTCGGTGGGTGAGTAGCACCATGGGCACGGAAGGTCGTCGCCCCGCTCGTCGCGGGCAGAGGCGACGAGACGAGGGTCCACCCTGAATCGCTCGTTCCCCCTGAGCCCCTTGGCGAGCGCGAGCAGGCCTGTCGTCGCGGTGGCCACCACCAGAGCTTCAAACAATGACCGTTCTCCTTGCCGAGAGCAAGGCAGAGGCTAAGAGGGTGGGTGTCTGATCCTGCGGATTTCGGCGTGGACGATCAGCTGCCCATCACCGCTTCGGTGAGATCGTTGACCAGATAGTGGAGGTCGCCCAGCCGACCCTCGCGGACTTCGGCGGCGTCGAGCATCATCATCGCCGAGTGATAGGCGACCCAGGACCGATAGCGGCTCTCGGGGAGCTCGGCGGCATAGCCCTTGCGAAAGGCCGCTGCGGAGTCTTCTCCGTGATTCACCGCGAACTGCCAGACCGCCAGTGTGAGATCCCACTCCGGTGGGCCCAGGGTCGCCCACTCCCAGTCGACGAGAGTGACGGCTCCGTCTTCCCCGACTATGAACTTGGACGGGGTGGGGCGGGTATGTGAGGGCACGGGATCCGTGGCGAGGGGCGGCTCGATGTCGAGGGCCCGATCGAGCACCACCTGTGGCATTCCGAATCGTCGCCGAAACCGCCCCAGTCTCTCGATGGTCGATCGGTAATGGCTCTTGACATATTCGCTGTCGATTCCCACCACGAGGTTGGTGATCTCGGCTTTGGCACCGTGGACGTTGCGGAGTGTGCGCCCGGCGGCCTCGACGATCTCCAGGTTCTTGGGGAGACTGGACAGGTTCCAGTTGCCGGCGTCGTTCATCTTCAGCCAGGCCCGGTCGCCGTCGACACCGTGATTGAGTATCTTCGGAACCCCCTCTATGGCCGACAGCGCCTCCATGGCGTGACGCTCCCGCTTCTCGCGGGAGAGCACCGGATAGACCTTGACTATCGAGTGGTCGTCCTCGTTCTCCGTGACCCGGAAGACCGAGTTGGCTCCTGCGGCCAACTCCCGGATTCGTGCAGATGGATAGAGACGCTCGACGAGTCCCCGTGCTGTCATGGCGTGATAACCCCTGTTGGTCTCGGCGGCGACTATGGCTGGTCACCGAATTACCCTGCCGCAGGCTAGCGACACCAAGGCATTTCTGTGGATCTTCGTCTTCCCGATCAATCGATCCTCTCTCACGATGAGGGAGTCAGCGGTTTGGAGGTGGCCCGGGCCGTCGGGCCCGGGCTCGCCCGCGCCGCGGTGGCCGTCAGGTTGAACGGCGATTCGATGGATCTGGCGCGCCCCATCACGGAGAGTGGCGATTTCGAGGTGATCACTCTCGACAGCCCGGAGGGGCTTCACATCCTCAGGCACTCCACCGCACATGTCTTGGCTCAGGCGGTGCTCGATCTATATCCGGGATCGACGTTCGCCATAGGCCCTCCGATCGAGGACGGCTTCTACTACGACTTCGAGGTGGACGAGCCCTTCACGCCGGAGGATCTCGAGGAGATCGAAGCGCGAATGGGTGAGATCGTCGCCGAGGATCAGCCATTCGCTCGGGTGGCATTGAACCGGGAGGAGGCCCTGAGGGTCTTCTCCGACCACAAGTTCAAGAAAGAGATCATCGAGAACGTCGACCCATCCGAAGTGAGCGGTGGAGAGCAGGTGACGGCTTATCGAAACGTCGATTTCATCGACCTTTGCCGGGGCCCGCACCTGCCGTCCACTGGCCGAATCCCGGCGTTCAAGGTCTTGCGCAGCTCGGGCGCATACTGGCGGGGGGATCAGGAGCGCGAGCAGCTGCAACGCATCTATGGGACGGCATGGGCTTCGAAGCCCGACCTCGATGCTTATCTCCACCGTCTCGAAGAGGCTGAGAGACGCGATCACCGTCGTCTCGGCACCGAGTTGGACCTCTACAGCTTCCCCGAGGAGCTGGGCTCCGGGCTCGCGGTATGGCATCCCAAGGGCGGCATGCTTCGCAAGATCATCGAAGATCACAGCCGGGAGTTGCACCAGCGATTCGAGTTCGACTTCGTGTCCACCCCGCACCTGGGCAAGTCCGAGCTGTGGAACACCTCGGGTCATCTCGACTTCTACGCAGAGAACATGTATCCCGGGATGCAGTTCGAGGGTGATCCCTCTTATCACGTCAAACCCATGAACTGTCCGTTCCACGTCTTGGTCTATCGCAGCCAGAGACGGTCATATCGGGATCTGCCCATGCGTCTGGGCGAGCTCGGCGGGGTCTACCGTTACGAGCAATCAGGCGTCCTCCACGGGCTATTGCGGGCCCGAGGTTTCACCCAGGACGATTCCCACACCTTCTGCACCGAAGACCAGATCCAGAGTGAGTTGGAGCTGCATCTCGATTTCGTGCTCCGTTGGCTCCGCGATTTCGGCTTCGCCGAGTTCCGTGCCGATCTGAGCACTCGCCCGGAGAAGTCGATCGGTGAGTCCCATCGCTGGGAGATCACCGAGAGGGCGCTTGCCCAGGCTCTCGAGGCCAAACACGTGCCCTATGAGGTTGCTGCGGGTGAAGGTGCTTTCTACGGGCCCAAGATCGACGTCCACATCAGAGATGCCATCGGACGGTTCTGGCAGTGCTCCACCATTCAGCTCGACTTCAACCTCCCCGACCGGTTCGAGCTCGAGTACACCACTGCCGGGAACGTTGCCGAAAAGCCATACATGATCCATTGCGCCAAGGCGGGGTCGATCGAACGGTTCACCGGCATTCTCGTCGAACACTATGCGGGCGCCTTCCCAATGTGGCTGGCCCCGGTTCAGGTGTCGATCGTCCCTGTTGCGGACCGGCATCACGATTACGCCAGACAGGTGCGAGGGCGACTCATCGACGCCGGCCTGAGGGCGGAGGTCGATCTGAGCTCTGAAACGGTGGGCGACAAGATCCGCAAAGCGTTGACCCAGAAACACCCAGTGGTGATCGTCGTGGGTGACGACGACGTTCAGAACTCGACCGTGGGTCTCCGGCTCTACGGCGAGGAACGCGACACGAGGGGGGTGCCGCTCATCGATGCCACCAACCGGCTTCGCGAGACGGCACAGCGTCCGTCATGAGCGATGTCGGGCCCAACATCGGCCGTGACGGGATCCACATCGATCGCGACCTCGCCGATCGGGTGGCAATCGAGGACGAGCTCGACTCCAACATCGCGCGGCAGTTCCAGTTCCCGTCGCCACGCCGGCGACGAATCGCCGGTTGGGTCTATTTGATAGCCGCGGCCATCGCCGGGCTGTCCTTCGACGGAGGATGGCTGGTGGCGATTGCGTTTGTGGCTCTGGCGGGTTGGCAATTCGCCTCATCCTGGCCCCTGCAGATAGATGAGCACCAGGCGATGACCACTGCGGCGGCCGCCGTCGGCTTCCCCATCGGTCATTCCTCAGCCACGGTCCGCTTCAGCGGCTGGAGATCGCGCCCTCGCTGGTCGGTGGTCATGTACTCGGCAACCGAGCCTCCCGATCAGCGCGCCCTCGTCGTGGTCGACGCGGTCGATGGGAAGATCGTCGCCGCCCCTTACGTCGAGGACGTGACCGCTGTCTGACACGTCAGGCAGGTCAAGCCTCGGCATGAGGAGCCGATATGCCCGAGATGAACGCCCACTTCTGGACCACGATCGATCGAACCCGCCCCGAGGGCCGTGATCCGACCGGCCATGCCGAGGCGCTCACTCGGCACCTGACCCGACTCGGTCTCGACACCACCCGGGACTTCTCACGAGCCTTCGACGAGGCCATGGACTCGCTGTTTCGATGGGACTTGTGGGGCGCGGCGTATCTCGCCCTCGGTGGATGCGGCGACGACGCGTTCGAGTATCTGCGGGCGTGGCTCATCTCAGACGGCGAAGCCACGTGGGCTCTGAGCCGGGACGATCCTGAGCAACTCTTTCTCCGGCTCCTCGCCGGATCCGACGACCCGGACAGTCGATGGGCAGACTTGGGGCTACACGAGGGCGAGCCCATCTTGTACGCCGCCGGGAAGGCGCATGAGGAGCTGACCGGGGAGTGGCTGCCGATTCGCGAGAAGCCGGCCCCCGGCGAGCCCGCTGGGGAGGACTGGGAGGAAGAGGATCTACCGCGACTCTTCCCAGCACTGGCTGCAGCCCTCCCGGATGGCTGGTCGGGCTCCGATGCGTTTGTGCCCAGCCGGGACGAGGTGATACTTCTACTCGATCGTGGGGTCGCAGCATTCGCGGACGGTGACCACGCCACCGCAGGCGCAGTCCTCGAGCCGCTTGTCGAGCAACCCGAGAATTGGGCCGTGGTGGCGACCTTGGGCATCGAGCGTAGAACCGACGCTGCCTATGTGGTGGGTATCGGCCGTCTGCTCCGCGGTGACGTCGACGGCGCGGCCACCGCGTTACGCCTCGTCCAAGAGGACCTGGACGACTTCCCGCACATTCGCCGGGCGCTGGCTCAGATCGAGCTGGCTCGAGGCGAGTTCCAACCGGCCGGGGAGCTGATCGACGATCGACCGGACGCCGCTCGGCTGGATCGGGTTCTGGCGGCCAAGCTGGCGTGGCGCAGAGGCGACCGGGCAGATGCGTTGCGGCGGGCTGACCAAGAGATGCTGGCTCCGATCTTCGAGGACGAGCACCCGTGGGACGTGGCTGGGAGCATTCAACAGCTGGGCCAGGTCTTCGTGGAAGCCGGCGAATCGGCACGAGCCGAGGTGGCGGCTCAGGCTATGGTGCCCTTGCTCCGAGACGCCCCCGACGACCTCCCCCTCAACGGTCATCTCCGCCTCCTGCTCGCCGGGATCATCCGACTTCAGGGAAGACCTCAGGACGCCATCGACCATCTCACCTCTCTGACGACGGAGATGGACGGCACCGACCTGGCTGAGGCCCTCCGCGAGCGAGCCCGGAGCAATCGATCGCTGGGTCGCGACGAAGAGTCCTCGACCGACTACGAACGAGCAATCGCTCTCTTCGAGCGGGCCGGTGAGGTCTGGGAAGCAGACTTCACCCGACGTGAGGCGAGCGGCTCCGGCTAACGCTGGTCGAGCGGGACCATGTCCCGCACCACCGGGCCGATGTAGACCTGACGGGGGCGGAAGATACGTGCCCCCGGGTCCCAGGCCAGCTCACGCCACTGCGCCAGCCAGCCGGGGAGACGTCCCATGGCGAAGAGCACTGTGAACATGTCGGTGGGGAAGCCCATCGCCCGATAGATGATCCCTGAGTAGAAGTCCACGTTGGGATAGAGCTTTCTCTCCACGAAGTAGTCGTCGGAGAGAGCCACGTCCTCGAGCTGTCGGGCCAGGTCGAGGATCGGATCGTCGATCCCAAGGGCCTCGAGCACGTCTTCGGCGGCACTCTTGATGATCTTGGCCCGGGGATCGAAGTTCTTGTAGACGCGGTGCCCGAAGCCCATGAGCCGGAAAGGATCGTCTTTGTCCTTGGCCCTCTTGATCACGGTCGCCAAGTCGTCACCCGAAGCCACGATGGCGTCGAGCATCTCGAGCACCGCCTGATTGGCGCCCCCGTGCAGGGGACCGGAGAGGGCGGCAATACCCGCCGCGATAGAGCTGAAGATGTTGGCGTGCCCCGATCCAACGAGCCGCACCGCCGAGGATGAGCAGTTTTGCCCGTGATCCGCGTGCAGGATCAACAACAGATTCAAGGCTTTGGCCACCACCGGATCAGGGTTGTACTCCTCGCTGGGCACCGAGAACATCATCTTGAGGAAGTTGGACGGGTAGTCGAGGGAGTTGTCCGGATAGACATACGGCTGGTGAACGGAGTACTTGTAGGACCACGCGACCATCGTGGGTGTCTTGGCGATCAGACGCCGGGAGGCGACGTCCACGGCGTCCTCGTCCAGCGGATCCAGTGCGTCCGGATAGTACGTGGCCAGCGCCGAAGTCGCCGAGGCCAGGATCTGCATGGGGTGGGCTCGATGGGGAAAGGCTTCGAAAAGGTGCTTCATGTCCTCTCGAAGCAGGGTGTGATAGGTGATCGACTCCTCGTAGGCCTCCAACTCGGCGTTGCTGGGGAGCTCGCCATACTGGAGCAGATAAGCGACCTCGAGGAAAGACGCTTTCTCGGCGAGCTGCTCTATCGGATACCCGCGATAGCGAAGGATGCCCGCCTCGCCGTCTATGAACGAGACCTCCGACGTGCTCTCCGCGGTGTTCCCGAAGCCGCGATCCAGGGTGACCAGGCCAAATGTGGCTCGCAGCTGGGAGATGTCGACGCCATGATCGCCATCGGTGCTCTCCCGCACGGGGAGGATGAGTTCTCTGTCTCCATACCGGACAACTGCGTCGGGCATCCCGATCCTTTCCAGCGCCTACTCGTCTGCGCTACGGGCGGCGATCACGGCCTGGGCCTCGTTGTGTGGCACCTCTTCGTAGTGGTCGAATTCCATCTCGAAGGTACCGCGGCCAGAGGTGAATGATCGCAGCTCGGCCGCATACTGCTGCATCTCGGCCATCGGGACTTCGGCGCTCACGGTGCGGAGACTGCCTTCTCCCTCCATCCCGAGGACCTTGCCTCGCTTCGAGTTGATGTCTCCCATGACGTCGCCCAGGTAGTCCTCGGGGACGGTCACTGCCACCTTCATGATCGGCTCGAGCAGGACGGGTCTCAGCCGGTCTCCGGCGGCACGAACCGCCTGGATACCGGCCATGCGAAAAGACATCTCGTCGGAGTCGACCGCGTGAAACTTGCCATCGAAGACCTCGGCGGCGACATCGACCACGGGATAGCCGGCCAGGATGCCTCTGTTCAGCGCTTCCCGAATCCCCTTGTCGACCGCCGGGATCAGGCCACGGGGAATGGACCCGCCCTTGATCGAATCGATGAACTCGTACCCGGATCCCCGGGGTTTTGGGGAGAAGCGGACGAAAGCGACTCCGAATTGGCCACGGCCGCCGGACTGTTTCTTGTGCTTCCCCTCTGCCTCGGCAGTAGCCATGATCGACTCGCGGTAGGGGACTTTGGGGATGGTGCCATCGATTTCGACGCCGAACATGCGCTTGATCCGCGCCAGCGTCACGTCGAGGTGGGTGTCGCCCAGTCCGGCCAGGATGGTCTCACCGGTCTCCGTCCGACGTGACACCTTGACCGTCGGGTCGCTCTCCTCGATCCGGTGGAGGGCGGTCGACATCTTCTCGTCGTCGTGGTGGGAGTGGGGTGCGATAGCCAGCTCGGCCACCGGCCTGGGGTAGCTCACGGGCTCGATCACAGCGTCGAGGCCGGGGGAGCGAAGCGTGTCCCCGGGATGGAGGTCTTCGACCTTGGCGATGGCGCCGATGCCACCCACCGGCAGCTCGGAGACGTCGTTGTGATCCTTGCCCTGCAGCTTGAAGAGGTTGTGGAGCCGGACCTTGCCACCGCGCGCCAACTCGAGCTCCTGGTCGGCCTGGACGGTGCCCGAGTAGATGCGAAAGAGTGAGATGCGGCCCACGAAGGGGTCGGAGAATGTCTTGAAGACATAGGCGAGGACCGGACCGTTCTCGGAGACCTGGAACGGCTCGCCCTCGCGAAGCGGGGGGAGCGACCGCTCTGTGGGGTTGGGCCCGTAGTCGTTGATGAATTCGAAGAGGAGATCGATCCCGATGAGCTTTTCAGCCGAGGTCACCAAGACGGGATGGATCTCCCCGGCGACTATGCCGTGGTGGATGGTGGCGACGATCTGGTCCCGTGTCGGCTCGGTGCCGTCGAAATACGCCTCCATCATCCGGTCGTCGGTCTCGACGACTGTCTCGATGAGGCCGGTGTGGGCGGTGTGGACCAGGTCGGCAACGTCGTCGGGCAGGTCGACCAGCGAGCCTTTGGTCGACCCCGGGCCGTATTCATAGGCACGCTCGGTGGCCACCCTCACCACGCCCTTGAGATTCTCTTCGGCACCGAGTGGAACCTGGATCGGCGCAACCGATTTCCCGAAGCTGTCCCTGAGCTCCTCGAGAACCCGCTCGTACGATGCCCTCTCCCGGTCGAGTTTGGTGATGACGATCGCTCGGGGGATTCCTTCCTCCTCGGCAACCCGCCAGAGCGCCTCGGTCTGCACCTCGACCCCATCCACCGCCGAGACCGCGAATAGGGCAAGGTCGGCGGCACGGAGGGCGGTGCGGGCGTCACCGCTGAACTCGGTGGCGCCCGGGGAATCGATGATGTTGAACCGGGTGCCGCTCCACTCGACGGTGGCCACGGCCAGGTTGAGTGAAATGCCCCGCTCGATCTCCTCGGGCTCGTAGTCGAAGGTCGTGGTCCCCTTATCCACCGAACCCATGCGGTTGATGGCCCCGCCTACGTAGAGGAGTGCCTCCGCCAGGGTGGTCTTCCCGCTTGCGCCATGACCGACCAGGGCGATATTGCGAACCTTCTCGGGACCCACGGGACCTCCTTCTCGGAAATCTCCGATCCTAACCCTGGTTCTAGACGACGTTCCCAGGGGGGTGCTACTTTCTCGCCCGTGATCGACACGCGGGTCAGACCGCACGTGACCCGATACCTGGACAAGATGGGCAGGGCCCTGGCCAGCATCGGAATGACCCCCGCAGCCATGACAACCCTCGGCCTGGCCCTGGTCCTGGCGGGGTCGGTGTTGGTCGGGATGGACCGGCTGGTTTCCGGCGCATTGGTCATAGCCCTCGGGTCACTTCTCGACGGGCTCGACGGCGCCGTGGCCCGGGCCTCGGGCTCGGTCTCCGCTCGAGGAGCATTCCTCGACTCCGCCTTCGACCGGGTCGGCGAGATCGCTGCCTTCGCCGGGCTCGCCTTCGCAATGGAAGGACAAGCCCGTGTCTTGCTCCTGATCGTGCTCGCCGTCGGCGGGGCGATGCTCGTGCCATACATGCGGGCCCGGGCCGAAGCCGAGGGTCTGGAGGGACAGGGCGGGATCATGGGGCGCTCCGAGCGTCTCATCCTCTTTTGCACCGGTCTCGCATTCGGCTTCATCGAGGTCATGTTGTGGATCTTCGTGGTGTTGGTGTGGCTCACGGCCTTGACCCGATTCCTGCGGTCGTACCGTTCCATCTCGTGAAGGACTACCTCGCCTATCTCGGGCTGCGGGCGGGCGTCGGGCTCGTTGGCTCCCTTCCTGGAGGAGTGGTCCGCACGTTGGGAAGGGGATTCGGGAGCGTATGGGGAACAGTGGACGGGGGGCGACGTGCCATGGCCGAGCGGCACATGAAGAGGGTCCTCGAGAACGGCGCCGACACCGCGGGCGCTTCGCGGGAGATCATGAAGTCGTACGGCCGTTATTACGCCGAAGCGCTGTGGGCCCGCCAAAGGCGGATCCAGCGCATGCTCGCCGAGACCGAGGTCGTCGGTCTCGAGCACATCCTCGCCGCCCGTGACGCCGGCACCGGCATGATCTATGCCCTGCCGCACATGGGAAACTGGGAAGCCGCCGCCCCGGTGGCCGTCAGTTATGGGGTCCCGGTCGTGGCCGTCGCCGAGGAGTTGCCGAATCGACGTATCACCGACTGGTTCACCGAGATGCGCGCTGCTTTCGGTATCGAGATCGTCCTCGCCACCGGACGGCTCGAGGTCATGAGAAGGCTCGAGCAGGCCATCGCCGAGAACAAGGCCGTGGCACTCCTCTCCGATCGAGACCTCAAACGTAAGGGCGTCGCAGTGGAGTTCTTCGGCGAGCGGACCACACTGCCGCCGGGCCCGGCCACTCTCGCCTTGCGGACCGGGGCACCGTTGCTCCCTGTCGGCTGCTATTTCCAGGACGGTGGGTACAAGGTCGTCATACGGCCCCCGCTGCCGGTCCCCGATGCCGGGTCGAAGACCGAGAAGGTCGCCGCCTTGACTCAGAGCCTCGCCGGCAAGCTCGAAGAGCTGATCAATGTCGCTCCTGAGCAATGGCATCTCGTTGTCCCCAACTGGCCAACGGACAACGAAGCCGAGTCCTGATGCGGGTCGGGTTGGTCAGCCCTTATGACCTGGGGCGGCCGGGCGGCGTTCAGGCTCAGGTCATCGGTCTGGCGAGGGCACTGATCAGCGCCGGCGACGAAGTCACCGTGCTCGCTCCTGGTCTTGCCGGCTCGCTCCCCGGCGTGGATCTGGGGCGCACGCTCTCGATACCCGGAAACCGGTCATTGGTTCCTTTGTCGCTCGATCCGAGGGTGGTCGCCAAGATCCGAAGAGCGAGCCGCCAACTCGACGTGATCCATGTCCACGAGCCCTTCATGCCACTCGTGTCCCTGGCGGCGATACGTGCCGGATCGCCCGTGGTCGCCACCTTCCATGCCGCCCCAGGGCCGCTCATAGGCGGGCTCTACCGAATGGCAGGGCCAATGATGAGACGCCTGCTGGGTGGTCGGGTACGTCGGGTCACCGCGGTGTCACCAACGGCTGCGGCACCGCTCCCCACGAATCTGGAGGTCGCGATCGTGCCCAACGGTGTCGACGTCGTCGCTTTTGCCCGCGATGTGGCCCGTGCTCCCAAACGCGTTGCCTTCCTGGGGCGCGACGAGCCTCGCAAAGGGCTCGATGTTCTCCTGGAGGCTTGGCCGGCGGTGCTGGCGCGCGATGCGAGCGCCCAGCTGGTGGTGATGGGGGCCGATCGGGCTGATGA
>Ga0268386_10000607_pt1 | contig 22998 bp, 28 predicted proteins | sample RVTome_15_FD_200260 | JGI IMG/M metagenome (GOLD analysis project Ga0268386, IMG submission 200260) | Soil microbial communities from uranium-contaminated site in the Upper Colorado River Basin, Wyoming, United States - RVT150D86... ...
AAGGCCTACTCCTATCCACCGTACGTACTGGAAGCGTTGAACCATCATCTGCTCTCCTCCTTGTGATGTCGCGTTGCACGCTCTACCTATCGACCTGCTTCAAGCAGGCATCTGCTGTATGCGCAAATTTCGTGCCAGCTTTGATCGTCTTGAGTATTTAGTGGCTTCATAAGAAAAAATAACCAGTCAGAGCAAGGGTGTAGAGGTCTGATTATTCCGTTGCGGAGCGCCATCTTGACCGTTGTCGCCCCGACCAGACGTTTCACGTCTGAGGATTTCGAGTGGTGCTTTAAATGTGAGCGTCCGGTAAAGAAACGGAATTTCAATCCCGGATTCATCCAGCGTGCGCTTCACAGCGGCTACGACTTTTATGCTACATGCGGGACAAGCAATGAATGAGCACGCGGTGATTGCTGTCACACGGACATAAAACACGACTGGTATGTGGGGTTAAACACGCCTGAATACTGATGGCTGGGTAGGCAAGGACCCTTGCCTACCCAGCTTTCAAAGGACTGTTATCAAAAAACAGGCGTAGCCGGAATGCAGCCTGTGCCCGATAGATACCATAAACTCCCAGCGTTGGCCATGCGGGCACGAGGTACTGCTATACGCTAATGTACAGAGCGCTCGTAATCGGTAAGACGCTGGTCAACTTCGGTTTCAGCTCGATCCTTCGAGTAGCCGTACTTTTCCTGTACCAACCCTACCAACTTGTCCCGTTCTCCGTCGACTTTGGTGAGTTCATCGTCTGTCAGATCTCCCCACCACTTTTTCGCCTCACCTTGAATTTGCTTCCACTTGCCTTTGAGAATATCTGCATTCATCTCATCTTCTCCCCTACGAGATCACCAACGGTATGGATTGAAATGGCAACTGTCGCCCGATAACCCGGCGGCTGTTGTGATCCACCGAGCCGGCCCGAGCGTTCGCCGCCATCACGACCGATATCAGCAATATCCGTGCCATCTGAGGCGACCCCGTCGAGATGCGGAGAGAGAGCAGTTTAAGCGTCTTATTTCGGCTCTCATCCGAGCGTAGTAGCCAATAGACTCTCTCAAAATGAGAGAGAAGTGTTTTAAATTGCATGACGCCAAAATTGATGAGTACCCAAAATGTGCTTGGTTGAAAGTCCATGAAAGACCGTACCATCCTCAATTTGCAAGGCATATATTCATGTCCATGTCATCTGGCACAGATTTTGCCCTAGTATTGATCGCGATGATCGCACGTGCAACTGATACACGTACCAAAGGAGATAATATGAAAGCTGTGAAATGGCTCGTAGTGATTGTGGCTATTACTCTAACCACGGCGTGTGGCCAACAGGATACGGAAACATCAGCTAAAGAGGAGATCAGGTCTTCCGCAGCCGATATTCAACAAGCATCTAAAAATATGATTGATTCTATCCAAGATTATAGTATCGAGCAGAAGGAGGTATTGCAGAAGCAAGTTCAAGATCAAATAAACAATCTCAGCGATAAAATTAATGATCTACAAGCCAAATCGGAAAATGCGACAGATGAGGCCAAGGCAGCTTTGCAGGAGGCAACCGCTGACCTCAACCAGAAACTCGAAACCGTGAGGGGGCAAATTCCGCAGCTTGAAAATGCAACTGCAGAGACCTGGGAAAATGTGAAAGGCGAGTTATCTGCCGCCATGCGGGATGTCGAGGCTGCCTACAATGAGGCTGTTTCTCGGCTGTAATAGTTCGACGTACATGTCACAGAATGTACAGAGTCAGTACGCGTGACTACTGAGCGAACCTGGTATCTGTACAAGTGTCACATGCGTAACGGGAGGAACGATCATGTTGCATTGGGCGTTGGTATTTTTAGTTGTTGCGCTGATCGCTGGCGTACTCGGCTTTGGGGGCGTTGCGGGCGCTGCAGCCGGCATTGCGAAGATTTTATTTTTCATTTTCCTCATTGTGTTCATCGTTTCATTGGTGATGAACTTTACTCGACGCCGAGTCTGATCGGGCTGACGAGTAAACTCACGGCGTGCTTCTTTCTGCCGGTGTGTCTACCGGAAGCGCGCCGTGGGAATCGGTCGTGTCATAAGAGCTTCCTTTTTTTGCCCAATGCGTAGCCGAGCCGACTCAACGAACCCGCCTAAGGACTTCTGCCATCCTGTACTGGGAAACGTGTCCGTAGTATGTTACAGATGTTGGCCTGAACAATTCAAATGAGGGTCTCAGCCGTAGTGCAGCCATACAGAGCCTCGGGGTCATGCCGGGTTCTGGAAGTCTGAAAGGGGATATCATGCGGGGTGCAGAAGCCGTCATTCGAGCGTTGGAGAAGGAAGGGGTTCGCTATATATCCGGTTTTGCCGGCGGGGGTTTGGCGCCCCTGTGGGAACCGCTGCGCGTCTCGGAATCGATCCAGACGTTTGCCGCCCGCCACGAACGCTTAGGGGTCGAGATCGCCGACGGCTACGCCCGCGCCACAGGTAACGTGGGCGTCGCCATGACCGGCACCGGACCCGGGGCAACGAACACGCTGACGGGGATTGCCGGATGTTATGCCGACAACGTGCCCGTGCTCTTGCTGATGGGACAACATCCCCTGCGCAACCTGGGAAAAGATTACCAGCAAGAGGTGGCCAGCACGATTTTTGATGGGCTGGTCAAATGGAAGGGTACGTTTACCCGAACGGATGAAATTCCCGGCGTCATCCGGCGCGCTTTCACCGCCTTGCGCTCGGGGTCTCCGGGACCGGTCGTCCTGGAGATGCCAGGGGACGTCCTGAGCGCGGAAGCGCCGGCTGAGAGCCTGCAATATGAGCCGGTTGGCCCCGGACGCAGAGCCGCGCCGGATCCGCAAGATATTGAACGCGCCGCTGACATCCTGGTGCAGGCCCGCTATCCGATCCTCAACGCCGGTGGCGGCGCTCTCTCGGCGGGCGCCGCTGCGGAGGTGAAAGAACTCGCCGAACTTCTGTCCATGCCCGTGGCCAGCACGCTCGTGGGCAAAGGTATTTTTCCGGAAGACCATCCGCTGTCTCTGGGTCTGGGATGTTATCCGCGTAGCCGTTATGCCACCGGCCCGGCCCTCCACATCAACCGGAAGGCGGATGCCGTGCTGGCCGTGGGCAATTCCTACCGCATGCCCAATGGCACGGATGGCCGTCCGATTCCGCCCGGTGTCAAGCTCATTCATATCAATGCGAATGCGGCGCATTTGAATAAGTCCTATCGGGCCGATGTGCCGATTTTGGCGGATGCCAAGCTAGCGTTGCGCGACCTCATCGCGGCCGTGCAGGATCGACTCGGCCCTGGAAAAGGGGGCGTCAAAGACGAGGTGATGGCGGAGATTCAACGCGCCCGGACGAAGTGGTTGGGCGAGTGGCAACCCGTGTTCACCGCTACGGAGGTGCCGACCAACGGCTACCGTGTGATTCACGACCTGATGCAGGTGATCGACCGCGACAAGACCATCGCGATTCACGATGCGGGCGGGAGCAGGGGATACATGTCGCCCTTCTGGGTCACCACCCAGCCGCTCAACTATATCGGCATGGGGGGCATGGCGGCCATGGGGTGGTCGATGGGAGCCGCGATCGGGGCGAAGCTCGGCCGGCCCGACCATTTGGTGGTGCACCTTCTGGGAGATGCTTCTTTCGGCATGACGGGCATGGAAGTGGAGACGGCGGTGCGCATGGGTATTCCCACTCTGACGGTCGTCGTCAACAATGGCGGCACGGGCGGGGGCATGATGCAGATGGACCGCCCCACGGGACCACCCCCCGCCGTGGCCCAACTGGGGGGGAATTTCAGCGTGGTGGCGCAGGGATTGGGTGCATACAGCGAACGGGTGGAGCACCCGGATAATCTCATCCCTGCCTACCAGCGCGCTATTCGTGCCACGGAAGAGGGACAGGCGGCGCTGGTTGAAGTGATCATCAAACCCATGCGCACACCTGATCTTCCGGATGATTGGTCCGTGTAATCCCTGCAGCTGTTGGACCGCTCAATGGTAAATCTGCGGATTGGCGATAGCCTGCACGCGGTCGCCGTTGAGCGCCAAACGGATACTTTCGCATAGCAGCCTGCAGCTCTCCCGCTGCACGTGCTCACTTTGCCCGGCAACGTGCGGCGATAAGACCACGTTGGGCAGGCGCCGCAAGGGATGCGACTCGGGCAAGGGTTCGGGATCCGTGACGTCTAGGCCGGCTCCGGCGAGATGTCCCGCTTGCAGGGCGGTGACGAGATCGTCGGTGACCACATGCTTGCCTCTGGAGACGTTGATGAGAAACGCCGACCGCTTCATGAGGGCGAGTTCCCGAGCCCCGATTAGGCCGTGCGTTTCCGGGGTTAAAGGCAAGCTGAGCACGACGTGATCGGCGAGCGAGAGGAGCGTTTCGAGTTTCTCCGTTTCTTCCATATGAAACCCGTCGGGCTGGAATTTGCCACGCGTACGGGTATAGGCCAGAATAGTCATGTCGAAGGCAGCGGCGCGCTGCGCCAGGCGCCGGCCGATGTTGCCGAGCCCAATGATGCCGAGCGTGGTCCCTTGTAGAGGCACATGGAGCGGCATGGCGGCGTGGCTGTTCCAGAGCCAGGGGCGGCGGCACAGCATGAGCAGGAGGGTGAAGGCGTGTTCGGCCACGGGAGTGGCGCGCAACGAGCCCGGCGCATGGGCCACGGGAATGCCTGCGCGCGTGGCAGCCTCGATATCGATGGAATCCACCCCGGTGCCCAATTTCCCAATCAAACACAGATGGGGGGCCGCCGCCATCAGCTCCGCGCTCAGCGGCACTTGCCCACCGAGAAGGACCCGAGCGCTCTGAGCCTCCTGAACTAACCGGTCGGGCTCGAATGAGTCCGGGATGATCAGCTCGCATCCTTCAGGGAGATACTCGCGCATGAAGGCGATGCGCGCGGGTTGCCGCCAGCGGGGATCAATCGCCAGGATCTTGGCTGTCATCGCTGCCTCGCTTAATCGTTTGAAAGCAAAAACGGTATGATGGCGCTCATCCTACTCGTGGCATGGAAGGAGGTCAAGTCACGCCGCAGCGTTTTCCCTCTTGACAGAGATCATGAAGGGCCGGATAAGGATCGAGGGGCTCCGGATTCGTAGACGATGCGTTCGAGAGGCAGGGGGGAGCATGAAACCTACTACATACCAAACCACTTCGCTCTGGATGACGATGGATGAGGTGCTATCGCTGCCACCTTTAGCCAACAATACCACTGCAGATGTGTGCATCATTGGTGCAGGCATCACCGGGATGTCAACGGCTTATCTCCTGGTGTGGGCAGGTCTGTCGGTGGTGATGCTCGACAATGGGCTTATCGGTGGCGGGGAAACGGGGCGCACGACCGCGCATCTCTCCAACGCGCTTGACGACCCCTACGACGAACTTGAACGCCTCTTTGGCACCGGAGGGGCGCAGTTGGCTGCCGAGAGTCACACGGCTGCTATCAGCCGTATTGAGTCCATCATCGCCGAGGAGGGCATCCACTGTGACTTTGAACGTTTTGATGGCTACCTCTTTGCCCCGCCCGAGGCATCAAAAGAGGGGCTTGTCCGTGAATTTGAGGCAGCGCGTCGCGCCGGGTTATCGGCTGTAGAATGGGTGGACAGATCGCCGGCATACTCCTGAGGGATTTGATCCTCGGACGGCAGAACCCGTGGGCTGACCTGTACAATCCGTCGCGTCTCACGTGTCCGGCAGCACTGAATTACCTCAGAGATAATGTCAATACCGTGTTACATTATACAAAGCGCGTAGTCTTCTTCTGCCCGTATCACCCAGGCCTGATAATCATGCGTCTCGCTCATACAACACCCGGCCTTGGGTTAGGATCTCCACAATGAATGGATCGTCCTGAGCAAAAGCCTGCTTGATTCCTTTAGGAGTCTTGACCAGGATATCTAAGACGGCGTCTGAGGCAACTTCCGTGCCACGCTGGACCCGGCCCGGCGCCCTGCCCCAGGTGGAGGGCCTCACGCCACACCCGGCGCGGCAGGCACTGGCCTCTGCGGCGGGGTGTGGGAAGGACCGCCTCGACAGATGTGACGACAAGCCTTCGGCACGTGCCGGCATATTGGCATGGCAGCGGGGGGTCTCGGTGGCGCGGGGAGAGCACAGGACCCGCCCGAGCGCGGGCACCAGCGGGCGCAGGGCGGCACGGGGTGGGCGGACGCGGGCGGGGGCAAAGGCCGTGTCATACACCACGCGCACCAGAAACAATCCGTGGGCTGGTGCCGTCGGCCCGGCGTGCCGGAGGAGGCGCAGGTGCAAAGGCAGCTCAATGAGCTGCAGGATGGAAGGAGAGCGGAGGGTACAGGGAGATAAGGGACAGCAGCGAGAGCCTGCTACTCTTCGAAACCACTCCCCATCTTCTGTAATTGCAGCAACTCGTGTGCTGTGAAAACCTTGTCCCGCAAGTTATACACCACACACGGCCAGCGCTGGGCACACACAGCAGCAAACGCCACCGCCAGTTGCTCGCTCCCTGCGGTCCTGCTGACATCAAGCAAGATCGAGGACCTTGGCTTGCCCTCGAGCTTTTGACTGATCAGGGCGATCTCGTCGGCCTCGTAGTCTTTGAGAAGGCTGTGATCGAGGGACACCCAGACGTGCTGCTCGTCTCTGGAGATACGTCCTGCCAAAGCACTGGCGTCCTCGATGACCCCTCCTGTCGTACGCAGGACATCGAAGAATTCCTGCTCTTGAATATCACAGCTCGAAATGAGGGCGAATGGTTTTGGCATTGCTTTCTCTCCTACAAAGTTGCCAGTACGCTCAGGAGTTCTTCTTGCGTACGCACAACGATAGCCCCGGCATTGATGATGTTCTCAGTAGCACTACGTCCATAATTGGGGGCAAAGAGAATGACAGGCTTGCCCGAGGGATTCACGTCAGGATGTGAGAGGAGCTTCTGAATCTGTTTCAGCTTGCCTGTGCGTCGTGTCGTGACTTCGATAATGGCCCTGCTGGTTTCCACGTCTACTTCCCCGGTGGCTCCATTGGGTCCTACTTTACGGTTAAAGTCAACCAAATCACCCGCAACAGCCCTGGCAACCTCGCCTTCAAGAACCCTATCAGGATCACTGGACTGTAGTGCCTGCGCGATTCTTGTAGTGCGACGCGCTCTGTTTGCTGCTGCGTCTTCTTCCACCATGCTGTGTTTCTTCCCCTCTTTCTCTCCCGGGCAAGTCTACCTCGTTCCGGGGCATCTGTCATGACCGCGCACTGTCTACCTTCCCGTAATATTGGTGGGAGCTGTAATGTATGCGTTCATAGGGGGCCCACATCGCAGTGTGACGGGATTCATGGTGAATCTGGTGGGTGAGTTGATCGCCTACACGTTTCAGCCCAAGAAGCCGTCGCTGAGACTGTGGTGCGGGGAGTCCGGGCTGCCCGTAGTGGTGTAGCTTATTCAGAACTCGGGTTACTTATCCAGCCATTTGACGCAAATACGTGATATCGCGTAACGGCGGCGTGCCAAACAGGCGGCTGTACTCGCGGCTGAACTGGGAAGGACTCTGATAGCCGACTTGGAACGCCGCGGTCGCCGCATCCAGGTGCTCCGTGAGCATCAGCCGCCTGGCTTCGTTCAACCGTAACCATTTTTGGTACTGCAGCGGGCTCATGGCCGTCAGCGCCCGAAAGTGATGATGGAAGGTCGATGGACTCATATGGGCTTGCGCTGCGAGGTTATCGATATGTAGAGGTTGGGTGTAGTGATTCTTCAGCCACTCGATGGCCTGCGCGATCTGATGGCTCTGACTGCCCACCGACGCGACCTGGCGCAGACGCGCCCCTTGCTCGCCCACCAGTAAACGGTACAGGATTTCCTGCTGGATGATCGGCGCCAGGATCGGAATGTCCTGCGGTGCCGCAAGCAAGTCGATCAACCTAATCGTGTCCTTAGTGGTAGGCAAACGTACCCAAGAGCAGACTCAGGAGTTGGTCAGCGATACGCAATCGCGCTTACGAAAGGGTCATTTACCCGCTTTATTCAGCGATGGTTATGATGGATATGAACCTGCGATCCTGGAGGCCTTTGGGCATCGCTATCCAGCACCCAGAACGGGTTTAAAAGGTCGCCCGAGTCTGGATATCATTCGATGGCCCCAAGGCTTAGCTTATGGTCAGGTGATCAAATCCGCTAAAGGTCAGTTAAGCGAGGGGATTCATCTCAAAGTGATCCGTGGCAAAGCTCATCTGGAGCATATCCTGTCCTTATTAGGCTACCAAAAGATCAATACCAGTAGCGTGGAGCGTCTCAATGGTACGACTCGGCTACGCAATCAGCGTAAAGTGAGAAAGACGCTGGCCTTTTCGAAGCCCCATCTTTACCACGGATGGATAAGCTGGTTATCGGTGGTCCAGTACAATTTTTGCCGAGCCCATGGCAGTTTGAGAATCAAAGACGAGAGTGGCGTTCACCATCGGACGCCAGCGATGGCTTCAGGATTGACCGATCGCATCTGGTCAACTCGCGATTGGCTCCTGAGCCCTGTTCTGGGTGGGCAGGGATAATCACAGGACACGACCCGGCTCCCGTACAGTCAAAATATTCAAAACGCACCATTTCCCCGATGTTTACGGCCTCATGTTGGGACCCACCAGATCTTGAATTTCAGCCCGATATGACGCATACTGAACTCCAGATCAGACATCGGGATGGAGGCGAAATGACTTATGAGCTAGAATCGTCTACTGGAATCCATAGCACAAGCGGCCAATGACCATCTGCGGCTTCGCAATGAATATCTGGCCGCAGAGAACCGTATTATGCGCAACCAGATTGGCGGCCGCGTGCAGCTCACAGACAGCGAGCGCAAAGAACTCGTCGAACTTGGCGCCCAGTTGGGCAAGAAAGCCTTGTCTGAGATTGCCACTGTTGCCCAACCTGACGCCATCCTAGCCTGGAAGCGTAAATTCGCCGATCAACCCGCTAACACCGTTGAACCATCCAAATCCGTTGGACGCCCCCGTGTGGACAAAGAGATCGAAGACTGGGAGCAGACCGGGACTGAGGTCGTGTTCGCTGAGGCGCAACCACTTCGATCTTCAGATATGTCCCAGGTGCTGGTCTTATCATCAGCTCGCCGCCGTCGCCCGATACGCGATGGCCCTGTACAACCCCAACAATGGCTAGACCGCGTGCTGATAGACGACTGACCACAAGGCTGCCTGAGAGCGGTGGTGGATATCACCAGAATGACCCCGAGGGGGGGACATCTGAGGTTTGAGGACGATTTGTTGCCTTGGGCATGTCCAGCGTAAAGCGTCGAGCACGCTGATATGAAAACGAGGAGAGCTCTCGAGACCATGGGGGAGATATCATGGAGCTTTCATCTGAGCAGTTACGAGCCGTCGAAAGTGGCGAGGCGGTGCCCATCACAGTGGATCAGACGCCATGCGTGCTGATCCGAGCCGACCTCTACGATCGGGTTCGAGCGATGCTGGATATAGAAGCGGCCTATCCATTAATTGATGAGACGTTGCAAGAGGGATGGGAAGCGCCGGGCATGACGGACTATGATCGGTACGACGAGCTCAAACGCCTATGAATGTGAGACGAGGCGATGTGGTTTTGGTGCAGTATCCGTTTGCTTCGGGCGCCGGGAGTTCTCTTAACCCGAGTTCTGGATAAGCTACACCACCACAGGCAGCCCCGATTCCCCGCACCATAGTCCCAGCGACGGCTTCTTGGGCTGAAATGTGTAGGCGATCAGTCCACCCACTAGATTCACCATGAACCCGGTCCAACTCCGGTGACGCGAGTGCTCAATCTGACTTACCTTCTTCAACTGGTCGTTGATCGTTTCGATCAGAAATCGCTTTCTCAGCATCAGCCGATCCCAGAGCCGCATCAGACGCGGCTTCATGTTGCGTCGAATCAACGTGATCAATGTCAAGCCGTGAGCCCACAACGCATCGTGAAGCATCTTGGAAATGTAACCGCGATCGCCATAGAGATGGCCCCACAGCTCCTCAGCCATCCGCTCCACCGGGTCACGGTCGTCCACCTCGCCCGGGCTTACCCGGAACGCCAGCAGCTCGCCCTGGTCATTGACCATCAAGTGCAGCTTAAAGCCAAAGTACCCCCCCATCGAGCATGTGCCCCGCGTCGCGTAGCCTCAGATACTTTGTGGCGGCCGATGCGCTTGGTATGACACACCGCCAGCGGGGTGGAATCGACAAAGGTGATGCCTGTGCAGCGGCCTTTGCGCGTGTGCAGGTAGCTGCATAGGGGCACCAGGGCACGGGGCATCAAGTCGATAAAGCGGCTGTAGCTGACCAAGTCTGGGAAGTAAGGGCGCAGATGCGCCTCCACATACTCGGTGTAGTAGTGTTTGAAATCTCGGTAGTGACTGGCGTGGAAGTAGACGATGATCGTCATGATTTCGCTCAGGCTCAGCTGCCCCGGCCGAACGCGGTGGCGCTGGCCGGTTTGGAGCAGACGCTGATTGTAGATCGGCTCAAAGACCTTGCAAAAATCGTCAATATCACAGAACATGGCGACGAGCTGGCTCATAGGGACCCTCCGTATCGGTTCAGGCTGCGTTTGGTTACACAGCCACCATACGCCGGTCCTTATGGGCTGGCAAAGCCCTCTCGCTTAGCCAGAATTCAGGTTATATAGGTTTTGATAAACATCGCTCTACGACCTAACTTGCTCATCCGTTTTGCGCCTGTCTTTCTCGGACGACCTCAAGGAAGGCTTTCAGCACCGAAGAGCGATTGTCGCAATGCCATGCGATGGCCAAGTCGCGCATAACAGTTTGATCCCGAATGGGTCGATAGACGACCCCTTGCGCACGCAGCGTTTGGGCCGATATGGGCACGATAGAGACCCCAATGCCGGCTGCGACAAGACTCGCAATGGTGACGATCTGCATAGCTTCCTGAACAACATCGGGCACAAACCCCGCGCTCTGACACATGCGCACGACCTGATCGCGGGCCCCGTATGCGCGAGTATAAGGCTGCAAGATAAACGGTTCACAAGCCAATAGCTGCATCGGAATACGCTTTCTAGACGCCAGGTCATGGTGCTGCGGCAATATGGCCACCAACGGGGCTCGGTGCAGGATCTCACACTTGAGGGTGTCATCATCGAGAGGCGGGTGTAAGAAGCCCACGTCAAGGCGTCGCGTATGTAAATCTTTTAGCTGTGGAGCGGTCGTCATCTCATGTAAGGCCAACTCCACTTCTGGAAAGCGCTCACGGAACACGCGCAACATGTCCGGCAGAATCCCCACCGTCGCCTCATACACGAACCCCACGACGAGCCGTCCGATCTCGCCTCGGTGAGCGCGCTGCGCGGCTCGTATCGCGTGCTGAGCCTGGGTCAGGGTGCGGCGCGCCTCGTCCAGGAATACCTGCCCAGCGTCGGTGAGTTGCACGCGTCGCTTAGTGCGATGAAATAGCGGCACGCTTAACTCCTCTTCCAACTGGCGGATTTGGTGGCTGAGTGGGGGCTGCGCCATATGAAGCCTTGCGGCCGCACGACCGAAGTGGAGTTCCTCCGCGACCGCGATAAAATAGCGTAAGTGACGAAGTTCCATACTCATACTTTTTGTGTATAAGTTGATAACGATTAATATATTGGACATCATGCTATCACAGTTTCATACTTTGATACAAGTCAGCGAACATGCAAAGGAGGAAGCAACCATCATGACGATCGACGAGGCTGTTCGTATTTTATGGGACGCTATCCAGCCCGGAACAGGTCCTGGGTGCGATTCGCGCCGACCATCGCTCCGTCCACGACTGGTCTGATAAAGATAGATTCGTTCCTCAACAGGGTCATCCGCGGCAATAGGAGAAAAGGAGCGAAGGGGTGAACAGGGAAGGAGAAGAGCATGCGTTTTAGCCTGTCGTTGCCGATTCAGCATCCCATGGGTGACCCTATGGAGCAACGATTTCGTGAGCTTCTGGAGATGGTACGGTTGGGGCGCCAGGCGGGGTTTCATCACCTGAGTACCGGTCAGCATTATCTGGCGTCCCCCTTTCAGTATATGCAACCTCTGCCGGTCTTGGCGCGAGTGGCTGCCGAGGCCGGAGACATGACCATAGGGACGGGCATTATGCTGTTGGCCCTGCAGCAGCCGGTCGACGTGGCAGAATCGATTGCCACGCTCGACGTGATCTGTGGAGGGCGCTTTGTGTTTGGGGTTGGGCTTGGATACCGAGATGTCGAGTTCGCTGCCTTTGGGATCCCGCGTGGTCGGCGGTTATCGAGGTTCCTCGAGGCCTTGGAAGTGGTGAAACGGCTGTGGACAGAGGAGAGCGTGAGCTTTCAAGGCGAGCATTTCCAGCTCCAGGATGTCAGCCTGGCCATGCGGCCGGTGCAAAATCCGCGGCCCCCGATCGTCGTGGCAGCCAGTAACGACAAGATGGTCAGGCGCGTGGCCCGTATAGGTGATGCCTGGGCCATGATGGGCCATGCTACGCTAGCGACTCTGGAACGGCAGGTGGCACTCTATCGTGAAGCCCTTGCGACCGAAGGCAAACCCTTTCCACCACCACGGTTCAGTTTAGTTAAAGAGCTGTATATTGCATCGGATATGGACACTGCGTTACGCGAAGCCTTGCCGTATATTGCCACCAAGTATGAAGCCTATGCCCAGTGGGGGCAGGATGAGGTGATGCCGACGGGGGAGAGTTTCACGTTGCCGCTCGAGCAATTGCGTCAGGACCGTTTTATCGTGGGCGATTCGGCCTATTGCGTCGAACAGATTGCCTTGCACCATGAGCGCCTGGGTATCCAGCAGATGGGATTCCGTCTGCACTGGCCGGGGCTCTCGCACCAGCGGGTCATGCGGGCCATCGAGTTGCTTGGGGAACATGTGCTGCCACGGTTTCAGACATCGACCTGATGCCGATCCAAAACGTGCGAGAGAGGTGATAAGGTAAGGGTTGAGAAGCTAGAGAACTGATGAGGTAACGGTTCAGACGGTAGAATCTGGATACGACGGGAACCGAGGGTTTTCTGGGGCACGTCGAGTGGCAGGGGCCGGATGCCTGACCGGATGGCGAGGTGTCCATGCGGAGTCTTGTTCCTGCTGGAACAGGCTCTCAGTCAGATCTCCACACGTGCCCGGGCCAGCGCAGGTTCTCACGTGTGGTGTGTACAGACCTCTTGCTGGAGTTCGCAGGCATGACAACACCGCCCTTTCATCCCCGTCGGACGCTGGGGCATACCGGGTTGATGGCCACCAGGTTGGAGTGTGGCTTGCAAGAAGCGCGGTGGAGCTCCGGCTGCCGGGTCTTCGTCAGCACGTCGCACCGCAGCCGCACGTCCTCCTGGTCGGCGAAGCCGGCCATCGTCGTCGCGTCGCTGTCGATGGAAAGCTGCAGGGGGCTGCCGTCTCCGACGTCGAGATGCTCGACGGCTGGCTGCGACTCAAAAGCGACTCGTCGCGTGTCGTCCGCGTCTCCGAAGTCATGCGGCGCAATGGCCTCACTGAGATCACCGAGACGTTTGAGGCGCACCACTCGGAGGAGCGCGGGAAGTACGCAACGCTGACGTACGGCGCGCAGTTCGTCGAGGTGAAGGTGGAGCCGGACCTGGGGACTGTCCGCGTCACGCGCGCCCTTGAGGTGACAGCCTGCGGCACGATCATCAACCCCAAGGCCTCGCACAGCCAGGAGATTGGCGGCGTGGTCTGGGGCCTTGGCATGGCGCTCCAGGAGGCCACCGAAATCGATCACCGTTACGGGCGGATCATGCACCCGAACCTCCAGCACTACCACATGCCTGTCAACGCGGACGTCCACGAGGTGGAGACGCTGTTCGTCGAGGAGGACGACACCATGGTCAACCCGCTCGGCATCAAGGGCATGGGCGAGCTCGAGATGGTCGGCATCCCGGCGGCCATCGCCAATGCCGTCTTCCACGCCACGGGCAGACGCATCAGGGAGCTACCGATTACGCTGGACAAGTTGCTCGGAGAGCTGCATGCCGTTGCATAGAGGCGTCACAAGCCACTGGGAGACGCGATGATCACACGCAGACGAATTCTCGCCGCCACTCCTCAGGCAGCCTTTAGGCCGCCTGACCTGTCCGGCGCAGCTTGGCCAAGTCGACAACCACCATCCGCGCCGATGGCCAGTTCCGGCGCGTCAGCAGGAGTGACTCATGAAATTAGAGGTTCGGCACAGCCCGATGGCAGCCATCGCCAGCATCATTCTCTCCGCGGCGTTCGGGTTTTGGACTGCAGCATCCGCGCAGGAAGGCCAGCGGATCCGAATTCGCATGGGCGATCAAACGGTGACCGCGACGCTCAATAACAGTGAGGCCGCTCGAGATTTCGTCGCGATGCTCCCTTTGTCCATCCACATGCGTGACCACTTGAGGCGCGAGAAGACCGGCCGTATTCCCGGGCCGCTGTCTGAGCGTACAGAGGGGAGCCGGACCTACGAGTCGGGTGACTTGGGCTATTGGCGGCCGGGCAGCGACTTCGTGATCTTTTACCGACACGATGGGCTGACGATTCCCTCGCCCGGCATTGTCCTCCTGGGAAAAGTCGATTCCGGAGCCGACATCTTCGATGTTTCTGGCACGGTCGATGTAACCGTCGAGCTGATCAACTGATCCGACATCATGATCGGCGGCATCGGCATGGCGCTCATGGAGCGCTCCGTGGTGGATGCCCGCAACGGCCGCATTCCGAATGCCCACTTCGCCGGATACGCCGTACCGGTTCACGCCGCCACTCCGCCGGTCATGGACGTGATCTTCGTGGAGGAGCACGACCCGCACGTGAACCCGCTCGGAGTCAAGGGCGTCGGCGAGATCGCTGCAGTTCGTCCTGCGCCTGCCCGAGTGAGAGATGATCCGCATGGATCAGATCAACGAAGCCTTCGAGCGGATGGAGAAGTCCGACATGCGCTATCCTTCGTGATCGACATGCGCACGCTGGAGGGCTGAGGAAGCCTTTGAGAAGCGCCCTAAGTAAGCGAAAACAACAACACCGGAGCGGCGGGAATCGCGCTGACGCCCACCGATCTCCGTGAGTAAACATCACAAAGAGGAGCAGGAAATGACGACGAACGAGAACGGAAACTTCACAGGCAAAGTGGCGTTTGTCACCGGGGCCGCGAGCGGCATCGGCCGTGCGGCGGCCCTGGCGTTCGCCCGCGAGAGTGCCAGCGTGGTGGCTGCCGACGTTTCAGAACAGGGCAACCAAGAAACGATCCGCCTGATCGAGGCGCAAGGAGGGCGGGCGCTCGCCGTCCGGTGCGACGTGACGCGGGCCGCAGACGTGAAGGCGGCCCTGGACAAGGCCGTTGAGGCCTTCGGGCGGCTGGACTTCGCCTTCAACAATGCGGGCATCGAGCCGAGGAAGCCGACTCCGACCGCGGAGTACGAGGAGGAGGAGTGGAACCGGATCCTCGACACCAACCTCCGCGGCGTGTTCCTGTGCATGAAGCACGAGCTCCCGCTGATCCTCAAGCAGGGCGGCGGGGCGATCGTGAATACCTCCTCGGGCGCAGGGATCATCGGCATCAAAGGCAGCCCGGCGTACACCGCCGCCAAGCACGGCGTGATCGGCCTCACCCGGGCGGCGGCCCTCGACTACGCCGCGCAGAACCTCCGCGTCAACGCCGTCTGTCCCGGCTACATCGACACCCCGATGATGGGTCGCTTCACCGGGGGCACGCCCGAAGGTCGCGCGAAGGTGATCGCGGAGGAGCCGGTCGGACGGATGGGCAAGCCCGAGGAGATCGCCGCGGCCGTCCTCTGGCTGTGCTCGGACGCGGCCGCCTTCATGGTCGGCCACGCTATGGTGATCGACGGCGGCCAAACGGTACAGTGATGTTCGCCGCCAACGGCGACGCCATTGCGGTGAACGCGACCGGTGTGGAGATCACGCCAGGGTGCGCGCCTGCATTCATTGAAGACGCAACTAATCTATCAACGATACGAGGTGATTCAAATGAACAATCAACATCCGAACTCCACAGAAGAGAACAGCCCGTCCAAGCTGGGTCGGCGAGAGTTTTTGACCGCCAGCGCGGGAGCAATCGCAGCGCCATTGCTGGCAGCGGTTCAAACAGTCTTTTGGCGCAAAGCAGTGACAATGGAATGATCTACCGCACCCTCGGCCGCACAGGCGAACGCGTCTCCGTCATCGGCCTGGGTGGCTGGCACATCGGCCAGCCTGCTCTTTCCGAGCGCGAGTCGATTCAGCTCATCCGCCAGGCCATCGACCGCGGCATTACCTTCATGGACAACTGCTGGGACTACAACGAAGGCGCGAGCCAAGTCCGCATGGGCAAGGCCCTGAAGGATGGCTACCGCAAGAAGGTCTTCCTGATGGACAAGATCGACGGCCGGACGAAGAAGGCCGCCGCCGAGCAGATCGACCAGTGCCTCCAGCGCCTCCAAACCGACGTCATCGACCTGCTCCAGCACCACGAGGTCATCCGGCTGGAGGACCCGGACCGCATCTTCGCCGAGGGCGGAGCCCAGGAGGCGGTACTGGCCGCGCAGAAGGCGGGGAAGGTCCGTTTCATCGGCTTTACCGGCCACAAGGACCCGCTCGTCCACCTGCGGATGCATGAGGTGGCGGCGAAGCACCGCTTCCGCTTCGACGCGGAGCAGATGCCGCTCAACGTGATGGATGCGCACTTCCGCAGCTTCGAGCGCGAAGTGCTGCCCGTGCTTAATCGCGAAGGTATCGCGCCACTCGGCATGAAGGCCTTCGGCCACCCTTACATCCTCCACAGCAACACCGTCAGGCCCATTGAGGCGCTGCACTACTGCCTGAATCTGCCCATCGCTGTGCAGATCACCGGCATCGACAGTCAGCAGCTCCTCGACCAGGCCCTCGAAGCCGTCCGCACCTTCAAGCCGCTCACGCAGGCCGAGGTCGCAAGCCTTCTGGAGCGCACCAGGTCCGCCGCCTTGGAAGGCAAGTACGAGCTATACAAAACCAGCACGCGCTTCGACGGCACACAGCGGCACCCTGAATGGCTAGGTGAGGACCCGCTTGCTGGGTAAGGAGTTGTGACGTTCCATGCGCATCTCGACGTCGGCGAAGGAGTGAAGAATGCCTCAGGTGATCGTGAAGCTCGTCACGCGCCAGATCGCGCTTTCAGACGTGACCGACACGCTGGAGCGAATGACGCGCTTCGAGACGGTCGGCTTCGAGGTCATTACGCGATTTGCTTAGGGAGATGGAGTCTGGATTCCGCCGGGGGAGAAGCATTGGCACGGCGCCACGCCAACCACCCCCATGACGCACATCGCCATTGTGGAACAGCTTGACGGCAGGACCGTCAACTGGATGGAAAAGGTCAGCGACGAACAATACCTGGCCTGATCAAAGCAACATACAAAAAATACGCGTCGCATACACAGTCATGAGCAGCATTGAGAGAGAGAATCATACCTCATGTCATCGTCAAGCTCTGGTCCGGAAAATCGGAACAGCAGAAGATTCGACTCGCCGAAGCCGTTATCAAAGACGTCATGCACGTCTTGAAGTACGGAGAAGAGTCTGTGTCGGTAGCTATTGAAGAAATCAAGTTAGAGGATTGGGCAGAGAAAGTCTATAAACCCGATATCGTTAACAACGCGGAGTAGCTCTACAAGCAACCCGGATACACGATGTGAAAGAGGATTCCGTGAAAGAGAAGGAGATACGTCATGCGAGGAGCTGTTCTCTACGGCCCGCGCGATGTGCGCTTCGAGGAGCGCGACGAGCCTACAATCATCGAGCCGACGGATGCCATCATTCGCATCGCGGCCACCTGCGTGTGCGGCTCCGACCTGTGGCCCTACCGCGGCATTGACGCGCCCACCCAGCCGACGCCGATGGGCCACGAGTACTGCGGCATCGTCGAAGAGGTCGGCAGCGCGGTCAGGAACATCAAGCCTGGCCAGTTCGTCATTGGCTCGTTTTTCGCCTCGGACAACACCTGTGCCATCTGTCAGGCGGGTTACCAGAGCCGGTGTGTGCAGAGCGCGTACGTCGGCGCGGGTGGCGCGCAGGCGCCCCTGCTGCGCGTCCCGCTCGCGGACGGCACCCTGGTGGCCACGCCGGACATCCCGTCTGACGACCTGATCCCAGGCCTACTGGCGACCTCCGATGTGCTGGGCACCGGCTGGTTCGGCGCTGACGCGGCCCACGTGCAGCCGGGCAAGACGGTTGCGGTCGTCGGGGATGGCGCGGTCGGCCTCTGCGCGGTGCTCGCCGCCAAGCAGATGGGCGCCGAGCGCATCATCGCGATGAGCCGTCACGCGTCGCGGCAGCAGCTCGCCCGGGAGTTCGGCGCGACCGACATCGTGACCGAACGCGGCGACGAGGGCGTGGCCCGCATCAAGGAGATGACGGACGGACTTGGCGCGCACTCGGTGATTGAGGCGGTCGGGAGCCAGGAAGCGATGATGCAGGCCATGCGCGCCACTCGCCCCGGCGGACACGTCGGCTTCGTCGGGGTCTCTCACGGCGTGCAACTGCCCGGCCAGGAGCTGTTCTACGCTGAGGTGCACCTGCACGGCGGCCCCGCCCCGGTGCGCCGCTTCCTACCCGCGCTGATCGACCTGGTGTGGAACGGGAAGATCCACCCCGGCAAGGTGTTCGACCTGACGCTGCCGCTCGACCAGGTGGCGGAGGGCTACCGCGCCATGGACGAGCGTCGGGCGATCAAGGCGCTGCTGCGTCTGTGAGGCGCGGTGCGCCTCCTGATGCGATGGGCGATGGGACCTGAAGAATGTCGTATACGGGCGGAAGTGAGCACCGATTCCACCGTTCACATGACGAGGAAGGCAATGAAAGTTATGACGGCAAGAATCCCCTTTTAACGCTGAACAATGGCGTCAAAGTGAGCCGGAATTGCCGCACGGCTCCGCACGTCGTATGCACGCGCGGTTCCTGCCGCTACATGTGCACGGGCTGTTGCCGTTGCCCTAGCCAGCCGGAGCACGTCGATGTGCACGAGATCCTGTTCCGGCCTACACGCCAGGCGCTGGAAGGAACGCAGAAGTGGCTCGGCTTTCGAGAAGGAGAGGTCCATGAAGCCTCACGTGATTTGTCACATGGTCGCGAGCGTGGACGGCCGTACCCTCATACCCCGGTGGCGGCCTGAGGACGCACACAAGAGAGGGGCGTTCGACCGCTTGCACGAACTGCTTGGCGGCGACGCCTGGCTCGTGGGTCGCATCACCGGTCAGGAATACGCCAAGCTAGACGCCTATCCTGCTCACACGGACGAGAGCTATCCGAGGGAACCTTGGTTCGCCCGGCGCGATGTGGCCGCTTATGGCGTCGTACTCGACGCGTACGGCAAGATCGCCTGGGGGCGCGCCGATATCGGCGACGATCCAATTGTGGCCGTGCTCACCGACAAGGTCTCAGACTCCCATTTGGCGGGATTACGGAAGGATGGGGTTTCGTACATGTTCGCCGGCGAGCAAGACCTCGATCTTGGACTGGCGCTCGAGATCCTGAACCGGGAACTGGGAATACAACGCTTGCTGCTCGAGGGCGGCGGCGTGACGAACGGCGCCTTCCTTCGCGCCGGCCTCATCGACGAGATCAGCCTGGCAATTTTCCCGGCCGTGGACGGCGCCAAGGGTGCGCCGTGCGTCTTCGACTCCGGCGACGATGAGGCCGGCGCACCAGCCCAGCTCCGCTCTATGACGCTCGAAAGCAGCCAGGTGCTGGAGGGCGGCTGACGCACGCCTGCGAGAGGTTTCGACCCACTAATCACTGCATAGAAAGGACAGGAAAATGACACTGTTCGCCTCATCCCTCGTATTTTCTCATCTCCCGGCACACCTGCTCAAAAACAATCGTCAGGAGAGAAAAATGACATACACAGCCATGCTTGTATCACTTTGTCTACTCGTTTCAACTGGTGCTTTTGCAAGCCGAGCACTGGCCGCCGAAGCCAATAAAACGTCGCAAACGATATTGCGGGCTGGATCTCAGGGTTCTTTCAATGGGCCTGCCGAATTTTTTACCGGGAACGTCCGTGTAGACCGTCTGTTTCCTGCCAATGATGCGGCGCACTTTTCCGGGGCGTATGTCACCTTTGAGCCAGGGGCCAGATCCGCTTGGCACACGCACCCGACAGGGCAGCACCTGATCATGACCGCTGGCGTTGGCCGGACCCAGGCATGGGGCGGTCCGATAGAAGAAATCACAGCGGGAGACGTGATCTGGTGCCCGCCAGGGGTAAAACACTGGCACGGTGCTTCACCCACCACCGCCATGACGCATATTGCCCTCACGGGCACCATCAACGGCAACAATGTTGAATGGATGGAAAAGGTCACCGACGAGCAATACCACGGTCAATAAGGAAGGAATCATGCATAGAAAAAGCACAGCGTTTCTGGCAGTGATATTTTCCTCGATGTTTAGCTTTGTAGCCATTTTGGAGGCACAAAATATGGACGCAAATCAGGCTCTGAGCGCAAAACAGCAAAGTATCATCCCCATCGCGGCCTTTACCGCCAACGGCGATATGGACAAGCTGAGAACCGCGTTGCATGCAGGGCTGGATGCTGGTTTGACCGTGAATGAAATCAAGGAAATCCTGGTGCAAATGTATGCGTATGCGGGATTTCCGCGCAGTCTCAACGGTATCCACACGTTTATGGCCGTTATGGACGAGCGGCAAGCCAAAGGCATCAAGGATGAGATAGGCAAAGAAGCCAGTCCTTTACCTGCCGACATGAACAAGGATGAATACGGCGCAAAGGTCCGGGCAAGGCTTGCCGGGCGGGAAGTTATTCCGCCTCCCAGCGGGTATCAACTGTTCACGCCCGTCATTGACACGTTCCTGAAAGAACATCTTTTTGCGGACATCTTCGCCCGCGACAACCTGGATTACCAGAGCAGGGAAATTGCCACCGTCGGCGCATTGAGCAGCCTTGAAGGTGTCAATCCCATGCTCCGCTTCCACCTGGGCGCCGCGATGAACGTCGGTCTGACCGAGAACCAGGCAAAAGCACTTGTCGCCTTGATTAGCTCGGAAGTGGGTAAAAAAGAAGGCGACAATGCCGGCGAAGTTCTGGAGCAGGTTCTGGACAGCAGATCGAAATAGAGCTTCATTGGGTGGTTCTGGGAGTTGTGCTCTGGCGGAGTCGGTGCTAAATGTCTGAACACAGCAACTACAGAGGAGAATCGTCGATGGAATTGCATCAAAAAGACCGGGCTCGACACGCCAAGGGGGTAGACAGTCGGCCTCCCGAACCGCTGCTGAACCTCAGCCGCCGCGGCTTCCTCGCGGGCGCCGGTGCCCTCGTCATCGGGCTGACGCTGCGGGGTGGCGCCGCCACGGCTGACTCTACTGCCGGTGGACTGCGCACCGTCGACGGGGGTGACGCCACCCCCTCGCTGTGGATTGCCATTGAACCGGACGGCACCGTACGCATCACCTGCCACCGCTCCGATATGGGCCAACAGGTGTGGACGTCGATGGCACAACTCGTCGCCGAGGAACTCGACGCCGACTGGGACCGGGTGACGATTGTGCAAGCGGAAGGGCATCCGCGGTATGGCGATCAAAACACCGATGGGTCGAGATCGGTGCGCTACAATTTTACCCGGCTGCGCTACGCTGGCGCCGCGATGCGCCACATGCTCGAAACGGCAGCGGCCCAGAAGTGGGGCGTGGCGGCCGAGCAGTGTCGCGGCGTCCAACACGCTGTGGTCCACGAGGCGTCAGGGCGGCGGATCGGCTATGGTGAGATCGCATCCGCCGCCGCCGCGCTCAGCGTGCCGAGTCAGGACGCAGTCAAGCTGAAAGACCGCAGCAACTGGCGCTTGATTGGCAAGGCGGTGCCGTCGTTGACCGTCCCGAAGATCATCCGTGGCGAAGGTACGTTCGGCATCGACGTGCAACTACCCGAGATGCTGCATGCGGTGATCGCCCGACCCCCGCAGGTCTTTGGCAGCGTCAACACCGTTGACGATCGAGCCACTCTGCAAGTGCCGGGGGTGGTGCGCACGGTTCGCCTGGCCTCCCCGCAAGCGCCTGCCGCGTTCAAGGCGCTGGGCGGGGTCGCGGTGATCGCCCGCGATACCTGGTCGGCCATCCGCGGCCGGGAAGCACTCAAGGTCACGTGGAACCCGGGACCGAATGCCGATTATGAATCGGATGCCTTTGAGCGGACCTTACGGCAAACTGCCAACCAGCCGGGTGCCATGCGCCGCAACCGTGGCGATGTCGCGGCCGCCTTCGAGCAGGCGGCGCAGCGCCTCTCAGCCGATTACTACGTGCCCCATTTATCCCAATCGCCCATAGAGCCGCCCGCCGCCACCGCACGGTGGGAGGGCGGCAAGGTAGAGTGCTGGGGCTGCGTACAGGATCCGCAGGCGGCGCGTCGTGCGGTGGCTCAAGCCTGTGGCGTGGACGAGGATGATGTGACGATTCACGTCACGTGGCTCGGGGGTGCGTTCGGCCGCAAATCCAAACCGGATTTTGTGGTCGAAGCGGCGCTATTGGCACGCGAAGTGGGTCAGCCCATCAAGGTCACCTGGACCCGCGAGGACGCGCTGCGTCACGGCTATTACCACTCGGTGAGCGCGCAACATCTGGAGGGCGCGCTCGACGCCAACGGCAGCTGTACCGCCTTTCTGCACCGCACGGTCTTTCCGCCCATCCCGTCGACCTTTCAGGCCGGACTGGAAACGCCGTCCTGGGGCGAGTTGCGTCTCGGCGCTTCCGACAATCCCTTCGCCGTGCCTCACTTGCGCTTGGAAACCGGCAACGCACCCGCCAAACTCCGCATTGGGTGGTTGCGCTCGGTCGCCAATGTCTACCACGCATTTGCGATCCAGAGCTTTGCGGCCGAGCTCGCCGCTGCCGCGGGGCGTGATCCGAAGGACTATCTGCTCGAGCTCATCGGCCCGCCCCGTCTGATCGACCCACGGGACGAAGGGGTGGAAGAGTACGACAACTACGGCAGCCCGCTAGCGGAGTATCCCATTGACACCGGGCGGATGCGCAATGTGATCGACATCGTGGCCAAGATGGCGGGTTGGGGGCAGAAGTTGCCCA
>Ga0268386_10000608_pt1 | contig 22975 bp, 22 predicted proteins | sample RVTome_15_FD_200260 | JGI IMG/M metagenome (GOLD analysis project Ga0268386, IMG submission 200260) | Soil microbial communities from uranium-contaminated site in the Upper Colorado River Basin, Wyoming, United States - RVT150D86... ...
CGCGCGGCGCGCTTTATCGACGAGCACGTCGATCTCAGCAAGGTGGGCGAGCGTTTGCGCTGGCATGAGCTGCGCGGCTCGATCCGCACCATCCTTCGCTCCACCCTGATCGGCACCGGGATCGGCGTCGTGCCCGGTGTAGGCCAGGTGGTTGCAGCGTTCGTCGGATACAGCGCAGCCAAGCGCGCATCCAGGCATCCCGAGACCTTCGGCAAGGGGGAACTCGACGGCATCGCCGGGCCCGAAGCGGCCAACAACGCCGTGAACGGCCCGACGCTCGTGCCGCTGCTCACGTTGGGCATCCCCGGCGATAACATTACGGCCATCCTGCTGGGAGCGTTCGTTGCGCACGGAATGCGCCCCGGGCCCCAGATCTTCCAGGAACAGGGGCCGTTGATGTACGCGCTGCTCGTGAGCTTCATCATTGCGAACGTAATGTTTCTGGTCCTGGCCCTTTTTCTCATCAAGCCGTTCGCGCAGGCCATGCAGATGAAGAAGGCGTATCTCCTGCCGCTGATCCTCGCGCTTGCATTTGTCGGCGCGCTTTCGACCGGCGACACATCCGACATCGGCATCATGGTGGTGATCGGCCTGTGTGCCTATGTCATGCGCAAGGCCGGCTTCGACCTCGCGCCGCTTGTCATCGCGTTCGTGCTCGCGGAACCCCTCGAATACACGCTGAGCCAGTCGCTCCTCTACGCGCACGGCTCCCCGTTTCACTATTTCTTCTGGGGCCGCCCGATCGCCTCGTTTTTCATGGTTGCGGCCCTGATCTGGATCGCCTGGTTGACCGCGCGCGCCGCGATTCGCCGTCACCTGGCACAGCGTTAGCTGCTCGCGACTGCGTGCTGGGGCCCGGGGCGCGTCCCCGACCGGCCGGCGCGGAGGCAAGCAAGGCAAAGTGGGCAGGGCCGTCGATATGCTCTATTATTGACGGTGCTCTTGCGAAATTGAATACTGCGCAGGACCACGGGTTCAATCTCTTGAGGAGGAGATCATGAAGACACGTTTGGTGAGTATTGCGGCGGGCGGACTCGCGCTGCTTTTCGCGGTATCGGGCTCGCTCATGGCCGCTTCGTTTCCGGACCGTCCCATTACGCTCGTCATTCCGCTCAGCCCCGGCGGCAGCCACGACCTGCATGCGCGCGGGATCACACCCGAGCTGGGCAAGATCCTGGGCCAGCCCATCGTGGTGAAGTTTCTCCCGGGCGGCGCCGGAATGAAAGGCACCGGCTTTGCCGCGGAGGCCAAGCCTGACGGCTATACCATCCTTTTCACTCACAACTACTTCGACCAGATGGTGCCGCAGACGCAGAAGGTGCCGTTCGACGTGTTGAAGAGCTTCAATGCGCTGGCGAGAATCAATTACTCGCAGCCCATGTTCATGACGTACCCGGGCCGTCCGTTCAAGGATCTGAAGGGCGTCGTCGCGTACGCGAAGGCCAATCCCGGGAAAGCGAACTTCGGCCATAGCGGCGTCTGGAGCGTGATGCACACGCCGATGGTCCAGTTCGTCCAGGCAGCAAACATCAGGGTGAACTTCATCCCCCACAAGGGTGGCGGCCCGGTGTTGCGGGCGCTGCTGGCAGGACAGGATGACGTCGGCGGCGTGTTTGCAACCCAGTCACGGCCGCATTTCAAGGCCGGCAAGCTGATCCCGCTCGCCGTGGTCGGTGAGACCCGTATCCAAGGCGACCCGGATTTCGGTCACGTGCCGTCGATGACCGAGCTTGGCTATCCGAGCGTCACGTCGACGATGGATCGCATCTTCATGGCCCCTGCGGGGATGCCGCCCGATCGTCTGAACAAGCTCCGTTCGGCCTTCGACGAGCTCGTGAAGCAACAGGCGGTGAAGGACTTCATCGCGAACCTGGGCGACGAGATCAAGTACATGAACGGCGCGGATTACGACGCGCTGCGCCCCGCGAAGTACAAGACGTTCACCGTGCTGATCAAGACCATGACCGCCAAGTAAGCGCTCTACATCTTTCCTGGACGCCCGGGCTATGGTCCGGGCGTTTTTTTTGACCCTTGCGATGCCCGCAGACGATGCCCGTCGTTCACCTCCGCAGGACTTCGATCCGCACGGGGGAACTGCGTCCGGCGGTTTTTGACGATCCGAACCCCGGCAATACCATTGAGAGCGCGCCGATGGGACTGCCCGCGCATATCAGCATCAAATCCTCCGGCGTGTCCATGGCGTGGCGCATTCCCTGCTCGTCCCCGGGCTCGATCCTTCCATCGATACGCCCTGCCTGCTTGAGATCCGCCACACTGCGCCCGGTATGCCGCACGACAAACTCGCGGATGTCATTCTTGCTCCAGCCGCTTGCGCGCAGGAGCTCCGCGTGCTCGCCGCCCAGGACCACAGCGCCCGGGGTCTGCCCGAGGAACGCGATCGAGCCGAGGAACGACAATGCATCGCCTATCGCACGCAGGAGCTGCTCGTGATCGCCGTAGTTCCAGACCTGGATCATTGTGCTCGCTGCGATCAGCGTGACCGTGCTCTCTTCCGCCGCAAAGCCTTGCTCGACGTGCCACGGCTCCCACGGGTGGTTCTCTTCGTTCTCAGCGATGCAGCAGGTGTACTTGCCGGGTGTCCCCATCGTCGCGCGGTCGGAGACTGCGGGGCGATATTGCAGGCAGTTGAGCAGCACGAGCCGCAGAGCGCGCCCGATCGTTGCATTGGCCCTCGCACCGGGGCCGAACACGTTGTTCGTCGCGTTGACGTCGAGCGCTCGGGCAATAGGCCCGTTGACCAGGACCATGATCGTCGGTCCCGACAGGGCCGACGCCACGTGATGCAGCCCGAATTCAGGCGTTGCCAGGGCCTTGACCGCGGCAACGACGATCGGCATGTACTCGGGCTTGCATCCGGCCATGACCGCGTTGATCGCCACCTTCTCCGCTGTGACCGACACTTTTCGTGATGGCATCTCGGCCACCACCTCGTCTGCACGCAGCCCGCCCATGGCCAGCATCGCGTCGACGAGACGGCGCGAGGCCGGGACCACGGGAAGCCCGTCGGTCCAGCCCCGCGCATAGCAGAATTCGATCTGCCCTGCGACGTCGGACGGCGCGTGCATGTCATTCGCTGCTGCGGGCATGGCAGGTCTCCGTGGTGCGCCGAGCCGCTAATCGGGTCCGGAGGGCATGCTCGGGCCAAGGCTCACCGTGGCTGGCCGTTCTGCAGCAGGCGCAATACGTCGCCGACAAGGTGCTCGGCGCGGCGTTCGATCAGCTCCGGGGAAAGGCTCGCCAGAGGATGAGGCATCATCACGAAGCAGAAATCCGGCACACCCCACAACCCCGCCATCTCCCGCGTCGTTGACTCGAACGCATTGGTCACGACGGGGATCGCGGGAATGCCCGCTTTCTCGAGGATCACGGCGTCGAGCAGACTGCCCGACGAACAGGCCCCTCAGTCGCCAACACCCGTGATCGCGAAATCGACGGTCCCCTTCAGCTCGGCCACCTGGGAATCCCTGAGGGGCGCTCGCTGGTCCTTGTGGAGAAGCACCTCCAGCGTCATGCCGTAGCGCTTCGCGAGCCGCTCGGCAACCTTTCGCAGCACCGCCTCCGAGTTCTTTTTCGTATTCTCGACGAGCCCGATCCGCAGGCCCTCGAGTCGCTCCGGCCGTGCCGCATAGTCGATGCGCTCGCGCCCCGTCTTTATCGTCGGATCCAATATATCGGTCATGCAATCATCCTCCTTCATGCCGCTTCGATGAACAGGCGTTGCTTCAGCGCGTTCAGGCTGTCCCTCAATTCGGCAGCGCGCTCGAATTCGAGGTTGCGGGCTGCGCCCAGCATTTCTTTCTCAAGGCGCTTCACTTCGCGGGTAAGGTCCTTCTCGCTCATTGCATCGTAGCGCGCCTGATTCTGCGCCGCCTTGAGCTGGCTGCGCGCCGTCTCATGGTCGTAGACCCCGTCGATGATGTCCTTCACGCGCTTTGAAACGCCCGTTGGCGTGATCCCGCGCGCAGCGTTGTATGCGCCCTGCTTTCTGCGCCGGCGCTCCGTTTCGTCAATCGCCCGTCGCATCGAGTCGGTCATCCTGTCGGCGTAAAGAATCGCCGTGCCGTTGATGTGGCGCGCGGCGCGTCCGATGGTCTGGATGAGCGAGCGCTCCGAGCGCAGGAATCCCTCCTTGTCCGCGTCGAGGATCGCGACCAGCGACACTTCCGGTATGTCGAGGCCCTCGCGCAGCAGATTGATCCCCACCAGCACGTCAAACTGCCCGAGCCGGAGATCGCGGATGATCTCCACCCGCTCCACGGTGTCGATGTCGGAATGGAGATATCGCACCTTGACCCCGTGCTCGGCCAGATACTCCGTGAGGTCCTCCGCCATGCGCTTGGTCAGGGTCGTCACCAGCACACGCTCGCCTTTGCTAACGCGCTCACCGATCTCCGAAAGCAGGTCATCGACCTGGCTCGCAGCCGGCCGGACCTCGAGGCGCGGATCCACAAGCCCGGTAGGCCGGACCACCTGCTCGACCACCTGCGCCTGGTGCGCCGCCTCGTACGCCGCCGGGGTTGCCGAGACAAAGACACAGCGCCGCATCACGCGCTCGAACTCGTCGAAGCGCAGGGGACGGTTATCGAGCGCCGAGGGCAGCCGAAACCCGTAGTCAACGAGATTCTCCTTGCGCGAGCGGTCGCCGCGGTACATTCCGCCGAGCTGCGGAATGGTGACGTGGCTCTCGTCGATGATCATGAGCGCATCGGGCGGAAGATAGTCGATCAGCGTGGGCGGCGGCTCGCCCGGCGCCCGCCCGGAGAGGTGGCGCGAATAGTTCTCGATACCCTTGCAAAAACCCAGCTCGGCGAGCATCTCGAGGTCGAAGCGGGTTCGCTGCTCGATACGCTGCGCCTCGATGAGCTTCCCCTGGCTCTGAAACCATTCGATCCGCTCGCGGAGCTCGTCCTTGATGGCCTCGATCGCCCGCAGCGTTGACGCGCGCGGCATCACGTAGTGGCTCGACGGGTACACGGTGAAGCGCGGGACGCGCTGCAGGATATGTCCGGTCAGCGGGTCGAACAGGTGAATTGATTCGATTTCATCGTCGAACAGGGTCACCCGCACCGCGTTCTCGGAGTTCTCCGCCGGGAAGATGTCCAGCACGTCGCCTCTCACCCGGAACACTCCGCGCTGGAAATCAAACTCGTTGCGCTCGTACTGCATCTCGGCCAGCCGCTTGAGCGCCTCCCGCTGCGCGAGGCGCTCCTTCTCGCGCAGGTGCAGGATCATGCTGTGATAGTCAACCGGATCGCCGATGCCGTAGATCGCGGACACCGTGCACACGATGATGGCATCGCGCCGCTCGAGCAACGCCTTGGTCGCGGAAAGCCGCATCTGCTCGATGTGCTCGTTGATGCTCGAGTCCTTCTCGATGTAGAGGTCCCGCGCCGGCACGTACGCCTCCGGCTGGTAGTAGTCGTAGTACGACACGAAGTACTCGACGGCATTGTCGGGGAAGAATTCGCGCATCTCCGAGTAGAGCTGCGCCGCCAGTGTCTTGTTCGGCGCCATGATGAGCGCCGGGCACCCCAGCCGGGCAATGACGTGGGCCATGGTGTAGGTCTTGCCCGAGCCCGTCACGCCGAGAAGTGTCTGGAACGCGAGCCCGTCCCTGACGCCTGCGGCGAGCTTCTCGATCGCCTCGGGCTGGTCTCCGGCCGGCTCGAACGTCTGGTGCAGGCGATACGGACTGGCGGGAAACGCGAGCGGGGTGGACGGCGGGGCTGCCGCGGGCTCGATACTCGAGGAAAACCCCTTCGTCATGTGGCGTAGAGCGGGCGAAACGGAGGATTGTCCCACATTGGCAAACGCCCGCGCCAGTTCATCCGCGTTGCCCGCACGGTACCGGTCGCGCTCGCGGCGCACTACCGGGTAAAATGAGCGCCTTGGAGCCGCTTTCCTTCTTGTTGGCACTGCTAATCCACGCCCTTAGGCCGCCGCATCCATGAGTTCCAGCCTTCTCGCCGGCGTCACCATGGCGCCACGAGACCCGATTCTCGGCGTCACCGAAGCCTTCAATTCCGACACGAACCCGAACAAGGTGAATCTCGGCGTCGGAATCTACTATGACGACCAGGGGCGGGTTCCCGTGCTGGAATGCGTCCGCCGCGCCGAGCAGATGCTGGCGGAGACGCCCCTGCCCCGCAGCTACCTTCCGATCGACGGGCTGCAAACCTATGACCACGCGGTGCAGGAGCTTGTCTTTGGCGCAAAGAGCGAACTGCTGCGCGACAAGCGCGTGGTGACAGTGCAGACGCTGGGCGGCACCGGCGGGCTCAAGGTCGGCGCGGATTTTCTGCGCCGGCTGAACGCGAATGCTTCGGTCTGGATCAGCGACCCGAGCTGGGAAAACCACCAGGCCCTGTTCGAGTACGCGGGCTTCACCGTGAACAGCTACCCCTATTACGACGCCGCCACGCACGGGGTCAGGTTCGAGGCGATGATCGGCGCCCTGCAGAAGCTCCCTGCAGGATCGATCGTGGTCCTGCACGCCTGTTGCCACAACCCGACCGGGGTCGATCTTGCGCCGGCGCAATGGGAGCGGGTAATCGAGACCGTGAATGCCCGTGGCCTCGTGCCATTTCTCGATATTGCCTACCAGGGCTTTGCCGAGGGAATCGACGAGGACGCGCATGCCGTGCGCCGTTTTGCCGAACTGTGCCCGATGTTTTTCGTATCGAGCTCGTTCTCCAAGTCGCTGTCTCTCTACGGCGAACGTGTTGGCGCGCTCAGCATCGTGACGGCCGACCCCGGGGAAGCAGGCCGGGTGCTTAGCCAGCTGAAGAGGGTCATCCGTACCAATTACTCCAATCCCCCGACACATGGCGGCAAGGCTGCAGAAATCGTCCTGACGACGCCCGAACTGCGCGTGCTGTGGGAGAATGAGCTGGGCGAGATGCGCGATCGCATCAAGGCGGTGCGCGGTGAGCTCGTGGCGCGAATCCGCTCGATCCGCTCGGATTTCGACTTCAGCTTCATCGTGCGCCAGCGCGGCCTGTTTTCCTACTCCGGCCTGTCCAGGGCCCAGGTGCAGCGCCTGCGCGAGGAGTACTCGCTCTACGCGATCGACAGCGGGCGGATATGTGTCGCCGCGATCAACTCGCGCAACATCGACTACGTGGCGCGTTCCATCGCGAGCGTTCTGGTCTGAAAGCGGTGACCCGGGATCGATAACGGGTCACGAGCACCGGTCACTGACTCGATTCTCCGCCGCCGAAGAGCTGGTCGAGCTTGGCGCCGATCGCCGTGCCGAGGGCGGTGCCGGCCGGCCCCAGGATGGCAGTACCGACGGCCGCGCCCGCGGCCACCCCTGCGGTAGGCAGCAAGACCGGAGCATCCACTGTTCCCGAAACATTGAGCGGCATGCTCGCCACGGCCAGCTTGCTTGAGTCGATATTGGTGTTGATGCGCCCTGAGAGTTCGTCCTCAGGGGAAATCGTCACCTTGCCGTTGGCGGAGAGCGACCCCGCCGCGATCTTGACCTGCGTGAAGCGGCGCGTGCCGCCTTCGAGCACGAGATGCCCCGATAGCTCGTCGAAACGGGTCACGGCCCCTGAATCCTTGTCGCGGAAAACGGACGTGGCGGCCTTGCTGATATCGACGCCCGCCAGCACGCCATCCTGCACGTCGAACTGCGTCGCCAGGTACAGAGCCTTGTGCAGCTCGTCGCCGCGGGCCGCGTTCGCGTAGAAAAACGGCTTCGCGTTGAGCTTGCCGCTCATGCTCGGACGCTTGCCAAGGGCGAGGAGCAGCGAGCGCAGTTCCACCCGGTCAATACTGGCCCTCCCCTTCAGATGGAAACCTTTCTGCCATGTCAGCGTCGCCTCGCCCGTGATCCTTCCGCCATAGAGCCCGCCGCGAACGTTGCTGAGTCTCACACCTTTCGCCGTGGCGATACCGTTGACGATCAATTCATCGAAGCGCAGCGCCGGTCCGACCGGCAGCTTCCAGTCCGTGGCTTTCACGGCGACGCGATAATGCGAGCGCTCCGGCTTGATCAGTGCATGAAGCTTGCCGTCGGCAGTTCTGATCGAGGCGAGATGAAGACTGTTATCGTCGTTCAGCGCAAAGCTCCCGTCGAACGGGCCAAACGGAGCCTTTTGCAGCATGAGCACGGCGTTGTCGAGCAGAACGCTCTTCGCGCTCACGCTCGCCGGTGACGCCGGTTCTCCAGCCTTGGCCGAAGCAGCTTTGGCCCACGCCGGAATCTTCTGGATCGCCTTCTGTGTCAAGACGAGCTGTTCAATCCGGATGCTGCGAATCACCTTGGTCGACCCGAGCAGCGACCACAGATCCGGCGTGATGGTGACCCGCGCCGCGGTGACGATCCCCGTCTTTCCGATCGAGATACCGTCCACGACCACGTGCGGCAACGGCAGTCCCCCGGCGCGCAGACCCGCGATCTTGACCGGCTCCTTGAGCTTGGCGGAAACCTCCTTCTCGATCAGCAGAACGTAGTCGTTCAGCGAGACGAAAAGAGGCGCCACGGCGAGGAGGAGGACCACGCCGGTGATGATCCACAGGCCAACCCTTAACCACTTCATAAATAGAGGAAAATTGGGAAAAACCGTTGACCGGAAAAGCGCCCGCGATTAATATAGGCGCCTTTCCCGGGCCGCAACAGGTAGATAGTTCACGGCCCGCCGTTCCCCGATAGCTCAGTTGGTAGAGCGACGGACTGTTAATCCGCAGGTCGCTGGTTCGAGCCCAGCTCGGGGAGCCACTTAATAACAAGGGGTTAGGACGAAACCGCTCTAATCAATTCTTCTTCATGTATCCATCATGTATCCAATGCGCCCAGCGGCCTGCGGATTGGAGATCCGCGGAATTTGTCGCAGCGGACTGTTGAACACCACTTCGCACTACGCGCAGCGGACAAACACCACCTCGATGGCCGAAACCTTCCCGTTCAAGAGCCCCCGTCAGCTTCTAGAAAAGGCGGGGCGCGATATCGCGCGGTTGAACAGGGCCGTTGGGCCCGTGCTGGGCGGACCAGACGAGACGCAGATTGCCGACTTGACGATGGATGTGGCGTGGACACTGTGGCACGTCACCGATTGGATCGCTGGTAACACCAGTGACGAGAAATGCGCCCGAATCGTGGCCAGCAAGCACGTGACTGTCGCCAATTCGCGCGAGCGGCTATGGCGGTTTCAAAAGGCGCTCAGGCGCGAATCGCCCGACTTGCGGCGTTGCTGGGAGCTCGCGACCCAGTTCAAGCATTTTCGGCTTGAGGCTAGGTCGCGACGCCGCATGCACATGGAAAGAGTATATGGAAGCACGGGCGCGGCCGACGTACTCATCAATCCGCCATCTACCGAATTGCCGGACACCGCTTTCACTTCCGGCGCAATAGTCGTTTCGGCAGTAGGCACGCGGCCGAGCCCTCGAACGCTTCACCCGAAGATCATAGAAGGGAGCCAAAGACTCCGTCTAACGGAAGTCTACGGCCGCGCATACAGGTATCTAGACCGCCTACTTCGCCAGCATGGTTTGTAATTTCTCAAAGCTGGCGATTAACCACCGCGCGCCCACCTTCGCGTGTAGTTAGTTTCGGCGCAGGACGCGACGGCGGGAGGTGGCGGCCCAACCCAACTTTGCGAAAGGGGACAGAATCGTGACGGAACTGAACTACAAGATGACCAGGGCGCTCGCCATGAGTACTGCCGTTTTCGTGAAAGCCATTGCAGTCACACACCCGGATCCCACACGCTTACGGGCAGCGTTCGAGACATTGAGCGAGCAATTTATTGCTTCTTTGCTGGGCGGCGAAACCGACGACGTTTTTCTACGCGCGGCGCAGCTTCATCTTGAGGATCTGAGGCAACATATACGACCGGCCGAATAGATAGGTATGCTGTCCATTCGCGCCGCTCGGTCCGAGTCAACCGCCGCGACATAGCGGGCGGGAGTTTGCTTACCGACTTCACAGCTCTTCCCGCTCCCACATCTGCTTCCTTGTCTTACCCGTGGCGTAAGCCGTAAGGGTCCGGTCGGCCACCGAGGATCAGCGCCGCGGGTTGAAGTCGCTCGGGCAGATCGTGGCTAGGTCCGCTATGCGCAGGTCAAGGCCGGGCGCGGTGACGCGCCAGAGCTTCCCCTGCCGCGTCAGTCGCGCACCGTGCGCGGAGCACAGCCGCCGTGCGCGGACCTCGTCCGGCGACGGCCGCACGTGCGCTGTTATCGCGCCGAACATTTGCTCAAGCGATCTGATTCTAGGCATTCAGTGCACCGTCACCGTGCCGCTCAAGAGTTCGAAATAAGCCTCGCGCTGCTCGGCCAGTTCGCGCTCCATGCGCTCGTCCTCAAACCGCCTCCATGCAAGCCACTCCGATAAGGTCAGGCCGCGCGGCGGAGTGCCGCAGCGGACGTGCGCAACTAGACAGCGATCAGATTTCATGCGCGCCTCGAAAAAGTTGCCGGCCACGGCGGCCTACCGCGCCCGCCGGCACTGTCCGCGTTGAGGAAGGACGCGGCCAGGTTCATCAAACTGCCCTCGGCCAACGCTCTGCAGGCGCGGCCTTCTCGGCGAGCTGGCGTTCCAATTCGACAACGCGCGCTTCAAGCGGCGCCAGCCTGGATTCAAGGTAGGGCCCGACGGCCTTGCCAAGTGCGGTCGCCAACGCTTCGAGCTGCTTCCGGCTAACGCCGGGACGCGCCTTTGGAGCAGGTGACGCGAGGGCCGGCGCCGGGTCCAGCTCGGCCTCGATTTCCGCACGGCGAAGCAGGTACTCGGATAACTGCATGCGACCGCTCCAGCGGTTTTCCACGCTATCAAACTCGGCGTCGATCTCGCGCAGTCTTTCAGTTTTCGTCATTACCAGCTCACCTGCATGAAAACGACGCCAGCATCATGCGCGCGAAGCCAGCCGATCTCTCGCACGACTTTGACCGCGTAGCTCGAAGTTTGGAAAAGCGAAACCACGGACGTTGAATTGCCCGTCTTCGAATTCGCTTGCGGATCATACCGCATTTCCATTGTTGCCCGAGTGCTAACCGAGACGTTCAGTCGGCCATTGTCGGCAAGGAGCACGCTTTCCTGATCGAGCAGCACGACGTAACGATCTTCTGCCGGCGATCCGGCGGTCGCAGGAACGGCGCTCGTTAGCAAGGTCGGGATACCCAAAATTTCGCGCGGTGCATTCGGGAATAGAAGCCCGCCATCCGCGCCCTCCAGTCCAGCCAGATAAATGGCATCGCGCCGGCGCATGATCCAAATCGGGCTCGTTAAATCGCTGTTCGCAGCGTCGAGCATGTTCCGGAAATCAGCTTTGATGGCCGCACCTGTCGCACCCGTAGAAGTGACTTCCGTTGCACCGCTTGTGATCGAAGCCGGGGTCACATTGTCGACCTTCGTGACGGAAGGATCCAGAAACTGTTGGTTGAGGTACGCCCATGTCGCTCGGGTCATTGCATCGCGTAGCGCAATTTCGTGCGCGGGAGTGGTGAGATCTTTCAGCTCTCCGCTCCGAACGAGTATGACGCCCGCCGTTGTGCGCGGAAGCGTGAAATTCGTGCTGGTAGTGGTGCCCGCCGGAACCGCCGAACCTTCGCCGAACCAGCCGCCGCCGAATCCCGCCGCGGATTCCCCAGGAACGGGAAACACGAACGGAACGCGCCGCGCCGCCGTCAACCGATCAATCACAGAAAACGGCCTGATCGCCTCGATAAAATCGCGCGCCAGTTCGGTTGAAATGAATTCCTGGCCCGCGCCCGCACTGCCCGGCGTCATCGCCGAAACGGCGGCCTTTCGCTCGATCGCCTCGTGAAGACTGGGCGACCCCGGCCACCGGCGGCGCGCGATGTCGCGCGATGATGCTCCAAGCGATCCCCGCGCGGATCCTATTGCAATCACAAGCCTCGCGGCGGCCACGCCTTTCGGTTCAGTGTTCAGTTGCATTCGTGTTCCTCTGTCATATCTACCGGGACAAAATAGACCGTTCCTCTGAGTCTGAAAACGACGATGGATCGGCGACGCATCGCCACCGGCCGCCCGCACCAGCCCGGCCGGCCGCCGTGACCCGATAACCGGCGACAACAACACCGGAATCCGCCGCCTTCCTGAGCAACTTCCCGCAGCGATGCGCCGTCAACGCGCCAAGGGCCAGGCGCAGGTCGTTCCCCGCAATGCCGGGCATGCGGGATGCGTCAAAAATCTCCCAGGTTTCGAAGGAACCGGGAAATTGCACCGCGATGACGGGCAAAAGCCGATCAAGAACGCGCCTGTCTTTGACATTCAACGGCCCGGCCGCTCGTGGCGCCGTGCGCTCTTCGAGAAGCCGCCGCACGACGCGCAACTCGGCAAGAATCTCGCGTCCCAGGGCATCGTCCATCAACCACCCCGCTCCCAATCGTCGCGCAGCCGGCTATGGTGCTCAAACAGGACAAAAGACGCATTCCCATCGCGCGGATCCGCGGCCTCGGTCCAACAGGAAAGCGCCAGGCGGTGACCGCTTATCCGGCACTCGACCGCGACGACGCGGCGCCGCTCTCGTACAGCCGCAATGTGCTGGTTGATCGTGGTCTGTTCGATTGTCCCCGCGCCACGCGCGGCAATCACGCACAGCTCGATCAGCTCCGTGGCGCGCGCCGCAATATCATCCTCGCTCACTGTCCATCCTCCCGCCGAAATGCGATCTCCATCCACGTTTCGAACTGTCCGATGGGTGTTTTTTCGTGCCCATCGGCGACCAAGACCGACCCCCAGTGCGACCCCGAAGGGAAGGAAACTAGCGCGTGCAGCTGCGTCTCGCCCGTGCGGATCCGCTCCTTCAGCTCTCGCAGCTCCCGCTCCGTAAATTCGAACCCAAGCAGCCGCCAAACCTCCGCCTCCAGTTGCCGAGAGAGCACCCCGATCCGCGCCTCCACGCGTGCACGATGGGCATCCATCGTGCGCTGGCGCCGCGGCAAAGCACCTGGCGCACGGCCAGGGTCTTTCTTGAATGCCCCACGGGCTGCTTTCAGATCCGGATCCAACGGCGGTCTGCCCATGTTCATCTCCAGGTAATGCGGAAAAAACTTCTCTCATTGGCACGCGGTTCGCAGACTTATCTTTCTTTTCAACGACTTAGCCCCCCGGGTGGGTTGATCATTGTTCGGATAGACGTGGAATAGCATTGCTCGTGGCGCGCGACGGTTCCCATTCGACCTCGCGTCGACGTGACCCTCCCGCCCGGGGGCTGCGCCGACTGCCATGCGCGCGCGCGCCCCCTAGTACCCCCAGCGCCATTCGGCGCATTCGGCGCACTGCGCCTCGCGCCAATTGCGCGTCAAATGTGAATTCACGCATTCGGCGCATTCGGCGCACTCCCTATGTCGGCGGCTTCCAAAGTAGCCAGGTTGTGGCGGTTGCTGCGCCGAATGCTGGACTCGCAAATTGTGCCCATTTGGCGCATTTGCTCGATCAGGCGCCAAAAACGGCGTTTGCCTTCGCGTCCGTCGCGCAAGGAAGCGGGCAATTCCGGACGTGCCGAGAGCACGTGCCAGGCCGTGCGCTGTCCCGTTGCCGCCGCCGGCACGGGGGCCACGCTGGCCTGCAACGCGGCGAGGATCCCCTCGCGTTCCTGGCGTTCCCTGATGGCCCCAACGATTCCGCCCTCGCTTGTCGCCTCGGCTACATAGAGGTGAGCCTCTGGACTCCACCGGAATCGGACCTCGGCGCCGGCTTGAGCCAGGTTGGCCTTGGCGAGCGCCAACGTCAGCCCGGTGCCATCCTCGTCCGTGGTCAGGGACCAGCGCGCCCTGACGCTGTTATGCCATGCAGTGCTTCCGCTGTAGCGATCGGAAGTCGATCCATCCCTCGCAGCGGCTTTGTCGATATGGGCCAGCAGCAGCACGGCACCGTCCCGATTGACCAGCCTGCGCAGGGCTCGCACGAAGCGTCGCACATGGCGCCGCACTATTTCGGATGCTCCGTAAAGGTCGGAAGTGCCGTCCAGGATGAGGACGCTAGATGGGTCGACGATCTTGGCCAATGCCTCGTACATGCCGGTCAACGCCACTTCGCCGTATGGCATGTCGCGCATGAGCTCGGCCTCGATGTGCGAGGCGTCGATGATCCGCAGCCCGGCCAATTCCTCCATTGACACGCCCAGGTGCGCGCACACCCGCGACAGTCGCCAATGGAGAATTTCCGCGCTGTCCTCGGCAGAGATATAGGTCACCGGGCGCCGTGTTACCGCACAACCGCACCAGTCCAAGCCGCCGGAGATGTGCACGGCGAGGGACAACGCGATCTGGCTTTTTCCCGAACCCCCGTGACCACTGAAAAGCGCGACTTCCTCGGCCGGAAGCCACGGGTTAATGACGTGGCGCGGCGGTTGTGGCTCCGTATGGTGAAGAGTTGTCAGGTTGAGCGGTGCCGGCCACTCGGACGATTCGGTCTCGGGTGCGGGATAGCGCGCGACACTGGCCGCGATCTTGCGCACCTCTTCGGCCGGCAGAGGCGGGTCACACCGCGCCGCATTCTCCGTGAGCAATGCGGCCACGAGCGTTTCGTATCCCATGCCTTCACGCCGTAGCACCCCCGCAAGACTGGTAAGCGCCGTGTTCCTTCCACCTTTCGATATGGCGCGCTCCGGCTTCTTTGCCGTGAGCTCGATCAGCCAACGCGGCATTTCCGCAAATGGGACTTCAGACGGATCCGAGCTCGCCTCGAATTGGTAAGTTTTCCCGTTGATCGTGCTTGGCGGTATGACCACATACGCGCCGTCCGCGCGGAGATCCAGGCCAACGCCAAGCTTGTCGACGCTGCTCGGGATCGCGGTGCCGTTGACGCGCCGGAAATAGTAATGAAAGCCGCCAGTCGGCGTGAGCACGATCGGCGTATCTGGTAACTGCCCGTGGCGCGTCTCAAGCTGGCGCAGGCTTTCGTCGCCTGGTTTCCCGGCCTTGACGTCCACATCTAGCACGTCGAAACCACTTATCGAGCCAGTTGGCATGGCCCAATTCATGCCAGGACGTTCCGCATGCCAGCGCCGTATGGTCTCTAGATCGCGGGTCGCGGCCTTGAATCCCACCTTCGTCGCCGGTGCCTTGCCGTTCGGCACGCACGGAAAAACCGGCGCGCCGAACTGCTCGACAAACGCGACGACCTGGTCAATGTCTATTTCTGACATATAATAAAAAGCGAGGGCACGGTGCCAGCCGCGCCCCCGGCAGTTGTTACACGGGAATGTCGTCTTCCAAGTCGGTCAGCGCGGCTTGCTCCTTGCTCGTCTTCGGGACGCGCAGGCGCAGGCCGCCTGTGACTTCGCCGCCAAAATCCACCTCGGGGTCAACGTAGACAATAACCTTCCGGCCGAGCCAGTCGTCGGTTTCATAGCCGTAAGCCCTTTCAAGGCGTTTCCGGTTGGTCGCATTCAAGACCATCGGCTTGGCCAGCTCGGCGAAGTAGATGACGCCTTTCTTCGTCTCCGGCTTGCCCGGGACGGCAACATTCTCTTTCACCACCCGATCGATGGTGGCCGAGACATCGCCGTCGATGTCTTCTTGCTTGAGAAAACGGCTGTTTGAAAGTTCGCTAGATTTCATGTTCAAGTTCCTATCAAGTTGTTGCTGCCGTTCAAGTTCGGTCTGGTGGTGCCAGGCCCCGCCATCGTCATCGTCGCAGCTTCCAAAGACCACGGCGTCCAACCCCGGTTTCATGCACGGTCCTCGCGCCGCTGGACCGCGACGACGCACGCGCTGGCGTGCGGGTTGTGGTGCTGAAAAATCTTCAGGAAGTCCTCGGCCGCCGCGCGCGCGTGATAGATACGAGACAGGTTTGCAGCGCGGCCACTTTCTTCGATCCGGACAACGCGAAAACCCACGGTAATCATGTCTCCCCCTTGCACAGGGCGCGTGCGGTGATGCGCGCGTGCCTAGCGGCACGGTGCCAGCGGGCACATTGCGTGCACCATTGAAAATGTGATTGGCGCGGGACGAAACCGATGCCGCACTGACGGCATTGGCGCTTCGGCAGGACAAGAGGTAAAATGCTTTGACCTTGTCGTCCTTGGCCCGCCTCGCGATTCGCCGTCGCCGCGGGCCGTTCCTTTTCCGGCGGACTGGTGCCGTAGAGCTCGCGCCAGTGATGTAGCGCGGCCATGCTTTCTCCTCGGGTCAGTCGCCGCGTCATGCTGGCACCGCGCGCTTGCGAATGCCACCAAAGCGCTGCTCCGAGATTGCGGCCAGCACCTCGTCCACGTCGTAGAGGACGCGGCCGCCGTCGGGACCAAGTCGATAAAACGGTATGCGTTGCGCGCCGAGACGATCCTTGCGCAACGTGGCGAGGGAGATGGGCGGGCGACCGCCGCCCTTGCGCTTCACGAGCTCTGCGACGAGCTCGGTGTCGAGAAAGATTGGGTTTGCCATTGCCACCTCTAAGCAAGAGATGGCAATGATTAAAAGCCTCTAGCGGCTAAAAGTAACGCCGCGAAATTTCTATTTTTTGCGGTACTGAGGCGGGACAAAGCCCGGAACCACCAGATCCTCTAGCAGCTTGTCCATCACCGTCGGCCGTTCCACGACGTAACGCGCGGCGCGGTAATAGTCGCCCACGCGCGTCTTGCCGAGGCCGAGTTTCTTGCCGATTTCCTCGTACAGTTTCTCGTCGACGGCGCGTTGCTGGCGCTTGGCCTTCATCACTTCGTGGTAGACAGCGAACTTCAATTTTCGCTGTTTCTTCGCGGCTGCTAGGTGCTTGCCCTTAGGAAACTTGACGCTGAACGCCTCATCCAGCGTCTTGGCGCGCATGGAGTACCACTTGTTCATGGCCTTGGCAAACGCCTCGACGACCCAGTCTGGCATGGGTATGCCCTGCTCGCCGCAGAACCGGATCGCGCGGAAGAGTTCATGCCGGTCGCCGCCATTGAAATACGCGCGCATTTCTTCCAAATATGCGGCCTCCAGCTCAGGCGGGATATCCATCCTGAGATCGGTCATACCCGCCTCCGGGACTTCGAGGCTACTACCGGCGCGCTCTCGCGAACGCCAGCGGCTTTCAGTATAAAGTCCGTCACTTTCTGCATTGGCTCGCGTAGGCGCTCTACGGTTATGACCGTGTAGTGCTGGCCGGTCACGTCCGCGACGCGGTGATTCAGTAGCCGCTTGAGGGCGTAGTACGGAATGTCGAGCGACTCGGCGATCGTCGCGAAGGTGCGCCGTAGCGTGTGCGCCGTGAACACGACGCTGGAAGCCGCCGTAACCTTCTCGATCTGGCGCTTGGGCTCGGCCAGCGGCCCCGATTCGCCCGGGAATACGTACTCGCCGCCGTCCGCCTCGCGCCGCTGCAGCAGCTCTAAGAGGTAGTCCGAAAGCGGCAGCGTGTGCGGCTGCCGGTTCTTCGTCTGCGTCACGGTGAACATGCGCCCCGCCATGTCCACGTCCGCCCACTTGAGCCGCGCCGCTTCATTCCGGCGCAGCCCCGTCAGCAGGAGGAATTGCAGGTAGTCGCGCACCACCTCCGGGCGCGCATTGACCGCCGCAGTGCCCTCGGCGAAACGGCCGTTGTCGGCCCGTTTCACGTCCTCGCCGTTCACGGCAAGCCCCTCGACCGCCTTCCACCAAGCGGAAAACTCATTCAGCTTGATCACGTCGCGCCGGGGCGGTACGTCGTGCCAGAGATCCTCGTCGGTCAGCGCGTCCACCGGGTTGGCGTCGATGATCGGCTCGCCCTCGTCGTTCTTGATCCTGCGCGCCGACCGGAAGAGCGCGCGCAAAAGCCGCATGACGTAATTCGCGCGGCTCGGGCTCTTGATCGAATGGAACTTCGCCAGCACCGCCTCCTCGTCGAGCAGCTCGACCGGCCGCGCCTTCCAGTCCGCGAGGTGCGTGTCGACGAGCTGACGGTAGTCGCTGCGGGTGCGCTCAGAGAGCTTGTGCCGGCGCCGTGCGAGGTAGCGCGTGAATACCTGTTCGAGGGTGACCGCACCGCTTGGTATGCGGTCCTCGGCGCGCGCCAGGCGCTCCTCGACCTGTTCGCGCGTGTAGCCCTGTCCGATCAGTCCGAGCGCGATGCGCGCCTGCTCCCGCGCGCGTGGCACCGTCAGCTCGTCGGTCCCGGCCGGCCCGAGCGTGATGCGGATCCGGCCGCGCGTGGTGTTGCGGTCGACGATGAAAGAACGTGCGCCGTTGCTCGTCACGCGCACCGCGAGACCGTCTTGCTCGGCGTCCTGATAGAGAACCTGATTGCCGCTGCGCGGAAGTTTGAGCGCCGCGATGGCCGTCTTCGTGAGGCGTGCGGATGGCATATCCGTGGGTCCCTGGTGTATCCGTGTATCCGTGAAGGATACCAAGGACTATCAAGGAATGCCAATAGAGAATAACTATTATCTTGTTCTACAAGGTGTTTCCACGTAACCGCTTGATCGGCCTGGAGGTGGAATAGGACTGTTACTCCGCAGGTCGCTGGTTCGAGCCCAGCTCGGGGAGCCAATTCATTCGGGGACCAGCGGAGTGCTGGTCCCTTTTCCATGGACGGGCGCCGGGCAAAATGCCGCCGCTCGCTCGCCGCGAAATCATCATTCAGGATTTGTAGGACAAACTTCGCGGTTGGATTCCCACGTGCAGCCGGCTCGGCAAGGTATCAAGAGCGGCGGCGTAACATCTGGGGAGGCGGAACTTTTTACGCTGGCGCAGCTAACGTGGTGATTACAACAGGGGTTGACCCCCGGGCGTCCATATGTTGCACTACCCGGGCGCAACCCAAAATCAAAGGGTAGTCCCAATACCCGATCGCCGAGGGAAGGCACCTAGCGCGGAGAACCACACCGCTCGAATCGGCGATCAAAGTTTGTGCGGTGCACCACCCACGCCGGCGCAGTTGCATTTGGTGGCAGACGGGCAACCATCGCTACCGCGCGCTGCCGATCGAGTGTGGGGCAGTAGTTTCGGTGTTTCACGAGGTCCTGTTGGGCCGACGCGCCATCGTCGCGCAGCACCTGCAATTGCTCGCTACGGAGACGCTGCCAGCGCGTCGCGATTCGCGGATCTGTTCCTGAAGCATGCGTGCGACCCGACCGAGGTGTTACGACAATTAAACGAGGAGAGCCAAACATGAATGCGTTCAGAGAGACCGGCACCCGCAGCCTGTTCCGAACGGTTACGGCCATCGTCGCTTCTGCGGCGGTATTCGGGGTGGTTGCAGGGGTCAGCACCAGCGCAATGGCGGCCGTGGACTTTTCGGGGAAACGGATCGCCGTGATCATTCCCTTCAGCGAAGGCGGCGGAACCGACAGCTATAGCCGCTTCATGGCGCCGTATTTCGAGAAGTACCTGCCTGGAAATCCCAAGATCGTCATCATCAACCGGCCGGGCGGCGGCGGTCTGACCGGCGTCAACTACTATGCTGCCAAAGCCTCGACCGAGGGCACCTGGGTTCTTGCGCTGTCGACGTCCTCGCAATCGAACTACATGCTGGGTGACAAGCGGGCGAAATTCGACATGGCGGACTTCATTCCGATCATTCTTTCGCCGCGCGGCGTCACGCAGTACGTGCGCAATGACCTGGGGATCCAGAACGAGCCCACGCTGAAGGCGAAGATCGAGAAGCTGCGCAGCTACCCGCAGTCAAAGCTGATCTTCGGCGGGAAAACCCCGACCTCGGGCGGGCTGGCGCTGCGCACCGCGCTCACGCTCCTCGGGATCGAGGTGACGAGCGTATGGGGTCTCGGAGGGAACGGCCCGATGGCGCTCGCGTTTGAGCGCGGCGAGTTCACCATGAGCTACGACAACACGTTGTCGTTCCTCAATAACCGCTCGCACATGATCAAGAGCGGCATGGCTGTTCCACTTTACACGTTCGGTGTGATCAACGAGGACGGCTCAATCAGCCGCGATCCGGCGCTGCCGAACATCCCGACCTTCGACGAGGCGTACAAGGCGGTCCACGGCAAGGCGCCCTCGGGCACCGCGTACGAAGCCTGGCGATCGCTGATGGCAGTGAGCGTGCCGCTTTCGAAGTCGTGGAACCTGATGAGAGGGACCCCACCGGAAGTCATCAAGGTCTGGCGGGAAGCCGCGCGCAAGGTCTATGCGGAAGTCATGAGAAGCCCGAAGGGCCAGAAAATCTTCGGCCCGTACAAGAACATCATGACCGATGCCGCGATCAAGATCCGGGACCAGGGCACGACACTGGATCCCAAGGCCGCGGACTGGCTGGCAAGCTACGTGGACGAGCGCTACAACATCAAGATCGTCGCGAAGACGAAATAGCAGCGGCCGCTTCCAGACCGCCTGTCGCATGAAGTGAACCGGCGCCCGGCGTAACCCGCCGGGCGCCGTGCTCGTCGTGCGCACGAACATCCCGCCCGCCCCGCACTAGCCGACGCACAACAGCCACGGGCCCGCCATGGTTGAGACCTTTACCGCCGCATTCTTCCAGCTCATCGAGCCCTCGCACCTGATTTTCCTCTTTACAGGCGTCATTCTCGGGCTCCTGGTCGGGATCCTGCCCGGCCTAGGAGGAATTGCCGGTCTTTCCGTACTGCTGCCCTTCGTGTTCGGAATGGATGCGTCGAACGCGCTGGCGATGATGATCGGACTTCTCGCGCCGCTTGCGACCTCCGATACGTTCCCCTCGGTGCTCATGGGAATCCCGGGAACCTCGAATTCCCAGGCGACCGTGGTCGACGGCTTTCCGATGGCCAAGAAAGGCGAAGGCGCGCGCGCGCTCGGTGCCGCGTTCACGGCATCGATGATCGGCGGCATAATCGGCGCCCTCGTCTTGACGGCCGCCATTTTCGCGGCCCGTCCCGTCATCCTCGCGATGGGATTCGGCGAGCAGCTGCTGCTCGTGATCCTCGCATTGAGCATGATCGGCATGCTGACCGGCACGAGCGCGTTAAAAGGCCTGGCAACCTGTTGCGTGGGGCTCCTGCTGGGAAGCCTGGGCACCGCGCCTGCCACCGGCGAGTTCCGCCTGGTCTTCGAATCCATATATCTCAGCGACGGGATTCCGATCGTGATCGTCGGCCTCGGCATGTTCGCGATGCCCGAGATCATCGATGTCCTGCGCCGAAGCACGCGCATATCGCAGACGGCGGAACTCGGCCACGGCTGGATCGAGGGCTTCAAGGACGTGGTGCGCCACCGCTGGATCGTTCTCCGCTGCAGCATACTCGGCTGCATCATCGGCGCCCTGCCGGGCCTCGGCGGCTCGGTCGTCGACTGGATCGCCTACGGTCACGTCATACAGACGACCAAGAACCGTGAGAGCTACGGCACCGGCGACGTGCGCGGGGTTCTCGCCCCCGAATCCGCCAACAACGCCAAGGAAGGCGGCGCGCTCATTCCGACGCTGCTCTTCGGCATCCCGGGCTCCGGCAGCATGGCGATCCTGCTGGGCGGCTTCATTCTAATCGGGATCGAGCCCGGCATCACCATGATGACGCAGCATCTCGATCTCACCTTCACGATGATCTGGTCGCTCGCCATCGGAAACATCCTGGCGACGGTGCTGTGCCTGCTTCTCGCGAACTACGTCGCGCTTCTGACGACGATCCGCTATGCCTACCTCGCGCCGTTCATGTTCGTGCTCATTTTCTTCGCGGCGTTTCAGGCGACCCGGGAATGGAACGATCTCTTCGCCCTCTTCGCGCTGGGCACCCTCGGCGTCTTCATGAAGCGCTTCGGCTGGTCGCGCCCCGCGCTGCTCATCGGCTACTTTCTGGCGCCTCGCCTCGAGCCAACGATCTATCAGGCCTATCAAGTGTACGGGCTCACCTTCTTCGAGCGGCCGATCGTCATCGGGCTCGTCATTGCGACCGTGCTGTCCATCTACGCGGCCTGGCGCTTCTCGCCGAACCGCGGCAAGACCTACAAGGAAGAGGGCGAGCACGGCCTGGCGAACAAGGCACCGCAGCTGGCATTCGCGCTGGCATTGCTTGTGTTCACGGCGTACGCCCTGGTCGACAGCTTCAACTACACGTGGTATGGCGGCATCTTCATGAAGATCACGGCGGCGGTGGGACTGATGCTCTTCGCACCGCTCTTTTATTTCATGATCCGAGCCGAAAAGCCTTCAGGGATCCTCCACGACGGCGAGAAAACGCTCACGGTCGAGTACAGCGACTACCATTACCTTGGCTGGATCCTCGGGATGTTCGGCCTCGTCGCGCTGGTCGGCTTCCCGATCGGCTGCGCTCTCTTCATCTTCCTCTTCATGCAGAAAAAAGTGGGCAACGCACCGGTCAAGCACGCCATCATGGGGATATCCGGCGTCGCTTTCCTGGGCCTCATGTCCTATTTCCTGACACTTCGCTATCCGGAAAGCCTTCTTCTGCGGTATTTCGATGTTCCCTGGTGGCTGGGCGGCTAGGCCGTTGCGTTAGCGCCTCTCACGCGGCCCCCTGCCCCGCTTGCCGGCGCTTTTCCCGGCCTTTCGTAACGGCGGCCACCCTGTCTTCGGTCGCACGCTCTTGTACCACTCCAGTATGCGCTCGCCCGTCCATACCACTGCGTCGGGCCGATTGCACACGTGCTGCAGGATCCGTCGCAGGTGTTTCACCCGGTGCGGCACCCCCATGATGTAGGGATGCATGGTGAAGCACATGACGCGCGAGGATCCGTCGGCGGCGTCCTCGATCAACTGATCGAACTGATCGATCGCACGGTCGGCGTACTCGGCCGCGCGATGCCCCTGGATCAGCAGCATCGCGAGGTCGTTCAGCTCCTGCGTGTAGGGAATGCTCACGAAGGTGCCATGCTTGGTGCGCAGGTCGACGGGCTGGTCGTCCAGCACCCAGTCCGCCACATACTCGAATCCTGCTTCGACAAGCCAGTCCACGGTATCGTGCGTCTCGGCGAGCGCGGGGCCAAGCCATCCCTTCGGCGGCCTGCCGGCGGATTCCTTGAGGCGCTTGAACACCCGGTGGATCATCCTGCGCTGGTCGGGCACGGCCGGCAGCGCGCGCTGGATCCAGCCGTGGCCCACCAGGTCCCAGCCTGAACCCAGGCACGCATCGACGATTTG
>Ga0268386_10000609_pt1 | contig 22955 bp, 25 predicted proteins | sample RVTome_15_FD_200260 | JGI IMG/M metagenome (GOLD analysis project Ga0268386, IMG submission 200260) | Soil microbial communities from uranium-contaminated site in the Upper Colorado River Basin, Wyoming, United States - RVT150D86... ...
GCACGTCGGCGATCCGGCAGCGGTCCATGACCTCGCCGATGCGCCGCTTGCGCGCCGAGCGCGGCACGCCCTTGACCTCGGCCACGAAGTCGAGATACGGCGCCACCCGCATGTCGCTGTAGAGGGGTACGCTCTCCGGCAGGTAGCCGATGCGCCGGCGCACCTCCATGGATTCGCGGAAGACGTCGTAGCCCGCAACCCGGGCCGAGCCGCTGGAGGCGGGCATGAAGCACGACAGGATCCGCATGGTCGTCGACTTGCCGGCGCCGTTCGGGCCGAGGAAGCCGACGATGTCTCCCGGCGCGACCGAGAACGACACGTCACGGATCGCCGTGAACGCGCCGTATCGCTTGGTCAGGTTCTGAACTTCAATCATAGTCGGGCGAGTCGACTGCGTATTATACGCGCCGCCCGGGATCTTGCCACACCGATCGCGCGCCCGATGAGAAACGCCTCATCCGGCCGCCCGGCCCTCCGCCACGACCGGCATGATCGCCACCAGCCAGTCCGGCACCGCGATCATCTTCGCCGTGGCCGGATCCCAGCAGGCGTGCAGGGTCGAGCCAGTGGCGACCGATTCGCCGGCGGCGTTCTGGATCTCGTAGCCGAAGCGAAAGCTCGCCCGCCGGCGCTCGCTGACCCAGCAGCGCACGTCGAGCAGGTCGTCGAGACGCGCCGGCCGCACGTACCGGACCGCCGCCTCGACCACCGGCAGGTGCACCTTCTGATCCACCTCCGACATCGGCAATCCCTGCTGTCGCAGGAACTCCACCCGGCCCACCTCGAAGTAGGTCAGGTAGTTGCCGTAGTACACGACCTTCATGCAATCGGTCTCTTGATACCTGACGCGGATCTTCGTCGAGGCGATCACGGGCCTAGAGGTATTGTCCGTAGCGGATCTTCTCCACCACGCCCCGCACGCGCTTGTAGGCGTCGATGGAGATGAGCAGGTCGTCCGTCGAGACCAGGCCGGGCTCGACCCCCTCGGCGGTACGGTGGACCTTGGTCTCCAGCGCGCGTTGGATGATCTCCGAGATGTCGGCGCCGCTCATGCCACCCATGACCGGCAGGATCTTGCGGTGGTCGATCACCTCGAACAGTGGCCGGCCGGCGTTCTGCTCGGTGCGCGCCTTGATCAGCTCGAGGATCTCCCGCTGGGCGTCGGCGTCCGGCAGCGCGACCTCGACCAGGTGGTCGAGGCGTCCCGGCGCTACCAGCTCGGCGTCGATGGCGTCCGTGCGACTGGTGGCGCCGACGACGAGCACTCGGCCGGTCGGGGCCAGACCGTCGAGCTTCTCGCACAGCGCGGCGACCAGGCGGGCGCTGGCTTCGCGGGCAGCCGGCGGCGGCAACAGGTGCTCGAGCGACAGCGCCTCGGCCTCGTCGAGGTAGAGCACCGCGCGCCCCTCGCTGCCGGCGATCCGGAGGATCTCCTGGAGCAGTTCGCCGGTGTTGGCCCCGAACTTGGACGTCAGATTCATGAGCTTGACGTGATAGAAGATCGCACCGGCGGCGGTGGCGAGTGCCCTGGCGAGCTTCGACTTGCCGGTACCAGGAGCGCCATAGAGCAGCACCCCTTTGGGCGGCGCGATGCCCCACTGGGCGTACGACTCCGGGCTGCTCAGGGCCAGGGCGAACCCGCGCAGCAGCGTCTTGGCCTGCTGCAAGCCGCCGACCTCCTCGAAGACGACACTGGGATGGATCTCGGTCTCCACGCGCCCGGTGAGATCGCCGAACTTCTCCCCGAGCTTGGCGAAGACGTCCTCGAGCCGGCGCTGCAGCGCCCACTGCAGGTCATCGGCCGGCAGCCGCGACATCAGATGTGCGGCCGGCGAGCAGGGGGGCCGTCCATGCCGCCCTTGTCGAACACGCGGTCCTCGACGAGCACCGGCGCCCTGGCCCGCATCGCGAGCGCGATGGCGTCGGAGGGCCGCGAGTCCAGCATGAGCTCTCCGCCGCTGCCGCTCAGGTGCAGGGTCGCATAGTAGACGTCGTCGCGGAGGTCGGTGATCACCACCCGCGTCACCGAGACCTTGAGCCGGCCGAATACCGTGAGGACGAGGTCGTGCGTGAGCGGGCGGGGCGGGGTGACGCCGTGCAGAGGCACGGCGATCCCGGTCGCTTCGGCCTGGCCGATCGCCATCGCGAGCTGGCGTCGGTCGCGCTTGCCCTGCAGCACCACGGTGTGTACGTGCGTGCGCGGGTCGACGAGCACCGCGACGACGTCCGCCTCCTGCGGCCCGCTCGCCCGCGGCGCAGCCTCCGGCGCCCGCCCGGGGGCCAGGTCGGCACGGCCGGGCGCCATCGCCCCCACCAGTGCGATCAGCGCGCTCGCTGCCATCCGCGTCGTCGCTCTCATGCGCCACGTCCTTTCGCCGGCGCCGTCGCGGCCGGGCGCAACGTCAGGCCGTCAGTATATTCGCGCGCCTTGCGGACGGCCGGCGCATTTTCAGGCGCGGCGCACCGCCGGGACCGGCGTCGGCGCGAGCCGCAGCGAGATGAGGCAGCCCACCAGCAGCAGGGCCGTGAGCGCCGCCCACATCGAGCCATAGCCGAGCGCGTTCGCCACCCAGCCGAAGGTAAAGGCTCCGACGGTCGAGCCGGCGAGAAACATCGCGCTGAAGACGCCCACGACGGCGGCACGCCGCGCGTCCGGCGTCGAGTCGGTCACGAGCGCCGCCAGCCCAGGATAGAGGAAGCCGTGGGCGGCGCCGGCCAGGAGCCCCGCCAGGAACAGCGCCGGGAGCACGGGCGTGGCGCTCGTGCGCACGACCAGCGCGCCGAGGAGCGCCAGCAGCCCGGTGGCGGCCGCCTGCACGAACATCGAGGGCACGATCACCGCCCGTCGGCCGTGGGTGTCGATGAGGCGGCCGCCCATGATGCGGACGGCGATCGCGGACAGCGAATAGGCCGTGTAGAACAGCGAGAGCGTCGTGACACCCAGGTCCTCGGCAAAGGTCGGCAGGAACGCGAAGAGCGTACCGGATCCCAGCCCGAAGAACAGGGTCACGAACATGTGCCTGTGCAGCACGTCCTCCAGCGCCGCCCGCACGGCCCCCGGCGCGAGGCGCAAGGGGCCGCCGGCGCCACGCGGCGCCTCTCGCACCGGCCACGCCAGGCCGAAGGTCGCCAGGCCCAGGATCGCCGAGACCACGAAGAGCGCCCGGAAGCCAACGCTGCGGATGATCCACTCGCCGATGAGCGGAGCGACGGCCGTGGCCACGAAGCCGGACACGCCGTAGATGCCGAGCGCCCAGCCGCGCTCGGCGGGCGGGATGATGTCCACGACGTACGAGAAGCTCGCCACGAAGAACATGGACATGCCGATCCCCTGCAGCGCCCGGACCACTGCCAGCAGGGGCACGCCGCCGGGGGCAACCGCCAGTAGCGAGGCCGCAACCGTCAGCCCGACGCCCGTCAGCATGAACGGTCGCCGCCCGACCACGTCGATCCACGGACCGATCAAGGGCTGACACACGATGCCGACGGCGCTGTGCAACCCCATCACCAGGCCAATCTCGATCTCGTTGCCGCCGAGCTGCTGGATGTAGAGCGGGAGCAGCAGGAAGCCGTTGAGCCCGAGGAAGAAGACGAAGTTGGTGACGGTCGCCCGGACGAATGGAGTGGGCGCTAGAATGGACCGCACTGCGGATGATTATCGCATGATGACCGCCGAGGCCCTGCGCGCCGCCGTCGAGAGCGACGGCGATGCGCGCGTGCTCACGCTCGACCGCGCGTTCCAGGGCCTGCCCGACACGGCCCACGGCGGCAGCGTGCTGGCCGTCCTGGACCACGTCGCCGCGCTCGGTGGGCCCCGCCGGATCGACGGTCACTTTCTCCGGCGGGTGCCGCCCGCCGTACGGCTGCGCGTGCGGGCACGGCGGGAAGCCGCGGGCTGCGAGCTGGAGCTTGCTCACGACAGCGCCGGCGTTCTGGTGCGCGGCCGCGTCACCGCGGGCGGCGCGCCGGCGCCGCCCGCCGCCTCCCCGCCGGCCGAGGACGCGATGGCCTTGCCCATCTCGCGCTCGTGCTTCGCGTGCGGCACCGATAACGCGCTCGGACTCGGCGTGCAGCTGCGCGCCGACGACGCCGCCGTCGGCGGCACCTGGACGCCGCGGCCCGGTTTCGGGACCGCCGGCGGCGCGCTGGCGCCGATCGCACTGACCACGATGCTCGACGAGGCCGCGTTCTGGCTCGGCGCCCTCGCCACCGGCGAGGGCGGCATGACGAGCGAGCTGCGGGTGACGCTCCACGCCGAGGCGAGCGCGGAGTCGGCAATCACCGTGGCCGGTGCCCGGGCCGCCGTCCGGCCCCGCGCAGGGGAGGCGCGTTACTGGGACACGGTGCTCACGGCCCTGGACGCCCGCGGCCGCCTCATCGCCAGCGCCACCATCACTTTCGTGGCGGTCCGGGGCATCGCTCGCCGGCTCGTGACCGGCATGCTCGCCGTGAACGCGCCGGATCTCCTCCGACGTGTCTTCCCCGCCTACGCGCCCCCGGTGTGACGCTCGCACGCCGTCGCCCTGGCCCTCCCGCGCCGTCCACTTCTCCTTCGCGTTTCCACAGTGTTGGCCACGGACCTCCTGCGCGCGTTCGCGATCGACGTGGCGACGCTGGGCAGTCTCGTGGCGGCCTCACTGGCACCCGCGTGCCGGCCTGGACAGCTGGTGTCGCTCTGACATCATCGGCGACACGCCGCCGGCGCAGCTGCGCCAAAAAGACGCGTCGTAACGGTGGTTTCTGCGCTGGCCCTCCTCTTGCTGCGCGCCCTGGACACTGACGCGGTGGCGAATGGTGGCATCGCCGCGAGCACCTGCGGCAAGGAGGCGGGGGATGAGCGAGGCGGTGGACCTCTCGATGGCGCAGCGGGTGGAGCGCCTGGAGCGCGACCAGCGCCGATGGCGGCGCCTGGCCACGGCCGCGGGGATCGGACTGGTCGCGGTGGCGCTGATGGGCCAGAAGCCACCGCCCCGCATCGTCGAAGCCGAGCGGTTCATCCTGCGCGACGCTGCCGGCCGCGTCCGCGCCGAGCTGGGTGTCGATACCGAGCAGTCGGTGGCCCTCCGCTTCAAGGACGCCGACAGCATGCCGCGGCTGTCGATCGGCACCGAGAACGGCTCGTCCGTGGTCGTGCTCAACGAGCAGGGGGGGCGGGTCCGGGCCGGGCTGGTGACACTGCCCCACGGCGCCCCCGCCCTCACCCTCTACGACCCCAACGGCAAGAACCGCGCCGAGCTCGCCCTCACCCGCGACGGCGCCCCCGCGCTGACCATCCTCGACCGCGACGGCTTCCTGGCCTGGAAAACCCCCAACTAGAGCCCTCGCCGCTGGGCCGGGAAGCTCGCCGCACAGGCTGAGACGACAACCTCGATCTTCGCGAGGCGAAGGCGTCAGACCTCGGCGGTCAGCGGAGCGGACGGAAGAACGCCCGGACGTCAGCGGCCAGCGCCTGGGGCTCCTCGAGCGCGGCAAAGTGACCACCGGCTGGCATCGCCGTCCAGCGCCTGATGTCGTAGACGCGCTCGGCCCACGCCCGTGGCGGGTGCAGGATCTCGCGGGGGAACGCGGCGTAGGCCGTCGGCACCCGGACCGGCCGGCGCTCGGAGATCGGCCAGGCGCTGTGCAACCGCGCGTAGTAGGGCCAGAACGACGAGCCGATCGCGCCGGTCACCCAGTAGAGCATCACGTTGGTGAGCAGGACGTCCTTGGAGAACCGCCGCTCGACGTCGCCGCCGCAGTCGCTCCAGGTGCGGAACTTCTCCACGATCCAGGCCGCCAGCCCCACCGGCGAGTCGGTCAGACCGTAGGCCAGCGTCTGCGGTTTGGTGCCCTGGATCTGCATGTAGCCGGTCTCCTCGCGCATCCAGTGCGCGAGCTCCTCCAGGTACGCCTTCTCCTCCTCGGTCAGGGCCGCCGGCGGCGCCTGGTCCCGTCGCACGGCCAGCAGGTTCACGTGGATGCCGACCAGGCGGTCGGGGTGGGCGGCGCCCAGGCACGAGGTGATGAAGGCGCCCCAGTCGCCGCCCTGGGCGGCAAAGCGGCGGTAGCCGAGCACATCGGTCATGAGCGTGGCGAAGAGGTCGGCGATCTCGACGACGCCGAAGCGCGGCTGGCCGGGCCGGAACGAGAAGGTGTAGCCGGGCAGCGAGGGCGCGACGACGGTGAACGCGTCGGCCGGATCGCCGCCGAAGCGGCCCGGATCGGTCAGCATCGGAATGATGCTCTCGAACTCCACGATCGACCCCGGCCACCCGTGCGAGAGCAGCAGCGGCAGCGGCGCCGGTCCCACTCCCGGCTCGTGGATGAAGTGGATGTCGATCCCGCCGACCGGCGTGGTGAACTGCCGCCAGGCGTTCAGCCGGGTCTCGTGCGCCCGCCAGTCGTAACGATCGCGCCAGTACGCGACCAGCTCCTTCATGTAGGCCAGACTGGTCCCGTGGATCCACCCGGCGCCGGGCGCCTCGTCGGGCCAGCGCACGCCCTCCAGGCGCCGGCGCAGATCGGCCAGCGTCTCGTCGGGCACGCGCAGCGTGAACGGGCGCGGCGTCACGCCGACTGCTCCGCGTCGACCCAGGCCTGCCAGTCGTCGGCCGCGGGGCCGATCGTCACCTTGCCTCCGTTGCGGACGAGCGGCGTCTTCAGCAACCGCGGCTCGCCGAGCGCCCGGTCAAGCAGGCGCTGGGGTGAATCCGCGGCGACCCTCAGGCCCAGAGTCCTGAAGCGCGCGCCCTCACGATCGATGAGCGCGCCGGGGCCAAAGCGCTCGGCGAACCGCCGCAACTCCCCCTTGGCGGCCGGCCGCTCGGCGAGATCGACGAAGTGCACAGGGATACGGCGCTCCGCGAAGAAGCGCAGCGCCTTGCGGGTGTCCTGGCAGTCCCTGAAGCCGAAGATCTGCAGATTCACGAGGCCGTGCGCAGCTCCTGTGCCTTCTGTTTCAGGGCGTGCCAGACTTCCAGGGGAATGTGCGGGCTGCCGACAGTGGAGGCTCGGCCGGTGTGCGAACCGTGGTAGTCGGAGCCACCGGTGGCGACGAGACGGAGGCGCTGGCACATCCGACGATACCCGGTGATCTGGCCGACGGAATGCTCGGGGTAGTAGGTCTCGATCCCGGCCAGGCCGGCCGCCACCAGCCCGGGGATCATCTCGTCACGGTTGGCGAGGCCGGGATGGGCGAGCACCGGCACGCCGCCGGCCCGGCGAATCACCGCCACGGCCTCCGCCGGAGTCAGCCGTCGGCGGGGGACGTTGGCGGGCCCGTCGGCGCGCAGCCAGCGGTCGAACGCCTCGCGCACGGACTTCACGTAGCCGCGGTTCACCATCGCCTGGGCGACGTGCGGACGGCCCGGCGAGCCCTCCTTGCAGATCGCGAAGACCTCATCGGCCGCGAGCGGCATGCCGAGCCCGGTCAGCCGCTCGACGATGCGGTGCACGCGGGCCGTGCGCTCGGCCCGCTGCTCGCGCAGGAAGGCTTGGAACCACTCGGCCTGCCAGTCCACGCAGTAGCCGAGGACGTGGATCTCGGCGCCAGGCACGTCGGTGTTGATCTCCAGCCCCGGCACGATCTCGATGCCGTGGCGGGCGGCCTCGTCGATCGCCTCGGGCAGGCCCTCGGTCGAGTCGTGATCGGTGACGGCGAGGACCCGGACCCCGTGCCGGGCCGCCAGGCGCACGAGGTCGCGTGGCGCCAGCGCGCCGTCGGACGCCGTCGTGTGCGAATGGAGATCGACTCCGCCGGGCGTCATGGGGAGGAGGCCTCGATGGCCCACTCCGAGGCCTCCCCCAGGGCAGGATTGCGCCGGCGAAGCCGGCGCGCGAACGGCAACGTGATCATCAGCGTCCGGCCTCGGCGAGATAGGCGAGGATCGTGCGGACGCCGCAACCGGTGCCGCCCTTGGCCGACAGCGGGGTGTCCTTCTCGATGAACGCCGGGCCGGCGATGTCCAGGTGCGCCCACGGGCGGTCGCCCGCGAACTCCTTGAGGAATAGCCCCGCGGTGATGGCGCCACCCCCGCGCGGGCCGACGTTGTTCAGGTCGGCGACGTCGCTCTTGAGGTGCTCGCGGTACTCGTCGATCAGCGGCAGCCGCCAGACGTGCTCGCCGGCGCTCTGGGCGGCGGCCAGCAGACGCTCGGCGAGGGGCTCGTTGTTGGAGAACAGCCCCGAGCAGAGGGGCCCCAGCGCGATCACGCAGGCGCCGGTGAGCGTGGCCATGTCGACGATCTCGTCGGCATTGACCTTCTGGATCGCGTAGCAGATCGCATCGGCCAGGGTGAGCCGGCCCTCGGCATCGGTGTTGCCGATCTCGATCGTCGTGCCGTTCATCGCTCTCAAGATATCGCCCGGGCGGATGGCCGCGCCCGACGGCATGTTCTCGGTGGCCGCGATCAGCCCGTGGACCTCGACCGCCGGCTTGAGGGCCGGCAGCGCGCGCATGACACCGAGCACGGCGGCGGCCCCCGACATATCGTCCTTCATGCGCAGCATGCCGTCGGGGGTCTTCAGATCGAGGCCACCGGAGTCGAAGGTGATGCCCTTGCCGATGATCGCCAGGCGCTTGCGGGTCCGACCGGTCGGCATCCACGACAGATGGATGAACTTCGGCGGCTGCTCGCTGCCGGCCGCCACGCCGAGGAACGCGCCCATGCCGAGCTTCTTGCACTCGGTCCGGTCGAGCACCTGCAGGGTGAGGCCGCCAGTCCTGGCCATCTCGCCGGCCACCTGGGCCAGGTGCGTGGGGTGCACGTCGTTGGCGGGTGCGTTGATGAGGTCACGGGCGAACCACGTCGCCTCGGCGAAGACCTGGCCCCGCCGCGCACCCTCGGCTGCCTCGCGGCGCTGGCGCCCGTCCGGCTCCACCACCCGCAACGTCTCCACGAACTTCTCGACCTTCTCGCGCTTGTAGCGGTCGAACGTGTACGTGCCGAGGATCGCCCCCTCGACCGTCGCATGCGCCCGCTGGCGGGACGGCAGCCGGTCGCCGAGCACCTCGATGGCGACGTCGCGAGCGCCGAGATCCCGTGCACGGCGCAGACCCGCGGCAGCCGCCCGGCGCACGGCCTCGGCCGTCGTCTCGGAACGCTTGCCGAGGCCGACGATGACGACCCGGCGGGACGGCAGCTTGCCATTGGCGTGCAGATGGGTGACGTGGCCGACCTTGCCCTGGAACTTCTCGGCGTCGAGGACCCCCCGCAGCGCGCCGCCCGCGGCCTGGTCCACGCGCGCGGCCGGGTCGCGCAGCTTCTTGTCGTCGGAGTAGACACCGACCACGACGGCATCGGCGGTGATCGCCGCCAGCGGCTCCGCCACGACCGAGACGTTCATGAGCGCCCCCGCTCGGCGAGCGCCTGCGCGCGCCGGATCATGTCCAGCAATCCATCGGTCGTGTCCAACCGTTGCACCTCGTCGACCTCGATCCATTGCGCCTCGTCGGCGTCGCTGGCGGCGCACAGCGTCCCGGACTCGACGAAGGCGAGGTAGTCGACCAGCACCCAATGATAACGAATGCGCCCCTCGGCATCGCGCACGACGCGGTCGAGGATGCCCACCACCTCGTCCACGCGGATCTGCAGCCCGCACTCCTCGGCCACCTCGCGGCACGCCGCCTCGGCGGTGGTCTCCCCGAGCTCGAGGAGCCCGCCGGGCAGGCTCCACTTGCCCGCCAGCGGGGGCTTACCGCGCCGCACGAGCAGGACGCGGTCAGCGTCGAGGACGACCGCCCCGACACCGACGCGGGGGACGCTCGGGTACTCCCTCCCGTCGCTCACGCGGAGGCCGCAAGCCAGGCCGGGCTCGCGTAACGATCGGTCACCAGGGCGTTCGCCCGGGCGGCCTCGTCGTCCGACAGCCCGCCCGGCCGCACGTCGAGCCCGTGCTCGGCCTCGAATGCGAGGGCAAGCGCCTCGGCGACCTCGTCGAAGGACGGGCGCCGGCCAAGCACGGATTCCAGCGTCGTCAGCGTCGCCAGGGGATCGCGGGTGGTGGGGAACAGCGTGCGCAGCCGCGGCTCGTCCACGCCGAGCAGGACGGCGCCGTGCTGCAGGAACGACTCGCCCTGCCGTCGCTGGGCGCTGCCGACCAGCTTGCGGCCGGCGACCTCGATCTCGAAGACGCCGGTCCGGGCAAAGCAGAACGCCGGGACGGGACCGGCGGGCGGGCGCTCGGGCACGAGCGCGGCCGGCGCGCCGAGGGCCCGGAGCCCGCGCAGCAGCGCAGCGCCGATCCAGCGATAGGTCTCCATCAGGTCGGGGCCGATGCCGAGATCCGCGGCCGTCGCCACGACGCTGTAGGTCAGCTCCCGCTCGGGGCCGTCGTGGTAGATCGCGCTGCCGCCCGTCGGCCGGCGCACCAGCCCGACGCCGAGGGCGCGACAGGCGTCGAGGTCCACGTGGCGGTCGAGCGGCTGGCCGTAGCCGAGCGAGACGGTGGGCGGTGACCACGCAAAGAACCGGAGAGTGGGGGGCGAGCCACCGGCCTGGCGGCCACGCCAGAGCGCCTCGTCGATCGCCATGTTGGTGGCGCCGTCGGTCGGCTCGGTGACGAGCAACCGCCAGGGCGCCCCTGTTACGCCCGCGGTCTCCACCGGAGGTTGGGCTCGCGCGCGGCCTTCGTCTGGTCGAGACGGCGCACCGGCGTCGTGACCGGCGCCTGGTGGATGACCTGGGCATCTGCCCCGGCCTCGGTCGCGATCCGGATCATCGCCTCGCAAAAGGCGTCGAGCGTCTCCTTCGACTCGGTCTCGGTCGGCTCGATCATCAGCGCCTCTTCGACGATGAGCGGGAAGTACGTGGAGGGCGCGTAGAAGCCGAGGTCGAGCAGCCGCTTGGCGACGTCCATCGCGCTGACGCCGTGCTTCTTCTGTCGGCGCGCGGAGAGCACGCACTCGTGCATGCACGGCCCCGGCGCGGCCACGTCGTAGTGAGCCTCCAGCCGCTTCATGACGTAGTTGGCGTTGAGCACGGCGTTCTCGCTCACCGCCCGCAGCCCGTCGGCGCCCATCGTGCGGATGTAGGCGTAGGCGCGGACGTGCATGCCGAAGTTGCCCCAGAAGGCCTGCAGCTTGCCGATCGACTGCGGCCGCTTCCAGTCCAGCGCGTAACCGCCCTCGGTCTTGACGATCACCGGCAGCGGCAGGAAGGGCTCCAGGTGCGCCTTGACGCCGACGGGGCCGGCGCCGGGACCGCCGCCACCGTGGGGCGTCGTGAACGTCTTGTGGAGGTTGAAGTGGCAGACGTCGAACCCGAGATCGCCGGGGCGCGTGAGGCCGAGGATCGCGTTGAGGTTGGCGCCGTCCATGTAGACCTGGGCGCCCGCCGCGTGGCACAGCTCGCCGATCTCCATCACACGCGGCTCGAAGTTGCCGAGCGTGTTCGGCACCGTGATCATGAACGCCGCCACGTCGGGCCCGAGGTGGCGCTCGAGGTCGCCGAGCTCCACGCGTCCCTCCGTGTCCGACTTCACCTCGATGACCTGGTAGCCGGCCAGCGCCGTGGACGCCGGATTCGTGCCGTGCGCGGAGTCGGGAATGAGGACTTTCGTCCGCTTCTCCCCGCGCGCCTCGTGGTAGGCGCGGATCATGAGCACGCCGGCCAGCTCGCCCTGGGCGCCGGCGGCCGGCTGCAGCGACACGGCGTCCATGCCGGCGATCTCGGCCAGCATCCGCCCGAGCTCGTGCATGAGCTGCAGGGCCCCCTGGGCCAGCGCCGCCGGGGCCAGCGGGTGCAAGCGGGCGAAGCCGCTCAGGCGCGCCATGTCCTCGTTGATCTTCGGGTTGTACTTCATGGTGCACGAGCCGAGCGGGTAGAAATGCGTGTCGACGCCGTAGTTCATCTGACTGAGCCGGGAGTAGTGGCGCACCACGTCGAGCTCGGAGACCTCCGGCAGCGTACCGGGCTGCGCGCGGCGGTGCTTCGCCGGTACCGCGGCGAGCGCCGGTTCCAGGGGCACGTCGGACTCGGGCAGCGAGAAGGCGACACGGCCTGGCGAGGACAGCTCGAAGACCAGGCGATCGTAGGCGCGTTGGTTGTCGTAGGGCATCACGCCACCGCCCTGGCCAGCGCGTCCGCAAACTGGTCGATCTCGTCCTTCGTGCGCCGCTCGGTCACCGCCACCAGCAGGCAGTCGCCCAGCTTGCGGTCGAAGGCCTTGAGCGGCAGGCCGGCCAGGATGTGCTGCTTGGCGAGCTTCGCGGCCACGCGCTCGGGCGGCTTGGGCAGCTTGAGCGTGAACTCCTTGAAGAACGGCTGGGCGAAGCGCAGGCCCACGCCGGGCACGGCGGTGAGTCGCTCGGCCGCGTAGTGGGCCTTGGCGGTCGACAGCTCTCCCACCCGCACCAGGCCCTGGGTGCCGAGCGTGGAGAGATAGATCGTGGCCATCAGCGCGCAGAGGGCGACGTTGGTGCAGATGTTCGAGGTCGCCTTGGCCCGCCGGATGTGCTGCTCGCGCGTCTGCAGCGTGAGCGCGAACCCGCGGGCGCCATCGAGGTCGACGGTGGCGCCGACGAGTCGGCCCGGCATCCGGCGCACGAACTCGTTCTTGGCGGCGAAGACGCCGAGGTACGGTCCCCCGAACGACAGCGGCACCCCGAGCCCCTGCCCCTCGCCGACCACGATGTCGGCGCCCTGGCGCCCCGGCGCCTCCAGCACGCCCAGGTTGACGGGATCGCTCACCACGACCAGCAGCGCGCCGGCGGCGTGGGCCAGCTCGGCGGCAGCCGCGACGTCCTCCAGGCAGCCGTAGAAGTTGGGCGATTGCACGACGAGCGCCGCCGTCTTGCCGCCCACCACGCGGCGGGCGGCGTCGAGGTCGATGGCGCCCTCCGGCGAGGGTACCTCGCGCAGCCTCAGGCCGGGGCCGTCGACGTAGGTCTCGACGACGCGTCGGTAGAGCGGGTGCACCGCGCCGGCCAGCGCGATCTCGGCGCGTCCGGTGATGGAGGCGGCCATCAGGCAGGCCTCGGCCAGCGAGGAGCCGCCGTCGTAGATCGAGGCGTTGGCCACGTCCATGCCCGTCAGCTCGGCGATCATCGTCTGGTACTCGTAGATCGTGCGCAGCGTCCCCTGGCTGGCCTCCGGCTGGTAGGGCGTGTAGGCGGTGAAGAACTCGCCGCGCAGGATGAGGTGGTTGATCGGGCTCGGCACGTAGTGGTCGTAGGCGCCCGCGCCCAGGAAGCACGCGTAGCCGTCGGCGTCGGCGTTGCGGGCGGCCAGGCCGCGCATGTGCCGCACCAGGTCGGACTCGGCCAGGGCGGGGGGCAGCGCCAGCGGCCGGGCCAGCCGGGCCTTGGCCGGGATCTTGACGAGCAGATCCTCGACGCTGCCCACGCCGATGGTCTCCAACATGGCGCGGCGGTTCTGCGCCGTGTTGGGCAGGTAGCGCATCAGTGCCCGCCCTCCGCGATGAACTGCTCGTACTGGGCGGCCGTGAGGAGCTGGTCCCACTCCTTCGGATCGGCCGGCGTCACCGCGAGCATCCAGCCACGGCCGTACGGGTCCTGGTTGACCGTCTCCGGCTTCTGGGCCAGCTCGGCGTTGACCTCGGCGACCTCGCCGGAGACCGGCGCGAAGAGATCCGACACCGCCTTGACGGATTCGACGACGCCGAACGTCTGGTGGGCCCGCACGCGGGCGCCGGCTTTCGGAAGCTCGACAAACACCACGTCGCCGAGCTGCTCCTGTGCGAAGTGCGTGATGCCCACGCGGACGCGTTCGCCCTCCTGCTTGGCCCACTCGTGTTCGCGCGTGTACCGGAGATCTGCCGGAACGTTCGACATCGCTCAGCCTCTCTTGACTCGCGATGGATGAAAGGGGGTCTTCACCACCCGGGCGCTCTTGGCCTGGCCGCGGATCTCCACGCCCAGCTCGGTGCCGACGGCGGCGTGCGCGCTGGCGACGTACGCCATCGCGATGTAGCGGTCGACCGACGGGCCGTAGGAGCCCGAGGTCACCACCCCCACCGGCGCACCGTCCTTCACGACCGGATAGCCGTGCCGGGCCACCGCACGCTCCGTCATCTCCACGCCGACCAGCCGGCGGGCGGGGCCGGCCGCGCGCACGCGCTCGATCGCCTCGCGCCCGATGAACTCTCCCTTGGCCGGCTTCACGACCCAGCCGAGGCCGGCCTCGAGCGGGTTGGTGGTGTCGTCGATGTCGTTGCCGTAGAGCGCGTAGCGCATCTCCAGGCGGAGCGTGTCGCGGGCGCCGAGCCCGATCGGGGCGGCGCCGTCGGCCCGGCCCCCCTCGAGCAACGCGTCCCACAGCCGCTCGCTGTCGCCGGCGCCGACGTACAGCTCGAAGCCGTCCTCGCCCGTGTAGCCGGTACGGGAGATCAGCGCCGGAGTGCCGGCGACCCGGCCCTCGGCGAAGCGATAGTAGCCGATCCGCGTCACGTCCACATCGGCGAGTCGGCCCACCAGAGCCTCGGCCCTCGGCCCCTGCACCGCGATGAGGCCGGTGGCATCGGACACGTTGCGCCAGCGGGCGCTCGCCCCGCCGCCCTCGGTGACGTGCGCCCAGTCCTTGTCGATGTTGCTGGCGTTGACGGTGATCATGTAGCGCTCGGCCGCCAGGCGATACACCGTGAGGTCGTCGACGATGCCGCCGTGCGGATAGCAGAGCACCGAATACTGGACCTGGCCAGTCTCGAGCGCCGCCACGTCGTTGGTCGTCAGCCGCTGCAGGGTGGCCAGCGCCCCGGGACCCTCGACCTCGAACTCGCCCATGTGGCTGACGTCGAAGCAGCCGACCGCGGCGCGAACCGTGCGATGCTCCTCCACGATGCCGCGGTACTGCACGGGCATTTCCCAGCCGCCGAACGGCACCATGCGCGCGCCAGCCTTGACGTGAGCGGCGTACAGCGGCGTGCGCTTCAGCGATGTGTCCACGGGCCACTCAGTAGACCACCCCCCCCGGAGACGGTCAAGGCCCGGGGCGGCATCGTCTCCCGGCACCGGCGCGACGACTACGCCTTCGGCAGCCACTCGCGCAGCGGCTTCACCTGGCAACCGGCGCGGTCGAGCGCCTCCCGGACGGCGCGCACGATGTGCTGGGCGCCCGGGGTATCTCCGTGGCAGCAGATCGTCTGCACCGAGATGTCCACGTCGACGCCGTCGATCGTCTTGACCTTGCCTTCGAGCGCCATCCGCACGGCCTGCTCGGCGGCCCGCCCGGGATCGGTGATGAGCGAGCCCGGGATCTTGCGGGAGACGAGGCCGAGGTCGATGTTGTAGGCACGGTCGGCGAAACCCTCGGAGGCCGTCCGCACACCCATCTTTCGCACCGTCCGGTCGTAGTGGCCCGAGGCCAGGGCCATGAGGATCAGCTCCGGGCCCGACTCGCGCGACGCCTCGCCGATGGCCGTCGACCACGACTGGTCCTGCTGCTTCTCGATCATCGTGTAGAGGATCCCGTGCGGCTTCATGTGCTGCAGCTCGGCGCCCGCGGCGCGGCAGTACTCGCGCAGCGCGCCCGTCTGGTAGCAGAGGTAGTCCTTGAGCTCGGCGGGCGTGACGTCCATCACCCGGCGCCCGAAGCCGATGAGGTCGGGCAGCGAGGGGTGGGAGCCGATCGCCACGTCGTGCCGGAGGGCCAGGGCCACCGTCTTGCGCATCACGTGCGGGTCGCCGCCGTGGAATCCGCAGGCGACGTTGGCCGAGGTGATGAACGGCATGATCTCCTCGTCGGCGCCCAACGACCAACGCCCGTAGGACTCCCCCATGTCGCAGTTCAGGTCGATGTGCTTCGACGGCATGATTTCATTCCTCCTGCGTTGTTGTCTGGAGGGAACGCCCCTCCGAACCTCTCCAGCGGAGAACCCGTGGCTCCCTTCGTGTCACTGACGGGCCAGGACGCGCGCGAGCGCGTTCACGAAGCGGTCCACGTCCTCGTCGGTCATGGCCAGCGAGCAGGCGCCGAGGCCGCGCTGGGTCAGGAGAATGCCCTCGTTGAGCATGCCCATGAAGACCCGCTGCGCCATCTCGGCATCCTTGGCTCGGGCCGAGCGGTAGTCGGTCAGCGTCTCGGTGGTCCAGTGCAGCCAGAACAGCGACCCGGCACCGGTCACCTGCCCGCGCCGCCGGGTGGCGGCCAGCAGGCGACTCACGCCGCCACGCAGCCGCTCCCCGATCGCGTCGAGCCGGGCGTAGGCCTCCGGCGTCAACGCGTTCAGCGTCGCTACACCCGCCGCCATCGTCACCGGGTTGGCGTTGAACGTCCCGCCCTGGCTGATGCGGGCGCCGCCCTTACGAGGATCGTAGAAGCTCATGACGTCGCGCCGCCCGCCGAACGCGCCCACCGGCAGGCCGCCGCCGATGATCTTGCCGAAGGTGGTGAGGTCGGGTCGGATGCCGAGGCGTTCCTGGGCCCCGCCCCAGGCCGTGCGGAACGAGATCACCTCGTCGAAGATCAGGAGCATCCCGTGCCGCTCGGTCACCTCGCGCAGGCGGGGCAGGAAGCCGTCCACCGGCGGCAGCAGCCCCGCGTTGCACATGTAGGGGTCGACGATGACGGCTGCGATGGATGACCCCTCCTTCGCCAGGACCTCCTCGCAGGCCTCGGCATCGTTCCAGGGCAGCACGACGGTGTTCTTGAGGACGGCGGGCGGGATGCCGGCCGACCAGGCGATGGGCTTGGGCCGGCGCCGGTTGCCCCAGGACTTGGTGTCGCCGCTCACGCTCACCATGACCCAGTCGTGGGTGCCGTGGAAGGCGCCCTCGAACTTCGCGAGCTTGGACCGGTCGGTGAAGGCGCGGGCCAGGCGGACGGCGTTCATCGTCGCTTCGGTGCCCGAGTTCGTGAAGCGCAGGCTCTCGACCGACGGCACCCGGCGCACGAGCATCTCGGCCAGCCGGATCTCGTGCTCGGTGGGACCCGGAAACGACAGCCCCGACTCGGCCGCCGCCTGCACCGCCTTCACGACGTCGGGCGTGGCGTGGCCCAGCACCAGGCTCGTGTAGTTGCCGTTGAAGTCCACGCGCTCGACGCCGTCGGCGTCCCAGACGTGGGCACCCTGCCCCCGCTGGAAGTAGAACGGGTACGGATCGAAGAAGGTCGTCGTGCGGCTGTTGCCGCCCGGCATCACCGCCACCGCCTCTTCGTGGAGAGCGCGCGAGCGGCTCGTCTTCGACGCGTACTCGGTGATTTCCTTGTCCAGGCTCATGAGACCTCTCCCTTCGTCGGGGCGTTGGGGCCCCGAAGCGGCCCAACACCCCCAAACCGCCTCGATTATCCGCGCGACATCAGGCCGCCGGCACCGCCGCGACCGGACCTCCGGCCACGGCCGCCAGGGACGTCTCCCATGCGCGGCGCAGACGGTGCGCTCCGGCGACGTCTACCGCGCGGAACCTCACCCGTTGACCGGGCTTCACCTGCCCGATGCGCCCGATGTCGAACGAGCCCACGGTGGCGATCTTCGCGTAGCCGCCGGTCGACTGCCGATCCACCAGCAGCACGATCGGCTGGCCGTCACCCGGCACCTGGATCGCGCCCAGCGCGATACCGTCCGAGATGATGTCGTGACCGCACGTGTGCGTGATGCGCGGCCCCGACAGCCGCGCGCCCATGCGGTCGGACTGCGGCAGCATCTCGAAGGGTCTCCCGAGGAAGGCGGCGACGCCCTCGGCGGTGAACCGGTCCGCCTGCGGTCCCAGCACGACGCGGATCTCCGGCTCGGCCTCGAGCGCGGGGATCTCGGCCGGCGTCGCGGCCCGCAGCGCCGGCATCGGCGCCCGGAACACGCGCAGCACGTCGTCACGCTTGAGGGCGCGGCCGTGGAAGCCGCCGAGGCGGCCGCGCAGGTAGGTCGCGCGCGAGCCGAGCACCGGTGGCACGTCGAGGCCGCCCGAGAACGCCAGGTAGATACGCACGCCCGCCCGGGCGGCGGCGACGCGGACGGTGTCGCCCGGGGCCAGCGCCAGCGTTGCCCACGGCTCGGCGGGGCTGCCGTTGATCGTGATCGGCGCCTCGGCCCCGGTGACCGCGATGGCGCACGCCGTCTCGACCGTGAAGCGCGGCCCCATGAGCGTGCACTCGAGGCCCGCAGCGCCGTCGGGATTGCCGACGAGCCGGTTGGCGATCGTGAACGCGCGCACGTCCACCGGGCCCGAGGGCGGGATTCCGTAGCGGAGCTGGCCCGGGCGGCCGAGGTCCTGCACCGTCGTCTGGGGCCCGGGATCGGTGACGCGGATCATGTGATCACCGGCGCGTACGTGCGGGCGGCCACGCAGGCGGCGATGGCGTCGTACTCCGTGCGGTCGATCGGCCGCATGCGGACGCGGTCGCCGGGGCGCAGCAGCGTCGGCTCCGCCGCCTCGGGATCGTAGAGGCGCACCGGCGTGCGACCGAGGAGCCAGTACCCGCCGGGGCTCTCGACCGAGTAGATGCAGTACTGGGCGCCGCCGAGCCCGACGCTGCCCGCCGGCACCTTCACCCTCGGCGTCTCCAGGCGCGGCAACCGGATGCGCTCGGGCACGCCGGCCATGTACGGCAGGCCGGGGGTGAAGCCGACGAAGTAGACCACGTACTCGGCGCCCGCGTGTGTCCGCACCAGCTCGTCGACCGTCAGACCGAGCCGGGCGGCCGCGGCGAGGAGGTCGAGACCGAGCTCCGGATCGTAGCAGCAGGGCAGCTCGATCAGCCGGGCCGGCGGCAGCGTCGCAGTGGTCGCCTGCTCGGCCAGCTCGCCGAGCCCGGCGCACAGCGCGTCGAAGCCGGTCTGGCCCGGATCGTAGTAGACGAGCAGGGAGCGAAAGCTCGGCACCGTCTCCACCACGCCCGGAAGCCCCTTGGCCTGGATCAGGAACTCGAGCGCGCGCACGCGGGTGTTGACCTCCGCGCTGATCTCGTCGCCGAGCTCGACGCAGAGCGCCACGTCACCCGCGGGGAGGAATCGCAGACGGCCGCCTCAGAGCGCCGCCAGCGAGGAGTTCGGCAGGTCGGTGATGAACATGTGTCCCGGACTGTGAGTCAGCATGAACGACGGCTTGCTGGCCAGCGCCACCGCCTGCGGCGTCACCCCGCACGCCCAGAACACCGGCACGTCACCGGGGTTGAAGTGCTGGGCGTCGCCCCAGTCGGGCTTGCCGATGTCCTTGATGCCGAGCGTGGCCGGGTCGCCGATGTGCACGGGCGCGCCGTGCGCGTTGGGGAACCGCGCACTGGCCGTCACCGCCTTGGACAGTTGACCCGACGGTATGGGCCGCATCGAGACGACCATCGGGCCGTGGAAGGCGCCGGCCGGCCGGCACTCGACCGAGGTGCGCCACATCGCGACGTTCTTGCCCTGCTCGACGTGCCAGAGCCTGATGCCGGCCTCCAGCAGCGCCCACTCGAATGTGAACGAGCAGCCGAGCAGGAACGCCACCAGGTCGTCGCGCCAGTAGGGAGTCGCGTCGGTGACCTCGTCGACCAGCACACCGTCCTCGTAGATCCGATAGCGCGGGATGTCGGTCCGGAGATCGGCCCCCGGAGCCACTCCGACCGGTTCTGGTGACCCGACATCGGTGACCTCGATGAGCGGGCACGGCCGCGGGTTGCGCTGGCAGAAGAGCAGGAAGTCGTAGGCGGCGTCGCGCGGCAACACGGCGAGATTGGCCTGCACGTGGCCCTGGCCAAGGCCGGCGGTGACGCCGGTGAGCTTGCCACGCCGGATGTCGGCCCGGATCTCGCGCGGATGACGGGCGTCGATGGCCATGGAGGGATTCTACCTGAGTCCCAGCCGCGGCCCTATCTCGGGGTTGACCAGCACGTTCGGCGTCTCGCCGCGCAGCACGCGCAACATCTCGCTCGTCACCTGCACGGCGGCTCGCGCCGTCGCCTCCCGCGTCACGCCGGCCATGTGCGTGGACAGCACCACGTTGTCGAGGTTCAGGAGCGGGTTGTCGACGGGGCAGGGCTCCTCCTCGAACACGTCGATGCCGGCGGCGCCGAGCTGGCCGCGCGTCAGCGCCTCGAACAGCGCCCGCTCCTCCTGGACCCCGCCCCGCGACGTGTTGACGTAGATGGCGCCGCGCTTCATGAGCCCGAGCGTCTTGTCGTTGATCATGTGCCTCGTCTCGGGCGTGAGCGGCGTATGACAGGTCAGGACGTCGACCCGGGGGAGGAGCGCCTCCAGGCTCTCGACCGGCTCGGCACCGCGCCGGCGGATCTCGTCGGCCGGCACGTACCTGTCGTAGGCGAGGACCGTCATGCCGATGGCCCCGCAGAACTTGGCCACCCGGCGCCCGATGTTGCCGATGCCCACGATGCCGAGCGTCTTGCCGTCCAGCTCCGTATGAGCGGTGTTGGCCGAGCCCTGCCTGGCGCCCCAGTCGCCCGCCCGCGTCAGCTTGTCCTGGTGAAGTGTCCTCTTCACGCAGACCAGCATCATCATGAGGGCGTGCTCGGCCACCGCCTGGGAGTTGGAGCCCGGCGCGTGCACGACGGCGACGCCGTGCCGGGTCGCGGCCGGAATGTCGACGGTGTCGAGCCCGACGCCGTGGCGGCCGACCACCTTGAGGTGCTTGCAGGCGGCCATGAGGCTCTCGGTGCAGCGGGGCTTGGCCCGGAACAGGATGCCCTGGGCCTCGCCGGCGACGGCGACCAGTCCGGCCTCGGTCTCGTCGGTGCACACGACGACGCGCGCCCCCGTCTCGAGATTGGCGTGGCCGTCGGCGTGGATGGGACCGGCGAGAACGACGAGGGGACGATCAGCGGTCATGCGGGCGATCTCCTTTCGGGGCGAGCATCGGCGACCCGTATGTCGTGGCGCCGCGATTATAGACGACGCCCGTGCTATCGTCTCGGGGGCGATGACGATCCCGACGACCGCCGCGTCCGGCTGCATCGGCGCGTGGGTGGTGCGCCGTCTGCTCGCCGAGATCGTCCGCGTGATCGAGACGACCGGGCCCTCGGCCAAGGAGTACAGGGAGCAGGGGCAGCTCGACGGCCGGTGGGTCGACACGATCGTCATGGAGAGACTGCTATGAAGATCCTCTACACGCCGAACATGATCTGCCCCGCGATCCCGGCCGCCGACCAGGCGCGCATCCTCGAGCGGGCCGGGCCGGGCTCCGTCCTGGTCGAGGCGCGCGATGCCGCGACCCAGCGCAAGGAGATCGCCGACACCGACGTGATCTTCGGCCGCGTGCCCAACGACGTGTTCGTCGGCGCCCGCCGCCTGCGCTACTATCATTCGATCGGCGCCGGGGTCGACGCGATCCTCACGCCGGAGCTGGTGTCGAGCGACGTGATCCTGGCCAGCGAGAAGGGCGAGGTCGGCATCCACCTGGCCGAGCACGCCCTGGCCCTGCTCCTCGGCCTCACCCGCGGGCTGCACACCGCCATGCGCACGCCGGACTACAGCCTGCGCGAGCCCATCCGCAAGGAGCAGTGGGAGCTGTACGAGCAAACGCTCGGCATCGTCGGCTTCGGCGGCACCGGCCGCGCCGTGGCCGAGCGCGCCCTCGGCTTCGGCATGAAGGTGCTCGCGGTGGATGTCGACGACGTGCCGGGCATGGCCGGGGTGACGCTGTGGAAGAGCGACCGGCTCCGCGACCTGCTGGGCGGCTCGGACGCCGTCGTCATCTGCCTGCCGCTCACCAAGGCCACCCGCCATCTCTTCACGCGCGACCTGTTCCGCCGCATGCGCCGCCACGCCATCCTGGTCAACGTCACCCGCGGCGCGATCGTCTTCGGCGACGATCTCCTCGCCGCCCTCGACGAGGGTCTGATCGGCGGCGTCGGCCTCGACGTGACCGATCCCGAACCGCTCCCGGCCGGCCACCGGCTGTGGACTCACCCCCGCGCCATCGTCACGCCCCACACCGCGGGGGGCTCCCCCCGACGCGCCGGCCGCGTCATCGCGACGTTCATCGAGAACCTGCAGCGGATGCGGGACGGCCGGCCGTTGCTGGCCCTGATCGACAAGCAGAAGGGCTACTGACGTCGCGGCCGCTCGGTGGTGCCGATAGCTGCCGCGTCGGCGTCGGCGCGCGACGCGCTCACTTCAAGCGGACGGTCACGACGGCCGACATGCCGGCCCGGAGCGGCTGCGGGTTCCCCGCAGCCTTCTTGTCGAGCAGGATCTTCACCGGTACCCGCTGCACCACCTTCACCCAGTTGCCGGTGGCGTTCTCGGGCGGCAGCAGCGAGAAGCGAGAGCCCGTGCCGGCGCTGATCGAGTTCACGGTGCCCGCGAAGACGACCCCCGGAAAGCTGTCGATCCGGACTTCGGCGGGCTGCCCGGGCTGGATGCGGGTCAGCTGCGTCTCCTTGAAGTTGGCCACGACCCACACGTCGTCCAGCGGCACCAGCGCCAGGAGCGGCTGGCCGGGCTGGACGATCTGGCCGACCTCCACACTGCGCTTGGCCACGACGCCGTCGATCGGCGCGCGCACGACGCAGTGCTCGAGGTTCAGCTCGGCGACGGCGAGATCGGCCTGGGCGGCCCGCAGCAGGGCCTCGGCCCGGGTCAGCTCCGCGGCCTTGACGGACACCGTCTGCTGCTGGCTCTCGGCCCGGGCCAGCGTCCCCCGCACCTCGACCACGCGCTGGCGTGCCTGCTCGGTGGCCAGCACCCGCGAGGCGACCTCGGCCTCCGTCTGCTGGACCTCCTTCTCGACCGAAGCCAGCCGGCGGCGGACCGCCTCCAGCACCGCGTCGGCGGTCTCGAGCGCGGCCATGGCGTCGTCGTGGTCGCGGCGCGAGACGTAATCGTTCTTCATGAGGGCCTGCATCCGTTCCAGGTCGCGCCGGGCCTTGCGCTGCGCGCTCTCGGCCGCCGTGACGTCCGCCCGGCTGGCCGCCGCGGCCGCGCGCTTGGACTCCAGGCGCGCCTGCGTCTCGTTCACCGCCGACTCGCTGGACCGCACGCCGACCCGGGTGCCCTCCAGCGCCGCCCGGACCTCGTCGACCTGCGACCGGGTGGTCTCACGGGCCAGCGGCAGCTCGGCCCGGGCGGCCCGGACGTTGGCCTCGGCCACC
>Ga0268386_10000610_pt1 | contig 22951 bp, 21 predicted proteins | sample RVTome_15_FD_200260 | JGI IMG/M metagenome (GOLD analysis project Ga0268386, IMG submission 200260) | Soil microbial communities from uranium-contaminated site in the Upper Colorado River Basin, Wyoming, United States - RVT150D86... ...
TGTGACATCGTCGACGTCTCCACGGGCCAGACATCGGTGCTCGCCCGGCCCGAGTACGGGCGGCTCTACCAAACACCGTTCTCGGACCGCATCCGACACGAGGCCGGCGTTCCCACGATGACGGTGGGCGCGGTGTCGTCGATCGACGACGTCCACAACATATTGGTGGCGGGACGGGCCGATCTCTGTGTCATGGCCCGGCCCCATCTGGTCGACCCGTACTGGACGATGAACGCGGCGATCGACCTCGGCTACCCGGGCCATCACTTTCCCAACCAGTACCTGTCGGGACTGCCGGCACGGCGACGCGAGCAGGAGCCGATCCCGCCGGACGTGTTCCGGCAATGAGCCTCCTCGGCGCCATCCTCACCGGGGGTCGGAGCACCCGGATGGGCGAGGACAAGTCCGAGGTCCAGGTCGACGGGGTGAGCATGCTGGTGCGAGTCGCCGAAGCGGTCAGGCCAGTGGTGGATCAACTGGTCCTGTTGGGGCCTTTCCGTCGAGGCTGGGTGTCGTGGCCCGACGCCGTCCACGCCGAGGGACCACTGGCCGGGATCGCGACAGCCCTCACCCGCACCGAGCACGATCGGGTGCTCGTGATCGCGGTGGATCAGCCGTTCGTAGCCGTCGGCACCCTCGAAAGGCTGGCCGGGCTGGGCGGCGATCTCCCCGTCGTCCCCGTGGACGATCACGGTGTCCGTCAGGTCACCTGTGCCGTCTACCCGAAGGAGATTGCAGGCCAGTCGATCGAGGAGGCTAGGGCCGGCGGCTCGATCCAAACTCTGCTCGATCGGGTTTCTTTCAGGCCGGTCATCCCAGAGGAGTGGCGGAGCTGGGGGGAGGACGGACGTTCCTGGTTCAGCGTCGACACCATGGAGGACCTGGCGCGTGGGTCCGGGCTCTTTCCATCGTGAGACCCGACGGTCAGACCGATGTGAGCGAGTCGAGACGCGTCTCGATCAATCGTCGCTCCGCCTGGTTTGCGCTCGACTCGAGGGCCCTGAGAAACTCGGCGCGCGCTTCGACCTCGTCTCCCGAACGTCGCAGCATCTCCGCACGACTGGCATGGAACGCGTGATATCCGTCGAGATCGAGCCCGACCATCGCCTCCAGCCCGGCCCTGGGCCCACTTGCGTAGCCGACGGCGACAGCTCGGTTGAGACCAACCACGGGTGAGCCAGTGACCGGCCAGAGTCGGTCGTACAAGGCAACGATTCGATGCCAGTCGGTGTCCTGCCAGGTGGGGGCGGAGGCGTGGCCGGCGGCGATGGCGGCCTGCAAGGCATATGGACCGTCGCTGTCCTCGATCTCCGACACGAGACGCAGTCCCTCGTCGATCTCCTCTCTGTCCCACGCGGCACGGTCCTGATCCTTGAGCAGGACCAGGTCACCCTCCGGGTCGGTGCGCGCTTCCCGCCGGGCGTGTTGCAGCAGCATCAGGGCCAAGAGCCCTCTCGCCTCGTCCGAGTCGGGAGTGAGCTCGACCAACATCCGTCCCAAGTCGATCGCCGATTCCGCCAGCTCGATTCGAACCAGCCTCTCGCCTGACGAGGCGAAGTAGCCCTCGTTGAAGATCAGATAGAGGACGGCTAGCACCGCGTCCACACGGTCGTCGATGGAGCCGCGCGGAGGGATCTCGAAGGGGATCCCGGCCGTGCTGATCTTGGACTTCGCCCGCACCAGCCTCTGGGCCATGGTCGACTCGGACACGAGGAAGGCATCTGCGATCTCCTTGGTGGTCAGTCCTCCCAGCGTCCGCAACGTGAGGGCCACCTGCTTCTCGATCGACAGCGATGGATGACAACACGCGAAGATCATCTCCAGACGATCGTCGGTGATGGTCCCGGACAACATCGGGATCCGCGGACGCTCGGCCTCGATCCTCTCCAGGCTCGCCAGTAGCTCCTTCTTCCTGGAGTAGGTCTGCTCACGTCGGATTCGGTCGATGGCCCGACGACGGGAGACGGTCGCTATCCACCCTCCGGGATTGACGGGGACGCCCGTCCTCGGCCAGGCCCGCATCGCCTCGGCAAACGCATCTTGAATCGCCTCCTCGGCGAGGTCGATGTCCCGGACCTGACGGGACAGGCTCGCCACCACCAAGGAATACGAATCGCGGAATGCCGTCTCGATCGCGGTGTTGATGTCGGGCGATGTCACTGGGCAAATAAGGTTGCCACACATGAGCGACAGGATCGTGAGCCTCGTGTATGTCGGTGATCCGATGTGCTCCTGGTGCTGGGGCTTCGCCCCCGAGATCGAGTCGCTGGCGGAAGAGCTTCGCGTCGAGGTGGTCGTGGGCGGGCTGCGCCCCGGCCCAATGGCGCAAGTGCTCGACGACCGGATGGCCGCCTTCCTCCGGCACCACTGGCTCGAGATCGCCGATCGCACCGGGCAGCCCTTCGACGTGTCGGCATTGCAGCGACGGGACGGCTGGGTCTACGACACCGAGCCGGCGGCGATGGCCGTGACCCAGATGAGGGTCATGAACGAGCCGGCCACACTCGACTATTTCACCAAGGTGCAGCATGCCTTCTATGCCGACGGGCGCGATGTCACCGACTTCGACCTGCTGGCCGAGCTGACCGAAGGCTTCGACGTGGACCGGGCGGAATTCCGATCCGGCGTCGACGCAGAGGAGTCGCGCCAGCGCGCATGGCACGACTTCACCCGCGCCCGCAACTGGGGGATCAGCGGCTTCCCTACCCTGGTCGGAGAGCTCGGCGACGGCCGACTCGCCCTCCTCGCCCGCGGCTGGGCGTCGGCCACCACCATCCGCGAGCGGATCCGCTCGGTCGCCTGACCCCTTACCAACCCCTTTCTGTGTCGATTTTGGGCGCTGAGACCGGACTTTTTCGACACAGAACGAAATGGAGGGGCGCAATTTCGTGCAACCGAGGGACGAGGCCCTACCATCGCTAGGGTGCCGGAGGAGGCCATAGCGTTCCTGGATGACGGCCCCCGCGAGGCCTGTGGGGTCATGGCCGCCTACTCGACGAGACACCGGGTCGCCCACGTCCTCTACCTCGGTCTGTTCGCTCTCCAACATCGCGGACAGGAGTCGGCGGGCATCGCCACGTCCAACGGGGAGACCGTCACCGTCTACAAAGACCTCGGTCTGGTCAATCAGGTGTTCGACGAGAGAGCGCTGGCCGGCCTCGACGGTCATCTCGGCATCGGTCACACCCGCTACTCCACGACCGGCTCGTCCAACTGGATCAACGCCCAGCCCGTCCACCGCCAGGTGGGAGCCACCGGCGTCGCGCTCGGACACAACGGCAACCTGACCAACACTCGCGCTCTCGCCGATTCGCTCGGTGTGAGCGGCGCCACGACCGACTCCGACCTGATGGCCGAGGGGCTAGCGCGTGAGATCGACGACAACCGGTCCGACGCACGAGGCCTCGAGATGGCTCTGCTCAAGGTGGCGCCGACCTGGGAAGGCGCCTTTTCCTTGGTGATCATGGACCAGGGAAGGGTGGTCGGTCTCCGCGACCCGAATGGTTTCCGCCCCCTTTGCCTGGGGTCGCTGCCGGAGGGCGGATGGGTGCTCGCCTCGGAGACGGCAGCCCTCGACCTGGTGGGTGCCAGGTTCGTGCGTGAGGTGGCGGCGGGGGAGATGATCGTGATCGATGCCGGTGGCCCCAAGTCGTACTACCCCTTCGCCGACACCAAGCCGACGTTGTGTCTGTTCGAGTTCGTCTACTTCGCCCGCCCCGACAGTCAGCTGTATGGCCGTTCTATACACGCAGCTCGTCGTGAGATGGGCCGCCTCCTCTCCGAGGAGCACCCGGCCGACGCAGACGTAGTGGTCCCCGTGCCCGAGTCGGGCATTCCTGCTGCCCAGGGATTCGCCGTGGCCAGTGGCCTCCCCTATGCCGATGGCCTGGTCAAGAATCGCTACGTCGGTCGCACGTTCATCGAGCCGACACAGGTGCTTCGAGACCAGGGGATACGACTCAAGCTCAACCCGATAGTGGAGACTCTCGCCGGAAAGCGGGTGATCCTCGTCGACGACTCGATAGTGCGTGGCTCGACCACCAAGCAGCTGGTGACGATGGTGCGAGAGGCGGGCGCCACCGAGGTCCACCTCCGGGTCTCCTCACCGCCATATCGCTGGCCCTGCTTCTACGGGATGGACACCTCTGACCGCTCGACGCTGATCGCGGCCCGGATGAGCGAAGACGAGATCAGGGACCACCTCGGGGCCGACTCTCTCGGCTACCTCTCACTCGGAGGACTCCTCGAGGCGACCGGAGTCGCCGACGCCGGATTCTGCACGGCTTGTCTCTCCGGGGATTACCCGACCGATCTCCCCGAGTCTGCGGACAAGTTCCAGCTGGAACGTTCGTAGTGACCTCCTATCGGGAGTCGGGGGTCGACCTCGACGGCTCGGAGTCGCACACCCGGGCGATCTCGGGCTCGGTGACTTCGACGTGGAACGCCGATGTCGTCGGTGGATTCGGCGGATTCGCAGCTGGTGTCCGCATCCGGGAGGGCTATCGCGACCTGGTGCTGATGATGAGCACCGACGGCGTGGGGACCAAGCTCGAAATCGCCAGACAGGTCGATCGATGGGACGGTATCGGTCATGACCTGGTCGCGATGTGTGTCGATGACCTCGCCGCCGTCGGGGCTATGCCCATCGGCTTCGTCGACTATCTCGCCGTTGGAGCCCTCCGGCCCCACCGTGACCGGGCCATCGTCGAGTCCATCGCCCGGGGGTGCCTCGAGGCGGGGTGCCCCCTGCTGGGTGGGGAGACCGCCGAGCACCCCGGTGTCATGGCGCCAGACGCCGTCGACCTGGCCGGCTCGGCCACCGGGATGCTCCATGCCGACGAGGTGTTGGGGCCGGACCGGGTCAGACCAGGGGACGCAGTGATAGGGCTGGTCTCCCCCAATCTGAGATCCAATGGGTTCTCTCTGGTCAGAAGGGTCATGGGCGAGGAAGTCGAAAAGCATGCCGATGCCCTCCTCGAGCCCTCGGTCATCTACTCACCGGCGGTCATGGCCGCCACCGCCACTGGTGGGGTCCATGCCGCAGCCCACATCACGGGTGGCGGTCTCGACGGCAACCTGGCTCGGGCCCTGCCACCCGGGCTGGCCGCCAGGGTCGATCGCACATCCTGGGCGGTCCCGGAGGTGTTCGGGCTGATCGCATCCCGTGGCGTTCGCGATGACGAGATGGAACGCGTCTTCAACATGGGCATCGGGTTCTGCCTGGTGGTGGACCCGGGCTCGGTGGAGACAGTCCTGGACGCCACCGCTGCCCACTCTCCGCGGGTGATTGGCCAGGTCGCTCCGGAAAGGGGTGAGGGAATCGGTTGAGCTTCGCGGAGGCAACGGCTGTGACCGGGGGACCGACCAACTGGAAAGGGGAGCTGGAAGAGGGCTGGGACATCTTCGGGATCACCAATGGGGGGTACTCGACGTCGGTGGCAACGAGGGCGATGACCGAGGAATCGGGTGGTCGTGACCCGATCTCGGTCACATCCCACTTCCTCAATGCTGCTACGCCTGGTCCAGTGGAGATCTCGGTTGAGATCCTGAAGGTTGGACGGGGACTGAGCACCCTTCGCGCCACGACCTCGAGAGACGAGAAGATCCTCATGGTGACAACCGCGGTGTTCTCGGACCCTGCCCGGCCACATCACGAGTTCGAGATGTTTCCGGTGCCGCCACGGATCCCTCTGCCTGACGATTGCATTCCAGTGGAACCAGCTGAAGACGTCCCCCTTCCGCCGCCATTTAGCGGAAAGGTAGATCTCAGGGTCCACCCGTATGACGCCGCAGCCTTCCTACGGCAGAAGAAGACGGGAGCTCCCAGGCTGAGGGGCTGGTTCCGGCTGCGCGACGACGAGCCACACGACGCCCTCTCGGTGATCCTGGCCTGTGATGCCTTCCCACCGGCCATCTACAACTCGGAGCTGCCCGTCGGCTGGACTCCCACGGTGGATCTCTCGGTTCAGGTCCGCGATCCTCGACCCACCGGATGGCTGCAATGCCAGTTCACCACCAGATTCGTCACTGACGGCATGCTCGAGGAGGACGGTGAGATCTGGGACGAGTCGGGACGCCCGATCGCGCTGTCCCGGCAGCTAGCCCTCGTCCCCAACTGATTGCTCGAGCTCGTCGAGCAGCGCTCGCTTGCCGGTCACGTCGAGAAACGACGACTCGATCGAATTGGCCACCAGCCGGATCAGCTCCTGCCTCGAAATCCCACCACCATTCACCAGGGCCCGGTAGTTGTCAGCCACATAACCCCCGAAGTAGGCGGGATCGTCTGAGTTGACGCTCACCAGCAGCCCCGCATCGAGCATCTGCGGAAGCGGGTGGTCCTGGATCCGCTCGACGACGTGGAGGGCGACATTGGACAGCGGGCACACCGTGAGCGGGATCTGCTCGTCACGCAGCCGCTCGACCAGGTCCGGGTCCTCGAGACTCCTCACACCGTGGTCGATCCGCTCCACACCGAGAACGTCTAGAGCTTCCACGACATAGGACGGCGGGCCCTCCTCCCCGGCGTGGGCAACGGCCCGCAATCCGAGCTGTGACGCCAGCTGGTAGGCGTCGGCGAACAAGCCAGGTGGGTACCCCACCTCAGAAGAGTCGAGGCCGACCGCGATCACATCCTCGAGATGGGGCTCGGCGGCTCGCATCGTGTCCAATGCGTCCTCTGGTGGAAGATGGCGGAGGAAGCAGAGGATCAGCCCGGACGTGATCCCATGACGACGGCGCGCCTCCTCCAAGCCGGTGCGAAACCCCTCCATGAAGATCGGGAACTCGACCCCCCGAGAGGTGTGGGTCTGGGGGTCGAAGAACACCTCGGCATGGCGGACCCCGTCGGCGGCTGCGCGATCGAGGTACGCGGTGATCAGGTCGTGGAAGTCATCGGATGTCTGTAGGACGGCTGCAGCCTTGTAGTAGATGTCCAAGAAGGACTGCAGGTCGGTGAACCGGTAGGCGGACGCCACCGACTCGACGTCCGGAAAAGGCATCTCGTAGCCATTGCGACGGGCCAGATCGAACATCATCTCCGGCTCGAGCGTCCCTTCGATATGGACGTGGAGCTCGGCCTTCGGGAGGCGTCGAATCATCCCTTCCATGTACCGACGCTACAACGCGATGTCCTGGGGGCGCACCGGCGCCCGGTCGATGTCTTTGCCCGTGGCGTCTCTGATCGCTGCCAGTACCGCAGAAGTCGAGGAGATGGTGGGTGGCTCACCCACCCCTTTCGCCCCGAACGGGCCCCAGGAGCCCTCCTGCTCGATGAGCAGGGCCTCCACGTCCGGCGCGTCGAGGATGGTGGGGAGCAGGTAATCGGTGAAGTTCGGGTTGCGGATTACGCCATCCGAGATCACCAGCTCCTCCATGATCGCGAGACCTACGCCCTGGAGGATGCCACCCTCGATCTGACCGCGCACAGCCTCGGGGTGCAGTGCCTTGCCGACGTCCTGGGCGGTGTCGACCTTGACCACCGAGACCAGGCCGAGCTCCGCGTCGACATCCACCACTGCCCGGTGGCCGGCCACGGCGAAGTCGGCGTGGACTACTCCCTGACCGTTCTCATCGGGCGCAGTCGTGGGAGGATGACGGAAGGTCACCGTCTCCTCCCAGCTCTCCCCCGCCAAGACCGCCATCGGGACGACGACCCGCCCGTCCCTCATCACTCCCTCGTCGCTCAGGTCGTCTCCGCGATGCGTGTCCAGGATGCGCTCCCTCAGGCTGGTGGCCGCCTCCAGCGTCGCCCCGCCGGAGACCTGGGTCTGCCGGGACGCAGATGTCGAGCCGGCCGAGTCGATCTGCGACGTGTCGACGTGCCGAACCTCGGCCTTCGACACTCCGAGGGCAGAGCGTGCAATCTGGGCGAGGACGGTGGCCAGACCCTGTCCTACCTCGATGGCTGCGGTCTCCACCACCAGCCCCTCCGCAGTGAGCCTGACCCGGGCCTGTGCCGAGTCGTCGAATCCCTCCGAGAACCCGAGGTTCTTGATGCCGAGGGCATAGCCGACCCCCCGAGTCACGTGCTCAGGATCGGTCGTCAGACCACTGCCCCCAGGGACGCTCCCCGACCGGCCGGCGTCTGGCAGCGGCATGGCCGCGAGCGAGTCGATGACATCGACCACCGGGAGAGGGGTGGTGATGACCTGGCCGGTCGTCGGCATCGGATCACCGGTGGCGAGAGCGTTGCGCCGCCTCACCTCTAGAGGATCGAGGTCGAGGGCACGGGCCAGCTTGTCCATCTGGGCCTCGTACCCGACACACACCTGGACCGCACCGAAGCCACGCATCGCACCACAAGGCGGGTTGTTGGTGCGGGTGCCGACACCATCGACGGAGACCGAGTCGCATCGGTATGGGCCCACAGCGAAGTAACAGGCATTGCCCAGGACCGCGGCAGTGGTCGAGGCATATGCGCCGCCATCGATGATCACCCGAGCCTCGACCCGCAGCAACCGCCCGTCATGGTCAGCCTCGTGCCGAAACCACATGCGAGCCGGATGGCGATGGACGTGACCGGCGAACGACTCCGACCGGTGATACACCATCTTGACGGGCCGGCCGGTGTGGAGGGCGAGGAGACACAGATGGATGTGGAGATTCACGTCCTCCCGGGCTCCGAACGCCCCACCGATCCCGGTGGGATGGGCCCTCACCTGCTCCGGTCGCAAACCGAGGCTGGCCACGACCTGCTCGTGATCGACGTGGACGAACTGGCTGGTCGCATAGAGGTCGACTCCACCGTGACCATCGGGCACGGCCACACCGGCCTCGGGCCCGAGCGGAGCCTGGTCCTGCATGCCGACCTCGTAGTGACCCTCGACCACGATGGGGCCTCTGGTCTCCTGGTCGCCCCTCCGAATCCGCATCCGCCGGAAGACATCGTCGCGCCGATCGGCCTCCTCGGGATCGACCAATGGCTCCAGCCGCTCGTATTCGACGAGCACCGCAGCCGCAGCACGTCGCGCCGTGTCGTCGTCCTCGGCGGCTACCACGGCCACTGGCTCACCCCAGAATCGGACCTCCTCGCCCGCCAGGACCGGCTGGTCCGGATGCTCGAGACCGAAGACAGCGCGCCCCGGGACGTCGTCGGCGGTGAGGACCGCGTGGACGCCGCCTATGGCCAACGCCGGCGCCACGTCGATGGAGACGACTCTGGCCCGGGCGTGGGGGCTGCGAGTGGTCGCACCCCACAACATCCCCTCGGACACCAGGTCCGAGGCATAGTCGAACCGGCCCCTGAGCTTGGGCACGCCGTCGGGACGGAGAGGTGAGTCACCGACACCGCCTTCCACGGTCAGGTGAGGGGTGGAGCGGGTGGTAGTCATGACCGGCGTCCCGCCAAGGAGTCGAGTGCCCTAACGATGGCTCCATAGCCGGTGCATCGGCAGATGTTGCCGGCGAGAGCCGATTTGATCTCGCCCGTGCTCGGATGAGGGTTGGCGGCGAACAAGTCGGTCGCGGTCACCACGATGCCGGGCGTGCAGAACCCACATTGGACAGCTCCCGCCTCGTGCATCGCCGCCTGGACACCGTTGAGAACGTCGCCCGACGAGATGCCCTCTACCGTCGTCACCTCGGAACCCTCCACGTCGCCTGCCATCACCAGACATGCGCAGACCACATCGCCGTCGAGGACGATGGAGCAAGATCCACATTCGCCCTGCTCACAAGCACTCTTGGACCCTCGCAAGCCGATCTGGTCACGTAGGACGTCGAGCAGGCTCACCGGAGACACGACCCTGGCGTTGGCTGGCTCACCGTTCAATGTGAAGTTGACGATCATCTCAGGCACCGCACGAGAAGGCGTCGGGCCAGCACGCCGGCCGCATGACGGCGGTATTCCTCGGTAGACCGATGGTCTGTGATCGGCCTCACCTCCTCGGAGACGAGACGTTGGAACTCATCGAGATCTGACTCTGAGGGCTTGTTGATCGACGAGATCATCTCCTCGGCCCCGTGGGCGCGAATCGGAGTGGGAGCGACCGATCCCAAGCCCACCGTGACCTTGCCGTCCGATCGGGTGACCACCACACAGACGGTGGCGATGACCATTGCGTTGCGCACTCCGATCTTGGCGAATTCCTGCCGATCGGGCAGCTCCTCGGGCAGCTCGACAGCGCTGACCAGCTCACCGTCGCGCAACGAGGTCTCCTTGACGCCCGTGAAGAACTCAGTCCACGGCACGAGTCTCGTCCCAGATGTGGAAGCCAGCTCGATCGACGCATCGACCGCGACGATGAAGGGATGGCCGTCCCCGGCGGGGCTGGCCGTCGCCAGGTTGCCCCCGATCGTGCCCGCATTCCGTATCTGGGGAGACCCCACGGTCCGGGCTGCTTGGGCCAGGGCCCGCGGACCATCGCGCTCGATCCTGCGCCACGAGACGGCGGCGCCGATTCGATTACCGTCCCACGAGGCGAGCTCATCGACACGTCGCAAAGCGACGACCTCATCGGGACGACGATGCCCGAAGTTGACCTCCACCATCAGATCGGTACCGCCCGCCAGTGGCGTTGCGCCCTGACCGGCCGCGGCCACGGCGTCGCTCAATGTCGTCGGGTGAAAGACCTCCACGCTCGCCAAATTACTCGGCGAGGTCCCAGGCCAGCCGGTTGTGCCGGTCGATCAGCGCCTCGAGCTCGACCCCCACGACCCGGCTATCCCGGACCAGGTGGCGACCACCCACGAAAGAGTGCGCGATCCGTGCCGGAGCACACAGCACCACGGCAGCCACCGGATCGTGCAACGCCCCAGCGAAGTCGACCCGATCGAGGTCGATGGCGATGAAGTCGGCTGCGTAACCGGGGGCGAGGACGCCGATGTCATCACGCCCGAGGACCGCGGCTCCCCCTGTCGTGGCCAACTGCAGGGCCTGTCGGGCAGTGAAAGCCGGGCCGTCGGCGAGACGGTTGAGAAGCAACGCCTGGCGCGCCTCCGCCAGCATGTGGGAGGAGTCGTTCGACCCCGAGCCGTCGACGCCGAGCCCGACCGGGACGCCGGCTCTGAGGTAACGGCCGATCGGCGCCGTCCCGGAACCAAGACGCATGTTCGACGTGGGGCAGTGAGCAACCCCCGTCCCCGAGGACCCCATCCGCTCGACCTCGTCATCGGCCACGTGGACGGCATGGGCGTACCAGACATCTGGTCCCGTCCAGCCCAGGCCCTCCATGTACTCGACCGGCCGCCTGCCGAAACGCTCGATGCAGAACTCCTCTTCGTCGTTGGTCTCGGCGAGATGAGTGTGGAGCAGGGCACCGAGGTCACGAGCCAGCGTCTCGCTCTCCCTCATCAGGTCGGGAGTGACCGTGAACGGCGAGCAGGGGGCGACGACGACACGGCGCGTCGCACCCCGGGCCGGGTCGTGGTAGGACTCGATCGCCCGCTGGGTGTCTTCCAGGATGGCCTTCTCGCTCTCCACGACTGAATCGGGAGGTAGCCCGCCGTCGGACTCACCCAGGCTCATCGACCCCCTGGAGACGTGGAACCGGATGTCGAGACCGTCCGCCCCGGCGAACTGGTCGTCGATACGCGAGCCGTTGGGCCAGAGATACTGATGGTCGAAGACGGTGGTGGCCCCGGACAGAGCCAGCTCGACCAGTCCCAGCCTGGTGGCCGTCTGCACATGCTCGGGCGTGATGCGCGCCCACACCGGGTAGAGGGTGCGCAACCAGTCGAATAGCCCGGAATTCTGTGCACCGGGAAAGGCACGGGTCAGCGTCTGATAGAGGTGATGATGGGTGTTGATCAGGCCGGGCAGAACGACATGACCGGTCAGGTCAATCACCTCGTCGGCGGAGGCGGGTATGTCGAGGCTGGGACCCACGTTCTCGATCCAGCCATCACGTGCGTACAGACCGCCGTGCTCGATCTCCCTACCATCCATGGTCACGAGGACCCGGGCGTTGCGAGCCAGCAGCGTCGCCATCGCACCACGCTAACCAGGCCCATAGAGTCCCAGCCGCATGACTTTCACCGCTGACTCCCTCGCCGCATGGTCGGATCGCTTGACGCAGGCCGCATCACGGATCGCAACCGACCTACCGGGAGAACGCCCGGAGCGCCAGCCGGTCCACACCGTCTACGGCGGGGCCCAGCTCTTCTCGGCCGGCACTCCGGGAAAGCTCGGTGAGCTGGCTCGATCGTTCGCCGCCGATTGGGTTCCAGACCCGAGCGGACTCGGCGAGATCCTGGGTCTCGATGCCGACCTGGCCCGCCGGGTACATCCTGCGGTCATGGACAAGCTGACACGTGAGCCAGTGGAGGATTTCCGGATCGACTTCGAGGATGGATACGGGCATCGCCCCGACGACGAGGAGGACGGGCACGCCCAGAGCACCGCACTCGAGGTCGCCGACGGCATGGACCGTGGCACGCTGTCACCCTTCGTCGGCATCAGGGTCAAACCGCTGTCGGGTGAGCTGCACCGGCGGGCTCTTCGCACCCTCGACCTGTTCGTGACCACGCTGGTCGACAAGGCAGGACAGCTGCCGGAGGGCTTCTCCGTGACCCTGCCCAAGATCCAGGACGTCGCTCAGGTCGAGGTGATGGTGGCGGCCCTGGCCAAGTTGGAATCGTCTCTGGCGATCGAGCCGATCTCGGTCGAGCTGATGGTGGAGACTCCGGTCATGGTCGTCGATGTCGACGGCAGCGTCGGTGCCCGCAAATGGGTGGAGGCAGGGAACGGCCGAGTCCGTGGGGCGCATTTCGGCACCTACGACTACACGGCCTCGCTCAATGTCACCGCGGCCCAACAGAGGATGGACCATCCGGCCTGTGACTTCGCCCGGCACGTGTTGCAGGTCTCGCTGGCCGGCACCGGGATCTGGATCTCCGACGGTGCGACCAACGTGATGCCCGTCGGGGATCGGGAGACCGTGACCCATGCGATGCGTCTCCATTACGATCACATCCGGCACTCCCTCTCTCATGGGTACTACCAGGGCTGGGACCTCCACCCAGCCCAGCTGGTGACCAGGTACGCCGCCCTCTACGCCTTCTTCATGGAGGGTCTCGACGCCGCCGGTGACCGTCTCTCCAACTTCGTCCAGTCGGCAGCCAAGGCCACGCTCGTCGGCGGCGTCTTCGACGACGCTGCCACCGGCCAGGGCCTTCTCAACTACTTCCTGCGCGCCATCAATTGCGGCGCCATCAGCGAGGAAGACGCCACCTCCCGCACCGGCCTCACCATCGACGAGCTGAGGACCCGTTCCTTCCCTCACATCCTCGAGGGTCGGCGGGGCTGAGGTAGGGGCTTCGCTCCGAGTCGTTCTGTGTCGAAAAACAATGGCTATTTCATGGTTTTTCGACACAGAACGGGGTCAGCCTTCCAGGAATTGGCGGATTTCGGCCACCACGGCCTCGGGCTCGCGGCGAACACGGCGAGCACTGAAACGGCGGAGCTCGATCCCCAGGTCCATCAGAGCGTTCTGACGAACCAGGTCGTCGTCGAGTCGGTCGGCCGATTCATGAGCATCGATGCCATCGACTTCGACCGCCTTGCCGAGGGCCGGCCAGTAGAAGTCGGGCAGCCGGCGCTCCCCATCGGCGAGAAGCTCGAACTGAAGCTCCGGCCTCGGCAGAAAGGCCATCTGCATGTGATAGAGGAGCTCGAACTCCGAACCGCTGCCCGTTGCCGTGTCGTTGATACGGTCACGCAACACCGAGCGCATCAGCCGGGTGCCCTTGACCCCCCTGCCTCCCTTCGCCACCAGCGTGTCGTAAACCCGGTCGAGTGTGGTCAGACGTTTGCGAAGCGCCGAGTCGAGGGCTTTGGCAACTGTCATCCGCGACAACATCGCGGCGCAGCTGAGCAACGTTCGCTCCACCGTCGTGACCGGGATTCCGCGTTCCTCTGCTCGTTCCTGAGGACGCCGGGTCCGGTGAACGATGACTCCTGCGGGGATGGGAAGGGGGCTATAGGGGACGGTCAACTCCAGCGGCGCCGACGCCAGGCCATCCAAACCCCAAACCAGCAGAGCTGCTCGATGTGAGGCCAGGGCATTCGGACCGCATGCCAGCACGGCGGCCATCAGATGAGACTCCCAATCGAGGGGGCGATGATCGACCTGATAGACACCCGGATGGATGCGTATCCAGCGTCCCGAGCCGAGACGGCTGGCGATCGTATTGTCGTCGTAGCCGAGTTCGAACAACTGCACTCGTCTGATCAGAAATCTCTGGGACGCCGCGATTCTCCCCACCTCTTCCACTCGTAGAGCGTCGCGAATCGGCCAGAACCATTCAACCCTCTCGTTCTGTGTCGAAAAACTGTGGCTATTTCATGGTTTTTCGACACAGAACGGGAGAACGGGAGAACGGGAAGCAATCAAGAAATCACCGTGTCACCGTCAAGTAGATGTCGCCGTAGGGCTCGGAGACCGGGTGGAAGACGGTGCCCTGCCAGTCCAGCCCGAAACGGGTGAGGTCGAAGGGCAGATGGTGCTGGTTGGGGAGATGGAGGCTGATCTCGCCGACCTCACCCACTGCCTCCAGGACCGCCTCACCCATCAGGTAACCCTGGTGTTGCACCGACGCCGACCAATCGTCGAAGAAGTGCTCGACGAGGATCCTCCGCACCCGGTTCCAGGTCGCCGTGGTGTCGGCGGGAGGCGCTATATAGGTCCACTCCGCAGAGATCGAAGTGGCGAGCAGCCGGTCATCGGCCTCGGGGAGGATGGTGAACCTGTCTCTCGGGAATCCCTCGAATGCCGAACCCGTCGTCTTGAGCACGACCAAACCCTCCACACCGGCCGACGTCGCCGGCTCGGCACCCCGATCGACTCGGGCGATGCGTCGCTCCGAGCTGCCACCGATGAACCCGTTGTCCGTCTCACGATGCCACAGGTGCTGACCCAGTGTCACCACCGACCGATGGACGTCTTCACGCTCCAAGAACGTCGCACAGAGAGTCTCCCCGAACTCCTCGAGGTCCTGTCCGAGATGCTCCTGGGCCAAGCCGTACACGGTGTTGCGCATGGTGTCGGTCGGCAGCACCGAGCTGTTGTCGCCGTCGGTGTGGGCTTCTCCGACGTCACCCTCGAGCAGGACCTGGACGGTCAGATCGATGAAATCGGCAGATCCATCGTGTTGGATCACTTTGGACACCCTGACCCCGGACTTCCCCCATCTATTGGGCCCGAGCGGCAAGTCAGCTCCCCCGATACGTGCTGTAACCGAAAGGGCTCATCAGCAGCGGGATGTGATAGTGATCACGTGTCTCGTCGACCTCGAAGACGACGTGGATGAAAGGGAAGAAGCGATTGCCCCATTCGCCCGTCTCGAAGCCGAGACGATGACGTCCCCCTATGAGCTCGCCAAAGCCGGTGGCCCGCCCGTCCTCGTCGGTGACCGCCTCACCGACATCCACCCACTCATTGCCCTCGCGTCGCGATAGGTGAATCCGCATCCCCACCCCCGGCTCACCGGCCGCCGTGTCCAGAACGTGCGTGCTCAAGGTGCTCAACCCACCGGCTCCTGGCACAGCATGCGAAGGAGTCTGGTCGACGTGATCTTCCGTTGCTCGATGGCGGCATTGGCCAACTCGTCCTCGCGCGTGTTCCCCAGGCGCTCGCGGGCCATCGAAAGCATCTCCTCGCCCGTCTTCCCCGTCGCATAGACGATGTAGGTGAACCCGTACTTCGTCTCGTACTCGGAGTTGACCGCGGCCAGCTCCTCTTCGGATCCCACCGCTCCCGCTTGCTCGTGGGCCGCGATACCTCCTCCCGGCTCCCCGATCCGGGGATGACCGGCGAAAGCCTCGAGCCAATCCGATTCACTCAGGCCGTCGAAGATCTGATCCGCCCGGTCGAGAACGGATCCCATTTCCGAGTAGGGCCGGCCCTTCGTCATCTCGGAGACCCAGATGGCAGACGAGCAGGCGGTCGCGAAGAAACCATGGGCCGCAGCGTCGAACAAAGCGTTGAGGTAGGACAACCGTTTGGCGCCTGCTGGCTCCTGGTCGGGCACACCCATCACCCGAAGCCGGGCAAGACCTCCGTCTGGATGGATGGACAGGCGGACATACGAGCCGGAGGCGCCTTCGGCGACATCCACCCGGTTGACCGAGTCGGCCGCGACGGGGACCATCTCTGCCACTCGATCCCAAACCTCACCGTCTCCTGACACGTCAACGGAGACCCAGCCGGGAGCATTGCCCTTGAAATGGGTCGTGTCCACGATGAGCGAGCGCACGGTCCCGGGGAGCCCAAGCCGTACTACCACCCAGTCGTGGCCATCGTCGCGTCGTCGCTTCGTCTCCCAGCCATCCCACATCCCGGCCGACGGCACCGGCCGTAGCAGGTTGGAGGGTTGCGAGTAGTGGGTGTCCGAGGCGGCGATCGCACTCCCCCCGATCATGGCGCTGGCCAGATCCACTTCAGAGCCGGGGCAGACGAGTTCCATCGCAGGCAGCGGCTCGCCTGCCACCCGGAGACGGGCCACACCCCCGTCGGGGAAGATGTTGAGCCGCACCAACTCCACACGATGAGGATCGCTCACCTCGAACTCCGCCACCGAGTCTCCCTCGAGGGCCGACTTTGGGATCAGCTCCGACCAACCGGCGGCGTCCGGGGCAGCAGCACCGGTGGCCTCCAGCGAGAAGTGGGGTGCATAGTTCCCGGTGAAGTGGGAGGTGTCGACCACCACCCTCTCGATCCGCCCGGGGATGCCGATTTTGATCACACACCAGTCATGACCTGGCTCACGGCGCCGACGGGTCTCCCAGCCGTCCATCCACTTGCCCCGATCGGTGTACTCGTCGTTGGCGATGGGCGATGCGCTCAGGATGAGACGCTCTGCGGGTGCGAAGAACTCGTCGTTCCACTCGATGACCTGGCCACCGGCGCGCTCTGAGATGAGATCGATCATGAACGGGTCAGCATCCTGCCACGGGGACCGCTCACCGTGCGTCCGTCGAAGATGGTGTGGCCTCCCAGGATCGTGGTGACTACCGAGCCCCTCAGCGTCATCCCCTCGTACGGAGTGAGCGGGTGACGATGCAACAGATCCGCCCCACGCACGTCGGTCGAGCCTTCCGGGTCGAACACGACGAAATCGGCGTCCATGCCCGGGCCTATCGATCCCTTCCGCACCAACCCCGCCAGCCGCGCCGGGGCCGCTGCCAGCCACTCCGCCAGCCGGGCGAAGCCGATCCCGCGATCGATCGCACCCTCCCACACGACCGGGAGACGAAGCTGCAGAGAGGAGATCCCTCCCCAGGCTGTGGCGAAGTCACCGCGCTTCATGCCAGGGGGTGAGGGCGAGTGATCGGACACCACCATCGCCAATGACCCGTCCGCCAACCCCTCCCACAGCGCCTCCCGGTGCTCGCGGCTCCGGATCGGTGGTGCGCACTTGAAGACAGTGGCGTGGTCGTCGATGTCGTCGGCGTCGAATGTCAGATAGTGAGGGCAGGTCTCCCCGGACAGGCCGTTTGGGCCTGCCGATATCGCCGCGACCCCGTCGGCCGAGGAGACGTGCAGGATGTGCACCTCACCGCTCAGATGAGCCACCTCTTCGATCGCCACCCGTTCCGCCTGTGGTGGCCGCGACTCCAGATAGTCCCGGTAGCCGGCCGGAGAGCGGAGAGACCCGAGCAGCTCTGAATCCTCCGCATGTACCAGGAGGGGCACCGTCATCTTCAACCCACGCAGCGCGTCCACGGTCATGGGAGGGAACTCGGGCACGCCGGAGTCGGTGAGAAAGACCTTGAGCCCACAGACCCCCGCCTCGGTCAGGGCGGGAATCGAGTCTTCCGATCCCGGGACCACCCCACCCCACATCGCCGCATCGACCCAGAGCTTGCCCATCGCCGCCCTGCTCTTGATGGCGAGCGCTCTCACGTCGGTCGTCGGTGGGATCGAGTTCAGCGGCATGTCGACGATGGTGGTGGTGCCACTTGCTGCTGCTGCCTTGGTGGCCGTCGTGAAGCCTTCCCATTCGGTGCGGCCCGGCTCGTTGACGTGTACGTGTGAGTCAACGAGGCCCGGAAGCAGCACATGATTCCCGTAGTCGTTGTCGGCGGCACCCTCGCCGATGGCGACCACGACCCCGCCCTCGACATGCACGGTCGCCGGCCGGACGTCGCCATCCACCACCACCCGGGACGACCGATGCGACGTCATCACCCCAACCTACTGTTGGCCGCGAAGGCCCCCAGGTAGGCTGACGACCAGTCGACATGACCGACCTGATCAAGCGTCACAACGACGTGATCGCACCCGTCATCGGGTTCGACACGGACATCCACGCCGTATCGGCCGAGGGCTTGTGGGTGACCGACAACGAGGGGCGCCGGTGGGCCGATTTCGCCAGTGGGACCGCAGTGACCAACCTCGGCCACAACCACCCGGCGGTCGTGGCCGCGGCCCATGATCAGATCGACAAGATGATCCATTCGGGCTGCATCGTCCGCTACGAGGGGATCGTCGAGGCGGCGGAGCGACTTCGTGATCTCACCCCACCCTCCATCGAGAAGTTTGCGTTCGCCAACTCGGGCTCCGAGGCGGTCGAGGCGGCGGTGAAGCTCGCCAAGTACGCGTCACAACGTCAGGGTGTGATCGTCTTCCGGGGAGGCTTCCACGGCCGGACCATGGGATCGGTCAGCTACACCACGTCCAACGCGAGGTATCGGGATGGGTACCACCCGTTGCTGGGCTCGGTGTTCGTGGCGCCGTTCCCCCATCCCTACCGCTGGCGCATGAGCGAGGATGAGGCGGTCGAGCGCTCCATGCACGAGCTGCGGATGCTGTTCAGACATGTCGTGACACCGAAGAACATCGCCTGTCTGCTCATCGAGCCGGTCCAGGGCGAGGGAGGGTATTACCCGGCACCTCCCCGCTTTCTCACCGAATTGCGCCAGATCGCGGACGACCACGGCATCTTGGTCATCTACGACGAGATCCAGACCGGCTTCGGGCGCACCGCCGAGTGGCTCGCATGTGATCATTACGAAGCCAAACCCGACCTCATGACCCTCGGCAAGGGAATCGCCAACGGGCTGCCGCTTTCGGCGTATGGGGCTCCCGCCGACTTGATCGACGCCTGGCCCGTCGGGTCTCACGGGACCACGTTCGGCGGCAACCCGGTGGCCACCGCTGCCGCGTCTGCGGTGATGGCGAACATGGGCGGGCTGCTCCCCCACGCCCGCGAGCTGGCGGCGCATGCCTTCTCCAGGTTCAGTGAGTTGGCGGAGCGCCACCCGACGATCGGGGAGGTCCGCGGTCTCGGGCTGATGATCGGTGTCGACCTGGTGACGGATCGCGAGTCCCGACAGCCCGATCCCAAGGCATTCCAGCATGTCCAAGCACACGTGTTCGATCGCGATCTGATCATCATCGAGTGCGGGCCAGACAGGAACGTCCTCAGGTTCATCCCTCCCCTGGTCACCACCACAGATGAGCTCGACTGGGCGATCGACCTGATCGACGCCGGCTTGACCAGCTGGGAGTCCTCCTGATCGTCTGCCCCGCGCGGGTGCGTATCAGCTCGAGACGACCGGTACCCGCTCCATGGCCGCTGCGATCCGGTCCGCCGGATACGCGTAGTCGACCATCGTTCCCGCCAGGTAGTCCTGGTAGGCAGCCATGTCGAAGTGTCCGTGGCCGCTCAGGTTGAAGACGATGACCTTCTCCTCGCCGTTCTCCTTGGCCCGCTCCGCCTCGATCATGGCGGACGCCACCGCATGAGTCGGCTCGGGCCCAGGGATGATCCCCTCTACCCGGGCGAAGTCGACCGCCTTGGCGAAGGTCTCGGTCTGATCGAGGGCCTCCGCCTCGACGACCCCAGCGTCAACTAACAACGAGACCAGCGGGGCCATGCCGTGATAGCGCAGACCACCGGCGTGGATCGGGTCGGGGACGAAGTCGTGGCCGAGGGTATACATCTTGATCAACGGCGTCATCCCGGCTGTGTCACCGAAGTCGTACCGGTACTCGCCGCGGGTCATGGATGGGGCGGCCGCAGGCTCGACTGCCCTGATGACGGGGTCCATGTTTCCTGCCAGCTTCTCCCTGACAAAGGGAAAGGCGAAACCGGCGAAGTTCGAACCGCCGCCGGCACAGCCGATGATGACGTCGGGGGTCTCATCGACCATGGCCAGTTGTTTGAGGACCTCCTCGCCATTGATCGTCTGGTGGAGGAGGACATGGTTGAGGGCCGAGCCGATCGAGTACTTGACATGGTCGTTGGTGGCTGCCACTTCGATCGCCTCGGATATTGCGATGCCGAGACTCCCTGGTGTGTCTGGTGTCTCCGCCAGCACCTTTTGGCCATATTGGGTGTTATTCGAGGGCGATGGGTAGATGGTCGCTCCGAAGGTCTCGATCAGTGCCTTGCGGTAGGGCTTCTGATCGAAGGAGGCGCGGACCATATAGACCTCGCACTCGAGGCCGAAGATGGAACAGGCAAAAGCGAGGGCCGATCCCCATTGACCGGCTCCTGTCTCTGTGGACAGCTTCTTGACGCCCGCCTTGGCGTTGTAGTACGCCTGGGGCACCGCGGTGTTCGGTTTGTGTGAGCCGACCGGACTCACTCCCTCGTACTTGTAGTAGATCCGGGCCGGCCCCCCGATGAGTCTCTCCAGGCCGTGGGCCCGAAACAGAGGTGTCGGTCTCCACATCCGGTAGACCTCACGGACCTCCTCGGGAATCTCGATGAAGCGCTCCTGTGACACCTCCTGAAGGATCAGGTCCATGGGGAAGATCGCTTCGAAATCGCCCGGGCCGGCAGGTTCGTGAGTGCCCGGGTGCAGCGCAGGCGGGAAAGGGACCGGAAGGTCGGGCCCGATGTTGTACCAGTGGGTGGGGAGTTCCGCTTCGGGGAGGATGATCTTGGTGGCCATGGGGAAACCCTACGCCCGACTGCGCCGGCGGTGCTCCTGACGTACTCTTGTCGGGTGGACGTCGTGTCGATCACCCGACGGATGCTGCTGAAAGACATGGGTAAGGCCGGTCTCGCCGTCATGGTGCTCGGAACAGCCGCCTGCGCGGCCGAGCCGTCCGACACCCCCACCACCCCCACGCCGGAGCCGACGAGCTCGTCGTCCCCACCCGCGCCCTCCAGCACGTCCGAATCCGGCGTTCCCACGACCAACCCTGCTGCGGCCGGGCACGTGTGGCACAGGGTCAATCTCGGCTTCGTCTCGGCCTACCTCCTCTATCGGGGTGGAGTGGCCGCCCTGGTCGACACCGGGGTCGCCGGAAGCGAAGCGGCCATCGAAGCCGCCCTCGGCGAGATCGGCCTCGCCTGGGACGCGGTGGGCCACGTGGTCGTCACTCACAAGCACGACGACCACCAGGGGAGCCTGGAAGCCGCTCTCACCCGTTCTGGGGCACCCTGGTACGCGGGCGCCGGCGACATGGCCGCGATATCGGCTGACACGCCGGGCATGGCTGTCGGCGACGGTGACAGTGTGTTCGATCTGCAAGTGATCGAGACTCCCGGTCACACACCCGGGCACATCGCCGTGCTCGACTCGGTCGCCGGTGTCCTGGTGGCGGGGGACGCTTTGACGGGGACGGGCCCGGGCGTAGCCGGCCCCAACACCGGGTTCACCGAGGACATGAACCTGGCCAACGCCTCGATCACCAAGCTCGCCGGGTTCGACTACGAGGTGGCGCTTTTTGGTCACGGGGACCCGATCGAGAGCGGCGCCTCGACTCTGGTTGCCGAGTTGGCCGCCGATCTCGGCTGACTTCCTTTGGAGATCCACGACGTCCTGGCCGGGATCGCCGTGCTCATCGGTCTGGTCGGGATCGTCCTGGTGTTCCTTCCCGGTCTGGCCCTCCAGATAGCCGCAGTGGCCGTCTGGGCATTCGAGGAGTCGACTGTCACCGCCTGGGCGGTGCTCGCCGTGGTGGTCGTGATCGCCGTCGCCGCTTCGGTCCTGAAGTACCTCTACCCGGGGCGTCGTCTCCGGGCCGCCGGGCTGCCGGGCTGGCTGCTACTGACTGCGGTGCTGGTCGCGATCGTGGGGTTGTTCGTGGTCCCGGTGATCGGGGCGCCGCTCGGCTTCATGGCCACCATCTATCTCTTCGAGCGTGCCCGTCACGGAGCGGTCCGAGCCTGGCCCTCGACCAAGCAGGCGCTCCGGGCCGTCCTCACCTCGATCGGCATCGAGTTGGGCGGTGGGTTCCTCATCGTGGCCGTCTTCGTGCTGGGGGCCCTCCTCACCTGAGGAGGGCCGATTCCGGTCCAAACGCGTTTTCCAAACGTTCTGTGTCGAAAAACCATGAAATAGCCATTGTTTTCCGACACAGAACGGGTGGGAGAAGTGGTCACTCCTCGGACGTGGCAGCCGCCTTCGCCGCGATCTCGGTGACGATGTCCTCGTTCGCCAGCGTCGTGACGTCGCCGAGCTGGCGGTGCTCCGAGATGTCCTTGAGGAGACGCCGCATGATCTTGCCCGAGCGTGTCTTGGGCAGGTCGCCGGTGAACACGATCGATTTGGGCTTGGCGATGGCCCCGATCACGGCAGCCACGTGGTCACGGAGCTCGTCGATCAGCGACTCGTCCCCGGATACGGTGCCCCGCAGCGTGACGAAGGCGGCGATCGCCTGGCCAGTGATCTCGTCCCTGCGTCCGACCACGGCCGCCTCGGCGACGGCGAAATGGCTGACCAGGGCGGACTCGACCTCGGTGGTCGAGATGTTGTGCCCGGAGACCAGCATGATGTCGTCGACCCGGCCCAGCAGCCAGAAGTAGCCATCCTCGTCCCTCTTACACCCGTCACCGGGGAAGTAACGACCCTCGAACCGGGACCAGTAGGTGTCGACGAAGCGTTGATCGTCGCCGTAGATGGTGCGGGCCATCGCAGGCCACGGCTCGGTGATCACCAGGAAGCCACCGCCGCCCAGCGGCACCGAGTTCCCGTCATCGTCTACCACGTCGGCAAATATCCCCGGGAACGGCCGGGTGGCCGAGCCCGGCTTGGTCGGAGTGATGCCCGGCAGCG
>Ga0268386_10000611_pt1 | contig 22934 bp, 21 predicted proteins | sample RVTome_15_FD_200260 | JGI IMG/M metagenome (GOLD analysis project Ga0268386, IMG submission 200260) | Soil microbial communities from uranium-contaminated site in the Upper Colorado River Basin, Wyoming, United States - RVT150D86... ...
TGGAGGCCGCCGGTCGGCTGACCCGCCCCCTCTACGCCGGGCCTCTCGACACCCGATATCGCCCCATCACATGGGAGGAGGCGATCGCCATGATCGCCGCCAAACTGGATCGAGTCTCCCCGGACGCGACGTTCTTCTATGTCAGCGGGCGCTCCTCCAACGAGGCCGGATTCCTGATACAGCTCCTCGCCCGGATCTACGGGACGAACAACGTAAACAACTGCAGCTACTACTGCCACCAGGCATCGGGCGTCGGGCTGGCCAGTGTCACCGGCTCGGGAACCGCGACGATTGTCCTCGAAGATCTGGAGAGTCTGGGTGAGGACGATGTCATCTTCGTCATCGGCGCCAATCCCGCTTCGAATCATCCCCGGCTGATGACGACCCTCGCTCGGTTCAAACGGCGTGGCGGCAAGGTGGTGGTGGTCAACCCGCTGCGGGAAACCGGGCTGGTGAAGTTCAAGGTCCCCTCCCGGGTCCGAAGTCTCCTGTTCGGCACACGCATCGCCGACATCTACGTCCAACCCCACATCGGGGGGGACATCGCCTTCATGTCCGGCGTGGCGAAACGGGTCATCTCCAATGGCGCAGTCGACAAGACCTTCGTATCCGATCACGCCGAGGGTTGGGAATCCTTCCGGGAGTCGATCATCGCCATGGATTGGGCTGAAATCGTGCGCGAGTCCGGCGTGGACCGGGCAGCCATCGAGGACGTAGCAGATCTCTACAGCCGCGCCGACAACGTCGTCTTCGCCTGGGCGATGGGCATCACCCATCACGCACATGGTGTCGAGAATGTTCAGGCCATTGCCAACCTGGCGATGACCCGGGGCATGCTGGGCCGACCGGGAGCTGGTCTCCTGCCCATCCGGGGCCACAGCAACGTCCAGGGCATCGGCTCCGTTGGTGTGGCTCCCGCTCTGAAGGCGGCGGTCCTCGACGCTCTCGAAGCCGAGCTCGGCGTGTCTGTCCCTGAGGGCGCGGGCCTGGACACGATGGGCTGCATGGTGGGGGCCGCCGAAGGTCGGTTACGCGCCGGGATCTGCCTCGGCGGCAACCTGTTCGGGTCGAATCCCGATGCCGCGTTTGCCGCTTCCGCCCTGCAGACCCTCGAGTTGGTGACCTACATGTCGACGACCCTCAACACCGGGCACGTCCTCGGTCGGGGCAAGGAGACGATCATCCTGCCCGTCCTGGCCCGTGACGAGGAACCGCAGTCGACCACTCAGGAGTCGATGTTCAACTACGTGCGATTGTCGGACGGCGGTCCGGCCCGGCACCAAGGGCCTCGATCCGAGGTGTCCGTCATCGCGGATATCGGCGAGAGGTTGGATCACAAGGGGGTCCTCGACTGGGCGGCGATGCGGGGGCACGGCTCGATCCGAAGCGCGATCTCCCGGATCATTCCCGGCTATGCGGCCATCGGGGACATCGACCGGACCAAACAGGAGTTTCACATCGAGGGCCGGACTTTCCATCGCCCCTCCTTCGCCACCGACAGCGGGCGTGCCGTCTTCCACACGGTGGGTATGCCATCGCTGCGGGGCGGGAACGGTGACCTCCGTCTCATGACCATCCGCTCGGAAGGACAGTTCAACACGGTCGTCTATGAAGACGAAGACCTCTATCGCGGCCAGGACCGGCGCGACGTGATCATGATGAGTCGAACTGACATCGACCGGCTCGGGCTGGAGGTCGACCAGCCGGTCACCATCTCCGGGGAATCGGGAACCATGGAGCAGATCTTGGTCAGAGAGACCGACATTCCCCCCGGAAACGTCGCCATGTACTACCCCGAGGCCAACGTCCTCCTCCCCCGCACCCTCGACCCCTACTCGCTCACCCCGGCGTTCAAGGGCTCCGTGGTGTCTATCACCGCCACCAACTCGAACGGCTGGCCTGTTCGGCCATCACCGATTATCCGAGGGCCGGCGGCCGCGCCCGACAATGCTCAAACCTGAGCGCCTTTCCGCTCCAGAAAGTCTGACAACGGCGTCGGCATCGTCGCCGTCCGGGAGCCCCAGTCGTATACCACTGTCGTTCTCGCCAGCCGGTCGTGCCATGCCTGGCGTTGTGGATTGAAGACCACACCGAGCAGGCCTATCCCGAGGAGGGCGAAGCTGAGTGGGTAGGTGAGGACCCGGATCAGCGATTGGCGGGCTCTCATGGTGGCGTGCCCGTCGGCGCTGACCACGCGGAGGCCGAGGATCGTCTTCCCGATGGTCTTGCCGAACACGGCGTAGCTGATCCACAGGTACAGGAAAGAGAACACCAAGAGGGCGAGGCCATAGACGAGGCCGGTGGCCTGAGGGATCTCGAAGTCGGGGACGATCAGGCCGAGAACGAAGACCACGCCCGCGACGAACATGGTGAAACCGAGGCTGATCACGGCACTGTCGATGAACACGGCGAACAGCCGAGTCAACGCGCCGCCATAACGACCGGTCTTGACGCCGGCCTTGCTCTCATGCTCCTCGACCCAGTCGATGAGCTCTCCCGGCCCGTCGGGAAACTCACGCGCCTCGCGACCGATCAGACGATTCAATCCCCTGAAGACGATCTCGTCGAGCCCGACCAGGGGCCTACGGAATAGGTCGAGGGCCGATCCGGTGAGATGGCTGGTGCTCTCGGCCACGATCTCGGGAATTCCGGCCCGGTTCACCAGATTCTGGATGTCGACCCGCTCCATCAACGCATCGACGTCCACGCGTGCCATGAAAGCACTGACGTCGACCCGCTCCAGGAGGTGGTTCACGTCCACCCTGGCGAGGAGTGCGTTGATATCGACTTTGTCCAGGAGCGCGTCGACATCGATATGATCCAGTACCAGATTCGGGTCGACGAAGTCGAGGACACGCTCGCTGGCCTCCGAGGCCATACGACCGAGGAAGCCCTTCTCGGACTGCCGTTCCGGTCGGGTCATGACAGGGAATCTAGCTAGCCGGTGACGGCCCCGCCCGAAGCGGAGCCCACCAATCGGGCGTACTTGGCGAGCGCCCCGGTTGGATAGCGGGCCTCGATCGGCTTCCACACGTCACGGCGAGAGGCGATCGTCTCCTCGTCGACCAAGACGTCAAGTGAGCGATGGGGGACGTCGACCCTGATCCGGTCTCCTTCGTCCACCAGGCCAATCGTGCCCCCGACCTCGGACTCGGGGGCGACGTGTCCGATGCAAAGCCCTGTCGTCCCTCCAGAGAAACGACCGTCGGTGATCAACATGACGTCTTTGCCGAGCCCGGCCCCCTTGATGGCCGCGGTGATCTGGAGCATCTCCCGCATGCCCGGACCGCCCTTCGGGCCCTCGGTGCGGATCACCACGACATCGCCATGGTTGATGCGGTGCGCGAATAGGGCGTCGAGAGCATCCTGTTCGCCCTCGAAGACACGGGCGGGGCCTTCGAACGTCTCGAATTCGATTCCCGCCACCTTCACGACCGCTCCCTCGGTGGCGAGGTTTCCGTGGAGGATGGCGATGCCACCCTGTTCGGCGAGAGGAGTGGAGATCGAGACGATCACATCCTGTTCGTCGGGAAAGCTGATTCCCGCCAGGTTCTCGGCCATGGTCTCCCCGGTGACCGTGAGTGTGTCGCCATGGAGCAGCCCTTCGTCGAGCAGGGCTCTCAGCACCACCGGGACGCCTCCGATGCGATCGAGGTCGACCATGTGATAGCGCCCGAATGGCTTGAGATCTCCGATGTGGGGGGTCTTCTGCGAGATGCGGTCGAAGTCCCCCAGCTCGAGGTGGACCCTGGCCTCGTGGGCGATGGCGAGCAGGTGAAGGACTGCGTTCGTCGATCCCCCCAGCGCCATCACGGTGGTTATGGCGTTCTCGAAGGCCGGTCGGGTCATGATCTGACGAGCCGTGATGCCGGCATCGACCAGTCCCATCACCGCGTCGCCGGAGCGCCGGGCGAATTCGCGTAGTCTGCGGTCGACCGCCGGCACGGCTGCCGAGCCGGGGAGGGACATGCCGATCGCCTCCCCCACCGACGCCATGGTATTGGCCGTGAACATCCCGGCGCACGAGCCGGCACCGGGGCAGGCCGCACGCTCGATGGCGAGCCGCTCCTCGGAGGAGATCCGGCCCTCTGATTCCGCTCCGATCGACTCGAAGACGTCCACGATCGAGATGTCACGCCCCTGATATCGCCCGGGGAGACTGGAGCCGCCGTAGAGGAAGACGGATGGCAGGTCGAGGCGGGCCGCAGCCATGAGCATTCCCGGGAGCGACTTGTCGCAACCGGCTATGGACACCATGGCGTCGAACCGCTCGGCATGCATGACCAGCTCGACCGAGTCGGCGATGACCTCACGGGAGACGAGGGACGCCCGCATCCCCTCGTGCCCCATCGAGATCCCATCGGAGACGGCGATGGTGGAGAACACGAGACCGACTCCCCCACTCTCGGCGACACCGGATTTGGCGTGCTCGGAGAGCTCGGGTCCGGTGAGATTACAGGGAGTCACCTCGTTGCCGGCCGACACGACCCCGACCTGTGGCTTGTCGAAATCGTCCTCACTGAGGCCAACAGCGCGGAGCATGGCGCGGGCACCGGCCTTGGATGGCCCTTGGGTCACGTCGGTCGATCTGGTCTTGGTGGTCATCGTCGTGATCCTATGACTCCATTTGGTCGGCCTCGCCGAAAGCGACAACAATCCGCCCATGGCGACCATCTACTACGACCGCGACTGCGACCCCGATCTCATCAGGCAACACAAGGTGGCTGTCATCGGATTCGGGAGCCAGGGACACGCCCACGCCCGCAACCTCGCCGAATCGGGTGTGGACGTGGTGGTTGGCCTCCGAGCGGGCTCGGCCAGCGCAGCGGCCGCGGTTGAAGCAGGCCTCGAGGTGCTCCCGGTCGCCGATGCCGTCAATACGGCGGACGTGATCATGATGCTGGTGCCTGACCAGGTGATGGCAACCATCTATCACGAGAATGTCGCCCCGAACCTCGAGGAGGGCGACACCTTGATGTTCGCCCACGGCTTCAACATCCATTTCGGTGAGATCCTCGCTCCCGAGGTGGTAGATGTCTCGATGATCGCTCCCAAAGGGCCGGGTCACCTGGTCCGTCGCACCTACGAGCAGGGATCTGGTGTCCCTTGTCTGGTGGCGATCCATCAGGACAACTCGGGCAAAGCCCTCGATCTGGCCCTCTCATACGCCTCTGCCATCGGAGGAGGACGTGCCGGGATCCTGAAGACCACGTTCCAGGAAGAGACGGAGACAGATCTCTTCGGTGAGCAGGTGATCCTCTGTGGCGGTGTGGCCGAGCTGATCAAGGCCTCGTTCGAGACCCTCGTCGAGGCGGGATATCAGCCCGAGTCGGCCTACTTCGAGACCTTGCACGAGCTCAAGCTCATCGTCGATCTGTTGTATGAAGGTGGTCTGTCCTGGATGCGCTACTCGATCTCGGACACGGCCGAGTACGGCGACTACACCCGCGGAGGTCGAATCGTCACCGAGGAGACCCGGGCGGCCATGAAGCAGGTGCTCAGCGAGATCCAGTCGGGTGCGTTCGCCAACGAATGGATGGCCCAGGCGCGCGAAGGCGCCCCGTTCCTGTTGGAACAGCGAGCGGCCAACCAGGCCCACCAGATCGAGCAGGTCGGCTCCGAACTGCGCGACCTCATGCCTTTCCTCGACCCGAAAAGAGCACCCTGAACCACTTCTGTGTCGATTTTTCCGTCTCGAGGACGGATTATTCGACACAGAACGGTATAGAACGGCTTCAGTGCCTTGACATTCCCTGCCGATACCAGCATCATCACGGATTCCAGATGAAGAACAGCTACCTCACCCACGACTTCGTACTCCTCATCGAGTAGCGCGCGCAGACAGACCTGCGTGCGCTCAACCCTCCGCCACCGGAGGGTTTTTTAGTGCCCGGATGCATACATGACAGAAAAGCCATACACAGGATCGAACTCGCTGCTCGAGAGTCTCGAGCACGAGGGCGTGGAGACGATCTTCGGAGTTCCCGGCGGGGCGATTCTCCCCGCCTACGACCCCCTGCTCGACAGCCCGATACGCCACGTATTGGCCCGTCATGAACAGGGAGCCGGCCATATGGCCGAGGGCTACGCGATGGCGACCGGCAGAGTGGGTGTGGCAATGGCCACCTCCGGGCCTGGGGCAACCAACCTCATCACACCCCTCCAGAACGCAAAGATGGACTCGACACCGCTGGTCGCCATCACGGGCCAGGTGGGTCAGGCGGCGATAGGCAGTGACGCCTTCCAGGAGGCCTACACCACGGGCCTTGCCATGCATTGCACCAAGCACTCCTACTTGGTAACCGATGCCGACGAGATCCCCGATGTCATCCACGAGGCATTTCACATCGCGTCAACGGGTCGTCCCGGCCCGGTCCTGGTCGACATCCCCAAGGACGTCTTGAACCAAGAGACCTCATGGTCGACTCCGACCCTCGCCGGTCTCCCCGGCTACAAACCACCCTCATCCGAGGGGCACCCCAAGCAGATCAAGGCTGCCGTGACCATGCTCGAGACGGCAGAGCGCCCCGTCCTCTACGTGGGCGGCGGAGTCATCCGAGCTGGAGCCGCGGCGGAGCTGCTCGCCTTCGCCGAGACGGCCAACGTGCCCGTAGTGACCACGCTCATGGCTCGCGGCGCTTTCCCCGACAACCATCGCCTGGCATTGGGCATGCCCGGCATGCATGGCACCTACACCGCCACAACCGCGATTCAACGCTCCGACGTCTTGCTGGCCGTGGGAGCCCGATTCGACGACCGTGTCACCGGGGACGTGAGCGCCTTCGCTCCCGGCGCCAGCGTCATCCACGTCGACGTCGACCCCGCCGAGATCGGCAAGGTACGCAATCCCGAGATCCCCATCGTCGGCGATGCCCGCCTCGTTCTTCGCGCCCTCCTCGACCGCCTCAACTCGGCGCGCGGCGATGCTCCTGCTCCGCAGCGGACCGCGTGGTTCGATCAGCTCGGACTCTGGAAGACGGACAAGCCGTTGCGTTACGAGCAGCGGGACGAAGGCCCCATCAAAACACAATTCTTCATCGAGCGTCTGCACAGCCTGACCGGGGGCGACGCGATAATCGCCGCCGGTGTCGGGCAACATCAGATGTGGGCATCTCAGTTCTGGGGATTCCGCAAGCCCGGCACCTGGATCAACTCGGGTGGTTTGGGGACCATGGGTTTCGCCGTCCCTGCCGCCATCGGGGCCAAGGCCGCCTGCCCCGATGAGGTCGTCTTCGCCCTCGACGGGGATGGTTGCTTCCAAATGACCTTCCAGGAGCTGATCACCGCATCCACCGAAGACATCCCGGTCAAGGTGGCCGTGTTCAACAACGGCGGATACGGGATGGTCAAGCAGTGGCAGAACCTCTTCTATGGCGGACGGCTCTCGGCCGTGAACCTGGGGACGACCGTCCCCGACTATCCCAAGCTCGCCGAGGCCATGGGTTGTGTCGGACTGCGGGTCGATTCCCCCGGCGAAGTCGACAGTGTCATCGACAAGGCCATGGCGGTCGACGACCGTCCGGTCGTCATCGAAGTCGTGACCGACCCCGAGGAGATGTGTTTCCCGATGGTGCCGGCCGGCGGATCCAACGACGTCATCGTGATGGGACCGGAGGACCTGTGAGCCAGCACACGCTCTCGGTCATCGTCGAGGACAAGCCAGGGGTCCTGGCCCGTGTTTCCGCGATGTTCTCCAACCGCGCCTTCAACATCCACTCGTTGGCCGTGGGCCCCACACATGTGCCAGGGCGTTCCCACATCACGGTCGTCGTCGACGCACCGGAGTTGGAGCAGCTCAAGAAACAGCTCCACAAGCTGGTGAATGTGATCAAGGTCACCGAGCTGGCTTCGAGCGACGCCCTGGAGAGCGAGGTCATGATCGCTCGCATCTCCTGTGATTCGACGAATCGGGGGGAAGTCGGCGACACAGCCGGCCTGTTCGGGGCGAGGATGATCGATCTCTCTACCGATTCGATCACATTCGAGCTGGCCGGGACTCCGGAGCATCTGGGATCTTTTCTCGAACACATGCGCCCCTACGGCGTGATCGACCTCGTCAAATCGGGACGGGTCGCAATGAAGAAGCTCTCCGACATGGCGCGAACGGTGGTAGGCCAGTCGTGACACGTCTCGACGCGAGATCGAAACCAGGATGAAAGAGAAGACAATGACAAGGGCAATCACATTCGACAACCGGATGCAAGACGGCGAGCAACGTGCCGTCTTCCAGCACGCTCTGGACGAGATGGGAGTGACGTTGTCGTCCTCCTCGTCTTTCGAGCGTGCCTTCGCCAGGACCAAAGATGCGGCTGATCGGAACGGGGAAGTACCTGGAGCACGGCTTCAGGCCATCGTCGACGATGTGGTTTCGGGAATGGAAGTGTTCCAGGGCGTAGCCGACTCGTTCCGATGACCGTTTATGAGGTTGCCGTCGTGGGAGGTGACGGAACCGGCCCGGAAGTGGTGGCCGAGGCCGTCAAGGTCCTCGCGGTGGCCGCCAACCGGTTTGGATTCGAGTTCGACCTCACCCCGATCGATCTGGGTGGCGAGCGGTATCTCCGCAGTGGGGAGACGTTGCCCGGTGATGTGCTCACCCAGCTGCGGGGGTCCGACGCCATCCTGTTCGGCGCCGTCGGCCACCCGGAGGTCGAACCTGGCATCCTCGAACAGGACATTCTTCTCAGGATGCGCCGCGAGCTGGGTCAGTACATCAACCTGCGCCCGGTCAAACTCCACCCCGGTGTTCATTCGCCGCTGGCCGACGTCTCACCGGAAGACGTCGACTTCGTCGTCGTCAGGGAGAACAGCGAAGGGCTCTACGTGGACCAGGGAAGCTTCACCGCGAAGGACTCACCGTTCGAGGTGGCAGTGCAGGAGTCGGTGAACACTTGGCATGGCGTGGAGCGGTGTGTTCGTTATGCCTTCGATCTGGCCCGCACCCGCCCCGCCCGACACGTCACGCTTTGCGGGAAGACCAATGTCCTCAAGTACTCCTGGGATCTCTGGCAGAGGGTGTTCGACCAGGTGGCCGCCGAGTACGACGACGTCGACACCGCCTACGCCCACGTCGACGCAGCCTGTCTGTGGATGGTCGAAGATCCCCGCCGCTTCGACGTGATCGTGACCGACAACATGTTCGGTGACATCATCACCGACCTGGCCGCGGCCATTCAGGGCGGTCTCGGGATCGCGTCGGGCGCCAACGTCAACCCGGAGGGCGTCTCGATGTTCGAGCCCATCGGTGGGACCGCCCCGGGGTTCGAGGGCACCGGGCAGATCAACCCCCTCGCAGCTATAGGGGCCGCGGCCATGATGCTCCGTGAGCTCGGAGAGACCGAGGCAGCCCAGGCCATCGAGGCCGCCGTGGCCGAGATCGCCGGCTCGCTCCCTTCCCTCCGCGCCGGTGAGATGGGCGTCACCACGACCGAGGTCGGTGACCGGGTTTCTGCTCTGGTTCGCAACGCGATTGAGGTCCCGGCATGACCCCGCGGACGATGTTCGAGAAGATCTGGGACGACCACGTGGTGACCGGGGACGATCCGGCGCTCCTCTACGTCGACCTCCACCTCGTCCACGAGGTGACCTCTCCACAGGCTTTTTCGGGTCTCGATCTCGCCGGCAGGTCGGTGCGCCGTCCCGACCTGACCCTCGCCACCGTCGACCACGCCATCCCAACAAGAGCACGCTCCCTGGGGATCCGCGACCCGCAGTCGAAGAAGCAGGTGGACACCCTCAGGAAGAACACCGAAAAACATGGCATCACCTTCTTCGGCCTCGACGATCCCCGCCAGGGGATCGTCCATGTAGTCGGCCCGGAAAACGGCTTCACCCAGCCGGGCAAGGTCATCGTCTGTGGTGACAGCCACACCTCCACGCATGGGGCGTTTGGCGCGCTCGCATTTGGCATCGGCACCTCTGAGGTGGAGCACGTCCTCGCCACCCAGACCCTTTGGCAGAAGCGGCCACTGACGATGGCGGTCGAGTTCGACGGTCCCCTCCCCCACGGCGTGACCGCCAAAGACATGATCCTGGGCATGATCTCCCAGTTGGGCGTGAGTGGGGGCCAGGGGCATGTCATCGAATATCGCGGCGATGCGATCCGAGGCTTGTCCATGGAGGAGCGGATGACTGTCTGCAACATGTCCATCGAAGGTGGAGCGCGCGCCGGGATGATCGCCCCGGACGAGACGACATTCGCCTATCTCGAGGGACGGCCCCGGGCACCGAAAGACGCCGGCTGGGACGCCGCACTGGAGCACTGGTCAGGTCTGGCCACCGACGACGGAGCGCGGTTCGACACCACCAACCACATCGATGTGGCCGCCCTCGTCCCTCACGTCAGCTGGGGGATCAACCCCGGCCAGACCGCGCCCATCACCTCGTCCGTGCCCGACCCCGCCTCCTTCACCGACCCGGCGGAGCGAGACTCGGTGGTCAGGGCTCTCCAATACATGGCACTCAAGCCGGGGACACCCTTCACCGCGATAGCCATCGACCACGTCTTCTTGGGTTCGTGCACCAACGGTCGCATCGAGGACCTGCGCAACGCAGCCAAAGTCGTCGCGGGCAGGAAGGTGGCGAACGGCGTGAGCGCGGTGGTCGTCCCTGGGTCCATGCAGGTCAAGGCCCAGGCCGAAGCCGAGGGGCTTTCTGCAGTCTTCGAGGCCGCCGGGTTCTCGTGGCGTGAGGCCGGTTGCTCGAGCTGTCTCGCCATGAACGACGATGTGATCCCCTCCGGGGAGCGGTGTGCCTCCACCTCGAACCGCAACTTCGAAGGTCGTCAGGGTCGAGGTGCTCGCACCCATCTGCTGAGCCCGGCAATGGCGGCGGCGGCTGCGGTGGCCGGCCATCTCGTGGACGTCAGGGAGTGGTCATGAACCCGGTATCGGTGATCAGCGGGCGGATGGTCCCTCTTCCCCATGCGGACGTCGACACCGACCAGATCATCCCCAAGCAGTTCCTGACCCGAACCGAGCGCACCGGTTACGGGGACTTCCTCTTCCACGACTGGGCGACCACCGAAGACGGCATCCCGAGCTCGGATTTCTTCACCAACGATCCCGCGCGTCAGGGGGCCAGGGTGCTGATCGCCGGACGTAACTTCGGCTGCGGGTCATCACGCGAGCACGCCGTCTGGGCGATCAAGGACTGGGGCTTCGACGCGGTGATTGCCCCTTCGTTCGGCGATATCTTTCGCAACAACTCGGTGAATGTCGGACTGCTCACCATCGAGCTTCCCGACGAAATCGTGTCACAGCTCCTCGACATAGCGCGGAGCCCGCATGCAGTGGTGACCGTCGATCTGGAGAATCAGATCGTGGAAGCGGGCGATTTCGCAGTCGAGTTCGAATTCGATCCCGGACCCAAAGATCGCCTCCTGAAGGGTCTCGACCCCATCGGCTTGACGTTGCAGGAGGAGGAGGCGATTTCGGCCCACGAGGCGCGGCGCCCCGGCTGGATGTCCGAGGCTCCTGGTCAGTAGGCGTGAGGATCGTCGAATGGCTCCTCGGTATCGGCGAGGCGCTCGGTGATCCAGCCGTCTATCTCGGACCACATGTCAAAAAGCCAGGCCTCCTGTCGGTCCGGAGGTGGGATCTCCGAGGCGGGGACGCGCCAGACCCTGACGGCCACATTGGTATCGGTGGGGATGCCCCGCCAGATGTCCCCCGGCGTCACGAACGTCTCCAACCCGGCGTGGCCGACGAAGAACACGTCTGTGTCGGTGGGGGCTGCGGCCAGAGCCGTCATCACCCCGGTGGACCGGGGCGGCAGCGTGTTCTCGAGCTCGGCGGCCCGCTCGGCCAGCTCGGGACGGCCCATCTCACGCAGCTTCTCGATCGATCGCTTGGCCCGCTTCTCGGTGTAGTTGGCCCCCTCGGGGAATATGACGAAGGCGTCGTTGGGATCCATGGTTGCAGCCATCTGCTCGATGGTGGTGAGGAGCTGGTCCCTCCCCTCCCTCCCGCCGGTCACAAAGGCCGAGGGCAGACGATTGAGCATCACGTCGATCATCGGATCCCATTGCAGGAACTCCTTCAGCACGATCCGAGGCTGGCGCCTGAGGGTGTTGGCCAGACCGTCCATCAGCAGGATGGAGTCCCCTGGGCCGGCGTGTCGGCTGAGCACCATGATGGGGCGTCGACCCGGCCGCCGACCCTGGGAACCCTGCTCGGAGCCCTCCCTGATGATGCGGAGCTTGAAGGTGAACTTCGCCGAGGCGACGATCCGTCTCATCATCCAGGCCATGAGGGTGTAGTGGGCGTCGACGAAAGCAGGTGCCAGGATCCTGAGCCCAAATCCGGAGATGACCCACAGTGTGAACATCATGGTCAGCGCGGCAGCCTCTACCAGGAGGTAGAGGAACAGGAACCAGACGATGCGCAGCGGCCGCCATTTTCCCGGGACATACCGGGAGACGAAGGCGGCGACTATGACGACGAGCGGAAGGCTGACGGCTGCCGCCAGGACACCCAGGACGAGGCCGGGGGCGATGAGCAGTCGGCGGACCGGCTTGGGGGGAGGCTTCACCTGGCGGCCTGGTTCCTGAGATAGTCGACGGTTGCCGCATAGGCGGTCTTCATCCGCTCCTCGATGCCGCCGGTGTCCTTCCACTTGAGTTGACGACGGTCATCCCAGGCCACGGGACTTCCCGTGGGGAGGAGATGAACGTCGACACCGGCCGGGAGATTCTGCATCGTGGTGGCGAAGCGATGTCGTCGGGCGATCTCGAACGAGATCAGGGCAGCCTCATACAGACGTTCCGGCGGGCGCAGGGGGGATTCGATCCTGCCGACCTGGAGCACATAGACCACATCAGCTCCGAGGGTCACCGCTCTGCCAAGGGGCACCGAATCGACGAGCCCTCCGTCGTAGAAGTGCTCGCCGTCGATCTCAACCGGTGGGAAGAGCGCCGGCACGGCCGAGGATGCGAGCACCGCCTCGACCAGGAGGCCCGCGTCGAACCAGTGCTCTGCGGAGCGCTCGATGGAGGCGGCAACACACTGGAACCTGGTGTGGAGGTCTTCGATCTTGGTCTCGGGGTGGATGGCTTGCTCCACGAGCTTTCTCAACTCGGCAGTCTCGTGAAGCGAGGGCTTCAACGTGGCCACCCGCAACGCCCGATCGAAGAAGCCCGTCTGAAAGAGGTCGGCGCCAGTCACCTCTTCCCAGAATCCGGTGAGACGTTCGACGCCCTCATGTCCCGGGTAGTCGGCGATGACCGCCCCGTTGAAGGCTCCAATCGAGGTTCCGAGAATGAGATCGGGAGTTATCCCGGCTTCGTCCAAAGCCTGGATCATGCCGACTTCCACCGCCCCCCAGCGACCGCCACCCCCGAGGACGAAGGCGGTCGTCATTCCAGCTCTTCCTCGATGTACCACTCGGTAAAGTCATAACAACGCCCGTCGTCGCCGAAACGGATGACGAAGAGGTTGCGGTAGCTGGCCTCGGGCTGGAAATAGCGGGTCCGCCCGGTGATGACTGCGAGGTCGTCGGTCTCGACAAGGGGGAGCCATTCGAAGTCCCAGTTCTCCTCGGAGTCGTCGATCGCCTGCCACTCGGACACGATCTCCTCGATCCCTTCCCACTCGCCATCAGCGGTTTGGGGGTCGTAGACGGCGTCGTCGGTGAAGAGGGCTCTGATGTGGTCGGTGTCGTTGGTGCTCCAGGCGAGGACGTATCCGTCCATCCATTGGTTGAGTCGATCGGTCATCGCCCGTCGAAGTTAGCGGCGCGATAGGCTTTAACCCCGACCAAGATTCGTCGCATGGCTGGTCGACGAACCAACCTGGCTCTCCTGTGGGCAACGACCCTCGCTCTCGTCTCCGGCCTGGCCGCTTTCACGGTCGGGACTTTGGGTGGGAGGTGGGTGATCGTGGCCCATGGAGTCGTGGCACTAGTGATCGTGGTTCTGGTGCCATGGAAGACGATGATCGTGAGTCGTGGGATGAGGCGTGCTCGGGCCGGCCGATCATTGTCGGTCGGGTTGACGGTTTTCACCCTCGCCTCACTGGCAACTGGTCTGGTTCTGATCACCGGGACAGTCGACTTCCTCGGTCCGTTCACAACCATGCAGGTGCATGTCGCAGCCGGTCTGGGAACGGTGTCGCTGACTCTGGTGCACACTCTGCACCGACCCGTTCCGCATCGAAGAACGGACCTGAACCGCCGAAATCTCCTCCGCGCCGGATCGCTCACCGTTGCGGGAGGTGCCGTCTGGCTCGCCACCGAGGGTGTCATCGATCTTTGGGGAGTACGCGGCGGGGAGCGACGCTTCACCGGCTCCCACGAGATCATCGCCCCGGAAGATGTTCCGGCCACACAGTGGATCAACGATCGGGTCCAGCACCTCGACGTCGAGACTCATCGCGTGGATGTCGTCGGGGTCAACTGGTCGGTCGCCGAGATCTCGGCCGCTGGCGACACCGTCGAGGCGACGCTCGACTGCACCGGTGGCTGGTTCACGACTCAGACTTGGAACGGAACCCGGTTGGATCGTTTGCTGGACGCTCACTCCGGGAGAAGCATCGTCGTCTGCTCCACCACCGGCTATTGGAGGAGGTTCCCGCTGCAAGAAGCCTCGGAACTCGTCCTCGCCACGCACATGGGCGGCGAGCCGCTACGTGACGGCAATGGCGGCCCGGTGCGTCTCGTGGCACCGGGTCGTCGCGGCTACTGGTGGGTGAAGTGGGTGGACCGGATCGAGGTGGACGACCAACCTCCGTGGTGGCAGCCACCGCTGCCGACGGCTTGATGTGATTCTTATCGCGTAGCATCAACGTTCATGACCGATGAACCGATCGCCTCCCACTCGTTCTGTGTCGTCGCCGGCTGTACCGACCCTGGTGTTCGCACCCGATGGATCATGACCGGTCCGGAAAGACGGCTCGAGGTCGAGGTGTGCGAGAAACACGAGAAGGGCGACCTCGACATCAATCAGCTAGACCTGGGCGAGTGGGGCGAGTGAGCTAGAGGTCCCGCGGGTGGGACTCGAACCTTGGCCACTTCTGGGCCTTGCCGCGCCGATTACGTCACCGCTCAGGATCGAGCCGGATGTCGAGCGGGTCCGCTGTGTCAACCCGTAACGGCTGTATGGGTTAACGGCTGGGAGTCGTCGGTGGACGCCTTCCGCAAACGCACAACGCTGCACCTAGAGCTGAGCCCCTTCTCTCTCATCTTTGCTGAGGCGTGGCCGAGGGCTCCGGACCAGGGCATGAGTCACTTGCCTCCTGTGTGGGCGTGGCCAGCTGGGTGTGGTCGGTAGCCCACACAATGTCGATTTCCGCGTGCCCTCTGCACCGCCAGGCATTTGACCTATCATTCATACGGAATCCGTGCAGGGATCTGGGAGGGGAGACAGAACGCAAGAAGGGGGTGCAATTACGAGACATCGAATCCGTATTGGACTGGGGGCTCTCGCCGTCCTCACAATGGTGATTGGGGCGTGCGGTGGCGACGAAGCGAGCACCAGCCTCGAGGTGACGGCAACGGACTTCCAATTCTCGCCGAATTCGTGGACGGTCCCGGCTGGCGAGGAGATCTCCATCGACATCACCAACGATGGTTCCGTCCTCCACGAATGGGTGCTGATGCAGCCCGGGGTGACCATCGAATCCGAAGCCGACCTACCGGAGACCGAGGAAGAGCTACTCGCCGATTTTGTCAACGTTGAAGACGAGGTTGAAGCCGGAGCCAACAAGACTCTGACCTTCACCGCTCCGGACGCAGGCACCTATCAGGTCATTTGCGCGATCGAAGGCCATTTCGATGCCGGCATGGAGGGAGAACTCACCGTCGTCGAAAGCTGACCAACCGTGTGCCAGTGACCTCATCGAGGAGAAGCTTTCTTGAGATCGCAGGAAAGCCATTGCCCATTCGCGGCGGGTGCGGCTAGTCGATTCGGTGGCTCTTGAGGGTTGGTATGAGCGCGGGGCTGTGCGCTGGGCGAGCCTGGCGATCGTCTTTGGGGGCAGCTGCTGCATCGGGCCTGCCCCTGGGTCTCTGCCCCCCTGCCCTCTTGTCGTCCGCGGGACCACGAGTTGTCTCTTGGCCAGGATCGCCGGGTACATCACCTAGATCCACATTCAGGAGCCTTTCTCTCGCCGATAGTGGGCGCTCGCTGAACGACGCATCCTCACGACTGCGTGCGAGCTGGGGTTGAGCACGGCTCACCATTTGTGAGAGCTCGACAAAGGGCCCACCGCGTCTATTGGTCGCTACGACGAGACTGCAGTTCGAGTCTTCGGCCGAAACGCAACAATTGGCAGCGATGCCAACACCGATGGCCGGTAGCACTCTGGACACCAGCCTCACCTCCCAAGGATGGCGACGGGAGAACTCGATGGCGGCTTCTCTCGTCTCGTCAGCAGTGAGAACACGCTGCTCGGGGGACGTAGTCCATCCGGCCGGTTCGAACTCGGAGAGCAGGTCGGACCCGGAGCCAGTGAGACTCGGAGTCGGGGCTTTGGCTGCCGAGAAACCTCTTGGGCCACGTTTGGGCCACGGCAGCTTGAGCAGGGACGGCAGGAGACGCGAGATCGCGAGAAGTGACGAGAGACTGCGAGTCACCCGATTCCCCAGCTGGTATAAGGGCTTCTCGGCGATCGCCGAGGTCAGAATCTTGCTCCGCGGGTAGGACTCGAACCTACAACCAATGGATTAACAGTCCACTGCTCTGCCAATTGAGCTACCGCGGAAGGTGTGCCGAATGGCGGGGTCAGGTTACCAACGCCGGTTCTGTACTCCCATTCACGCTCCACGCTGCACAGCGTCGCAGGAATGGCTACGCCTTACAGCCCGGAGCCACACGATCCCGACTCACCCCCAACTGCCTTGCATGGCGTTGCGGGATGAGCTACCAGGTGCCGCGCAAACGAGTTGACACGTTTCAGGTGTCTTCGAGGAACCCCTGCAGCCGCCCGGACTTGTCGGGGTGGCGCAGCTTGGCCAGGGCCTTGGTCTCCAACTGACGGATACGTTCGCGGGTCACGTTGAAGTACACGCCCACCTCCTCGAGGGTGCGGGGTTTGCCATCGGCGAGGCCGAATCGCATAACCAGGACCTGCCGTTCCCGTTCGCTCAAGCCTTCCAGCGCTTGGGCGAGCTGGGTCTGCAGTGAGGCGAAGGTGGCGACGTCGGCTGGCATCTCGGAGTCGACGTCTTCGACCAAGTCACCCAACGTCCCGTCCTCGTCCTCGCCGACTGGCGTCTCCAAGGAGACGGTGTCTTGGGCGATGCGTCTCAGCTCGGCGACTCGCTCCACGGGTAGATCGAGCTCGTCTGCGAGCTCCTCGATAGACGGGGCCAGACCGCGCTGCTGGGTGAGCTCTCGCTGCAGACGGGTCAGCTTGTTCACCGAGTCGAGGACATGGATGGGCATGCGGATGGTCCGGCCCTGATCGGCGATCGCCCGGGAGATCGACTGCCGGATCCACCAAGTGGCGTAAGTCGAGAACTTGAATCCCCGGCGATAGTCGAAACGCTCCACGGCCCGCATCAGACCGACGTTCCCCTCCTGGATCAGGTCCAGCAAGGCCATCCCTCGCCCCACATAGCGCCGGGCGAGTGACACCACCAGACGGAGGTTTGAGTTGACCAGGGTGTCGTGTGCGGACTTGGCGACCGCGAGCTGGTGGTTGAGGACGGCCTTGTCCTCGGGGCTCAACGGCTCGTTGCCGTGGAGTCGCTCCCTGGCCTTGGCTCCCGCTTCGAGTTGCATGGCCAGCTCGACTTCCTGCTGAGCCGTCAAGAGCGGATACCGACCGAGATCGTTGAGATAGAGCCGCACCGGGTCGGACACCGAGATCTGGGAGACCTCGATCGACTCCTCGACTACTCCCGGGCCCTCCTCCATGAGCTTGATGCCCTTGAGACGCAGCTCGTCGGCAACCTTCTCGAAGGCCTCACCGGGAGCCTCTATGTCCTCTAGCTCCTGTTGGACCTCGGCCATCGTGAGAAAGCCCCGATGGTTTCCCCGCTTGACGAGGGATGCGGTTGCCGACGTGAGTGTCTCTGTCATGGTCCCAGGGAGCGCTTCTCCTGCTGTAAACCTATCAACCGTCGCAGGGTATCGGAATGAACTTCTGTCCCCCCATCGAGCTGGGCCAGATTGGCTTCGAGCTCGTCGATCTCGACGTCGAGGCGTCGCATGCGGACACGCCGCTTCATATCCGCCCAATCGGGCAAGGGTCGCTGGTCCATCGAGAGGCCGCGCACCAACGACTGCAGCCGAGGATCCTCGATTTGCGACGGGTCGAGCGGCTGTCCGGCCGGGGTCGCCGCTAGCTGCTCCGAGATCGCCGTGAAGGCATCGCGTAGGTGGGGGTCGGCGAAGTCGGCCGTCGAGACCTCCATTGCGGGCGGGTTGCTGAGGACGACCCGGAACAGCTCCGACTCGGCCCGATCGAGTGGCCGATCTCTGGCCGCAGCGTCAGCCGGACGTGGTAGCGAGCCTGAGCCGACGGCCTTCTCCACCGTGGCCAGATCTACTCCCACCATGCGGGCCACGAACCGGCTGTACTCCCGGCGGGCGATAGGGTCGCCGACCCTCCGCACCTGCGCCACTGCGGCGTGCAATGCCCGCGCGCGCCCCTCGGGTCCGCTGAGGTCGTGTCTGGCGACCTCGTGCTCGATGCGATGCTCCAGAAGGGGACGGGCCTTCTCTACGGCCGCCAACAGTTCCCCGGAGCGACCCTCTTGAAACAGGTCGGCGGGGTCGAGCCCGTCGGGCATCACTGCCACCCGAACGTCGAGGTCCAAACGGAACGGCGACTCGAGGTCGTCACTGCGCAGGGCGGCCTTCGATCCGGCCTCGTCGGAGTCGAAGGCGAGAACCACCTTTCCGCCAAATCGACGCAGAAGGTCGAAATGACCTTCACCGAGCGCCGTCCCGCATGTGGCCACCGCCGTCCTCATCCCGGCTTGATGCATGGCGATGACGTCCGTGTAGCCCTCGACGACCACCGCCGGATTGTCGTCGTCCATCGCCTGCCGTGCCCGATCGAGGGCGAAGAGCACGCGGGATTTCTGATACAACGCCGAATCAGCCGAGTTCACATACTTGGCGTCAGCGTTGTTGGTCAACGACCGGTGGACCTCGTCGATCTTGCGGGCGCCGAAGCCGATAGGGTCGCCCCGCAGGTCGTGGATAGGGAACATCAGGCGGCCCCGGAACACGTCATAGAGGCCATGACGGCCCTTGCGGCCGAGCCCGGCGACGGTGATGGCACGCTCGTCCATCCCCGCAGTGCGCAGGTTTTTCACCAAGGTGTCCCAGTCGGTCCCGGCGAAACCCAGCCTCCACTCGTCGATGATGTCGACGTCATAGCCGCGGTTGCGTAGATAAGCGCGGGCGGGGCCGGCATCCGCGGCCTTCTTCAACCGCTGGTGATAGACATCCACAGCGAGGCGGAGAGCGTCGATAGCAGCGGCTCGTCGCCCTCTCTGACGGGCCTCCGCAGGGTCACGGACGAGAGTGATCCCGGCCTTCGTCGCCAGCATGTCGAGGGCTTCGGCGAAGTCGACTCCCCGCGTCTCCTTGACGAACTCGAAGACATCACCACCCTTGCCGCAGCCGAAACAGTGATAGAGGCCACGGGCGCGGTCGACCGACATCGACGGGGTCTTCTCCTGATGGAAGGGGCAGACAGCCATATACGACCGCCCGGACTTCTTCACTTGAGTCACCTCGGAGATCAAGTCGACGAGGTCGGTTGCCTCCCGCACCCGGTCGATGTCTCCGCGTTCAGCCATTGCCGTCGATCATAAGGACGACCGGAGGGGAAAGTCTCAGCCGGCTATGGCGGTGAAGGCGAGGGTCAACAGGACCTCATCGGAGACGTCGGCGACGAAGGCACATTGGGGATGCCAATGCCGAACTCGCTGCGCAGCACCTCGGCGAACGCCGTCCCGGCGATAGTGCCGTCGTCGACCATGTCGACGCTCAGAGTAAAGGTCACCTCGTTGGTCGCACCTTTGATTGTCAGGTCCCCGGTTGGCGAAAACTCATAGGTTTCACCGGGTTCCGCGGTCAACCCCGCGAGACCCTCCACCGAGGTAGGGGTGAACGTGATCAATCGAACTCGTCAGTCGCCGAGTCGAGGATGGCAGGCCCGCGAATCGCTCGATTGCGCTGCTCGGCGTCCGTGGCGAACGTGCGGGCGTTGATCACGACGTCAGAGAATTGAATGGCACCGAGGTCGGCAAGGTCCACGGCGACCTGCCCGACCACCTGATCGGTAGTCCCCACCACCGTCGACGGCTGCCCCCTGAGTACCTCGTCGATCTGGAAGCTTGCGGTCGACCGGGCCTGGTCGATCACAAATGCCATCGAGCCTCCGGAGGCCGAGGCGACGGTTGTCACATCCTGCCGGGCCGTCGTCGTGGGACCGGCCGGTGCTTCGGATGGGTCGCCGGACGTCGAAGTGGTGGCCAGCGCGGGCGTGGTGAGCTGGGCGGACGGCTCGCCCGACCCGCCGGCGAACCAGAACACATAGGCGAGGGCGGCACCTCCCAAGGAGAGGACGGCGGCGGATATCCAACCGAGGGTTGATCTTCTCATGGGCTCGAGTCTGACCTCATCGCGCTCAAAGCGACTCAAACCAGCCGGTCTCGCAGATAGCTGACGATCTTGTCCATGGACACCCGGTCCTGGGTCATGGTGTCACGATCGCGCACCGTCGCAGCCCCGTCTTCGAGGGAGTCGAAGTCGATGGTGACACAGTACGGCGTGCCGATCTCGTCCTGGCGGCGGTAGCGACGGCCGATCGACTGGGTGACGTCCAATTCGATCATCCAGGTCTGGCGTAGCTCGGCGGCAAGTCTCTCCGCAGGCTCGATCAGCTCGTCTCTCCTCGACAATGGGAGCACTGCGACCTTGTACGGGGCCAGGCGGTGATGGAGCTTGAGAACCGTGCGGGTCTCGCCATTCACCTCCTCGTCGGTGTAGGCATCGATGAGGAAGGCGAAGGTGGTTCGAGTGGCGCCGGCCGCCGGTTCGATCACGTAGGGGAAGAATCGTTCGTTGTTCTCCTGGTCGAAGTAGCGGAGGTCCTCACCCGAGTGTCCGGCGTGCTGTCTGAGATCGAAATCGGCGCGGTTGGCGATGCCCTCCAGTTCGTCCCAGCCCCAGGGAAACTCGTACTCCACATCCGCCGTTCCCGACGAGTAATGACTCAGCTCGTCCGGCTCGTGATGACGCAGGCGCAGCCGGTTCGAGGCTAGCCCGAGGTCGATGTACCACTGGAGGCGCTCATCGAGCCAATACTGGAACCACTTGTCGGCTTCGGCCGGTTCACAGAAGTACTCCATCTCCATCTGCTCGAACTCCCGGGTGCGGAAGACGAACTGACCTGGTGTGATCTCATTCCGGAAGCTCTTGCCGATCTGGGCTATCCCGAAAGGGAGTCTGAGACGACTGGTACGACGGACGTTCTCGAAGTTGATGAAGATCCCTTGTGCGGTCTCGGGGCGGAGGTAGACCAAATTCTCATCGGATTCCACCGGGCCCATGTGAGTCCGAAACATCAGGTTGAAATCCATGGGCTCGGTGAACTCGCCGGTCTTGCCACATGTCGGGCAGGTGTCCGGGTCGGCGAGCCTGTCGACACGGTGCCGCGAGTTGCAGTTGCGACACTCCACCATGGGATCGGTGAACACCTCTTCATGCCCCGAGGCCCGCCACACCTGTCGCGCCTGAAGGATCGCGGTATCGAGGCCAACAACGTCGGATCTCTCTTGCACCATGGAGCGCCACCACTCCTCTTTGACATTCCGCAGCAGCTCGACTCCGAGAGGGCCGTAGTCATATGCGGATCGCAGCCCTCCATAGATCTCGGAGGACTGGAACACGAAACCCCGCTTCTTGGCGAGGTTGGCGATGATGTCGAGGCTCACTTCTGTCATGACGAGGGTGAAACGGTGGCCGACTCCGACTGGTTAGTCAATCTGACAGGCGATCCTCGGCACTGCCGAAGCGGCGGTCCCTTGCCTGGTACTCGACCACGGCATCGACCAACGCATGTCGGTCGAAGTCGGGCCACAGGATGCCGGGGAAATAGAACTCGGCATATGCCGACTGCCACAACAAGAAGTTGGAGATGCGGTGCTCTCCCGACGAGCGAATGATGAGGTCGACGTCGGGCATCTCGGGCACGTATAGAGCACGAGAGAAGGCCTCCTCATCGATATCTTCAGGATCCGTCCCGACCAGACGGCGGGCCGCGTCCACGATCTCACGGCGACTCCCGTAGTTGAAGGCAAACACCAGGTGCAACTCCGCGTTTCCCCTGGTGAGCTTGGCCGCCTCGGCCATGTGCTTGCGGTTCCGATCGGGGATGCGGGGATCACTCATGTCCCCGGCGAACAGCATCCGCACTCCCTGGGCATGCAGGTCATCACGTCGCCTCGTCAGGAGATCTTCGTTGAACCACATCAGGAACTCCACTTCTTCCTCGGAACGAGTCCAGTTCTCGGTGGAGAAGGTGAAAGCGGTCAGCCACACGATGCCTAGCTCCAGGGCACCCTCGACGGTGTCGAAGAGCGCCTTCTCCCCGGCGAGGTGCCCGGCGGTGCGAGGAAGACCGCGCTGGTTTGCCCAGCGCCCATTGCCGTCGAGAATCAAGCCGACATGGGTCGGGATCCGAGTGGGGTCGACCTCGCTCAGGTCGAGGGTCATTCCATGACCGCCAGAGAAGCCAGTTTTCGGTCGAGGTGGTACTCGACGAACCGACGGGCGACGCCCATCGCCTCGTTGGAGAAAGAAAGGTCCACCGGGGGCAGCGCCATGAGCTCGGAGCCGGCGAGGGCAGCGAGATACTCGGTCACACCATCCCGGAGCCGCACGGAGCCTTCGACCCGGCAGTGATCGCAAATCGAGCCGCCGCCCCCGAAGGAGAAACGGTGCAAGTCTTCCAGGCGACCACAGCTGGCGCATTGCA
>Ga0268386_10000612_pt1 | contig 22867 bp, 7 predicted proteins | sample RVTome_15_FD_200260 | JGI IMG/M metagenome (GOLD analysis project Ga0268386, IMG submission 200260) | Soil microbial communities from uranium-contaminated site in the Upper Colorado River Basin, Wyoming, United States - RVT150D86... ...
CCGCTTTGAGTCTTCATTTCGAAGGAGGAGACGCCTGCTCCTTTACTTGCGCACCGCCACCATCGTTTACCAGCGCGGAAGCAGCTGCTGAAATGGTCGAACTTTACTGGCAGGCACTCGCCCGAGATATTCCGTTTCTTGAATATGACCGCTCGCCGCTAATTGAACGAGTAGCAGTCGAATTGGGACAACTTAAAAGATTCAGCGGACCGAAGCAAAGCGGCCAAGTCACGTTTCAGACCGTCTTCCGCGGAAATACGCTGGGAGATCTGACCGGTCCTTTTGTTTCGCAGTTTTTATGGAAACCTGTTCCTTGCGGCTCGGGAAAGATGGAGCAGCGATATCGAACACCTGCAGCGGGCAGCGACTTCTTGAACACTTACAGCGAGTGGCTGCAACAGCAGAGCGGCACTCCACCCTGGCGAGAATACAGATGGCGACAGGAGCCACAATACATTACCACCGGACGTGACCTTGCAGAATACGTTCACTTTGATTTTCTCTATCAGGCCTTCCTCAACGCCGCACTGATTATCCAAAACCATGGTCCAGAAAGTCTTCTGAATTCAACTTCCTATCTTTCAAACACGAATCCCTATAAATATTCCAAGACGCAAACCGGGTTTGTAACTTTCGGTTTGGCGAACGTTGTCGATTGGCTAGGCCGGATCACAACCGCGTGCATGAAAGCCGCCTGGTATCAGAAGTGGCTTGTACATCGGCGGCTGCGTCCTGAAGAATTCGGTGGAAGAGTGCATCAACAGCAAACGGCCCATACAACCCACTTTATCGATACAGAGCTATCGGATTCGTTGGCGTTAGAGGAAACTTTCCGGCGGCAGGGGAACTATCTTCTTTCGCAGAGTTATCCTGAAGGCTGTCCGCTCCACCCTGCTTATCCTTCCGGACACGCTACAGTCTCAGGCGGTTGTGCCACCCTGCTGAAAGCGTTTTTTGATGAAAGCATAGTAGTGCCCGACTGCGTCATTCCAAGTACGGATGGGCTTTCGCTACATCCCTATGAAGGATCGGCTCTGACGCTGAAGGGGGAAGTGGAGAAGCTGGCCTTCAACATAGCCATGGGTCGCAACTTCGCGGGCATCCATTATCGCAGCGATGCGTCAGCTGGGATTCGTCTCGGAGAGGAAGTGGCAACTTCAGTGCTTGAAGATCTGGTGAACACGTTTAATGAAGACTTTGGCGGTTTTCGATTCACTCGCTTCGATGGCAGTGTCGTGACGATTCGAAGGATTACTTAAGAGCGTCAAAGGCTGGATGTTACCGCAAATCATTCTCGCCGGGCACAAAGCTGAAACGGGACTGCGAGTTATTAGCCGGTCTCACATAGTGACGCATATTTAATGTCGCCAAGTAGTGTCGCCGCTATTGATGAAGGGAACTACCGATCATGGTCAGTGAAATCTGGAAGTGCCCACATTGCGGAGTCGGTAACAGGAAGAATTCATGTTGAGTGAAATGTATCGCGAAGCAGCAGCCGAAGATGCTGTATTCGAGGAAGAAGAAACGTACAAGCTCCGAGGTTCTAACATGTGGGAACACCGGGAAGCCAGCCGACTGGTTACCCTCAACGCGGTCCTCAGTGATATTTGCATCTATTGCATTCGAGGCGACTCACACGCGAGCGAGGTGATTGATGGGTTACGTATGCGGACGCACCCAACCTGGGGATAAGATCGTTCTGTTCAAAGACGGATTACCCAAGTTTGATGTTGATATATCAGTCTTCGATCAGATGTTTAATGCGGGAATAAAAGCCACTGCCTCCTGAGAGCCTCAATAAGACGATCTAAGAAGATGATGTAAAGATGATGTAATGATGTACACTCGGTTGCTGACTTACATCCAGTTGTCGTTGGATTTGTAAAGACTCATCCGCTGCAGCAGATTTACGAAGCGCTCGTCTGAGCGAATAGAATCGAAGATCGGCAATACCTTCAAATAGGTCAGCAGTTCGCTCCGCTCCTGGTGGCCTTTCTCAAGATACGCGATAGCCTGATCTTTTTCGCCCAGCCCTAAAAAGACCAGACTCATGCACCCTGGAGAGACGTATTTGTACTTCGCCAGTTGGTCCAACTCGTGCAGCTTTTCTAAAGCTTTTTCACGGTCGCCGATGGCTGCATAAAAACATCCGAGATAAGCGGCGGCCTCTGGGTCTTTTCCTGTCAGATTGCTGACTTTCTGGCTGGAATCTATGGCCTCGTCGTACATCCCTTTTTGCGCATAAGCCATACTCATCACTTTGTAAGGTTGGCCAAAGTCAGGACCCATCTCGATTGTTTCCTGACATTGCTCGATCGCCTGATCATACTCTCGCGCAAGATAAAGGATCTGGCCCATGGTGACCAGGCAAGCGAGCGACAGCGGATCGAGTTGGCGAGCACGTTCAATCTCTGCCAGGGCCTCGGCAAAGCGGCCCATCTGCGACAGGTATCTGGCGTACCATTGCCGCGCTGGAGCATAGTGAGGATCTTGTGCGATCGCCTGCTTGAACCCCCTCTCGGCGCTCGACCAGTCCCAGTCATATGACATGCTGACCAATGCCAGCGAAGCCTTGGCCTCGGAAAGCGTCTCGTCCAATTCCAGCGCTCTCATCGCCGCGGCCTTCGCTCTCGAGAAAGCTGATCTTGGGGCGACCAGATTGAAGTGGCCGAGTTGATTGTAGCAGTCCGCTAAGCCGGCGTAGGCCAGGGCAAAGTGAGGGTCGATCTCAATCGCGTTTTTAATGTATCTGATCGCCTTCTTCAACGACTCAGCGGTTCCCTTGTTCCAGAAAAAGCGGCCCCGAAGGTAGAGCTGGAATGCTTTTGAGTTTTTGGTGTGACGCTGCGTGAGCCGTTGCCTCTCCTCACCAGTAAACTTAAGCCGCAATCGCTCTGACACCTCCCATGAAATGTCTTCCTGGGCGACGAGGATGTCTGAAAAATCTCGCCGATACTCCTCGCCCCAAACTTGCCAGCCATTCTCAATATCAACCAGCTCCAGTCTCACAACTAACCTGCTGCCGGTTACCATGAAGTTTCCTGCCAGGCCAAACTGCACGCCCAGTTCGCGTCCCACTTTGAAAACACTGGCACCTGTTCTTTTGTAGCGAACCACCGTGCTCCACGCTATAACTCGGAGCTGAGGAAGCGGTGACAAGGAGTTCAGGATCCTCTCCATGATGCCGTCTGAAAAGTGTTCTGCACGTACGGTTGCATCAAAATTCTCCAGCGGCATGACAACCAAAGAGTGGATGAATAAATTGGAAGAGGCTGAAATCCTATGCCTTTCAGCGCGGCCCGGCCGGCGGGAAACGTTGATTCGGGCCTCAGTGCCGTCATCTACCACCCTAACGTCAGCAATGAAGCGATAGCCGCGCTTAGGTACTGTTTCGATGTAGAGGTTTCCTGCCTGATTCCTGCCCAGAACCTTTCTCAGACGGAAAATATTCTGCGTTAGATTCGACTCATCAACATAGGTGTTCGGCCAGACCTTCTCGAGGAATACGGATTTTTCAATCACATGTCCGCCATTTTCAACGAGAATAAGCAGTATTTCACACGCCTTCAAATTCAGAGCGACGGCCTTCCCATTGCGCAGCAAAAGCCTCTCGCTCGCATCAAGAGTGAACGGCCCGAAGTCGTAAACAAGTTTGCTTTGTTCCTCGCCCATGATGATGTGATAACTAAATAAGAACTTTGTAAGGATGGCTAACCCATATGAGTGTGGGGAGGGCCCCGGTGAGAAATCATCCTTGCCCATGGTTACATGGGAGGGATGGTTTACCGTTGCCAAAAATAATTTTGCGAGGAATTATTTTGGATTTTCACTAAGCTCGATTTTCATGTTAAGGAATTCGATCGAGTTGTGCAAGAATTTTGTATTCTTCAAAGTTCGTAGCTCAAGCGCATAGGTTCTCGCCCTTACAGAATTCTGTTCCATTATCCAAGTTATTGAATAAACACGAACTCCAGAAATATTTTTCTAATAACTGTTTGAGATTCTTCTAAAGACAGCCATGCGTCTGACCGTCTATGCTTGCCACATAACTCGCAATTTCAAGATAGCTTCGGTATTGAGCAAGTTTCCTTGCCGTCAGTAAATTCGGACGTAGTCTCCCCCGAACTAAGTCGGAATACCCATGATAGAAATACCCCCAGAGGATCAGTTCAGCCGCTGGTACGTTATCCATACCAAGGCTAATCAAGAGCAACGAGCTGGCGCTAATCTACAAGCTTGGAGAATCGAAACCTTTGCGCCCTTATTGAAAAGATCTGTGGTGCATCAATACACACGGCAGATCATTCCAAAGAGCGAGCTGTTGTTCCCGTGCTACATCTTTGCCCGGTTCCAGGCAACTGCGCTCTTGCACAAGATTCGTTTGACTAGAGGAATCCACAGCGTGGTCAGCTTTGGAGACAAGCCCTCAGCCGTGGATGATGAAATTATCGATCTGCTGAAAGCGCGAGTGGAGGAAGACGGATTTGTGAAGGTCGAACAACGGCTGAAGAAAGGTGACAAGGTCGTCATCAACAATGGCCCACTCGAAGGTCTCAATGGCATATTCGAGGCGGAAACCAAACCTCTAGACCGAGTTCGTATTTTGCTGACAACCGTCCGTTATCAAGCGCGCCTCGTAATTGACCGAAACATCGTTCAGCTTACCAACTAGCTGATATAGAAACTGGAAGTCTCGTTGAGTTGGTTGGTCTCGCTGGGGGATAGGCGGTAGCTCTGTCCAGACCCTGCGCAAGTCACCCGCACTCAAAATTATCCGGTGGACCCGATCATTCCAAGTGGTCAATCGCCGTGTCAATCTCAAGCTGATTGAGATCAATCCCAATACGGTCATGTACGACAGTAAGCTGAAAGAAGAAAAGGACTACTGGCTCAAGCGCTTGTCGCGCGATCTGGGGGTCTCGAACTTCCCCCTGGACTTTGAGAGATCTAATTCCTTTTCAGCCGAGAAAGACTCAGTTGCACTGGAGTTATCGGGAGATCTTTATGAGCAATTAATGAAGCTCACGGGCCGCTCCTCCTTCCTGGTTTATGTTGCTCTTCTTACCGCGTGGAAGATCTGTCTATTTAAATATACGAACAACCACTTGATCGTGGTGGGAAGCCCAGCCCGGCGGAGAACCAACGGGCCACAGGAATCGGTCAGCGCCTTGACCGTTGTCGACGAAGTCAACGATCAAATGACGTTTCGTCAGTTGCTTTTACAGGTGCGAGAAACGCTGCTCGAAGCATACGCCAGACAGAGTTACTCGTATTCCCGCCTGATCGCGGATTTCGGGCTAACCAATATCCGGAACAGAGGTCCCTCGTTTGATGTTGCCGTGGCGTTAAAGAGCATTCACTGCGACCTGCCCGAGGTCAGGAATGACATAACCATCACTTTCGTTGAAGAGGAGAATGCGGTTAGAGGAACACTTGCACTTAATCCGCAGCTCTTCAGAAAAGAGAGCGCCGCGCGCTGGGCCGATCAATTCATTAGCCTCCTGGGTGCAGCGCTGGCGAAACCGAGCGGGAGGATCGCGGAGTTGGAAATCTTAACCGCTGCTGAACGTCAACGAATTCAAGTCAACTGGAATGAAACGGCTGTGAATTACGCCGAGCAAGCCTGTTTACACCAGTTGTTTGAAGCACAAGTTGAGCGTACGCCTGAAGCCGTTGCCGTTATCTTTGAGGGTGAGCACCTCAGCTATGGGAACCTAAACAAGAGAGCCAACCGAGTTGCCCATCAACTGATTTCATTAGGTGTCGGGCCGGAGAGTCTAGTCGGTGTGTACCTCGAGCGTTCGTTCGAAATGGTCGTCGCTCTTCTGGCAATTCACAAAGCCGGAGGGGCTTACCTCCCGTTAGAGCCCACCCATCCGAATGCGTATATCCGCCACCTGTTGAAGGATGCCGGCATAAAAGTTTTGCTCACCCAGCAACGGCTGGCGGCGCGTTTGGCCGGGAGTGAGGCGCTGGTTTTGACGGTGGACGCGGAGTTGGCGCAAACCAGCGAGGAAAATCCATCCAATCGGGTCGACGATCTTAATCCGGCTTACCTGATGTACACCTCCGGTTCCACCGGAAAACCCAAAGCAGTGGTTAGCACGCATGGCGGCATCCGGAATCGCCTGCTCTGGATGCAACAAACATATCAGTTAACCGAGGCAGACCGCGTTTTGCAGAAAACGCCCTTTAGTTTCGATGTTTCGGTCTGGGAACTATTCTGGCCACTGATAGTGGGAGCTCGCCTGGTAATGGCGCGACCGGAAGGGCACAAGGATGCGGCTTATCAATTGCGCCTGATCGTCGAACAGGGGATTACTACGTTGCACTTCGTACCCTCCATGCTTCAAGTCTTTTTAGAGGAGGCAGGCGTAGAAAACTGCACTACGCTGAGACGGGTGATCTGTAGCGGCGAAGCTCTGTCGGCTGAACTGGCGAAACGGTTTTGTCACCAGTTATCCGCCGAACTGCATAACTTGTACGGACCCACAGAAGCGTCCATCGATGTGACATCCTGGGCTTGTCCACGTGACGGCCAAACGATGCTGATTGGGAGACCGATTGCTAACACGCAGATCTACATCCTGAATCAACAACTACGATGCGTGCCGGTCGGAGTGGGAGGAGAGCTGTACATCGGAGGCGCCGGTTTGGCGCGTGGTTACTTACGGCGGCCTGATCTCACTGGGGATAGGTTCATTCCATCTCCATTTGGCTCTCAGGCTGGAGAGCGTCTTTATAAGACAGGAGATCTCGCCCGTTACCTTGCGGACGGCGCCATCGAGTTCCTCGGACGCGTTGACCAGCAAGTCAAGGTCCGTGGCTTTCGCATTGAGCCAGGCGAGGTCGAAGCCGTCCTGGCCCAACACTCCGCCATTAGAGAGGTTGTCGTGCAGCCTCATGAAACACCGGCCGGGGACAAACGCTTAGTTGCGTATTTCGTTCCCAGAAGAGGCAAGCCGCACGCCGACGACGATCCACATCTCTATCGCTTGCCCAACAAGATGGCTGTTGCTTCCCATAACGCCAATGAAACGGACTTTCTTTATGAGGAGATTTTTGAAAAACAGAGTTACCTCAAACACGGAATTAAGCTTCGCAGGGGAGATTGCGTTTTTGATGTGGGAGCCAACATCGGCCTATTCACCCTCTTTCTGAATGAGGTCTGCGAGGAAGTGACGGTTTACGCTTTCGAGCCTGTCCGTCCGATCTTTGAACTCTTGCAACGGAACGTCGAGCTGCATGCGCCGAGAGCGAAAATCTTTCACTGCGGCCTCTCCAACGAAGTGAAGCGCCTACCGTTCACCTACTACCCGAGATCCTCGATCATGTCTGGTTATTATGCCGACGCCGATCAGGAGAAAGAGGTGGTAGCCGCATTCACATTGAATCAGCAGCAGTCGTTGATTGGGGCGACCGAGGCGAAGCAGTTGGTGGAGGACACCCTGGAGGGCCATTTTGTTTCCGAGACTTTAGAGTGCCAGTTTCGAACTCTCTCGAGCGTCATCGAAGAGCAGCAGGTCGAACGCATCGATCTTTTGAAAATTGACGTAGAAAAGAGCGAACTGGATGTCCTCGGCGGTATCGAGGAAGCACACTGGGCCAGGATCAAGCAGCTTGCTATTGAAGTGCATGACACCGACGGACGCTTAGATCTGTTGACGGGGTTGCTCGAAAAGAAAGGCTATCAGGTGAAAGTCGATCAGGATACCTGGCTCAAAGGAACAAGAATATATGAAGTTTATGCTGTGCGGTCGTCTCAAGAAGAACCCGGCCGCCCGTCAGTGCCCACCAAAATTGTCAGTCGCTCCAACTCCGGTACCAATGGCCGTGTTTTATCGGTGGAAGATCTGCGGCGTTTTGCCATTGAGCGCCTGCCGGACTACATGGTGCCTGCCGCTTTCATTGCGCTTAAGGAATTGCCGCTAACACCCAATGGGAAGATCGATCGCAAGGCATTGCCCGATCCTGACGGTAGTCGCCCCAACCTGGACACGCCTTATGTGATTCCCACGAGCGAAATGGAGCGGACCATTGCCGGGCTTTGGCAAGAGGTGCTCGGAGTAGACAGAGTGGGGATTCACGACAACTTCTTCGATCTGGGTGGCTACTCTTTGATTATGGGCAAGGTATGCCGAAGATTGCGGACGTTGCTACATAGCGAAATTTCTATGGTTGAGATGTTCGAGTATCCGACCGTTCATTCCCTGGCGCGGCACTTGAGCGGATCGAGGGCGGAACAGTCTGCGGCCCTGCAACCCGATTACGCGCGCGCCAACAAGCAGCAGGAAGCCATTCGGCGCCGCCAGCACCAGAATGAAAGCAGGAACAGTGGATAACTACCAGAGCGAGGTGCCGCTGGAGGGCTTCAACGTCGCCATTATCGGAATGGCGGGACGTTTTCCAGGAGCTCGCAACATCTCCGAGTTCTGGAAAAACATCAGTGGCGGCGTGGAATCGATTTCGTTCTTCTCCGAAGAGGAGTTGCGAGACGCCGGGCTTGCTGCGAAGGAGATCGAGGATCGGCGTTACATCAGGGCCGGGGCCATTCCCGACGATGTGGATCAATTCGATGCTGCTTTCTTTGATATCAACCCGAAAGAAGCCGCGCTACTTGACCCGCAACATCGCCTCTTTTTGGAATGTGCCTGGGAGGCGCTCGAAGATGCGGCCTGCGACCCCGAAAAATATCGGGGCCAGATTGGAGTCTACGGCGGTGTCAGCTTTCATCCTTATCTCTGGTCCAACTTGTGGGACAAGGGAACAGATCATCTGGATATACATTTACTGAAGATCAATCTCGGCGGCTCGCTAACGGGTCGCGTGTCTTACAAATTGAACCTCACGGGACCCAGCATCACTATTCAATCCGGTTGCTCGACCTCCCTGGTGGCGGTCCATCTCGCCTGTCAAAGCTTGCTTAGCTATGAGTGTGACATAGCGCTTGCGGGTGGTGTCTCAGTCGATGCTGAGGCGAAAGGCTATTTCGTTCAGGAAGGAGCCCTGTCGCCTGATGGTCACACCAGAGCGTTTGATGCCAGAGCCAACGGAGTTGTCGGTGGCAACGGTGTAGCTTTAGTGACCCTGAAGCGGTTGGCTGACGCAATGGCTGACGGTGATCACATCTACGCGGTAATCAAAGGCTCTGCAGTAAACAACGACGGCTGTTTCAAGATTGGCTATACGGCGCCAAGCGTGCAGGGGCAGGTCCGCGTGATCCTGGCCGCACAAGCGGTCGCAGGAGTCGCAGCCGAATCCATTAGCTACATCGAAGCTCATGGGACGGGTACTCCGTTGGGAGACAGCATCGAACTGAAGGCATTGACACAGGCCTTTCGCGCGACCACCAGTAAAGAACAGTTCTGCGCCGTCGGTTCGGTGAAGACTAATATCGGACATTTGGACAATGCCGCCGGAGTCACAGGCTTGATAAAAACCGCGTTGGCTTTGCACCACAAGTTATTGCCGCCCAGCCTCCACTTCGAAAATCCGAACCCGGAATTTGAATTAGCCGGCAGTCCGTTCTACATCAACACCATCGCGAAGCAGTGGGAATGCGGAAACTCACCGCGCCGTGCCGCGGTGAGTTCGTTTGGAATCGGTGGCACCAACGCTCACACCATTCTCGAAGCGGCCCCGCCGGCGAGATCCAGCAGTGTCTCCAGATCCTGGCAACTTGTCACAATGTCTGCGAAGACGGACTCGTCGTTGGAGGCGGTTACCGCGCAGCTTACCGGCTATCTGAAGCAGAATCCGACAGAGAAACTGCCCGATGTTGCCTACACAAACCTGGTTGGCCGCCGAGCTTTCAAGCACCGCCGTATGTGTGTTTGTGTAGACACAGCGGACGCTGTGAAGGTGCTTGAAACTCGGCTGCCGCGGCGTCTCTACTCGGCCATCCAGGAACCGATCGATCGTCCACTGGCCTTCATGTTCCCAGGCGGCGGTGCGCAATATTTACAGATGGGGCGCGGGCTCTACCAGGAAGAGCGAGTCTTTCGTGAAAACCTTGATTCATGCGCAGAGATTCTGCGACTGGAATTTGGTTTTGATTTGCGCCAGGTTCTATATCCGGATCGCAAGCCGGATAACAGCACCACGTCATCGCCTTTTGACGATCCAGCTTGTGCAATGTCCTCCGTCTTCACGATCGAGTACGCACTAGCTCGTTTGTATATGTCCTGGGGGCTCGCGCCCGTGGCGCTGATCGGACACAGTTTTGGCGAGTATGTGGCTGCTACTCTGGCCGGTGTGATCTCGCTACCGGATGCGCTGAGGCTGGTCGGCATCAGAGGAAAGCTGTTTGAGCAACTCGATGAAGGTGCGATGCTGGGAGTGCAGTTGCCGGAGAGCGAAATCGAGCTGTTACTTGGCGATCAACTCTCGCTTGCATCGGTCAATGGTCCCTCCAGGTGCGTCGTTTCAGGGCCAGTCGAGGCAATCGTCGCTTTGGAAACGCTCCTGAGCGCAAGAAGAATTCAGACGAGCCGATTGCTGGTCAACCGTGCCGGTCATTCCGCGATGGTCGCGCCCATCCTGGAGCCGTTTTCGCGATTTCTCTCGCACATCGAATTGCGAGCCCCCACAATTCCATTTATTTCCAACGTAACCGGCACTTGGATCACAACTGCTCAGGCGACTGATCCCGCTTACTGGGTGAGTCATCTACGCCGAACGGTTCGTTTCAGCGATGGCATTCGGGAATTAGTCAAGGAACCTGCGCGAATTCTGTTGGAAGTTGGTCCAGGCCAGATGTTGAGTTCGCTGGTGAGGCGGCAACTGGTGGATAAACGCATGCAGTTAACGCTTCCTTCTTTGCGCGATGCCAATGATAAATGTGACGACTTGGAATTCCTGCTGAATACTCTCGGTAAGTTGTGGCTGGCTGGAGCGCAGATCGATTGGGACGGGTTCTATGGCGAAGAGCAGCGCCAGCGTCTTTCGTTACCGACTTACCCATTCGAGCGCAAGCGTTACTGGAGCGGAACCAGGCAAGCGAGGATTCACGACACTGCACCGACCCCGGGACTATCAACGTCCACAGAGATCGCAGACTGGTTTCGTACTGACAGCTGGAAGCGCTCTGCCATCCCCGAGGAAGAATCCTCCGCTCAAGCTGCGGCTTGTTTGGTATTCGTCGATGACTGCGGCTTAGGAGATGTCCTGGTAAAGAGACTTGAGGGCGCCGGTCGTCCGGTCATCGCCGTCAGGGCCGGAGCGGCTTTTCGGCGCGTGAGTGAGAGTGCGTATACGATCAATCTACGAATATCTGACGACTATCCGGCATTGCTTAGCGAGTTGGCTGACCGCAACAAGTTTCCGAGTAGGATTATCTATCTCTGGAACCTTAGTTCCTCTACCGGTGATTCGTTTGATACAGAACTCGCAGAAGAGAGTTACGCCAGTTTGATTTCGTTGCTTGCAGCGATCGAAGCGCAACATCTCTCGACAGCTCTGAAGTTCTTCCTCATCGTGAGTAATACTCAGGAAGTGACTGGCGGAGAGCCTTTGCAACCGGCGAAGGCGATGATGCTGGGATTGTCTGAGGTGTTTTCGGAGCGGCACTCGATGCTGAGCTGCCGAAGTGTTGATGTCCAAGCTCCGGAATCGGGCATGTCGTGGGACGAGAGAGTAGTCGAGCAACTCCTGGCGGAGATCAATTCGGCGGCATCTGAACCCATCGTCGCTTACCGTGGGTCACATCGCTGGGTGCAAGCCTACCAACAGATCGAGAAAGAGAGTATGAGGTCAGACGTCTCCAGATTGCGTAAAGGGGGCGTCTATCTGGTCATCAATGGATTAGAGGGAATCGGCCTGCGACTAGCGGAGCACCTCGCCAAAAATGTAGGCGCAAGGCTGATCCTGACCTCGTACTCCGAACCCCCAGGCAAAGATGGAAGATTAGAAATTGATTTGACGCAGGAGGCCGAGCGCATCACGACCTGGGAAAGCGAGATCGCTAAAACTCTTTCGATTCAGCCGGTCGGGAGCTATGCGGGTTTGGAGGAAGCCTTCAATTCTCTCTGCGCAACTTACATCTACGCTTTCCTCAATTCTGGTGGCATCGAGCTGAAAAAGGGACTGATTGTCTCTCAAGAAGAACTTGGCGAAGCTTTGCAGATTCCGCCCCGCTTCAATCACTTTCTGGAACTGTTCTTAACAGAGCTGTCGCGGGATGGCATCGTGAGGTTAAGAGAGGAGGGAGTTGAGTTTCTCAGAGCGCCTTCAGAGATGGACGATCCGGAGCAGTTAAGACAGAAACTAAATGCTCTTTATCCGGGATGCGCCCCTTCATTTTGGTTATTGGATCATTGTGTTCGAAGCTACCCAAGCGTGTTCTCAGAAGCGATCTCAGCCAACAGTGTGCTTTACCCAGATGGCAGGTACGAAATGCTGCAACGTTTAGCGAGGTCGTCTGTCGAGACCTCGAAGAGTCTGGAATATCAACACCTGCTGGCGAGGATTATCGCCGATTTGGCGGCCCGGACCCGCCGGAAACTCAGAATCCTGGAAGTCGGAGCCGGCACGGGAGTATTGACCGAGCAGATCCTGAATGCTATCGCCGGCCTTCGTGTTGACTATCACTTTACCGATCTCGGAAGATCATTTGTCCGCGACGCAGAAAAGAACGAGGCTTGGAAGAAGCTGGCTAATCTGCGCTGCGGCGTATTGGACATCTCCACAGACCCCATCGCCCAGGGATGCGAAAGAGAAAGCTACGACGTTATTCTTGCTTTCGACGTCGTGCAGGCTACCAAAGATGTGTCGGGGAGCATCGGGCACCTCAGAAGCCTGCTCGCTCCGGGCGGGACCCTCTTCCTCCTGCAAACTCTGAAAGCTCATCGTTGGCAGCATCTGACATTTGGACTCTCCCCAGGCTGGTGGAATTTCAAAGTCGATCCTCTGAGAGGTTCGTCCCCCGTGTTAAGTCTGATCGAATGGGAAGCAGTCTTGCGCCGGCATCAATTTGCAAGTGTGCAAAGCTTCCCGCGCGGTACAGCTGCACAGGCCGGCGCGGAGTTTGGAATGATCGTAGCTCAGCGATCAGCGGAAGCTGCGACTTTGACCACCCTCCGAACTCTGGGTGCCGAGGTGATGGTAGCCGAACTCGATCCCGCCGACTCGGAACAATTACGGAAAGTTGTTGAACGTGCCCGCGTTCAATTCGACGAGATTAACGGCGTCTTCTATACGGCGCCTAATTCCCGCACGCATTCGAGCCACAATGTCCCAGGCCTACTCGAGCGACGCGAATTGCACTCACTTGAGAGCGTCTTGCGAGACATGAGCGTCGATTTTTGCTTGTTGCTTTCAACCTCGTCCGCCATTCCGGGAACACCTCATCATGTTGCCGAAGCCGCACTGAGACGCTTTAGGGAAGCCTTTGTCTATCAACGTAATCGGACAAGCAAAGGCGACTGGGCCTACTCAAGCTTGGACCACGGTGCTCTATCGCCAGAGGAAACGGAAATCATTTTCCGAGATCTTCTGTCTTTGAGGCGAGCCTCCCACGTGTATGTATCCCAACCGAAACCGCAGTCTTGCCGCCCAGAAAGCTTCAACCCCCAAACGCCAAGCGCGTCGTCACCTGAGATACCGGAAGGCCGCGCCAATATTCCCGCTGCCAATCACGAGATCGAGAAACGCCTCGGCCATCTTTGGCAGGAACTTCTTGGCGTTATTCAGGTGCGTGCGGAGGACAACTTCTTCGAGCTTGGCGGCGACTCGCTAATCGCTCTGCAGCTTGTGTCCAGGCTGCGCGACATTATGAAGGTTGAGGTCTCCATCGCGGACCTCTTCGAGCGACCGACTCTGGGTGAATTGGCTGAGTCAATAGCGCAGCAGCTAACAAATGGGAACGCGCACCAGCAGCCCGCCGAGTTTTCTCCGGTCGCACGCGGTGATGACGATCTGGATCGTCTGCTTACTCAACTGGAACAGTTTTCGGACGAGAGGGTGCAAGCCCTCCTTTGTGAAAGTACCGAGTCCGGCAATTTGACATGAGCAATCATGCTCAACGCATCGCTGAACTGACGGCTGAGAAACGTCAGCTGCTGGAGCGCTTGTTACATAAGAACGGGCCGCGCTACAACGTCTTTCCGTTGTCGTTTGCGCAGCAACGAATGTGGTTTCTGCACCAGGCAGAGCCACAGAGCCCTTTTTATAACGTCGCTCTGAAGCTTCGTTTGCGGGGAACGCTCGTCACCTCGGCTCTGGAACAAGCGATTCGAGAGATCGTTTGTCGCCATGAAGTCTTTCGAACAAATTTCATCGCCGTTGACGGAAGCCCGGTGCAGGTTATTCGCGCTCAGGGAACTTTGTCTTTTCGCGTCATTGACCTCAGTGAGATAGCCGCGCCGGAACGCGAAGCGCAGGCGGAACTAATAACGAAGGAAGAAGCAACGCGGCCCTTCGATCTTGAGCGAGTCCCACTGCTGCGCACTTTCCTCCTGCGTCTTGACGCGCAGGATCACGTCCTGCTGCTGTGTACGCATCACATAGTAGTTGATGGCTGGGCCGTTGGGGTGCTGCTCAGAGAATTAGCTTCCCTCTACGAAGCTTACGTCGCGGATGTTCCCTCACCGCTGCCTCCGCTTCGCCTTCAGTACGCCGACTACGCGCAACGACAACTGTCGGACACGAAAGTCTACGCGACTCAACTGACTTATTGGATGAAGCACTTGAGCGGCAGTAACCATATTCTCGCTCTGCCGGCTGATCGTCCCAGACCGTCGTTGCAAACCTATCGCGGCGCGCATGAAGCTCTGGTCTTTTCAAAAGAGCTGACTGAATCGCTTGAATCGCTGGCTCAGCAAGAGGGGGTCACTCTCTTCATGGTGTTGCTGGCTGGTTATGAGGCTCTCCTCTACCGTCACACGGGGCAAACTGACATTAGCGTGGGCACGCCTGTCAGTGGGCGCAATCATCCAGACCTGGAAAATCTGATTGGCCTCTTTTCCAATACGGTGGTTTTGCGCTGCGAGCTTTCAGGTGCGCTCTCGTTTCGCGAGTTGCTCGGCAGGATACGCAAAACGTGTCTGGCGGCTTACACGCATCAGGACTTCCCATTCGATAAGCTGGTCGAAATCCTGCAACCGGAGAGAGACCCCACCCGACATCCGATTGTGCAAGCAACCTTCTCTCTACAGCACGAAACCCTGGTCCAACAAACCCCGCTGAAGCCCTTAACTCTTCCGGGGTTGGCTTTCAGCGTTGAATGGATTGACACAGGGACAGTGCAGTTCGATCTGATTCTGACCGTCAAGCTTTCTGAAGGTGAGATGATCGGAGGCCTTTCATATAACCAGGACCTGTTCGATGCTGAGCGTATCAGCCGCATGCTGAACCATTACCGGAGATTGCTGGAGGGCGCTGTTGCTGCACCGGATACGGTCATCTGCGAGTTGCCATTGCTCGGCGCAGAGGAACGCCAGTCGCTGCTACGGCAAAGTAGTGGGCCACGGGCTGATTTCCCGCGCGATCTTTCGTTAATGCAACTCTTCGAGACTCAAGCAGCATTGACTCCGTCTGCGCCGGCTTTCACTAGTCGAACTCAGAGACTGACCTTCAAGCAGCTTGACGACCGCGCCAACCAACTGGCTCGTTATCTGCGCACACTCGGTTTTGGACCAGACTCGTTCATCGGCCTCTCGCTGAGAGGCTCAGTCGAGTCGGTGGTGGCCCTTCTCGGTATTCTCAAAGCCGGAGCCATCGCGGTCCCGTTGGCGCCGGCCACATCGCTCCAGCATCAGTTAGAAGGTTTGGAGCTTTCAGCCCTTTTCATCGAAGACGCAAATGAGGCCGCAACGCAACTTTCTCCCACCACCATGATTCTCGGGCTTGAGGCGGATCGGATCCGCATCAATCAACAGAGCACGAAGCCATTTACTCAAGTTGTTGGTCCAGAGAGCCCGGCCTATCTGCTGCCACGCGCAACTGCGGACGGCAGCGCAATTTCGGTTTCACACCGGACGGTGCAAAACAGTTTGCGCTGGTTTCATGATATGTGTGCACTGGGCGCGGGCGACGCTGTACTGCATCGTTCATCACTGGCCCCGGACGCCTCGGTTTGGGAACTGCTCTGGCCACTACTTTACGGGGGCTGCGTTGTGTCATGTGCAGCGACTGAATCTGATTTCGCGTCCGTGTGTAGAGTGGTCGCGGAACAGCAGGTGAAAGTAATGCGCGTCGTAGCCTCAGAGATGAAAGACTGGATGATCGAGACTGGTGAGGCCACGCGAAGTCGGTTGAGTTCACTGCACCTGGTGATTTGCAGCGGAGAGCCGGTCGCAGAAGAGACGATCGAAGTGTGGCGGCATCTGAGCAGCGCAACAGTTTGCCAGTGTCGAGCGATGCCCGGAACGGACCTGCTGGCTACCCTTTCTCACAATGATGATGCGTTCGCTGGATATCCGATCAACAACGTGGCGATAGTAATCCTGAATGAAGCGGGTCAGATGATGCCGCTGGGAGTCACAGGTGAGGTTTGCGCGGGCGGCGTGGCGCTCAGTGGCGTACAACCGTTCAGGCCGGGTGCGCAGAGCGTGTCTTCGAGTAGCGGGTTGCGCCGGATGAGGAACAGTTTTTCCGAGATTACGGGCACACATCTGTGGCGAACCGGAGAACGTGGTCGCTGGCTCGCAGATGGCCGGCTGCGGATTGAAGACTCTAGCAGGCAAGCGTGGATTGATGATCGTTGCGTCGTATACGAGGAAGTAGAAGCGACACTGCTGGCGCAGCCTAACGTACAGGAGTGCGCAGTTCGTTCGCGACAAGGTCGAAACGGAACTTTGCTGGTGGCCTACCTGGTTTACACCGGTAAATTTATCGCGCAAGAGTTGTCGAGACGCCTATCAAAGCAATTGGCGGCGTATCAAGTGCCGCAGGTCTATGTACGAATTCCAGCACTGCCATTGACGGACCAGGGCGATGTTGATGAGGCATCTCTGGCGCGTATGGCATGGATTGAAGATGCTGAGTTGCACCGGCTGGAGGAACGGCTGCGCGAGGTGCATGGGATTGAAGACGCCGCAGTGGTTATGCGTGAGGCTGTTGAGCCGTTGCCGGAGTTACACATTTCGGACCTGGTCGCAGATAACACATTTGTTCGGCAGAGAAGAAACAGTCAAGGCGAAGACGAACTGGACTGTGACATCCGGCCGCCTGCATTGACCGGGGTGAGACCGTTTCCGCCAGGAGATACTCCGCCCAGTACGTTGGGCCAGGTGCTGCGTCGAGCCGCGCAAGATTCCAGTCACGGCCTCACTTATGTATCGGGCCGAGAAGCTACTCATCAAACGTACCGGGAACTGCTGCGCGATGCGACCCGAGTGTGCTCGTGGTTATCCGGCGCGGGGGCGCGTTCCCGCAATCATGTGATTTTGCAACTCGACGATAACGTGCAGTTTCTCACCGCTTTCTGGGGTTGTGTGCTGGGTGGTCTAGTGCCGGTGCCGCTGGCGACGGCGGTCAGCTATCAACAGGAAAGCAGTGCTGCGCGGATGCTGGAGAATGTTTGGGAGCTGTTGGAAGGACCACTGGTGGTGAGCAACCGCGGCCGAATGGAGGAGATCCGCGGACTGCTCGTAGGTCATAGCCGCCGCAACGGCTCGGCAGTCAGAGTGATCGGGATCGAAGAAGTGGCAGCGAATACGGGTGCAGAGGCAGCGCGGGCTGAAGGAGAAGCTGTAGCAGAAGGTGAGGTAGCGCTGTTGTTGTTCACCTCCGGCAGCACCGGCAAGCCCAAAGGGGTAATGCTGACGCATCACAATATTATCAGCATGTCGAGAGGTATCGCGGATCTAAATGGGTATACGAAGAAAGAACGCACCATAAACTGGATGCCGCTGACTCATGTTGGCGGGCTGGTGATGTTTCACCTCAGGGACGTGTTTTTGGGTTGCCACCAAATTCATGCCCGCACGGACGACATCTTATTAGATCCGCTGCGATGGCTGGATCTGATCGAGGAATATGGCGCGACGGTGACGTGGGCGCCAAACTTTGCCTTCAAGTTAGTTAACGATCAGACTGCAAAAATTCAGTTGAGGCGTTGGGATCTTTCAACCATGAGACTGATTCCCAACGGCGGTGAGGTTGTCAACGCGCAGACCGCGATGACTTTCTTGAGTTTACTCGCCAAGGACGGGTTGGCGCCGACGGCCATGAGGCCCGGATTCGGAATGTCCGAAACATCGTCCTCAATCATCTCTTCCGAAATTCTGACCCTCGGTTCTGAGCGCGGTCTGCAAAAGATACATGTGGATTCAGGGAACAGGGTAAGAAGGTCCGAGGTTTCCCGCGCTACGACTTTTGTGGAGGTTGGCGTTCCTGCTTGTGGGCTTCAAGTCAGAATCGTCGATGCAGAGAACCGCGTATTAGCTGAAGACACGGTCGGGCGTCTTCAAGTTAGAGGCCCACAAGTTACACCGGGCTATTTCAAGAACCCGGCGGCGAATCGCGAAGCCTTTTGCGATGACGGCTGGTTCAACACTGGCGACCTGGGATTCCTGCATCAAGGACGCCTCACGGTCACCGGCAGAGAAAAGGATGTAATCATCGTCAATGGCGCGAACTATTACAGTCTCGAGATCGAAGCGATTGTTGAAGAGATCGAAGGCGTTGAGACTTCTTACACGGCCGCTTGTGCCGTCCGTGAGGAGGGCAGTGACACGGATAAGCTCGCCATCTTCTTTAACCCGCATCTTTCGGAGCAACCTGCCCAAAGCGATTTGATTAGACGGATCCGTGAGAGAGTCGCGCGGAGTGCGGGGATTAATCCCGACTACGTGCTTCCCTTGGAGAAGTCCGAAATCCCCAAGACCTCCATCGGCAAGATTCAACGATCACTGCTTAAGCAGCGCTTCGAGCAAGGTGAATTCTCCGCCCTGATCAAGGAGTTCGAACGGGAGTTTGCGAAGGCCAATACCCTGCCGGACTGGTTCTCTCAACAGGTCTGGGTGGCAAAACGCATCCGCCACCTTCGACCGCAACTCGATCCGGCGATCTTTCTCGTCTTCGTTGATCAATTGGGCCTTGGCGATCAACTGTGCGGCGAACTGAAAAGACTCGGCAACGTTTGCATTAGGGTTGGCGCTGGTCCTGACTTCTTCCGAGAGAGTTCCGAGCACTACCGCCTGGATCCTGCAAGCCGGCAGCATTATCAGCAACTGGTCTCCTCATTGGCGCGAGATGGAATGATGCCGCAGCAGGTGCTGCACTTGTGGGCTTATGAATATGAAGAATGTGCCAGCTTGGCAGCGCTGCAAGAGGCGGAGCAGCGCGGCTTCTACAGCGTGCTCTGGCTGGTCCAGGCACTGGCTCAAGAGAGCAACGCAGCAAACGGCGCAGAGGTCAGGCAAGCAGCCGTGCAGTTGAATGTTGTTACCTGTCAGGCACAGGCCAGCCGTCCCCACTCACTGCGCGCATTTCAATATTCGAGCTTGCCCGGCTTGCTCAAAAGTGTGACGGCCGAGTTGCCCTGGCTGAGTGTGCGCCATCTGGACCTTGAGGCAGAAGACGCTGTGGTCAGCGCAGTTCGGATCCTCGAGGAGTTGAGGGTTATCAAGGGCGAAGCGGAGATCTCTTATCGAGCGGGCGAGCGGCTGGTGTCGCGTTTGCAAAAAATTGACATGCCGGCGGCAGCGCGACGGCCGTTCGCGCTCCGCCCCGGTGGGTTGTACCTGATCACCGGTGGACTGGGTGGTATCGGTAGTCATCTGGCCGAATACTTACTGAAGCACTATGACATTAAGTTGCTGTTGATGGGGCGCACAGTGCTCCCTGAAAGTGATCCGCCAAGCGAGCTGTCCAAAGCTTCGGAGAGGCTTGGGCGACTCCGCGTCCTTGAAGCAGCAGGCGCCAGTGGCTCGTGTCTGTACTGCTCTGTAGATGTTTGTGATCTCGAAGGATTGCGCAGGGCCGTAGACAAGGCGGAGAGGCAGTGGGCCTGTCGCCTCGACGGTGTGTTTCATCTGGCTGGTGAGGAAAATGTGGCGCGTCATTGGCAAGAAATGAACCGCTATTGGACGGCGGCTGAAACATTGGACCACGTGGCCGCAACGTTGCGGGCCAAGGTAAGCGGAACATGGGCGCTTTTCGAGCTGCTTAAGGAGCGCCGAGATGCCCTCTTCGTCGGCTTTTCCTCAGTTAACAGCATCTTCGGGGCTGCGACCTACGGCGCGTATGCGGCCGCCAATAGCTTTCTGGACGGTTTCACCACCTACCAGCGGGAACACGTCGAAAGGGCTCGGACCTGGAATTTCAATTGGACCATGTGGGACGAGTTGGGGATGAGCGCCGGTGGTCCGGAGTATGCACGCGAGTTGGCGCGCAGTCTTGGTTATTGCGTGATGAGCGCGCGGCAGGGAACGCTCTCGTTGCTGGCTGGATTATCGCGGCAGCCCATGAATTTGATAGTCGGAATGGATGCGAGTAATGAGCAGGTGGGGCGGAAGATACATAGCCGAAAGCCAACTATCCGCCAACTGATTGCTTTTTATACTTCGCCTAATGGTGAGCTGACGCCGTCGGCGTCAGCCGTGAAGTCCATCCAAGCTGGGACGAACGTTCCTTTAGAGTTGCGGCAATTGGAGTCGCTTCCGCGGCAGGCGAACGGGACGATTGATAAGGAACAGCTCGAGACGACGGCGAACGCGCGCGAGAGTGCGCAAGCATTCCAGGCTCCGCACGGAGAAGTTGAAAAACAACTCGTTGAAGTGTGGAAAAACGTTCTCGAGGTTGAGCAGGTTGGAGTGAATGACAAATTCTTCGAACTGGGCGGCAGCTCCCTGAAGAGTCTTAAACTTTTGGCAGCCGTTAACCAGCGATTTTCCTGTCAGCTTGCCGTGGTTGATATTTTCAAATTCAGCACCGTGAAAGCTCTCAGTTCGCATATTGAAAAACTCAGGTCCAATGGTAGCGGAAAAGCTGAGAGAGGTATCAGCGGTTTTGAATTTTGAGAGTGCGAGCAGTCCCACTATGCGTGACCAGCAGGACATAGCGATCATCGGCCTGAGCGGGATCTTTCCCGAGGCCGGTGATCTCGCGCAGTTTTATCGGAACCTCCTTCATGGCGCGGACAGCGTTCGGGAGATGCCAGAGCAGCGCCGAACTACCACGGGGTTTGACGCCCAGAAGAGTTACATCAGATGCGGGTATCTGGATCGCATTGATGAGTTTGACCATCAATTTTTCAATATCTCCAAGCGCGAGGCCGAACAGATGGACCCGCAACAGCGCTTTGCGCTGGAGTTGACTTGCGCGGCGATTGAGAATGCCGGTTACAGCCTTCGAGAGTTTAGAGGGAGCAAGACATCCGTCTCCTTTTCCGCGCTGCAAAATAACTACTCGGCTTTGCTCAGCGCGGAGACGGATGGACCATCTCTGATCGGTAATCTCACTGCCTCGGTAGCCGGGAAAGTTTCCTATTACTTGGACCTGCACGGCCCCGCGATAATGATCGATACGAGTTGCTCATCATCGTTGGTGACGGTGCATGATGCCTGCTCGAAGCTTCTGCTCGGAGAGGCCGACTACGCCTTTGCGGGCGGACTCAATCTCTACATTTTCTTCCCTGAGCAGGAGTATTTTTCCGACCCGCTCGGGATCGCGGCGCCTGACGGCAAGAGCAAGGCGTTTGCCGCCGACGCGGATGGGACAGGGATCGGCGAAGGAGCAGGCATTGTTCTACTAAAGCCACTTGAGAAAGCTATCCAGGACCGGGACAACATTCACGCCGTCATCAAGGGCAGCGCGATCAATCAAGACGGAGGGCGCTCGAACGGTGTTGCGGCCCCAAGTCCTTTAGCCCAAACGGAAGTCATCATCGAGGCGTGGAGACGAGCGAAGGTCGAGCCCGGCGACGTTACTTTCATCGAAGCGCATGGCACAGGCACTTACCTTGGCGATCCGATCGAGATTCAAGCGCTCACGGATGCTTTCCGGCGATATACCGACCGGTGTAGTTTTTGTGCAATTAGTTCAGTCAAAACTAATATCGGCCATCTTGGATTCGCCGCGGGAATTTCCGGATTGATCAAAAGCGTGCTGGCCCTTAAGCATCGGAAACTGTTTCCCTCGCTCCACTTCAACCAGCCCAATCCCCACATCGACTTTGCAAACGCCCCTCTTTTTGTCAACACGGAATTACGTGATTGGGAGTCGAAAAATGGCGCAAGGAAAGCTGCTGTGAGTTCGTTTGGTATCAGTGGGACCAACGCGCATCTGTTGCTGGAAGAAGCGCCTCTGCCACGCAGCGGCAGTGAGACGGAGGAGGACGGGCGCGAGTATCTCGTCACCATTTCCGCAAAAGCCGTCGCGACCCTGAGAGAATACGCCCGAAGAGTTGCTCAATTCTTAGACGAAACTGATGTCTCTCTGGCTGATCTCAGCTTTGTTCTCAACGCCGGGCGCGACGATTACGAGCACCGTCTTGCACGGGTTGTAAATGACAAGCGGCAGTTGAGGGAAGCGCTGTGGCGAGTCGCCAACGGCCAGGTTGCACGCGACGAAACCATGGCAGTGAAGAGCAATCGCCCCTTGATCTTTCTCTGTTCCGGTGACGTAAAAGTAAGCCCGGATGTCGTCGCTGTTTTGTCGCGCCAATTCGGAATGTTCGAGAGAACCTGGAACGACTGCCGGCGTTTGCTGAGCCCGGCGAAGATTCCGTCAAACGCCGAGCCCTTCGTCTTTCAATACGCTCTCTCCCGTATGTGGCAGGCGCAGGGCGTTTCTCCGTCGCACATGTTAGGGAGTGGCGTTGGCAACTTCGTCGTGGCGGCGGAAACCGGAAGGTTAGGCCTCGAAGAAGCTTTGTTGAAAGCCATCGCTTTTACTGAGTCCCCTGCACACTTCAAGTCGACTA
>Ga0268386_10000613_pt1 | contig 22860 bp, 19 predicted proteins | sample RVTome_15_FD_200260 | JGI IMG/M metagenome (GOLD analysis project Ga0268386, IMG submission 200260) | Soil microbial communities from uranium-contaminated site in the Upper Colorado River Basin, Wyoming, United States - RVT150D86... ...
TTCGCGCGCTACATCCGGGGGTCGGCGCGGGAGGCCTCTGCCGGACCCGCCGATGGCCTGGTGCTGCGGCACCAGGCGCTCGTCTACCAGCGACCCCTGCCGTACCTGTACCTGGCGGAGACCGTGATGGGCGCCGCGCGCCTGCCGGTTCAGTCCCCCGACGGCTTTCCACTGGCCTCCGAGCCGGCGGCGCTGGCGCCGGATCTGCTGCTCGGCGCCGTTGAATCGGGCTTCGCCCGCGGTCCTCTGTGCGATCTTCTGCGGTCACCCCTGTTCGTCTTCGACGCGGGTGGCGCGGCGCTCAGGCCCGGCGACGTGGACGCGCTCGACACGTCCCTGGCGACCACGGACCAGCCGCTCGATGTGCCGGCGCTGGAGGCACTCGGCGGGGATCCGGAGCCAGGTGGCTCGCCTGATGGCGCCGGCGGACACCCGCTCCGAGCCGCCGCCCGGGCGGCGGCCGCCGTCATGCGCGATCTGTCGCCGTTGACTCGGGCCGACGCGCCTGTCGCCCACCTCGCGCGACTCCGCGAGTTCCTGCTCGAACACCGTGCGCCGCCCCCTGCCGACCGGGCGGTGGCCGAGCGGTTGACGCTGGCGTACGGCGCGATTGACGAGGCCGTCGTCGCGCTGGAACGGGCGTACTCCAGGTGGGACGGGCCCGAGGTGGAGATCTCTGCGCTGGCGGCGATCCTGCGCCGCTGGATCGAGAGCCGGACGTTCCGTGCCGTTGCGGATCCCGATGGCGTCCAGCTCCTCGACTCGCGCGCCGCCCGCTACGGCACGTTCGAGCGCGTGCGCCTCGCAGGGCTCGTGGGGACGGAGTGGTCGGTCGCGGGCTCCAGGAATGTCTTCTACCCGGCATCGCTCCTGGCCCCGCTCGGCTGGCCTCGTGAGGCCGACCGTCGCGCTGCTGCCCGCGCGATGTTCGACGACCTCCTGACCCTGGCGAGCCTCGAGACGTCGGTGTCGGCCTTCGCACTCGAGCGCGACGCCATCGTCCAGCTGTCGCCGTTGACCGAGGCGCTGGGACGTGAAGACGTCACGTGGACGGCGTGGAGCGCGCCGTCGTTTCGCATCTTCGACGAGGAAGCGGCGTCCATCGAGCCGCTGGTTCCCGACGCGCTCGCACCCGGGGCCCGCGCATGGTTCGAGCGACGGCGGGCCCGGGACGTCGCGGATGACCTCCGGTATCGGGGCTTCGTCGGTGCCACGCCCGCCGCCGAGCATGGGGTCACGAAACTCGAGACGTACCTTCGCTGTCCGTTCCGCTATTTCGCGGCGCATGTCCTTCTTCTGGCCGAAGAGCCCGACGAGGAGCCTGGCCTCTCGCCGATCGAACGAGGACGACTGGTGCACGAGGTGCTCCGGACGTTCTTCGAACGCTGGCAGCGGACTGAAGGCAGGGCGATCACGGTCGAATCGGCCGATCGCGCCCGCGCGCTGTTCGCCGACGTCGTCCACGACGCGGTCGATCGACTGTCCCTCGCCGAGCGAGCGCTCGAGCGCGCACGCTTTCTTGGCACCGCCGGTCGGCCCGGCATCGGCGACGGGGTGATCCGGCACGAGGTCGAGCGTGGCGTTGACGTCGAGGATCGGCGGCTGGAATGGGCCCTCGCCGGCGAGGTTCGCGCCGGCTCCGAAGGCGACGTCCGCCAGATCAGGGTGCGAGGCGTTGCCGATCGCGTCGATCTGCTGGTGGACCGGACCCTCAGGGTCGTTGACTACAAGATGGGCCGGACACCGCGGCCGCAGACGTCCGTGCAGCCGCCGATCTACGCCGAGCTGGCCAGGCGGCGGCTCGAGGACGAGCAAGGCGGCCGGCACTGGTCGATCGCCGAAGCAGGCTACCTCGCCTTCCGCGAGCCCGCTGGCTCGGCCGCGATCGCCGGCACGGCGGACCAGGCCGCGTGCCTGTCGGAAGCCGTGGAGCGTGCCGCGTCGGCGGTGGCGGGCATCGAGGCGGGCCGCTTTCCACCTCGGCCCGTCGAGCCCTTCCAGTGCACCTTCTGCCCGTATCCCGGCGTGTGCCGCAAGGACTACGTCGGTGACGACTGACCGCCAGGCTTCGCTCTTCGACGCGGATCCCGAACCGCCGGCCAGCCCGGTCCCGTCCGGGCGTCCGTCCAGGGACGCGCCCGATGCGGCTTCCCGGGCGGCGGCTGCCGATCCGCGGCAGAACGTCGTGCTGGAGGCCTCGGCCGGAACGGGGAAGACCTCGGTTTTGGTCGGCCGCTATCTCAACCTGCTTCGGGCCGGCGTCGATCCCGCCAACATCCTCGCGATCACGTTCACGCGCAGGGCGGCGGCCGAAATGCGCCAGCGGATCGTGGACGAGCTGCGGTCGGCCGCGGCCGGGTCCGAGGACGCCCGCCGGCGTTGGCTCTCCCTCCGCGAGCGGCTAGGCGAGCTGTCCATCAGCACCATCGACGCCTTCTGCTACGCGCTGCTGCGGGAGTTCCCGCTCGAAGCGGACGTCGATCCGGGCGTCGAGATGGCCGACGAGACAGAAGTCGCGCGGCTCGGTGATGAGGCCATCGACCACGCGCTCTCGATCGGCGCAGCCCTGCGCACGAGCTCTCCCGAGCTGACCCTTCTGTTCACCGAGCTGGCGACGCCCCGTCTGCGCGTGGGCCTGGCCTATCTGCTCGCGCACCGCCTGGAAGCGCCGGCCGCCGTCGAACGGTTCCTCCGCACGGCGGGTCCGGTGGACGCGGACGGGGCGCTCGCCGAGGCGTTCGACCGTATCGTCGCGATCTTCCGCACGGTGGAGGGCGGGATCGAGGGGTTTCTGCAGTCCGGCCCTCTGGGCCACCCGCGCTTCCGCCTCTTCTCGACGGACCTCCGGCGCCTGATGTCGGCGGCACCGCGTTCCGAGGCCCTGATGCGGTCGGTGCTCGAGGAAGCGCGCCGCTACTTCCTGACACGGGCGGGCGTACCCCGGCAGCGGCTTTCCGATTTCCGGTCCGGCCACTGGCGGGACGAGACCCTGCGGCGACGGCACGGCCGGAGCGTGCGGGAGATGGCGCCAGCCGTACGGGACGCGATGACCCGGCTCGACGAGCGGGTGAACCACGTCCTCGTTGCCGGCCTCTCCCGGCTGGGCGCCATCACCGTCTCGCGGTACCGTCAGCGCCTCGCCGAGCGGGGGCTCGTAGACTTTCCCGAAGCCCTCGCGCGCGCGGTATCGCTGCTCGAACGCATGGAGGAGTTCTCCCAGAGCCGCTTCCGGCTCGAGGCGCGGTACCACCACCTCCTGATCGACGAGTTCCAGGACACGAGCTGGCCGCAGTGGCAGTTGATTTCTCTGCTGATCGATTCCTGGGGGGAGGGCGCCGGCCTCGTCGCGGAAGGACCGCTCGCCCCGTCCATCTTCGTCGTTGGCGACAGGAAACAGTCGATCTACGGCTTTCGTGACGCGGATCCCGCCATCCTTGGCACTGCCGGCCGCCGGATTGCCGCCCTTCGTCAAGAGGCGACCGTCAGGCAGGCCATCGCGACGAGCTTCCGGTCGGTGCCCGCCCTGCTGGCCTTCGTCAACGACGTCTTCGACGCCGTGCCCAAGGAGCCCCGCCACGGGGAAGGCTTTACGTTCGGACCGGCCGATCGATTCGCGTCCACGCCCGTGGAGCGTGCGATAGCCGGCGATCGAGCGCTGGCCACCGCGGACCCGGCACACGAGCCGGTGCTGGGGCTCGTAGCGGCCGGAGACGCCGATGAAGCCGCGCGGGCGGTTGCGCAGGAGATCGGCCGTCTCGTGGGGACCGCGGTCGTCCGCGATCGGGTCACGGGCGTCCATCGCCCGGTCGAGCCCGCCGACATCGCGGTGCTCTTTCGCTCCCGGGAAAGCCACCGGGAGTTCGAGCAGGCCATCACCGCGAGCGGCGTGCAGACGTACGTTTACAAGGGCCTCGGGTTCTTCGACACAGACGAGGTCAAGGACCTGAGCGGGCTCGTCAGGTTCCTCGCGAGGCCCGCCTCCAGCCTGCGAGCGGCCGCGTTCCTGCGTTCGCGATTCGTGCGCGTGTCCGACCAGACAATCAGGCGCCTGGCGCCCGATCTGGCCGGAGCCCTCACCGGCGCGGCCAGCCCGCCGGCGGAGGCCGTCGATCCGGAGGATCGCGACGTGCTCGAGGCGGCTCGACGCTCGGTTCGCCGCTGGCTCGCTGTCGTGGACTGCCTGCCGCCCGCTGAGCTCATCGACCGGATCCTGTCCGAGACGGCGTACGCGTTCGAGCTCGCCGGTTCGCACCGGGCCCAGGCCCGCGAGAACGTCAAGAAGTTTCGCGAGATCGTCAGGCGAATCCAGAACGCCGGGTACGCCTCGCTCGACCGGCTCGCCGCGCACGTGGATCGCCTGTCCACGGGAGACGAATCCAATGCGACGCTCGACGCGGCCAGGGCCGTCCATCTGATGACCATCCATGCGGCCAAGGGTCTCGAGTTTCCCATCGTCTTTCTCGTCAACCTCGGCCGCGGATCGAGCGCCGTGCCGAGCCCCCTGAGGGTCGTCTCCGGGCGCGGCGAACGCGAACCCCTCGTTGCCGTGGCGGGCGCCCTGGCGCGCGCGGACGACGAAGAGCGCTGGAGAGAACGTGAGGAGACGAAGCGTCTGCTGTACGTGGCGATGACCCGCGCGCGCGACCGTCTCTATCTGTCGTCGCTGCTCAAGGATGGCGCGATCCGCCACCCGAGGGGCAGCCTGGTCGACGTCCTCCCTGAAGGCCTGCGGATTCTCTTCGAAACGGTGTGGGCGTCGAACCCGGAAGAGGTGCAGTGGCACGGCCCGAGCGGACGTGTCCACCGGCTTCGTGTGTGCCAGGACGCGCCGTCTGGAGGCTCGGCGCCCGGCGCCGAGCGCCTCGGGGCTCGAGGTCCCGTGGTCGCTGGCGATCCCATCCCGTTCGACAGGTCGGGCGCATTGGCCGCAGGGCCACATGCGCGGGAATGGTCGGTGGGCGACCCGGATGACGGCCGCGCCCGGGGTCGCTGGGCCTTGCAGCGTGCCTTTGCCGATCCAGCGCTTCGGAGGCTCGTCGGGGCCGGGCGTGCGGCCACCGCCGTGACGTTCGTCGCGCGCCTGCCGCTTCCGGACGACGCAGATCGGCCCCGGGCTGCCCCGGTCGAGACGGTTCGAGGGACGTTCGACCTCGTCATCGACCTGCCCGACCGCGTGGTCATCGGATCGCTGGCCGACGCGGATCGATCCAACGAGCGCGAGCGCCTGGTGACGGCGGCGCGCTCGGTCTTTCCGGGCCGGCGCATCGAATCCGTGCTGCTCGAGTGAACCTGGGCGAACCGTCCGGCTTGCACGAGAGTGCGTATCACGCGCGTCTGGCGACCTGCCTCCGCGTCGCTTCCGGGTCGTCCGCGGCGTTCCTGATGAACCCAACCCGAGTTGTGCCGATTACAGGGGCACGTCTGCGGCCGATGCGCCTGACGTGCACCAGGGGCTGCCCGGTAGCTTGCGCCGCGGCAGCTGTGACGCCGGAGCGGGGGCCGGCCGAGGCGGTTGCTCGCCGGGTGAGGGGCATGTCCGTCTTCGGCGTCACGGTGTGGCACTTCGTGGACGGACGTTCGTGCCCGGAGCGACACGAGGTGGGGTCGCAGAGCCGGTCGAGAGGTCTGGTCGGGGCGCTGGCCGAAGACTCGAGGGTTCACCGGAAACTGCCGGGTGAGCCCCGGAGTCTAAAGGAGACAGGAGCGCTGGCCCCAGGCTTGCAATCAGATCCCGTAGCTGGAGGTGGACCCATGAATGCGGCGTGGGGAGCGACGGCGCGTGGGTCTCGGCTCTTCGAGCTCGAAGGGCTCGAGTTGCTGCAATGTGGATGCGTCGCGGCGGCCTACAGGGCTCCGCAGTGGGACGTTTCGCTCGTCTCGCTGGAGGTCAAGGGGCCTCACTGCATCCTCCCGGGACACGGACCGGGTCTGGTGCTGCAACTGGGCGACGGGCTCGACATGGAGGGCGCCGAGGAGGAAGTGTAGTTCCTCCTCCACGCTCCGGCAGGCGCCGGCCCGGCGACCTTTCGTTGCGCCGGGTCGATCCTTCCCGTACAATCGAACGATTCGCCAATCGAACGATTCGCGATATTGATGGGTAGAGGTGCGAAAGGAGCTATTCCGGATGGCCTTGGTATGCCCCGAATGTGGGAACGAACAGAACTTCCTGGTCAAGACGCTGCAGATGCACGTCGTGCATCTCGAGGATGGGCGGGTCGAGGTAGCCGAGGAGAGCCGGCCCGGTGTGCTCGAGGTGCTCTGTGACGAGTGCGAAACCGCGCTGAGCTTCGAGACGGCGGACGAGCCGTTGCGTCGCGAGGTTCTGGTCACGCTCGGCGCCCGCTAGGCGCCGTTCGTGACACATTCCCCTCACGACTTCGGCTCCGCCTCCTCGACGAACTCTTCGAAATAGTCGCACTCCGGACAGACCCATTCGCGGTACTCGTGGACCTTCGTCTCGCTGGTCCCGGGCACCCGGCGTGTCTCCTTCCGGTCGTGCAACGACATCGACTCCCCGCACATCGGGCATTCCTTGCGCATCGGGGGCACACTCCACTTCGCGGATTCGTCGCCCCTCATTCTGACCGAAATGGGACCGGGTGAGGTCGGTGTAGAATGAGCGCCCGCTCCCGGGTCGCCGCCTGGACCGCCGGGTCGCGCCGAAGGGTCGCCGACTGTCGTATGCCTGAGAGCCGATCGACCGCTCAGCTCCTGTCACGAACGGGGAACCCCCCGTCGCAGGATTGCTTCGCCGACGAGGCCGCGATCGATTTTCCCGCCGTCGCGCCGCTCGTGGATCGGATCCGCACCGCATTCCTGGGCAGCGCCGACGACGCGGCGGTTTTCGCCACCACGATCGCGCTCGCCCGGCACGCGGCCCTTCGCGGCGCGCACGTCCCGCTCGAGGTGCCCGTCCGCATGATCTGCGCGTGCTGCGGAGGCCGCGGCGAGACGTGGGACGAGGCGTGCCGGTTCTGCGCCGGGAGCGGCCACGCGTTTTTCCACCACCCGGTCCACTTTCGGGTGCCGCCGGGCGTGCGGGACGGGGCGCGTATTCGATTCCGGCTCGACGTCGGGGTGTCGGCGCCGACGGAGGTCGTCGTAGCCGTATCCGTCCGCTGACCGTGTGGCACGCGTGCAAGTCCGGGCGGCTGTTGCTTTTTCGGCCGCACCGTCTATGATGAGGCGGTTTCAAAGCATAGGCGGTGGCTGAGCCCGGTAGAGGCAGGGGCCGGTCGTCGATGGAGGCGTCTCCGATGGTGACGATCAACGAGAAGTCGAGCACGGGACTTGATGCGAACGTAGCCGCCGCGCTGACCTACCTGCTGGGGTTCCTGACCGGGATTCTCTTTCTCGTCCTCGAAAAAGACAGCCAGTTCGTGCGTTACCACGCGATGCAGTCGGTGATGACCTTCATCGGGGTGTTCGTCGTCAGCGTGGCCCTCAACTTCGTGCCCATCCTCGGCTTTCTCCTCAGCCTGTTGCTCGCTCCGTTGACGCTCATCCTCTGGCTGGTGCTGATGTTCAAGGCGTTCCAGGGAGAGCGGTTCAAGCTCCCCTGGGTTGGGGACATGGCCGAGCAGCAGGTGCGATAGCTCCATCCCGCCTCCGGCCAGACTTGCTGAATTGCCAGGTGGACCGCTAAGCTAGATCTGCCTGCGCCGGGCGGCGTCCCGGCCCGCCGGTGCCGGCGGACTCCACATGGCTGCCACCGAGGACTCCGTACTCACCGCCCTCCGGACGATCGAGGATCCGGATCTGCATCGCGACATCGTGTCGCTCGGGTTCGTCAAGAACCTCGAGATCGACGGTGGCCGCGTGTCGTTCACGATCGAGCTGACGACTCCGGCCTGCCCGGTGAAGGACCGCCTGCGCGATCAGGCTCTTTCGGCTGTCGGGGCGCTCGACGGCGTCGAGCACGTCGATGTCCAGATGACCGCAAGTGTCAGGTCCGTCGGCGCGACCGGTCCCATGGCGCTAGAGGGCATTCGCAATGTCGTCGCGGTCGGCGCTGGCAAGGGCGGAGTGGGTAAGACGACCGCCGCCGTGAACCTGGCTGTCGCGCTGGCGGAGAGCGGCAGTCGGGTCGGGTTGATCGACGGCGACATCTACGGACCGAACGTCCCGCTCATGCTCGGCATCCAGGCGCGGCTCGGCACCGACGGCAAGAAGATCGTGCCTGTCGAGAAGTACGGCCTGCGCATCGTCTCGGTGGGCTTTCTCACCCCCGACGACTCTCCGGTGATCTGGCGGGGACCGATGCTGCACAGCATCATCCAGCAGTTCTTCCGCGACGTGCGGTGGGGCGAGCTGGACTATCTCGTCGTCGATCTGCCTCCGGGAACCGGCGACGTCGCGCTCAGCCTCAGCCAGACGGTCGCGGTGTCCGGCGCCGTGCTCGTGACGACCCCCCAGAACGTCTCGCTGGCCGATACGCGGCGAGCGGTGGCCATGTATCGCAAGCTCAACGTCCCTCCCGTCGGCGTCGTCGAGAACATGAGCCATTTCGTGTGCCCGTCGTGCGGCACCGAGAGCGATATCTTCGGCAAGGGTGCGGCTGAACGGTTCGCCGAGCAGATGGACCTGCGTTTTCTGGGCCGGGTGCCGCTCTACCAACCGGTACGGGTGGCTGGAGATCGCGGCGTGCCCATTATCGTGGCCGAGCCGGATTCCCCGGCCGCGCGCGCTTTTCGGTCGGTGGCCGAGCAGACCGCTGCCCAGATCTCAATCGCGAGCTACCAGCCACGCACCATTCCGCTCACGCCGGCGTGAGCCCTCAGCCGGGGACCGTAGCGCGCCCACCCTGCGTCTGACGTCTCACACCCCAGCCCCGCGTCATCATGGTCAGGATCGATTACACGAAGACTACGCTCGCCAACGGTCTGCAGGTGATCGTCCACGAGGATCGCGCGCTGCCGATCGTCGCGGTCAACGTCTGGTACCATGTTGGCTCGAAGAACGAGGAACGCGGTCGCACGGGGTTCGCGCACCTGTTCGAGCACCTGATGTTCGAGGGCTCGGCGCACTACGATCGCGGGTACTTCCAGCCCCTCCAGGACGCGGGCGCATCGCTCAACGGTTCGACCAACGCCGATCGCACCAACTACTGGGAGGTCGTGCCCACCGGCGCCGTGGATCTCGCGCTGTGGCTCGAATCCGACCGGATGGGGTACCTGCTGCCGGCGCTCACCGAGGCCAAGTTCGAGAACCAGCGGAACGTCGTGCTGAACGAGCGGCGACAGAACTACGAGAACCGCCCGTACGGCTCCGTTTCGCTCGCGCTGCTGGCGGCGCTTTATCCAGACGAGCATCCCTACAGCTGGGCGACGATCGGCGAGGCGGCCGACCTGCTCGCGGCCTCGCTGGACGATGTCGCGGCGTTCTTCCGAGCGTACTATCATCCGGCCAACGCGTCGCTGGTGCTCGCTGGAGACATCGACGGGGATCGCGGGGCATCCCTGGCCGCGAAGTACTTCGACGAGATCCCGCCGGGACCGATCCCGAGACCTGTCACGCCAGCCCAGGCGGCGCTCGACGGTGAGATTCGCCTCGTGCTCGAGGACCGGGTGGAGCTCCCGCGCCTGTACCTGGCCTGGCACTCGGCCGGCCTGTTCGGCGACGGTGACGCGGAGCTGGACCTCGCGGCCGACGCCCTCGGGTCGGGGAAGACCTCGCGGCTGTACCGTGCGCTCGTCTACGACAGCCGCATCGCCACCGACGTTGCGGCTGGCCAGGCGAGCCGTGAGCTTGCCGGATTCTTCCAGGTGACCGCGACCGCCGCGCCTGGATTTGGCCTGGCCCCGATCGAGGAGGCGATCAACCGCCAGCTCCACAGCATCCTCGATGGCGGTCTCACCGATGCGGAGATGACTCGCGGGCGGGCTCGCGCCGAAGCGCACTTCGTGTACCGGCTGCAGAACATCGGGGGTTTCGGCGGTCGATCGGATCAGCTGAACGCCTATAACGTCTATCTCGGCGATCCCGGCTCCTTCGATCGCGACCTTGGCCGCTACCTCCAGGCCACGCCAGAGGGCATCCTCGACGCCGCGCGAAGCCGCCTGCGGCCGGACCGTCGCGTCGCCCTGAGCGTCGTCCCGCGGGGCCGGCTCGACCTCGCCCTTCCGGGTTCGCGTCCGGTGGTGGTGACTTGATCGTCGATCGCAGCCGACCGCCGGTACCGGGGGTCGATCCGCCGTTCGCGCTGCCCCGCCGGGTGCTGCACCAGTTCGATGGCGGCCTCCGGGTCTGGACCGTCGAACACCGCGCCGTGCCGGCGCTGTTCGTGCTCGCGTTGCTGCCCGTCGGCGCCGCCGCGGATCCGCCGGGGCAGGACGGGCTCGCGGCCTTCACGGCCGACCTCCTCGACGAGGCCACGGTGGTTCGCGACGGCCTCGACCTGCACGAAGCCGTCGCGCGCATCGGCGGGGAGCTGCACACCGAAGTCCACCAGGACGCCACGGCGATCTCGCTACTGACGCTGGCCCGCCATGCGCGCGAGGGTCTCGACCTGCTCGCCGAGATCGTCGCCACGCCGCGTTTCCACGACGACGACGTGGCCCGCGTTCGGGATCTCCGCGTCAGCCGCGTCCGCCAGTTGCGGAACGTGCCGAGCGCCGTCGCCGACCGGGCCTTCCTCCAGCGGTTGTATCGCGGTCACCCTTACGGACATACGGTCCTGGGCAGCGAGCGGTCTCTGGCCACTCTGACTGGCGACGACGTCCGGCGATTCCACGGCCAGGTGGCCCGGTGGTCGGATCTGACGATCATCGCCGTGGGCGACGTCGGGCACGATCAGCTGGCCGAGGCCGTGAACGAGGCCTTTGCGCCGTACCGCCAGGCGCTCTCGTTGTCAGAACCCGACGCCATCCCCGTCGTCCTCTCCTCGCCGAGTCCGGTGCTCGAGGGCAGCGGGCGTCTCGTCCTCGTTCATCGCCCTGGAGCGCCGCAGTCGGAGCTGCGGGTGGGCTCGGTCGCCGCGCGCCGCACGACGCCCGACTATCACGCGCTGGTGGTGTTGAATACCGTCCTCGGTGGACAGTTCGTCAGCCGGATCAATCTCAACCTCAGGGAGAGGAGAGGCTTGACCTACGGGGCGCGCTCGAGCTTCGACTGCCGGCTCGTCGAGGGGCCGTTCGCCGTGCAGGCGAGCGTCCAGACCGATGCGACCGCCGTCGCGGTCCAGGAGGTGCTCGACGAGATCCGCGGGATCTCCTCCGATCGTCCGGTCAACGCTTCGGAGCTCGAGCAGGCCAAGAACGCGGTGACTCTGGGGTACGCTCGGAACTTCGAAACCGCGGAACAGATCGCCACCGCCATGGAGACCATCGCCCTGTATGGCCTGCCCGTTGACCACTTCGACACCTACGTGGCCGACGTCTTGGCCGTCGGAGCGGGCGACGTGACGTCGGCCGCGCGCCGATATCTGCTGCCCGAACGTCAGGTCGTCGTGGTCGTCGGCGATCGCGACCGGATCGGCGAGTCGCTGATCGCCCTCGGCCTCGGGGACTCGGAAGTCGTCGAGATCGATTAAACAGGCCGCCGAACCGTCCTCACGGTTCGCTCGTCAAAGTGTCGTAACGGCCGGCTGCGGCACGCCGGTCGCCCGATTCCGGCGCCCGGGCGGGCTGCTTCCCTCCGCCCCCGGCGAGCCCGGCGCCGCCCGCTGAGGCAGGCCGGTACGAATGAGCTTCAGTCACGTCAGCTTCAGCGTGTTCGGCGCGGCCGCCGTATTGGCCGCGACCATCGCTGCGGCGATGATCTGGCTGCTCGTGACGGACCCTCTGACCGTCGCCGACGCTGTCAACGCGGGGCAGGTGACGCCGCTCGTGCGCGCCCTGGCTGACGTCCTCCTGAGCGCCCTGCGCAGCCTCCTCGATTATCTCTGACACCACCACCGGTCAAGGCAGGCCGCGTCGATGCAGGCGCGAGCTGTCCCGGCAGGACTGCCCCCTTCGCCCCGACCGCGTTCTGCGAGCTTCGTCGACGCTATGGCGCCCAAGAAAGCCCTGCGCCACGCACGTGCCGTTGTCCAGACGACACGATGCCAACGGTCGTGCAGACCTTCAGGTCAGGCCCGCCCGGCGAGGCAGTGGCGGCGCATGAAGGACACGAGGCGGTAGCCGTCCAGCCATTTGAACGGCGCCGCGCCGGTTGTGTAGTGGCCGCACGGCAGGACCGCGCGTTCGTGCGGAACGCCGTGGCGCCGGAACTCGGCGACCAGCAGGCGGGAGAGATCGATCGGGAAGGTGAGATCGTACCGCGCGTAGACGAGCAGGACTCGCCGATCCGCCAGACGGCCGATGTAGGGGAACGGGCTGATCGGCATCCACACCCGTCGCAGCTCGTCGAGATCGATCCGGCCCTCGAGAGCCTGGCGGACATGGACGGTCGAGAGTCCGCGCCACACCACGTCGGCGAAGTAGGGCGACACGTGGTTCAGGGCCGCGGCGCGGATCAGCGGTTCGTGCGCCATCGTGAGGTGCGCCAGGCAGGATCCCAGGCTCGTGCCCAGGATGCCGATGCGTTCGTAGCCACGTACGGCGAGCCAGGCGACGGCCCGGCGTGCGTCGAGCACCGCCTGCCGGCACACCTGCAGTGTCCGGCCGACGTTCGCGCTGACAATGTAGTCGGCGCGGTGCAGCTCGGGGGGCATCCGGCGATCGTGATAGGGCAGGCTGAGACGAAGCGCGCTCATTCCGAATCGGGCCAGCAGGCGACACAGCCCTCCGTGTCCATCCGGGTCGGCGTTCCATTGCGGCAGCACCACCACGGCGCATCGCCGCGCCTGCCGGTCGGCAGGAAAGTACCTGGCGTGGACGACGTTGTTCTCGGGGTGCGGCGTCTCGAGCGCGCTCGAATAGGTGAGCACGCCGTTCCGGAGCTCGTAGTCGATTGCCGGCGTCACCGCGAAGACGCGATCGCTTTCGGTGACGGCCTCGTCGGACCACGCCAGGAGCGCGGTGAGCGGCGAGTCGGCGCCGCCGTTCGGCACCTCGCCTCCGAACCAGTCGAGCCCCCACTCGAACGGCCTGACGATGCGATCGGTCGTGACGGAGGCGAGACGGCGTTCCCAGGCGTGAAAGGCCCGTGCGATCATGAACCGCCGATGCTACCACGCGAGCCGGCGCCCCTGAGGGCGGCCTCCAGGCGGGCGGCGATTCGGAGCAGGTCGCTGGTTTCCTGCCGGCGCCCGACGATCTGACACCCCACCGGCAGGCCGCAGGAAGCGGGCTCGCTCGGCACCGAGAGCGCGGGGTGCCCGCTGAGGCTGAAGGGTGTGGTCAGACGCAGCGTGGCGTCTCGAATGGCCACGCGGGTGCCCGACAACCAGACGCTGTCGAGGCCGATCGGCGGGGCGAGGATGGGCAGCGTCGGCAGGATGAGCACGTCGGCGGTGGCGAGCGTCGCGTCGACACCGTGCTGAAGCCGCTTCCGGTCCTCCAGGGCCTCGGCGTACTCGTGCGGCTGCACCAGGAAGCCCTTTTCTATCCGCTCTCTGACCCCCGGCGAGTAGAAGACCCGGCGGGTACGCAGCGTCGAGGCGTGCCACATCGCGGCTTCGTGATGACCGATCCGCCGATAAATCGAGCCCGCTCCCTCGACGCCGGGCAGCGACACGTCGTGGAACCGCATGCCGCGACTGGCGAGTCGGCCGATCGCCGCCTCGACACTGGCGCGGACCTCGTCGTCGAGCCGATCGAAGAAGAACGCCCGGGGCACGCCAGCCGTGAGATCGCTGAGATCGCCCGCCGCGGGCGCCGACGGTTCCGTGAGCATCGGCCTGCCGGCGAGGGCGGTCATCAGACGCCCGACGTCGCCCACCGTCAGCGCGAGCGGACCGGCGCGATCGAGCGTGGGACTGAGCGGCACCAGACCCTCGGTGGGCACGTCGCCTTCGCCCGGGCGCAGGCCGACGAGGCCGCAGGCTGCTGCGGGAATCCGGACGGAGCCGCCCGTATCGGTGCCGATCGATCCGAGGCACATGCCGGCGATGACGCTGGCCGCCGAGCCGCCGCTCGAGCCGCCAGGCGACCGGCCCGCGTCCAGCGGGTTTCGGCAAGGTCCGTACGCTGATTCCGCGTTGGTCGTGCCGAAGGCGAACTCGTGGAGGTTGCACTTGCCGATCAGGACGGCACCCGCCTCGCGCAGCCGCGCCGTCAGCGGCGCGTCCTCGTCGGCCACGTGCCCGTCGCGCACCCGTGACGCGGCCGTCGTCGGAACACCCCTCTGGTCGATGAGATCCTTGAGCGAGACGGGGATGCCGTGCAGCGGTCCCAGCCAGCCGCCCTCGGCGCGAAGGCGATCGGCCTCGCGGGCGCGCGCGAGCGCCTCGTCCGCGGTCACTGTGATCATCGCCCCGAGCGCGTCGTTCTGCCTGGCGATGCGATCGAGGCAGGCGCGGGTCAGGTCGAGTGCGGACAGCTCTCCGGCCGCGAGCCGCTGCAGCGCGTCGCCGATAGTGAGCGCGCCGAGGCCGGCGCCGAAGGTCCTCACGGCGGTACGGCCACTAGCGTTTCACGGATACTGCCACGCCGTCGCGCAGCGGGACGATGCTGGTCACGAGTTGCGGGTGTTCCGCGAGCCGTCTGTTGGCGCTGGCGATGGCGCTCGTGGTTTCGGGGGACCGCGCGGAATTCGCGACGAACCCCGGCACCACTTCGCCGTCCCACAGGACGTTGTCGGTGAGGAGAAGCCCTCCCGGGCGCAGGAGCGTGACAAGCCTGTCGAGGAGAGGCACGTAGAGCAGCTTGTCGCCGTCCTGGAAGATCAGATCGAAGGGTCCAGCAACTTTGTGCACGAGCCGCGCGGCGTCGCCGACCATCACGTGAACGCGGTCGCCGAGGCCGGCGGCCTCGAAGTGGGTCCGCGCGAGGGCCGCGCGATCCGGATCGATCTCGATGGTGATCAGCCGGCCGTCGCGTGGGAGAGCCCTGCCGAGCCAGAGCCCCGAGTAGCCGTTCGCGGTGCCAATCTCGAGCACGTGGCGCGCCCCCGCCGCGAGCGCCAGGACGTAAAGCAGCCCGCCGACCGGTCGGTCCACGCTCGGCAGCGACCGCGCGCGGGAATCCTCGGCCACGCGCGCGAGCGCCTCGTCCTCGGGGATCGCGAGATCGGCGAGGTATTGTTCGACGAGATCCGGAACGATGCGCCCCATCCTGCAGGGAAATTGTAAGCTGGAGCGACATGCGCCGCACGAAGATCATCGCCACCCTCGGCCCTGCGACCGCCGCGCCGGATGATGTTGCCGCTCTGATCGCCGCTGGAGTGGACGTGATGCGGCTGAACTTTTCGCACGGGAGCCAGCAGAGTCACGGACGCCTGTTTGCGCAGGTTCGACAGGCTGCCCGTCAGGCCGGCCGTTCCGTAGCGATCCTCCAGGATCTCGCGGGGCCGAAGATCCGCACGGGCCCGCTCGAGGGCGGACGCGCGGTGGAGCTCGTAGCGGGCACGCCGATCCTCATCGAGACGGGCGACTTCGCCGGCAATGCCGCGCGGGTGTCGACCAGCTACGCCGGGCTCGCAGGCAGCGTGAAGCCCGGGCAGCGTCTCCTGCTCGACGACGGCCGCCTGGAGCTCGAAGTGCGCCGAACCGACGGCGTGCGCATCGATGCCACGGTCGTGTCTGGCGGACCGCTCGGCGAGCACAAGGGCATCAACGCGCCAGGTGTCCGCCTGCCCGATTCCGCGCTCACCGCCAAGGATCTCGACGACCTCCGCTTCGGGGTGGCGCTTGGCGTGGACATGGTCGCCCTGAGCTTCGTCCAGACGGCAGACGACGTCCGGCGGCTGCGCGCACAACTCGTCGCGCTCGACGCACCTGGCACGGTGATCGTCTCCAAGATCGAACGACGGGCGGCCGTGGCCTCCATCGACGAGATCCTCGCCGTGACCGACGCCGTCATGGTGGCGCGAGGTGATCTCGGTCTGGAGATGCCGCTCGAGCACGTGCCGCGCATCCAGTGGGATCTGACGAAGCGGGCACGCGAGCGAGGCGTGCCGGTGATCGTGGCCACGCAGGTGCTCGACTCCATGCGCTCGGAGCCGCGGCCCACCCGCGCCGAGATGAGCGACGCGGCCAACGCCGTCCGCGATTCCGTCGATGCGCTGATGCTGTCGGGAGAGACGGCCATCGGCCGGTTTCCCATCCGGGCGGTTCAGGCGCTCGACGCCGTCATCAGGGACGCGGAGTCGATGCCGGCCGAGCGGCCTTCCGACGCGCCGGCAACTCTCGCGAGCGCGCACAGCCGCGCGTTGTGCGAAGCGGCAGTCACGCTCGCCGAAGTCGACGGCGCCACCGCGATCATCGCCGTCACCCGTTCGGGCCGGACGGCACGCGTGCTCTCCGCCTTGCGCCCGGGCGTCCCGATCCTTGCCTCCACGACGAGCGACGAGCTGTCCCGACGTCTGGTGCTGCTCTACGGCGTGGCGCCGACCACGACCGATCTCGAAGCGGACCCCTGGGCCAACGAGCGGCGCATCGAGCAGCAGCTGGCAGACGTCGGCATGCTCGCCGACGGCGACGTCATCGTGTTCGTGAACGTGCACACGGACCTGACCCGGTGGGATGCGAACTTCCTGAGCCTCCGTCGTCTCGGTGGCGAGCGCGCCGTCGAGCCGCTTCCGCCCGTGTGACCGCGCGCCCGGGTTGGGTGCGGGTCAGGGATCGTCCCGGCGGCGCTCGAGACGGAGCCGAAGCGTCTCGAGCGAGGTGATCCAGCCCTGTGAGATCCACTCGTAGTACCGCCGCCAGCGTGGCCCTTCGTCGAAGCCGCTCTGGACGACCGTGAGGCGCGTTCGCCCGCCCGCGCGCATGGACGTGACGTGCAGGGCCATGGGTCCGACCGGCTCGCCGTCAGGGGGGAGCCACCAGGCGTCGGCGATGAGGAACGACCGATCGCCCGAGACCTCCATGACAGTGCCGTGGAACACGCCGCCCAGCCGTCCGAGCACATCGTCGCGGAAGGACGTCGGTTCCCATTCGATCGCGTACGCGCCGAGGGCGCGCGGCGTGGCGATCGAGCTGGCGGCCTGCCACCAGTCGGCCAGCGCCTCCCGGTCGAAGAACGCCGCCTGCACGTCCGAGGGATCGGCCGCGATCTCGATCGTGTGCCGGAATTCCAGGGTGTGAGCGCTCCGGGCGTTCATGGCGTGTCGGACGTCCGCGAGTAGAGCCACGCCGTGCTGCTCGCGCGTCGAAACGCCTCCGTCTCCTCCTCCCAGCCATCCACGATGGTGTCCGGCGGGGTGCCGGCGTCGATCCCGGTGCGGAGCCGATCGGAGCCGGAGAGAATGTCGATGGGCAGCTGCTCGAACTCGTACTCGTAAGGGGGAGGGCGCCAGCCGAACCGACCGGCGGCCGTCTCGGCGAAGGCCCAGAGCAGTGTCACGGCCGTCTTCACGGGCCGGAACCGCGCGCGGTCCGTCACGTGGATCTGGCACCCTCCGCAGTGAACACCGGCATGTTTCTGGAACGTGGGCACGAACGACGCCGGGCGGAAATGGACCCCGGCGAGGTCGGCGTCCTGGAGCGCGTCCACGAGGGCACACGGATCGGCTCCCGGTGAGCCGAGGAGCTCGAACGGCCGCGTCGTGCCCCGGCCCTCGGACAGCGTAGTGCCTTCGAAGAGGACGCTGCCCGGGTACACGATCGCCGTGTCCAATGTCGGGATGTTCGGGGAGGGCATCACCCAGGGGAGTCCCGTCTCGTCGTGATAGCCGTGGCTCCGCCATCCCTCCATCGGAACGACCTCGAGCTCGGCGCCGATGCCAAAGTGCTCGTTGAACAGGTGCGCGAGCTCGCCAATCGTGAGCCCGTGGCGCAGCGGAATGCCGAACTGCCCGACGAACGACTCGTAGCCCGGTTGGAGCACGGGGCCTTCGACCGCCGATCCGATGGGGTTGGGCCGGTCGCAGACGATGACGGGCACGTGGTGGCGGCGCGCAGCCCTGAGGGCGTTCGCCATGGTGTAGATGAACGTGTACACCCTGGTGCCCACGTCCTGCAGGTCCACGACCAGCGCGTCGAGACCTTCCAGCATCTCGGGTGTGGGCTCCCGCGTCTCGCTGTAGAGCGAGTAGACCGGCACGGCCCGGGCCGCGTCGCGCCCGTGCGGCGTCTCGATCATGTTGTCCTGCTCGGTGGAGCCGATCCCGTGCTGCGGGCCGAAGATCGCGCCGACGGTCACGCCGGGCGCGCCACGCAGGCGGTCGGCGACGTGGACGAAGGCTTCGTCGACGGACGCCTGGTTGCAGATCACGCCGACGCGGCGTCCTGTCAGCCGTTTGGAAGCCAGCAGGCGCGTGACCCCGAGCGTGACCGGCACGGGACTAGTCTACCCGGAGGGAGGCCGGTCCTACCCGAGTCGGCGCCCCCGGCGGGCCAGGCGTCTGCCGGCCACCACGCCGGCCGCCCCGAGCCCCATGAGGATGAGAGTGGTCGGTTCAGGGATCGCCGGCGGGGCGTTCTCCGTCGCGTCGAAGACGGCTCCGGGCTCTGACAGGACGACCCAGTCCAGGGTCATCGTGCCGTCGAGGCGGGCGAGATTGTCGAAGCCGGCCGTCCGGAGCGCCTCCAAGGGATCGGGGCTCCAGGTGAGCACCACCTCGGTGTCGATGGGCAGCGAGTTCAGCTGCAGGTCGCCGAGCGTCACCGTGGCGCCCGGTCCCGTTTCGAGCACGGGCAGCAGGACATCCGCGCAGCACGTGTCCAGGCTGCCGTAGGTTCCGGCGACCAGGCCGTCGATCCAGAGGGTGGCGGCGGCGCCGTCCCATTCGAGGGCGAACGGCCGGGATCCTCCCCGAGTCCAGCCGCCAGGCGTGAGCGCGTCCGTTCCGATGGGGTTCGCGCCGGCATCGTGTCCCGACAGCAGCCAGAGGGCGGCGAGCGCGACGGCGGGCGGTTTGGGCATCGTGTTCTTCAGACCCTCGATATCGATACATCGGCAGCCCGGGGCGTGGCATGAGGAGCGGCGCCGACGGCGGTGCTTGGGCAGCGGAAGTGTAGACTATCCTCCGGCCCGTCGCTGCCCCGCCGAATCCGGCCCGAGGTGGGCCGTCCAGTGTTTCCAGTCGCCGGTCTGGACCTGCGGTCGACCTGGGGGCCGTCGGCAGCCGCCCGAGAGGAGCATCACGTGTCGCGTCTCGATTCTCCCCGCAGGATCCTCATGGGCCCGGGGCCGCTCGACATCCACCCGCGCGTCTACCAGGCGCTGGTGTCCCCGCTTATCAGCCACCTCGATCCGGTCCACCTGCAGGCGGTTCGAGAGGTCGGCGAGCGTCTGCGGCGGGTCTTCAGGACGGCCAACTGGCTCACCAATGCGGCGCCAGGTACGGGCACGTCGGGGATGGAGGCCTGTGTGGCCGGGCTGCTGCAGCCGGGCGACCGCGTGCTGTGCTGCGTGCACGGGTATTTCGGCGACCGGATGCGCCAGATGGCAGAGCGCCAGGACGCCCGGATTGTCGTGGTGGATACGGAGTGGGGCCAGCCGACGGACGCGGCCCGCGTCGAGGCGGCGCTCGCGTCGAGCCCCTGTGACGTGATCACGCTGGTGCACGCGGAAACGTCCACCGGCGTGCTGCAGCCGATGGAAGACATCGCGCGCCTGGCGCGGGAGCACGGTGCGCTGCTCCTGCTCGACACGGTGACCTCGCTCGGCGGCGTGGACGTCCAGATCGACGCGTGGGGCGTCGATGCGGCCTACAGCTGCGCCCAGAAATGCATCGGCAGCCCGCCCGGTCTGGCGCCGGTGACGTTCAGCGAGCGCGCGGTGGAGCGGATGCGCGCCCGACGGCAGCCTCCGCGGAGCTGGTACCTCGACGCGCTGCTGCTCGACAAGTACTGGCACGACGGCGTCTACCATCACACCAGCTCGAGCACCCTCAACTACGGTCTGCTCGAAGCGCTGCGTCTGATCGACGAGGAGGGGCTCGACGACCGGGTGGTCCGCCACCTGCGCCATCACCAGGCGCTCGTTGCCGGCGTCGAGGCGATGGGCCTCGAGATGCTCGTGCCCGCCCGATGGCGGCTGCCGAGCCTGAACACGATCCGGGTCCCGGACGGCATCGACGATGCCGCGGTGCGCGCGCTGCTGCTCGAGCGATTCAACCTGGAGATCGGAGGTGGGCTGGGGGCGTTGAAGGGAAAGATCTGGCGCGTGGGCCTGATGGGCTGTTCCTCGTCGCCCGAGCACATCGTGCTCTTCCTCTCGGCGCTCGGCCACGCGCTCGCCGTGCAGGGTCGTCGCACCGACCTGACCGCGGGCGTGGATGCCGCGACGGCGGCGCTCCGCACGTAGCGCAGACAGGATGAAGCCCTGCCCGCTCAGGCCGGACTTCGCGCTCAGTCCGTTCTCAGCGCGACCAGGGGATCGACCGCGGTGGCCCGCCGCGCCGGGAAATAGCTCGCGACGAGCGCGGCCGCGGCCAGCAGGGCGCCGACGCCGCCGAGGACCAGCGGATCGAACCGCCCGACGCCGAAGAGCAGGCCCGACAGCGCCCGGGTGACCAGGATCGTCCCGAGAAATCCCAGGAGGATGCCCGACCCGACGAGGCGGAGGCTCTTGGCCATGACGAGGTGCATGGCGTCCCGGCCTGCCGCGCCGAGCGCCATCCTCAGACCCAGCTCCTTGGTCTGGAGGTGGACCGAGTACGAGATGACTCCGTAAACGCCGACCGCGGCGAGCAGCAGCGCGGACGTCGCGAACCCCGCTAGCAGCAGCATGTTCAGCCGGGGCAGGAACACGGAGCGGGCCACAGCCGATTCGAGGAGCGTGACGTCGTTGAGCGGCTGATCGGGATCGATCGCCCAGACCTCTCTGACGAGCAAGCGGATCGTCGCTTCGGGCTCCTGCGCGGTCCGCACGACGAGCGCCATGCCGCCAATCGGGTTCTGCGCCAGGGCCAGGAACACCTCGGGGCGCGGCTCGCTGTCCAGCCCGTAGTGGTGCGTGTCGGCGACGATCCCGACGACCTCGTTGCGGCCGTGCGGGTTCACGATGAAGGTGCCGAGGGGGCTGCGGTCGGGGAAGAAGCGCCGCGCCAGCGTCTCGTTGATCACCGTCACCCCGGCGCCCTCGGGGCGGTCCCGCGCGTCTATCGGGCGTCCCTCGAGGAGGCGCATCCCCATCGTCTGGAAGTAGGCCGGGGTGGCGATCCGGATGTCCGCGCGCGGCTCCTCGCTCGTCGGGGGAGGCGCCTGGCCTTCGATCGTGAACGGCAGGGCGAAGTCGATGCCGACCGGATGCATCGGCAGCGAGGAGACGGCGGCGACCGACGTGACGCCGGGCAGCGCGCCGAGCCGCTCGATGGCCCGCTCGAAGAACGAGAGGCGCTCGTGGGGTTCGGCGTACCGCGCTGGCGGGAGGTAGATCTGCGCGGCGATCAGGTTCGTGGGCGTGAACCCGGGATCGACCCGCATCAGGTTCGTGAAGCTGCGCGTGAGCAGCCCGGCGCCCACGAGCAGCACCATGGCCAGCGCGACCTCGATCACGACGAGCGCCGAGAGCGCACGCCGCGCGGCCGGGCTGCCCGTGCTCCCGGCCGACTCCTGCAGGCTGTCGCGCAGCGGGGACCGCGTCGCGACGAGCGCCGGAAACAACCCGAACGCCAGGGCGACCGCGATCGAGACGAGGAGCGTGAAGGCCACGACCCCGGCGTCCAGGTCGATCTCGGAGACCCGCGGCAGGATGCCCGGCGGCAGGGCGCGAACGAGCTGCACACCGCCCCAGGCCACGACGAGGCCCAGGGCGCCCCCCGTGAATGCCAGGAGCAGGCTCTCGACGAGGATCTCGCGCACGATCCTCGCGCGTCCGGCGCCGAGCGCGGTACGCACCGCCAGCTCACGTCGTCTGGCCGACAGGCGGGCGAGCATCAGGTTCGCGACGTTGGCGCACACGATCAGCAGCAGGAAGCCTACGGCGCCGAACAGAACCAGGAGCGCCGGACGAACCGCCGCCACGAGCTGCTCCTGGGCCGGCACGAGATCGGCGCTCCAGCCGGCGTTGGTGTCGGGATATTCCTGGGCGATGGCGCCGGCGACGGTCTCGAGCTGGGTGGCCGCGGCGTCAGGTGACGTGCCGGCCGCGAGCCGGCCCACGACCTGCAGGGCCCGGGCGCGCCGCGACCGGCCGTGGGCGTCGTTCGGATCGAACGCGAGCGCCGTCCAGATCTCCGCCCGTCCGCCCGGCGTAAACTGGAATCCTGCGGGCATCACGCCCACGACCGTGTAGGGTCGGGCGTCGAGCTGAATGGCGCGGCCCAGCACCTGCGGGTCGCCACCGAACCGGGATTGCCAGAAGCCGTGGCTCAGCAGGACGACCTGATCCCGGCCGAAGACGCCTTCCTCCGCGACGAACGTGCGGCCGACGAGCGCGTCCGCATGCAGGACCTGGAAGAGGCTCGGCGTCACCCGAAGGCCAGGGACGTCCCGCGGCTCGCCGTTGCCGCTGAAGGCGTACCTCGCGTCGCGGAACGCCGCCAGCGCTTCGAAGGTCGTGAGCTGCTCGCTCCAGTCCAGATAGGTCGGCGGCGAGACGGGCTGGCGCTCGCCCTGCGGATCGCGCTCCCATGCCACCACGAGGCGCTCGGGCTCGTGATAGGGCAGGCCGTTGAGGAGCACCCCCTTGATGACGCTGAACAGCGCGCTGTTCGCGCCGATGCCGAGGACGAGCGTCAGGAGGGCGACGGCCGTGATGGTCGGCTGCCTGAGGAGCGCCCGAATCGCGTAGCGCACGTCGCCCCACAGATTCCGCATGGACCGTCCCTGTTGCGTGATGGATTAACTCGATCTCAGAGCCTGCGAAGCCGACCGGAGAGGGGGAGAGGCGACCCCCCTGCCGGTCGGCGCCGCCCGAACTTCACGGC